>Ga0209121_10003101_pt1 | contig 16317 bp, 14 predicted proteins | sample Cruoilmetagenom3_FD_187292 | JGI IMG/M metagenome (GOLD analysis project Ga0209121, IMG submission 187292) | Oil polluted marine microbial communities from Coal Oil Point, Santa Barbara, California, USA - Sample 3 (SPAdes) (version 2) | ecosystem: Environmental > Aquatic > Marine > Oil seeps ... | reverse complement strand
ACTTAATATTTCTTTTTCTATTTCTACAGTTGGGTGATCACAATCAGTTATTACTATTTTTTGTCGCCTGTTAGACATAGATTCTCCTAATCTTAATTTGTTAGAAATAAAATATACTTAATTATAAGATTTATTCATACACTTTATACTCCTGAGTAGGCATTAAATCCCCCATCTATGGGGACAACCACTCCAGTTACAAATTTCGAGGCCTCAGAGGCAAGCCAGATACATGCACCAGTTAAATCTTCTGGGTTGCCAAATTTTCCCACAGGAGTATGAGATATTATAGATTTTGCTCGGGGGGTGAGATTCTCATTTTCATCTAAAAGTAAATAACGATTTTGTTGAGTTAGGAGAAAGCCTGGAGCAATGGCATTAACCCTTAGTTTCTTGTTATATTCTTGAGCAAAGTAAGTTGCAAGCCACTGGGTAAAATTACTAACTGCAGCCTTGGCAGAGGAGTATCCAGCTGTTCTGGTTAAAGGGCGAAAAGCGCTCATAGAGGAAATGTTTATAATAGAGCCTCCCTCCTTGTTTTTTATCATATACCTTCCAAATACCTGACAAGGAAGCATAGATCCCCCAAAGAGATTAAGCCCCACAACTTTTTCCAACGCAAATAGAGGTAAGTCAAAAAAAGTGAGTTCGTTGGAGGTAGTTGCTTCTTTGATATTTCCTCCAGCTGCATTAATAAGTATATCTATCCTATCAAAATCATTTATTATCTCATCATGACAGGCTTTTATTTTTTCAATATCCATGACATCTATATAATATCCCTTTGCCTTTATTCCCTCTTTTTTAAGTTCATTAATTACTTTATCTGTGCTGACGATATCACATATGGCAACTTCAGCTCCAGCCTCCCCTAATCCTTTAGCAATGGCAGAACCTAAAATGCCTGCTCCTCCAGTAATTACAGCTTTCTTTTCTTTAAGACTAAACATATTTAAAATTTTCCTCAATTTGTCCTCCTAAATAATTATAAATTTTCTAATTTCTAAAATATTTTTTTAAAAAATCACAATTAGATATGCTAAACATACAAGAAACTATACTTCGCTTAAATTTGTTATAGTCTTTAATTATATTTATATCTTAAAAGACTTTCTCTCATATTTTTTATCGTAAATATTTTTCTTTACTGAGAAAATATTTAAAGAAAATTATGTTAAATATTAATATTTTTTAAAGATTTGCAAATAAAAAATATATTCTCAAAAATATTTATAATAAATTATATCCTAAATTTTTCTTTTCAAGCAGTTTATCAGAATCTTTATCGAGAAAGAAAAACACACTTTCATGATTTCTTAATATAGAAGCGGAATAGTCTGGAGAAATATCACTTTCAAGGCAATTCTTGATAGCTTGTGCTTTACGACTATGGGAAACAATGTAAATTATATTTTTTGATTTCATAATTTGCTTGATAGACATTGAAATTGCTTGACGAGGAATCTCTCCAAGATTTTAAACCATCTCTCACCGAGTTGTTGCATTCTACAAACTTCATTAACTTTAGCAAAAAATAAATGTCTTCAGTATAAAAATCAGCAGGAGAATCGTTAAAAGCCAGATCCCATTCTCACCAATACCTACAAATGGAACATTAATCTCTTTTTGATTTATAATCTTACCTAAAAGCTTACGTTCAAATTCTGGATTTTAACATCTCCTTTAATTAAATAAAGATTTCCTGTATACACTTTATTAATAAACCTTCCTTTTAAAAATCTTCTAAAACTTACTGGATGGGTTTCTGGAAGACCTATATATTCGTCTGAATGGAACACGGAAGTCTTTGACAATTAATAGAATAAATGCTTGTAAAATTTTCTAAAAATTCAAATCGAGATGCACCACTTGCTGCTATAAAAGTAGCCTCACCTTTTTCCCTTATTACATCTATTTATATTCTAGATGCTTCTTCTGCTGCAGCTTTCCCCATATCATACTTTGTTTCAAATATTCCAATTTTCATCTTTTAACCTCTTTCATTATGTTATAACAGTATTAATAATATTTAAACATATAGATAAGCATGTTATATTTTTATTTATACTTCTATACCTCCGCTAGTCACATTTAAAATAAACTATCATTTTGATTATGATAATATTGTTCTACATACTCCTTATGTTTATAATTTTCATAAAATGATTATCTTTTAATATCATTTACTTTCTTTTATATACAATTTTTCCTTCAACAACAGTCATTAGTATTTTAATATTCTCATCAAATACTACTACATCTCCTTTTAACCCGGGAAATGAAATTCCCCTCTCGGCGTCTATTCTTAAGACCTTGGCTGGATTTAAAGTTGCCATCTTAATAGCATTTTGGATAGAAAGCCCTACTAAATTCACTATATTACTTACTAACTGATCCATTGTGGCTACACTACCTTCAAAAGAATCACGACTTAAAAGCTTGACTACATAATTACCTTCTTGTTCTGAAACTTCAAACTCCTTTACCACATTATCCTCAACAATAACATCTAAACCTCCAAGAGAGTATTTCACTGGATCTAATCTATCTTCACTCATAGCATCTATTATGAGTGATATTTTATCTAAACCTTTTGCCTTTATTATTAGCCTAATAATACTGGGGGTAAATATTGTCCATGGATAATTAATTCTGTAGTTAATTCGTCTAACAAAAGTGTTGACTCAATAACGCCAGATATCCTATCATTCTCCTAATTTTTTATAATGTTTATTCAGGTATAATCCTTTCTTAATCTCAATATCTTAAAATGGATCTTTTAAAGCAAAAAGAAAATAATTCTTTATTTAAAGATTATTAAACACCAATCTCAGTATAGAAATAACTCTCCACCATGAGTAATAACTGATATCTTAGGATTAGTATATTGCCTTATAGTATTATTTATTGCCTGTTGCACATTCTCGTAATATTCAAACTTTGCTATTTTAGCTTCTTCTTTAGTTATACCATCTGAAACAAGTGCTAACTTGATCCTCTTTCTTATTCTTGAAATAGTTGTACCGATAGCTAATGCAATAGGATCACCTTCAATTTTTTCTCCTTTTTCAGCTCTTCTTAATACTTCTTCAGCATTGTTATTCCCAATCTGGTAAATATATTCTTCATGAGGTCCTACACCTTCATAACAAGGAGTTACAAGCAGAAGTGTTCCTCCGTCATTTAAAATATGTTCCCCACAAAATACTCCTTTCGTTCCCTGCCAGAAATCTATATCGGCAGGACATGAGCTAACGATTACTATATCAGACTTTTCGCTAATTTTTTTTCCAAATAATATTTTACCAAATTTAACTCCCTCCCTTTGTGCAGCTATAAAATGCCCTGCGACAATTTTAAATATTTTTTTCTCTGGGGCTAAAACGGTATTAATAATAAAATGTAGTCCTACTTTATCCACCAACTTTTCCATTTTTATTCTTACAGGACAGTTTTCCATGCCAAACATATTTATACCAGCCAACCCCTGCTGGAAATGAAATTTTTCAATTGTTTCTTCTCCCGCAATTCCAGGACATATAATTTTGCCTCCACCAGACCATCCAACTACAGGGTGCGGAACAATATTACCCAGACCTATTCTTATATCACTTTCCATAGCATCTTTGCATGCCCAAATTTCTACTCCATCAGGTGCCTTACCTAAATTCATTAATCTTTTCTTATCCTTAAATTCTGAATTTGTTACTTTATAATTTTTATAAATATGTAAGCCAACCTTTTTAATCATTTCTTCTTCGGTCATATATCTATGAGTTCCAAGAGCCATTAGTATTTTTATTTTTTCTTTTTTCACTCCATATTCAAGAAGTTTTGGGATTAATATTTCAAGTATTAGCCAAGCAGGAGTTGGTCTTGTATTGTCATCACATAAAATACTAACAGAGCATCCTTCAAAGACAATATCTTTTAAACCTGGAGAACCAACTGGGTTGTTAATAGCATTTTCAATTTCTTTCGTTAGATCATTAGCTTCCTTCACATTATTAGGACTGTATATCGTATATAAATATTTATCTGGTATATCAAAGTTTATTTCCTTATTTCCGTAAGGTATTGTTACTTTCATACACTTAACCTCACTTTTACTTGTTATTTAGTAATGTTTTTCAATCATTACATTATTCTTCTTCTACAACCATACGCTTAAATTTCGTTTTTCTTTTTACTTTTCTTTTATATTTTAATTTATATAGTATAAAAATGATCGAGTTAAGATAAACCCCAATTTTTCAATATTTTTAGTCATATTCATTGAAAAAATTTAAAATTTTCTCTTTTTAGTTGTTTTTTCAGGGATGAAGCACTATTTTAATTGACTTTCTTCTTTTAGCAATAGCGTAAGCCTCATTAATCTTTTCTAATTTCATAGTATGAGTAATTAATGGTTTTGTTTTAATTTTTTTCTGAGAATAAAGATCTAAAGCTAAAAGATAATCCGACCAAGTAAATCCTTGCAATCCTTTAATTTGTTTTTCCTCTCTTACTACATTCCAGGGTTTAAAACTTACTTGTTTCCCTGCAAATCCACTTCCTCCCATTAAGAACAACCCTCCAACAGCCAACATTTCGATTCCTTGGGCGACTGCTTCGACCTGGCCAGTAGCTTCAACCACTACTTCCGCTCCTTTACCATGAGTAAGATCATCAACTTTTTGAATGACATCAGTTATATCCCCATTTATTATTTCATTCACCCCTAAGTCAGAAGCTACTTTTAATCTTTTTTCATCACCGTTTAAACCAATCATTATACAATAACCTGCTCCTGCTGCTATTGCTGACTGGAGCAATAAAAGACCGAAAGGTCCAGGTCCCAAAAATACCACTGTACTCCCGGGCTTTATACAATTCGTTCGGAAGGCTCTTATTGAAGTCGTCATAAGCTCAAGTAGAGTAGCTTCATCATCAGAAATATACTCCGGAACAGGAAAAAGAATTTCCTCAGAAGCAACTACATATTCTGCAAAACATCCTGGCGAATCTATACCTAAATGATCCCAATTGCGACAAAAATGAAATAATCCAATCTTACAACCGTAACAATTTCCACATCCCTTAATATCACTACTGGTAACCCGATCACCAATTTTAATTTTCTTAACATTTTTACCAATTTCCACTACTTCTCCAGATAATTCATGTCCAGGTATCAAAGGAAGTTTTACTCTACCATGCCTACCCATAAAATTATTGCTTATAATTGCTACATCAGTTCCACAAAAACCAGCTGCTTTTACTTTCACTAAAGCCTCATTTGGTCCTGGAGTAGGTATGAGTATATCCTTAATAATACATTCTTCATTTTTGTTAATTTTTATTGCCGCTTTCATTTTTTACTCACCTCAATATATAATAAATATTTATAGTCAGTTTATAAGTAGATTAGTATTCCTCTTCTCTTTTTTTCCTAAAATTAGATAAAAAATAAGTTAAACATAGCCTAAAAATCCGGGAATAAACAATACCAAGCTAGGCCAATAGGAAGGGAACAACAGCCCGAGCTACACTTTCAATCGAAACTTGTGCAATATTCGCACTAAGAAATAAACAAAGTTCAAAAGGATGACTTCATCTTGATTTGGTTTCAGTCTTTTGTGCATAACCATGGTATTCTTCTCTGCAGGTTAATAAATATTTTTATTTATTTATTATCATAACTATTACTCATAATTTAGTTTTATCGACCTCCCCTCCTTCATTGACTTATATATGCCCATTACAATTTGAAGAGCAAGTCGTCCATCTTCTCCCCGAGCACCTTCCATTACTTCTTTATTCAACTTTACACAATCAACAAAATAACTAATTTCATTTTGGTATCCTAAAGAACTTTCTTCATCTACGGCTGGAAAAGTCCAACCTTTAGTAGTTTCTGCTTTTTCAATAGCATATTCGTACCCAATCGGGCTATATACTAAAATAGGAGAACCTTGAGTTAAATCAACTTTAATATTTCCTTTGGTTCCATAAACTTCAATTTGATTATCCATACCACCAAAAGTAATATAATTCCCCTCAACAAGCGCAAAAGTATTATCTTCAAAAGTTAAAATTCCTGCTGCCCAATCTTCACCCTCAAATTCAGAATGAATTAAATTATTATTCAAACCCTTGCTAGTTTTCCCTATAACTTCTATTACTTTTTTCTCTTTAAACCAAGAAACTAAACCAGCTGGATGTATCCCTAAATGAATCATAGCACCTCCACCACAATACTTCAATTTTTGGGCATAAAGAGAATGTGATCCACCATGACTTTCCTTAGCTTTTACGTAAACAATATCACCAATTGCTCCTTCTTTATAAATATTCTTTGCTCTAATAAGCGCTGGAGCAAAAACCCAGTCTTCAGCATACATAAGTTTTACTTTGTTATCCTTACAAACCTTAATCATTCTATCGCAATCTTCAATAGTAGTAGCTAAAGGCTTTTCACATACTATGTGTTTCCCAGCATTAGCTGCATTAAAAACAACTTCACTATGAAGGTAATTTGGAACACAAACACTAACCATTTGTATATCTTCTTTTTCAAGCATTTCTCGATAATCACTATAAGCTTTAGGAATTTTATTTTGTTTACAGAAGTTTTCGAGATTATCTATTGCAGCTTCAGCAACAACATTGGCACTTGCACATCTTTGGTATGCTTTAGCATGCAAACTAGCAGCAAATCTAGAACCGATTATACCTACTTTAACTTTTCTCATTTTATTAACTCCTTTATATTTTCTTTAAATATTAAAATTATCTAATATGTTCTAAGGTCGCAACTTTTTAAAAATATTATTATCTCTTTGATTTTAAATTAACTTGCCTATAAATTATATAATTAATTAAATTCTAATTTTTTAAATATCTTAGCAGAATCTTTATTAAAAAATAAGTATCTTCAGTGTAAAAACTCGCAGCTGGAGCTTAGATCAATGTCTTTCAGATAATTTTTAAATTCATCTATGGGAAGGAATATTCGTAGTAATATTTACCCTTCAACTTAATAAACAACTTTGCATAAACTCTTTTTAAAAATACAATTCCCCTAATTTTTTATAATTTCATTATTCTTAAGTTAAATATCATATCCCAATCGTTTAGAAATATTTTTACTTGTCTGAAGAAGAGTTTCTTTTAAATAATTTTGCTGATCAATATCTGTCCGATAAGCAGGGCTGGAGATATTAATGGAAGCTATTACCTTTTTCTGATGATTTCTTATAGGGGCAGCTATACATCGTACATCTTTCTCGTTTTCCTCTCTATCTAAGGCAAAACCCTGCTCTCTTACCTTGCAAAGTTCCTCTTCTAATTCCTTCCTATTGGTTATGGTTTTCTCAGTAAGGGAAGGAAGTCCCTTCTTATCCAAGATATCTTTCCTTTTTTCTTCTGACAAATAAGCCAATAATACCTTACCTAAGGCAGTACAGTGGACAGGAGCTCTTCTACCTACATAAGAGCACATCCTTATGGTTTGAGAAGACTCTTCTTTGGCCAAGTAAAGAACTTCGGCATTATCTAATATACCCAGATGAACAGTTTCGTTACAATAATTTACCAATTCTTTTAGATAAGGAGTAGCTTCTCTTACCAGATCTATTTGGTTAAGTTTAGCCATACCTAATTCTAATAATTTCAGACCTAGTTGATATTTTTGTGTGTTGGGGTCCTGTTCTACATAACCCCAGTTTTTCAGGTTATCTAATATGCGGTGAATAGTACTGGGATATAATCCTAATTTTTCACTGATTTCGGTCATGTTCATAGCAGAACCTTGTTGAAGCAGGAGCTCAAGAACAGAGAGAGATTTATCCAAAACTTTTATGGGGTAATTAGGTTTTTCTTTTTTCATCTTGTTTTCCTTTTATTTTCTTTAATAATTTTCTATAATATAAAAATTATTTCTATATTACAATACTTTAATATTAAATATAAAAATTGTCAGTTTTTTTTAAGGTTATTTATTTTAACTCTTTGGAATTATTTTTTAGTAAAAAATCTAATTTCACTTTGGAAAAACCTACTTCTGCTACCATTAATAAATATTTCAATAAATAAACAGATTTATTCTCTTTAAATTACGGTAATATATATTATCAACTCTTTTTATCTGTTTTAATTCACCAATAAAAATATCCTATTCTAAAGAGTTTTCCTAAGAGATTATCCAAAACTTATCCTAATCTAGTCCTTTCGGAAATAGTAGATTAATCTCAATGGGCAGAAGAAATTATTTCTCATCCTTTATGATTATATTTCATTATAAAAAAGGAGGGTTTCCCCTTTTTACTACCTGCTACTAAATAACAATCATCTCCCGTAATATTTTTCACTAACTGGGCATAGCTAAAATGTATAGCTCTTTAAAGCTCTTTCTAAACCATCATATGTTGCACAATCATATACACATTTACTCGATTCGGTTTTCATACATAGACTTAGTATTTTTGTTGATTATGTCATTAGGTATATCTTCCCGAACAATTAATATAGACAAGTGGGCATAATTTTTCACTAGCTTATCTTACCCAGAAAAAGTTTCCTCCAGTATATTAAAGGTAAGTTTATGCATTTTCTTATACCTACAATGACATCTTCATCTCTCCTATCTTAAGATCTTAATGGGTACTTCATCCATATCTGTAAACACTTGATTCTCTCCAGCCATTCCCCAGATAAGAGTATAATTACTCGTTCCTACACCAGAATGAATAGACCATCCAGGCACAATTAATGCCTCTTCATTTTTCATCACTATATGACGAGTTTCTGTTGGTTCACCCATCATTTGAAATACTACTGCATCCTCTTTTAGATTAAAATATAAGTATATCTCTGTCTTCCGTGCATGTGTATGACAAGGCATAGTATTCCACACATTGCCTGGTTCCACCATGGTCATTCCCATTGTCAATTGACTGCTCTTTATACTATCTGGAATAATGTACCTATATAGTGTACGTTTATTGGCTTCTTCGGCAGAACCAAGATGAACAGGCTCTATTTGATTTAACTCAATTTTTTCAGTGGGGTAGGCCTTATGTGCAGTAGTGCAGATTAAATAGAACTTGGCAAGCTCCTCGGGATTCTCACTGGAAAATTGAATATCCCGCATTCCCATTCCAATGTACAAGCCATCCTTATAATTTAATAAATACTTCTTTCCGTCCACATTAACAGTTCCGCTGGAACCAATATTGATAATTCCCATCTCTCTTCTTTCCAAAAGATAGTTAGTTCCAGTTATCTCCTGACTATCCTGAATAGAAATAGTTTTTCGAGGACAAATGCCCCCTACAATCATCCTGTCAAAATAGGTATAAACTAGTTTCTGCTCTCCAGGGGTAAACAATCCTGGGATTAGAAACGCTTGACGCAAGCCCTCCGTCGTAAGACTCTTAGTATACTGTGGGTTAATTGCATTTTTTGTTTCCATTTGTGTTTTTCTTGTAATCCTCCTTTCATTTATTCTTTGTTCTTTAATATATCAAATATTCGAAGCTTATTGTAGATTTGCCTTAGTTAAAAACCCTAAATTGTATCCCTTCATCTCCTTTTATCCCTGATAACTTATTAAAATTTCTGATCACTGCCAAACCGTAACCATTCCCTTCAATAATTCATCAATCTTGCCTTATCTTTTTTATACTAAATTATAATATTCTTTATTTTTTAATAAACTGAAAGTGGCATAAATTTGAGCGGCAGATAAAGTACTAATTGTGGGAAAAGAACAAGTAATACCACTACAATAATCATCACCAGATAAAAAGGTAAAAATTCGCCTACCACTTCTGAAATAGTTATGTGACCTACAGCACAGGCTACAAATAAAGCACACCCGACAGGAGGAGTAACTATCCCAATCGCTAATGCAGTATTTATAATTATTCCGTAAAGGATGGGACTTATTCCTAAGCTCACTGCTATAGGTAAAAATATAGGAGTAGTAAGTAATATAACTGGATCATTATCCATAACACAGCCTATACCGAGCATAAAAGCAACTATAAACAATAAGAATATGGTGGAATCCGGAGTTAAAGCTGTAAACCAATCTGCTATTAAAACAGTAACATGATGGTAGGCTAGTAACCAACCGAAAGGTGTTGTAGCACCAATTAATAATAACGAAACTGCCGAGGTTACCCCACTTGTTAATAAACATTTAAAAAGTATTTTTAAGGTTAATTCTCTAAAATATATACTTAATCCTAATGCATAGAAAACTGCAACTACTGCGGCTTCCGTAGCAGTAAAGATTCCACTAAATATACCCCCTAATATTATTAAAGGTAAAACAAGTACAGGTATCGCCTTATAAGCATCTTTAATTATTTGAAGAAAAGGGACCCGAGGGTGACATGGATAATTCCTAACCTTCCCTCTATAAATACAAAAAAGTATCTGGGCAATACCTATTAATATTCCGGGGATCACCCCTCCTAAAAATAGAGCACCTACAGATGAATTAGAAACCCAAGCATAAATTATAAGGGGTATACTTGGAGGGATAATTATTCCAATAGTCGAAGATGCCCCGGTCACAGCCACACTAAAAGGTCTATCATACCCCTCTTCAATCATGGCATTCATTATCATTGCACTTGCTCCTGCAGTATCAGCTGTAGCAGAACCTGACATGCCTGCAAATATCATAGAAACCACCACATTTACTATAGCCAAACCACTTTTTACAAAACCTATTACTGAACTAATAAATGATACTAATCTTTTTAAAATGGTGGTAGATATCATAATATTAGCTGCCAACATAAAAAAAGGAACTGCTAATAAAGGAAAAGAATTAATACCTCCTATTAATTTTTGACCTATTAAGGAAATAGGAATATGTACATCGCCAAATTTTAAAATGATCCAGACTGTAGCAATTATGGAATAAATAATAGGGACATTTAAGATTATAAAAAATCCTAAAATGCCTAAAAATAAAAAAACTATAGTCATTTACTTTCTATCGCCTTTTCTAAATTTTTTTTCCAATACCCTTTAATAAATAACAATATATCTTCTAAAACATAACAGCAAGATAAAATGCCTCCCACTAAAACCGCTGAATAAACATAGGACACCCGAATATGTAAAGCAGGACTTATTTGTCTTAAAGTTAGATCAGTTAAATAAACTCCATTTAAAACCATTACATCGAAAATTAATATAAAAAGAAAAATATCTATAGCAAATTGTAAATATTGTTGTAATTTTTCGGGAAATTTTTTAAACACAATATCAACTGAAAAGTGTGATTTTCGCTTTATCCCAATTGCTGCTCCCAAAAGAACAATCCATATAAGCAGAAATCGAGATAATTCTTCTGTCCAAGCAAGAGGATAATTGAATACATAACGGAATAGAACCTGGAGGAAAACTACTACGGAGAGGACTGCTAATTGTAGTCCTAATATAACTTCGACGATATTAGACTTTTTTAACGCTATTAAAAATTTTAACAACACTTCTATAATTATCATTTAAAATATCCCCTTTTTTTCCGATATTTATACATTCTTTTTTAAAAGATACCCATTCTTTCTTAATAAAAAATCCCTTTTCTTTAAAAAGTTTTGATCCACTTTTCATTATATTTATGGACTATGTGGTAGAGTCCTCTTTTTTTCCGAATTCTGACATTATTTAAAAGACTTAAAGGGTAACAAAAATACCGGAACCTAATTATTCTGTTGCCATTACGAAATCAAAAAAATCACTTCCATACTCATCGGTAGTGCTCTTCCATAAAGGTTTAACGGCCTTTTTAAACTCTTCTTTATCAACTTTAGTAATTGTAGCACCAAATTTCTCTACTGCTGCCCTCGAATCAACCGTTACTTTTTCCCAAGCCTTACGCCCTGCCTCTGTAAAAGCCGGTAAGGTGTCTACTAATATTTTCTTATCCGCAGCGGAAAGTTTATCCCAGGTTTTGGTGCTAACCAGTAATGGTGCTATATCAATGGTATGAATGTCCATACAATAATACGGAGCAGGTTCATAATGTTTTTGGGTATAATAAGCTCCGAAGTCGTTTTCAGCTCCATCAAGAACTCCTGTTTGCAAAGCGCTATAGACCTCTCCATAAGCCAGGGGGACAGCTTTTGCTCCACATAAGTTCACCATATTTATATACACATCATTTTCCATAACTCTTATTTTTAAACCGGCCAGATCCTTTATACTATGTACTGCTTTTTTGGTATAGAAACATCTTCCTCCTCCAGCTAACCAAGCAAGAGTAAGAAACCTTACATCTTGTTTTTCAACATATTCATCTAGTTTTGCCGATAATCCACCATCAAGGATTCTAAAGAGATGTGCTACATCTTTAAATATGTAAGGAAGATTTAAAACATTGATCTGAGGCGCAAAACTACCTAAAGGTGCAATACAAGTTGTACAAAAGTCTATAGTACCCATTTGCACACCCTCAATTAGCTCTCTTTCGTATCCTAATACTGCGTTTGAATAAACCTCAAGCTTAATTTCGCCATTACTCGCTTTGTCTATCGCCTCTGCCCAAGCAGCAAAGGCTATATGGTAGGGATAATCTTCTGTGCTATCATCACCAGAACGAAGTATAAGTCTTGGCGCTGCTAAGGTTGATAATGCTACTAAAAATACTACCACTAAGCAAATTATGAATATCACCATCGATTTTTTAAAATTAATTTCTATCATTTATAAAATTCCCTCCTTTCTAATTACTATTTTCTAATTTTTATTAGCTTCAAACTATTGTAGTAAAAAATCATTACCTCGTTGTTACTTCCTCTTTTCGTTACCCCTTAAGTACATATCTATTAAAATTCTTCTTCCACATAGTCCATAACTGTAAAGAAAGAATTCAAAGTAAATAAAGCACCTGCATAGCAGGTGGCTTTAAGAAGCCCCTAAAAGAGGTTTAAATCTTATTAGCCACTATTTCCCTATTTTTTCTTTTTTCCTTTTGATACCTTATATATCTTCTAAACTCTTCATTCAAATCGATGTTTCTCATATATGTTCTTAATTTTAAAAAATACTTCCCTAACACATGCTCCTCTAATAATAAAACCTTTTAACCATTACCACCTTCTTTAAAGTTAGTTTTTTAAGGATAAATAAATGCATCCTTCATATTTTCCTAATAATTCTCCAATCTTCCATTAACTACCTATGCGCGTTAAGGATCACTTCGAACTTCAACAATAACGATATTTGAGTAAGGGATCTTCAAATAATTTAACTACCGATTCACACCCAATACATTAACTCTCTTTAGCAATACCAGTTTGTTTATTTTTTCCCTCAAGTTTTACTTCTGTATTTTAATTATAAAAAAATTGCTTATAATAATTAATCTTAAATATAAAGAATATTTTGAGCTATCATTAGTATTATTCTATATTGTAGAATATTATTCTATTTTTAATACTTTTCTATATTATATATTAAATTTCAAATATGTCAAATAATTTTCGCCACTTCCCCACTAAAGTTTACACTAACCGCCACTTAGTTCCTCCTAAATTTCTTTAGCACTTTACTAGCTTTAATTTCCTTTATTTTTCTATTCCTATTATGGTGCTAAACTTATCTAATTTATTTGTTAATGTAAACTTTAGTGGGGTAGTAAATAGAAGGAAAAAAGTAAAAGGTGTAGACTTACTAAGAAATAAATAACCTTTTTAAAAAGGGAGGTAAGCTATAACAATAACTTTCCCCCGAGGCCTTAAAGTCAAACAAGATTCCATCCTAAAAGCCAAACTTTTTTCCATAGTTAAAAAAACAAAAAATTAAAGCCTATTACCCCCCTTCTTGAGATCCTTTGTACGAAAGCTAGGACCATTAATCTTGATTATACTTGATTATATATAGAATAATAGACTACTCGATCAAGTATATATAAAGGAATAGTTTCTGAAGGTGTTTCTCTTAAGCTCATATTGGGTTATCATTCTATTCTTATCATCAAACTTCTCCACAATATTGGCCGCATAACCGATATATTTCTTTTTCTCCTTTTTGCGGTAGGTATATTCCTTATTGTACCATGCCCCATAAAGGCTGAAGTGCCAAGGTATTCCCTCACTTTTATGTTAGCCTTACGACAAACTTCTTTCAATTTATCGAGATTAAAAACCGGCATCTTGTTTGTCCCCTTGACAGTTACAACGATCATATTTTTGAACATAATACGGCTCCGGCTCGGCCTGCTGCACGTTCTTCGGACATTGCATTGGTAATTAAAACTAAATTCTCTACGGCTGGCTCGATAGTCATTGTTGAATACTTAGAATCTCTCTGTTCTTTTTTAATTATTTCTTCTTTTTCGGTGGTTGTTTTTCCGTATAACTTATCTGCAGGTTTGATCTCCACTAAATCATTATTACTCACGAAGTAAGATGGTTCACTGGAAACCCTTCAATGATCAGGATAATCAGGTAGTCATAGCCGGCTTTTTTAAGTGTAAATCCAAATTCACCTCCTACCCTCGATTCAGCCCAACCATTTGTTAGAGGAAATTTATAACACAATTCACAGCTGCCACCACCTGGAACAAGCGGATATGTCAGAGGTCCAGAAGCAAAGATAACCTTATTTTGGGAGCATAAAGGCTCAGTATTGGTATATAGCTCATCATATAAACCCTAGCTACATAACCTAGCCCACCTAAACAATTCTTTAACTTATTATAATCAATTTTCTCTTAATGAGACTCTTAACTACTTACCGATATAACTGTAAAGGTTATTTCTCATTATTACCTCTTCTTTAGTTTTTTTATGGTTCTATTAACTAATAAATTAGCAAATATCTTAGAGAAATATATTTGTTTTATTATTTAGACCTATCGAAGTGTGACAAATCAAGTCCGGTAACAAAGTCAAGTACTACAGGAATCCCTTTATTACTAAGCTTTAACGCTTTTTCAAGAGCCGGTCGGATATCTGATGGTTTTTCTATTTTCTGCCCGTAACAGTTGCAGGCTTCAGCCCATTTCACAAAATCGGGTTGCACTTTAAAAGTAGTAGTGTCCCGACCAGCATATTTTTTTTGGTAATACTTAACCCAGCCAAAAGCAGAATTATTCAAAACAACCCAAGTACAGCCTACCTTATACTGGACTGCAGTTGGTATTTCTTTCATGTACATCTGAAAGGCACCGTCCCCGACGATACAAACAACCCTTTTTTCAGGATTGGTTAGCTTGGCCGCAATTGCCCCAACTACCCCTATACCCATACAAGTCTGCTCTGCAACGGGAATGCATTCTGAACCCTCCTGTACTTTATAATAAGGATAACAGTAAGACCAGGTGTCTTGTGAGCCATTCTCATTTGCTAGGATAGTATTTTTACCGAATACTCTACTCACTTCATGAACAATACGCTTTGCAGGAATTGGAATATCTTCAACCATGCATTCTTTATCAACCTCACGCTCGAATTCTTGTTTGGCCTGGATTAGCGCCTTGACTCTTGGTTTTTGGATATAGTTTTTTTTCTCTTGAAGCTGTTTTTTAAGTACAGAATTGAGCTGTTTCAATACTAATTTGACATCTCCAATAACCGCCACATCCGGTCTCCAGTTTCTTCCTATTTCAAAAGGTGATATATCAACCTGTATGAACCTTGCTCCTTTCGGAAAATCCGCCCAGCCGTGTGTCTGAAAACTCTCATTTCTACTCCCGAGTGATATTACAAGATCAGCATCGTTATAGTATTCCTTTGCAACTTTTGTTCTATATAAACCGCTTACCCCTAAGGCTAAGGAGTGGTCCTCTGAAACTATACCCCTTCCCGCCGGCGTGGTTAAAAATGGCAGGCCTAGTAATTCTATAAACTCTTTAAATTCATCCGTTGCTTTAGAAAGTATTACACCGTTGCCCGCTATAAGAATCGGGCGTTCAGCTGCCAATAATAGTATAGCAGCATCCTTAATTAATTCTGGGTCACCGGACATTCTGATTTTTTGGGACGGGTTATATTCGGGCATCAGCCCTACTTCAATCTCAATACCACTGGTAATCTTCCCCCCTACGTTTGTTGGTATCTCTAAAAAAACAGGACCTGGTTGACCATTCATCGCTATAGAAAAAGCGCGATAAATATACCACGGAATCCTTTCAATATAAGGTATCCTGGCATTCCATTTAGTTATCGGCTCCATCATTCTTCGTTGGTCACACTCCTGGAATTCACCCATACCCTCCGTTCTGAGATCAACTGTTGGTGCTAAAATCACTAATGGTACACAACCAGAATACGCTTCTAAAACGCCAGGAACCAAATTAGCTACTCC
>Ga0209121_10003100_pt1 | contig 16318 bp, 13 predicted proteins | sample Cruoilmetagenom3_FD_187292 | JGI IMG/M metagenome (GOLD analysis project Ga0209121, IMG submission 187292) | Oil polluted marine microbial communities from Coal Oil Point, Santa Barbara, California, USA - Sample 3 (SPAdes) (version 2) | ecosystem: Environmental > Aquatic > Marine > Oil seeps ... | reverse complement strand
AGTTATGGCTTTTGCAATACCGTTGGCTTTATCCGGAGGTTCTATGTTCAAAGACCTGTTTATTTGGTGGGAAGAAGATATCCTCCTGAAGGGGGCACTTGAGGGTGTAAAAGACATGATAGAAATTACAAAGGAGATGTTTGATTTTGCCACCGCCAGTTTTTTCGGTGAAGTGGAGGTGAAACACGACATATACGAGATGGATAAATCTGTAAATGTACTTGAGGTCGAGATAAGGAAAAAGGTTTACGAACATCTCTCTATGAACCCGAAGCAGGATATAACATCCTCACTCGTGCTCACCACAATAGTAATAGACATAGAAAGAATAGGGGATTACTCCAAGAATATATATGAACTATCCCTGATATACACACCGGAATCGGGCACCAGATGCTATGAGGAGGCGAAAAGACTCTCTCAGCATGTGAACGCCTTTCTCTCTCAAATAGGCAAAGCGGTCGAGAACGGAGATGTAGAAAGTGCGAGAAAATTGATGGAAGAGAAGAATTGGATATGTAAAAAGTGCGAGGGAATAATCAAGGAAATAGTCATAGATGAGGCAATAAAGGTGAGAGCGGCGGTGGTGTATTCTCTCATGTTCAGATACCTGAAGAGGGCATCTGCACACATAGGAAATATAGCGTCAAGTATAGTCAATCCGTTCTACAGAATAGGATTCAAACCAGAGTGAGAATGAGACGGCTATCCACGCCATCGAGCACTGTGCGAAATCTTCATCCCACGGAAGTCATCTCGCCTTTTCCAATTTCACTTTCATGAGTGCGAGGGACGCCGCAATTCCGAATAAAAGTGCAAGATAGAATGGATAGAACCAACCAAACCTGAATCTCATGTGCATTCCAAGGACGGGGCCTACTGAACTCACGAGTCCCGTTATCGACCCGAAAATCCCTATCATCCTTCCCCTTGCCCTCTCGGTCGCAATATCCGTTATAATCACCTGATAACCTATATAAAAGAACTGGCTGAAGAGGAAAGAGAGGATAAAGAATGGTAGTACACCTCCGCTGAGTACCCACAATACAATCAGGAGTGGGTGTAGAACAAGAGATACTCCCAGTAAAAGCTTGGTGCTATATCTGTCTATGAGCCGCCCCCAAAAGAGGCAGGAAATAGCAGAAAATAGTCCACCTACGGCAAACAGAAAGTTTATCCTGGAAGATGAAAAAGACAGAACCTCCTTCTGAAAGAGACTGAGAAACGGTCCATTTATGGTCAATGTCAAAACCAGAAATAAAAAAGAACCCGCAACGAGAAACCACATATAATTTTTTGTAATGCCCCGCCACACATCCATTCTCTCCATCTTCTCCGCGGTCCTTTCTTCTCTGAGGAAGAGAAAACGCGCCATTGCCGACGAAAATGTACCGAGAGCCGTGAGAAGAATGAGATTTTCTATGCCCGTCCTTTCCACCAGGAATCCCCCGAGGAGTGGGCCAAGGGCAATGCCAATGGCGATGCTGAATTCAAAAAAGCCAAATGCCCTTCCCTTTCTCTCGGTAGATTCAGAAAGCATGGATGTGAATGCGGGTATCTGAATTGCACTCAATATTGATGTGGCGAGATAATATATAACACATACCCACCATACCCTGGCGAGGGCAAGAAATAAATACAGAATGGGAAAGGCGTAAGTCGGCACCACAATTATAAACTTTCTGCCAAATCTGTCAGTTAGATAACCTCCCAGAATCTGGGCGAGTGTAAAACCGAGACAAAAAAGTGTATATGATATGCCTATCTCACGCTGGCTTGCTCCGAGTTTCTCGAGATGTATCGGAAATAGATAATACCAGCTATAGAAGAAAAGAAGGGTTCCCCCAACGGTGAGGGATAGAACTAATACATTTCTCTCCACCTTAAACATCGTACTACCTCGGGCTCATCTTGCTTTAAAAAGGAAAATCTGAGGAGGTTGTCAAATTCCACATCTCTCAAGTATGCGGGAGATGTTTTCCAGTATCCTCCCGTTGTCAAGGCAGGCATCTATCTCCTCGGATGAAAGATATTTTCTAATCTTCTCCTCTTTCATGAGTATATCCCTGAAGCTCCTGTGCTCGTCCCCGCTTCTGAACGCCGCAGATTGCACTATGGTATATGCATCATCGGGTAACATACCCTTCTCAATCAATGCGAGTCTCACCCTCTGTGAAAATACCACACCCCCGGTCATCTCAAGGTTTTCATACATCCTCTTCCCGCTCACCTCGAGGTTTTCCCCTATATATTTGAATTCGTTCAGCATGTAATCCAGGAGAATCGTGGAGTCGGGTATTATAATCCTCTCCACGGACGAGTGGGATATATCTCTTTCATCCCACAGGGCGATATTCTCCATTGCGGTGAGGGCATTTGACCTCACAACCCTTGCGAGTCCACATATCCTCTCCGAGAGAACGGGATTTTGCTTGTGTGGCATGGCAGAAGAACCCCTCTGGCCGGTCACAAACGGCTCCCTCACCTCTCCCCTCTCCGTTTGTTGCATTAGCCTTATCTGGGTCGCAAAGTACTCTAGAGATGAAGCCACTATTGCAAGCACAGAGAGATAATGTGCATGTCTATCTCTCTGGAGTACCTGTGTGGATACGGGTGCTTGCTTGAGTCCCAATCTCTCGAGGGCAGTTTTCTCCACCTCCGGCGAGAGTATCGGATATGTGCCGCACGCCCCGGATATCTTACCCACCCTCAACTCCTCTTTTACCATTCTCATCCTCTCGAGATTCCTCTCCATCTCATCCATCCACACACAGAGCTTAAATCCAAATGTTATCGGTTCTGCGTGCACTCCATGTGTTCTACCGACCATAATTGTGTCCTTGAATTCTCTCGCCCTCTTTCTCAAGACAGAAACAAGTGACTTTATATCCCCTATCAATATATCCGAGGCATCCTGGATAAGTAATGAGAGAGCGGGGTCCTCGACATCATACGATGTAAGTCCGTAGTGAAAGTATCCGGCATAATCTCCAATATACCCCTGCACATTCTTCACAAATGCGAGAAGGTCGTGACGAAGGGATGTTTCCAGCTTTTCTATCTCCCTTGCATCAAACGACGCCCTCTTTCTTATCTCCTCGTATACATCGGAGGGTATCTCGCCCAACACACCTCTCGCCTCAATCACGGCAAGTTCTACCAGAAGCCACTTCTTGTATTTTTCTTCCCTGCTCCATATACCCTTCATTCCTTTTAGCGAGTATCTATCAATCATAATATCTCCTTCTTTCTTCTTTTTCCTTTTTCCTTGACACTGCTTACTGCATACTGCTTAGTGCTTACTGCATACTGCTTAGTGCTTACTGCATACTCTCCACGCCATGCGCTTTGCGCCTTATTTTTTCAATTTTCAGTTTTCATTTTTCACTTTTCATTTTTCAATTCTCATTTTCCCTTTTTCATTTTCCATTTTTCAATTTTCATTTTTTATTTTTCAATTCTATCCCTCTCCCCATCTATTTTATTCAACAAAATTTCGAGGGAGTGTACACCCATCTCATCGGCATTCACGGGATTGCCAATCTTTACAACACATTTCGAGAAGGGAAGGGGAAGATTGAATTTATCCCAGGAGTGGAATTCATATTTCCTTTCCATTCTCACCCCCACGGGAACTATCGGGTAACCCGTGAGTTTTGCAAATCTCAATAATCCCTTCTTAATTCTACACCGTTCTCCTCTGGGTCCATCGGGAGTAATTGCAATTTTAGAATTAACCCTCAATAGCTCTCTCAAGTTTACAAAACTACCATCCTCTGAGGAACCTCTGACAACATTACATCCAAGCCTTTTGATTATCCGGGTAATAAATTCCCCGTCACGATGTCGACTGACGAGCACCGTTACACCTCTACCCCTAACCTTGTAAATAAGTGGAAAGAATTTGCCGTGCCAGCATATAAATATAACATTTTTTTTTGGATAATCTCCGAGAATTCTAATTCTCAATGTCTTGCCAAGTATCAAAACGATAAGGCTTCCAATGATACCAACCGTCTTAAATTTCTGTTCCGAAAACCCCATAAAAAATCAAATATTAAAAATCAAAATAAAAAGCCTCACCACAAAGGCACTAAGTCACGAAGTTCATAAAGTCTTGCTTATGATTTCCCGGCAATTGGCAATCCGATGTCCGAATTTTTGCATTTTGATATACAATTTTAATTTTTGATTTTTGATATTTAATTTCACCTAATTAGTTCCGCTACGATCTCCGCCGCTCTTCTCGACGCACCTTTCCCGCCGAGCATTTTCCTTACACCGTCCAGTTTTTCCTTCATCTTCTCCCCTTCACCTTCGAGGAGTCTCCTCACAACGGGCACAATTTTTTCCTCTATTGCCTCACCCTGTATGAACTCCGGCACTATCCTCTCACCCGCCACAAGATTTACAAGACCTATGTGGGGTATATCGACCACTGCCCTCGCAAAAATCCAGGTGAGGAGAGAGACCTTATATACGATGATAAGGGGGACACCGATTATGGCGCATTCCAGTGTCGCTGTGCCCGAAGCAGTCACGGCAAGTTTGGAACGAGAGAGAATTTCGTATGTTGAACCCACATTTACAGCCACCTTCGGATTTATACGCTCGACCAGCGAAGTTACAAAATCCCTATGTCTACGGGATGCAATGGGAATTATAAATTCTTCATCCGGGAAGACCTTGGAAATTGACAGAAGGAGCGAGAGCATGTTCTTGATCTCGCTCATTCTCGAACCCGGCAGAAGTGCTATAAATCTATCTTCCTCCCTTTTTTTATCTATTGCATCCAGGAGGGGATGCCCTACAAAGACGGTGTCTATCCCATGTCCTCTGTAAAAGTCCCGCTCAAAGGGCAATATTGTAATAATCTTGTCAACCCATCTTTTTATATACCTCACTCGATATCTTCCCCACGCCCATATCTGCGGCGGTATATAATAAACAACCTTCAAGCCCATCACATGCGCAGTCTTTGCGAGCGGAAGATTAAATCCGGGATAATCAACGAGAAGTACGACATCGGGGGGTACAGTTTTGAGTATCCTCCGCGTGCCCCTCTTTGCCCTCAAAATCGCCGGCAGTCTCCCGAATACCTCTCCTATACCGACTACAGAAAGATCATCAAGGTGAAAATATATCTGTGCACCCTCCTCTTTAAGTCTATCCCCACCAATACCGTATACCTCCAGTTTTGGCACCAAACTGCGAAGTTCTCTTACAAGCCTTGCCGCGTGATTATCTCCCGAAATATCGCCAGCGGATACAAATACCCTCATATAAGGAAAAAATCAAACCTGCCTGCCGGTAGGCGGGTATCAAAATGCAAAGATTAAAAATATTTTCAAGGAAAAATCGGACGCAGATTACCCATGATTTTTTTAATTGCTGTTTTCAGGAGTAATGTCATTGCGAGGCGAAGCCGAAGCAACCCCCGAAGCAACCCCCGAAGCAATCTTCATCTGACACATACTCGAGACTATGACTTGTTGTACAGTTTCCTATGCAATCAAGAAAAATTTTGATATTTGGCATTTGATTCTTGATATTCACATTTATTAATCAAATGCCCATAATTCTTCTGTGCTCATCCATACTATCTATTATTCTGTATGCCAGTTGAATTGCTCTCTCACCATCCTCTCCATTCACCACGGGAGAATCTCCGCATCTTACACATCTCACAAAGGATTCTATCTCTGCCCTCAATGGCTCCTTGGGTATTATTTCCAATTCTTCCTTCCTCACATAGGGTTTACCATCGATCTCTATTCTTTTCCACACATCCGCTTGATGCGATAGATAATCAACCGAGATGTACATATCCCTCTGGAAGAACCTTATCTTTCTTTCCTTCTTGTATGACACCCTCGATGTGGTGAGGCTCGCTATTGCTCCGTTTTCAAACTCGATTCTTGCATTGGCAATATCATACTCCTCTGACAGTATCGGAACTCCAATCGCCTCTACTTTTTTCACTTTACTGTGGAGAGACGCCAACACAATGTCGATATCGTGTACCATGAGGTCCAGTACTACTGCCACATCTGTTCCCCTCTCATTATAGATGGCAATTCTCTGTGCTTCGATGAACATGGGTTCTTTGATGAGGCTCGATACAGCAATTATCGCGGGGTTAAACCTTTCTATATGCCCGACCTGAAGAACAAGTCCCCTCTCTTTCGATAGACTTATAAGTTCTGCTGCCTCTTCTGGTTTTTCAGTTATCGGTTTTTCCACCAGTGTATGTATTCCAGAGAGCAATGTCTCCCTTGCCAACCTGTAATGCGTAACTGTTGGAGTGGATACACTTACCACATCAATTTTTTTTAGAAGTTCTGACGGAGATTCGAAAAAAGACACTCCAAGGTCGTTCGCAATCTTCATTCCGAGACTTCGATTGATATCGGACACACCGATGAGTTTCACCCCCGGTGTCCCACTGTATACCCGAGCGTGATGCTTACCGAGATAACCAACGCCTATCACCCCCGCCTTGATCAGTTCACTATTTCTCGTAATACCCCCTATTTCTATCTCGGCATTTTGAAAACCTTAAATACAGGGAACACATAGATAAATCAAATATTAAAAATTAAAATTCAAAAATACATATGAAAATTCAAAAATTTCTTTACATCCCGGTATATATTGCGAATCCCCAACTCGTATTTGATTTTTGATTTCTAATTTTACATTTTGATTTTTGATATTTGATTTTATTATATCGCCACGCCCCTCTCCGATGATTCTATAAATTCTATCAGATGCTTTATTTCCTCTCTCTGGGGAAGTTTCTTCCTTATCATCTCAATTGCCTGATGGGTATTTAATTCCCTCGAAAGGAGGAAACGGAATGCCCTGTTCAATATGTCTATACTTTTCTTACCGAAGTTATGTCTCTTCAACCCCACAACATTAACTCCCCTTGCACGAAGTGGGTCACCCGCCGTGAGGCTATAAGGCAGAACATCCTTTGGAATCCTGTATCCCCCACCTATTATTGAATACTCTCCGATCCTAACGAACTGGTGAACGGGACAAAGTCCCGATATAAATGCGTAATCAAATACCAGGACAAACCCCGCGAGTTGCGCCGCATTTGCAATTATCACCCCATTTCCTATCTTCACATTATGGGCTATGTGACAGTACGCCATAAGGAAGTTATCATTTCCTATAATAGTCCCCTCCCCCGTGGCTCGGTGAATGGTAACATACTCCCTTATTGTGTTGTTTGAACCTATTCTTACAAAAGTTTCTCCTCCCTTAAAACTTAGGTCCTGAGGTGGGTTACCTATCACAGTACCCTGGTATACTTTGTTGTTTTTTCCCATCTTGGTCCCTCTCTTAATGCACACATAATTTCCTATCTCACATCCATCCCCTATTTCCACGCCCTCCTCAATTATTGAGTATGCACCCACCTTTACATCTTTACCAAGGGATGTATCCCCACCTATAATTGCTGTTTTGTGGATCTCCATTTACATCTCCTCCCTTATCTCTTTCATCAACTGCATATAGAAGTGTAGGTTGTGCAGGGTCGTCAGTATTGGCCCGAGCATCTCTCCGGCATTGAATAAATGTCTGATGTATGCCCTGCTGTGATGGCGGCAGGCAAAGCAATCACATTCGGGGTCTATTGGGGTAAAGTCATTCTTGTAAATTGCGTTCTTTATTACCATCTTGCCATTTCTTGTAAAAACTGTTCCCGTCCTTCCATTCCTCGTGGGAAGCACGCAGTCGAACATATCAATTCCCATTTTCACATACTCTCTTATATCGGAAGGTTCTCCAAGTCCCATGAGATATCGAGGTTTGTCCTCCGGCAGGTGAGATGCGGTGAACTCCGCAATTTCGTATGAGAGGTCCTTTGGTTCACCGATCGATACGCCGCCTATTGCATATCCATCAAAACCAAGTTCGATAATCTCTTTCGCAGATTTTTCTCTCAAATCCTTGTAGGTAGAACCCTGAACTATACCAAACAGAAGAGAAGAATGCTCGCATTCTATCGATTGTCTTGCCCACCTCGAAGTATTTTCAACCGCAAAATTCGCCTCTTCATAACTTACGGGCCAGGCAACGCAGTGGTCTAACACCATTTTTATATCCGAGCCAAATATCTCCTCTGCTCGTAATACGGACTCGGGTGTAAACTTGTGGTATGAACCATCAAGGTGGGATTGGAAGGTTACTCCATCCTCTCCAATCTTTCTCAAATCCGCAAGTGAGAATACCTGATAACCACCGGAGTCCGTTAAAATTATCTTCTGCCATCCCATAAATCGATGCAGACCACCTGTCTCCTCAATTATATCGAGACCGGGACGGAGATAGAGATGGTATGTATTCGCCACGATCACATTCACACCATTTTCTACGAGGTCATCCATTGTCTGTGTCTTCACCGTACCCTGTGTTCCGACGGGCATAAAGCACGGTGTCTCCACAACACCGTGCGGCGTATAAAGTTTTCCAAGCCTCGCCTCGGATTTCGATTTTTTTAATACCTCAAAAACCATTTTGCCTTTGCTCCTTTATCCTTACTCCCTACGCTTGTACGGGCGAACGGCTGTTCGCCCCTACGCCTTACTGCCTACTCCCTACGCCTTACTGCCTACTCCCTACGCCTTACTCCCTACTGTCTGATGTCTGTAGTCTCGGGTCTTTTTCCTTTTATTTGAGTATCACCAAGTAGTAAGTATACTACATTTTTTAAAAAAAGTCAAGTTTTTTCCCGCTTTGGAAGGTGGTGCATAGAGGCGAAGGGCACCCTGAATTGAACGAAAAAATGGATTTCAGGGTCTTAAGCGGATATGCAAAGAAGTGAAGGTAAAAAGAGAGAACATCTGTGGTCAATTTGGGTTATTTCTCATATATGCCCCATATCTCATGTTTAAGGTCTCTTGCCATAAGCGATCCTATACCCTCTTCCGGGGATTTTGACAGGAAGAGTATTTTATAGACCTCCTCTGTTATTGGCATGTCAACATTCCATTTTTTGGATAGTTTCACCGCCGACTTCGTGGTGGAAACACCCTCTGCCACCATAACCATAGAGGAAAGCACATCGTTAAGTCTCCTTCCCTTCCCTATTTCCTCACCCACATACCTGTTCCTTGAATTTTTGCTCATTGCGGTTGTGACGAGGTCACCCAACCCCGACAATCCGGAGAATGTGAGCGGATCTGCCCCCATTCTCACCCCCAGTCTTGTGATCTCTGCAAGCCCTCTCGTTATAAGTGCCCCCTTTGCATTTGTCTCAAATCCAAGTCCATCAGACATTCCGCAGGCAATTGCTATTATATTTTTTAACGCCCCGCCGAGCTCCGCTCCAATCATATCTGAGCTCCTGTATGTCCTGAATATGGATGTCCTGAGTAACAATTGCACCCTGTGCGCGAGTTCCTCATCTTTTGAAGCACATACGGTACTTGCGGGCATACCCATTGCGATCTCTCGCGCAATATTTGGGCCCGACATAACAACGAGAGGCATCTTTACATTCTCCATCTCATCCTCTATTACCTGGGATGGACGGAGCAGGGTATCCTCCTCGATACCCTTCGTAACGCTCACAATTGCGGAATCCCCATAATATTCCTTAACATCTCGCACGGCATCCCGCAGATGAAGACTTGGAACAGCAAATATCATTATGTCGGCGTCGCCGACGCATTCTCTCAAGCTGTCCGACACGGTTACTTCTCGGGGAATTTTGAATCCGGGCAGGTACTTTATGTTCTCCCTCTCCTTGAATATCTCAAGACCCTCTTTGGAATACAGATATACCTCGTCGAAGTTCTTTGAGAGGAGTATGGCGAGGGTCGTTCCCCAATTGCCCGATCCTATGATTGATAACTTCATATTCAGTCCATCTGCCTTCGAATAAATGTGGGTATTTCAAGATCCTCCGAAGTATGTATTGAGGATTTTCCCTTCTCAATCACCAGGTCTTCCCTCAAGTCCTTCCTCTGAAAGGCGGGGACCTCGAGGTTGTATTCATTTATCCTCTTTCCTTCGATCTTCGTCTCCCTTTCAATGCCCGTGGCAATTACAGTTACCTCCACATTTCCCTTCTCTTCAGGTGCTATTGCCGCCCCAAATATTATGCTGGCATCCCCACCCGCTGTATCCTTCACCAGAGAAACCGCGTCCTCCACCTCATGTAATGTCAAATCCTTGCCCCCCTTCACATTCACAAGTATTCCACGTGCACCCCTTATATCCGAATCTTCAAGAAGTGGACAGTTTATAGCAACATCGGCGGCGTGAATTGCTCTATCTTCACCCTCTGTTCTTCCGACACCCATCACCGCATTTCCCTGTTCGGTCATGATACTCTTTACATCGGCGAAGTCGAGGTTTATCAGCTCGGGTTCCGTTATCAATTCAGAGATACTCCTCGTGGCAAGCAACAGTATGTTATCAACCATCTTGAATGCCTCGTCGAAGGTTATATTCCTCGGAGCTACTGAAAGTAATTTCTGATTTGGTATCACAATAACGGTGGATATCCTCTGTTTAAGTTCCCGTATACCCTCCAGAGCCTGCTGCATTCTCTTCCTGCCCTCAAACTCAAATGGCTTGGTTACCACCCCAACCACCAATGCGTTCTCTTCTTTTGCTATCTCGGCGATAATTGGAGAGGCACCGGTGCCCGTTCCCCCGCCCATACCGCTGGCAATGAATACCATGTCGGCTCCCTTTAGAGCACCTTTAATCTCATCCGCACTTTCCTCCGCCGCCTTTTTGCCGATCTCCGAATTTCCACCGGAGCCGAGTCCGCAGGTGAGTTTGGCTCCGAGCTGAATCTTCGTGGGAGCTTTATTAAGCGAAAGAACCTGCATATCCGTATTGCAGACGATGAATTCCACCCCCTTCAAGCCACCGTCTATCATTCTGTTCACGGCATTACCACCGCCCCCACCGACACCTATCACCTTTATCCTGCATGCCCTCGTTCCATCGTCTGGGAATAAGAATTTCATGCTGCCTCCCCGTGTTATGACTAAAATTTAAAAGTCAAGAAGGTCATTAAGTCATTGGTCTTTTCACTTTTCCCTTTTTACCTAATCAACTAATCAACTAATCAACTTCCTTCGCCCTACGCCCCTCGCCTTATTTATCCCGTGGAATGCGTTAGCTATTCCATCGGGACGCTCTACGCCCCACTGCTTACTGCATACTCCCTACTGTTCTTGGTCTGCGGTCTGCAGTCTGTGGTCTGTTGCCCCTTCCCTCATTCTATAAGCCATTTTTTCATACGCTCAAAGATCTTTGTAAATAATGAACCGTTTATACCTGGTCTTCCTATGCCATTTCTTCCCCTGTACTCGTAGCCGTACAAAACAAGTCCAACGCCCGTGGCGTGTATGGGGTCCTTCACCATATCAGCTATACCTCCAACACCACTGGGTATGCCTACTCTCGTCGGAAGTCCAAATACAGTCTCTGCGAGTTCCTCTATACCCTCCATCTTTGCCGTTCCACCAGTTAATACAATGCCAGCCGATATGAGGTCCATATAGTCACTCTTACGAAGTTCTCTGTAGACAAGTGTGAATATCTCTTCAAGCCTTGGTTGTACGATACTCGCGAGGAGTTTGCGTTTTATTTTCCTGTTCGGCCTTCCCCCGATTCCGGGTACATCTATCGTCTCCGTATCACTCACGAGGTTATCCCTTGCGACTCCGTACTCTTTCTTTATCTCCTCGGCGTAAACCCTCGGTGTCCTCAAACCCACCGCAATATCATTCGTTACGTTCACCCCGCCTAGTCCTATAACGAAAGTATCCCTTATCGCGCCATCATAAAATAGGGCGGCATCGGTTGTACCTCCACCTACATCGATGAGTACCACACCGAGTTCCTTCTCTTCGGGGTCCACAACTGCGTAACTTGATGCTATGGGCTGGAGAACGAGGTCCCTGACCTGAATGCCCGCCTTTTCGACAGATCTGTATATATTCTGAGCGGATGTCACTGCACCCGTAACTATATGAACATCTGCCTCGAGCCTCACCCCCGACATTCCCGCCGGGTCTTTTATCCCCGGCTGGTCGTCAACTATAAAACCCTGGGGTATCGCATGTATTATCTCCCTGTCCATGGGTATGGAAACCGCCTTTGCCTGCTCTATCACCCTGTCTATATCCGATTTACTGATCTCTTTCGTGGGTTTTGATATCGCTATAACCCCTCTCGATGTCTGACTTCTTATGTGATCTCCGGCGATGCCCGTATATACCTGATTGAGTTTTATGCCGGCTACCTTCTCCGCTTCATTGATTGCATATTTTACCGACTCCGTGGTCTTTTCGAGGTTTACCACCATTCCCCTTCGCAGACCGGTTGAAGGACTAATTCCTATACCTATTATTTCTATATTACCCTTATCTGTTACATTTGCAATAATACAGGCGACCTTTGTTGTACCAAGGTCAAGCCCCGCAATTATTATATTCTTCATATTTCCCCCTAACCAATTGACTATTGACTATTGACGATTGTAGATTTTAGATTGCAGATTTCAGATTTTTATAATAACCAATGACTATTGACAATTCACGCCCTATTTATCCCGTTTACCCCGTGGAATTGCAGTTATTCAATGGGGTGAAATGCGACCTGTCCCGTGAAATGTTTAACTATTTCCTCGGGAAGCATATTTCACTGGGATGCCTTATTTATCCCGTGAAATGCGGAGCATATTTCACTGGGACGCCTTATTTATCCCGTGAAATGCGGAGCATATTTCACTGGGACGCTTTACGACTTACGATTCACGATCTACGAACAACGATCCACCACCTCCACCTCGGGTTCGAGCTCAATGCCAAACATCTCCAACACCCTTTGCCTGGCAAGTTCTATGAGCGATAAAACATCGGCAGAAGTCGCATCGCCGTGGTTTATCACGAAATTTGCGTGCTTTTTAGATATGCTCGCCCCACCAATTCTCTTCCCTTTCAGTCCCGCAGATTCTATGAGGCTGCCGGCATAACCACCGGGTGGATTTTTGAATATACAGCCGGCGGTTCTCTCCCCCATCGGTTGATGTTCATTCCGCCATTTCTTTACCTTCAACAAACTCTCTCGAACATTGCCTCTTTTGAATTTTAGAAGAACCTCTTTCACAATACCAGACCTCACGCCTCTTCTATAAGAGAATTCTATCTCCTCCTTTGTATACGAAGTGATCGTACTGTTGGCGTATGTGAGAACTCTCATCTCCGTCACAAACTCGAGGAACGAGGTGCCGAATGCACCCGCATTGGTATAGCACGCGCCCCCCACACTTCCGGGAATGCCCCAGAGAAACTCAAGTCCGCTCAACCCCTCCTTTGCGGCCTGCGCAAGGAGTACACTCAGAGAAATTCCACCTCCAGTTCTCACCAGTGGGGTGACGCCGTCGACCCGTTCAAAAACGGGCTCATTGAAGCACCTCTCGAGGGATATAACGGTACCGTCAAATCCCTCGTCTGTAAATATTAGATTGCTGCCTCTACCTATAACGAAGAAGTTGCTACCGAGAAGAGAGAGGAGTTCATCATCCGTCTCGGGATATGCGAAGACCCTTGCATTCCCACCGACACCTATCGTTGTGTGCAACCTCAGTGGCTCATCGTACAGTAACTTCATAAGATTTCATTGAGTTCCACCGCAACTTCCCTTATGTTCCCCGCCCCCATGGTTATAACCATATCACCCTTTCTCACCATCTTTTTTACATAATCCGGTATTTCTTTTCTATCCCTTATATACTTGCCTCTCTTCCCATATATCGCCATTCTATCCACGATGATCTCTCCCGTTACGCCCGGTACGGGTTCCTCCCTGGCGGGGTAAATATCCGTTACCACAACTTCCCCTGCCAGTGCCAGACTTTTTGCAAAACCGTCGAGGAGTTTCAGCGTTCTCGAGTAAAGGTGGGGCTGAAATATCGCTATTATCCTGCCCTCATGTATACTTTTTGCCGCCTTCAGGGTCTCCTCTATCTCCCGGGGATGATGGGCATAATCGTCTACAATTATTATATCTCCCTTTCTAATGAATTCAAATCGCCTTTCCACTCCTTCAAAACTTGCAACTGCTTCCCTCAGAAGATCCTCTGGAACCTCCAGCTCTATTCCGAGTGCTATGGCACCGATGGCGTCCCTCACATAATGTTTGCCGGGAAGTGGTAGACAGAACCTCCCGATTGTATCTCCATTCGTCCTCACGGAGAATTCGGAGGACAGACCTAATGAGACATCGTATCCCCATACCTGCACCCCCTCGGAAAGACCGTATGTTATGGTCCTTCTTCTTATCCCCTTCACTATATCCCTCACATTCTTGTCGTCGTATGCAAGTATAGTACTCCCATAAAATGGAACGCGATTTGCAAATTCCGTGAATGCCACTTTTATCTCTTCTATATCCTTGTAGTTGTCGAGATGGTCTGCATCGATCGAAGTTATTATGGATATAACGGGAGAGAGGGAGAGAAATGAACGGTCACTCTCGTCTGCTTCACATACGAGATAGTTACCCTTTCCAAGTCTTCCACCCGACCCTATACTCCTTATCCTTCCCCCAACCACAACGGTCGGGTCATAGCCGGCAAAATCAAGGATCCTGGCAGCAATAGAGGTCGTTGTGGTCTTACCGTGTGTTCCCGCTATTGCTATCCCCTGTTTCATTCTCATCAACTCCCCGAGCATCTCTGCCCTCGGTATGATGGGAATTCCCATCCTCTCTGCAGCTACAATTTCGGGATTTGATTCTTTTATTGCAGATGAATATACGAGAACATCGACATCTTTCACATTCTCTTTTTTGTGAGCATATGTTATACCGGCGCCGAGCCCTGCGAGTCGCTCCGTTACGGGTGTCCTCCTTATATCGGAACCCGTAACCCTGTAACCAGAGTGAATGAGTACCTCGGCAATGCCGCTCATTCCCGAACCTCCAATTCCGACAAAGTATATGTGTTTTATGTGTCTAAACATATGGCAATATCGCGGGCAATTCTATCCGCCCCATTAACAATATCCGGAAATGACCTGGACATATCTTCTCTTAAATGCACACTCTTTATTATATTTTCTATCTCACTTTTCAGTCTCTGGGAAGAAAGTTCTTCTTCCATTATCACCCTCACACATCCCATCCTCTCCAGGACTTTTGCATTCCTTGCCTGATGCTCCAATGTTGCGTAAGGATAGGGTATGAGGATGGCAGGTTTTTTGAATCTCTGAATTTCTGCCAGCGTAAGTGCGCCAGCCCTGGACACGACCAGGTCGGAGGCACTGTATGCCAATCCCATATCCGAGATAAACGGATATATTTTCACTTTCTCACATCCCATCAGTTTCTCGCTGATTTCGTTATAGTCCCTCCTTCCCGTGGATAGTAAAAATTGAACACCGTCTATTTGTGGTATTAACTCCGTCATAAGCTCGCTTATTTTCTGCGCCCCACCCGAACCTCCGAATACAAACACCAAAGGTATCTGGGGATTAAGGCCAAGCTCAGCCTTTGCGGCGTTATCCTCCAAAACTCTCAATCTTCTCACCGGACAACCCATTATCCTTGTTTTTTTCTTCGGCAGCCACCGCGCCGCCTCTACAAACGATATGTACACCCTGTATGCAAAGTGTGAGAGAAATCTGGTTGCCATCCCCGGGATAGAATCAATCTCAGTTATGAACAACGGTATGAGAAGAAATCTCGCGGTGATGGCGGGAGCAACCGATGCATAACTGCCAGTACCAAGCACTGCGTGGGGTCTCTCCTTGAGAATCATCCAAAAGGATTCTGTCAGCGATAATATAAATGAGAACGGATAAGAGAACTGTTTAAAAACACTTTTACCGAGGAATCCCCTTGCGTGTATGGGATAGTATCGCAGTCCACCGAGGTCTTCGGATCTACCCGATGTGCTGAAAACCGCCTCAATGCCATATTTTTTCAATTCACTTGCCACGGCGACACCAACAAATATATGTCCGCCGGTTCCGCCCGTTGCTATAAGAACCTTCTTCATATTCTTCAAACGCCCAAAATATTAGATTACAGATTTGTTCACCACAAAGGCACAAAGTCACCAATATTGAAAGATAAAAAACAAATGCTAATTGCTAATTTTGCATTGCTAACGGTTCGGCTGAGCTCGCCGAAGACTGACATTCCTTTTTCCTTTTCCCTGCCTACTGCTTAGTGCTTACTTGATAAGGTCAAGGACATCGTTCAGTTGCAAAGTTGGGAACATCGTTCAGTCTCTTAATGTCAAAAAGGTCAAGAACATCGTTCAGTTAGAAAG
>Ga0209121_10003099_pt1 | contig 16325 bp, 13 predicted proteins | sample Cruoilmetagenom3_FD_187292 | JGI IMG/M metagenome (GOLD analysis project Ga0209121, IMG submission 187292) | Oil polluted marine microbial communities from Coal Oil Point, Santa Barbara, California, USA - Sample 3 (SPAdes) (version 2) | ecosystem: Environmental > Aquatic > Marine > Oil seeps ... | reverse complement strand
CTGGGCCATCGGCTCGCCCCCGGTTCAGTGCCTGGGCATGGGTGGCCGGCAGTGCCGGACCGGCCCGGAATTCGGTAATATCTACGACCATTTCACCGTCGAGTACGAATATGCCAACGGCATCCGCGTGATGAGTATGTGCTCTCAGATCAAGGGCTCAACGCCTCGAGTAGGCGAGCGCGTTCTCTGCACGAAGGGAGCAATCTGTACCAACCGGGGCGAAGGATATATCGAGGATGTCAAGGGCAACGTAATCTTCAAATACGAAGACGAGATTCACAGCGGCGAAATTGCCCAGTGTGCGAACCTTATCAGGAGCATCCGCGAAGGCAAGACCATCAACGAGTGCAAGCGGCTCGCCGAGAGCACGATGACCGTTATCCTGGGCCGGCTAAGTGCATATACGGGCCGGGCGCTGAAATGGGACTGGGCCATGAAGGCCTCGAAGCTCGATTTGTCGCCGGAGAAATACGAACTCGGCGATCTGCCGGTAAGGCCGGTTTCTATGCCCGGCAAGACAAAACTGATGTAGCGGCAAATCGGTTCCGGCGGCAGTGCTTTTACGGAGCTTATTCGCCCGTGTTCGAGCGGCGTTTGAGAATTTCCGGGTGCAGGTATCCGTTACACGTGCGGTGTCCATCGGCGGCGAGCTTTTTCAACTCGGGTTTTATAACGCCGAATTTATCCATCGGGAAGTTCTTGAAACCGAGCATTCGGGCGGGCGAATCGGGCTTTACCTGAAAGTCGAGCTCTTCGGGATCGACGAACATCGGGTCGGCCTCGATCGAATGCGCATCCAGACCGACGGCCTGCCACTGTTGTAGGTTCATCCGGCGGATGCCCTCAAGCCTCGGATCCACCGAGCCCGGTACGAATTTTACAGAGGCACCTTCACCCGCATGGTAAAGATTGTAGTCCCAGTCCGCAATGTCGAGCGGCTTGGCCCGGATTCCCTGGTACGCGGCGCGGCCCTCGCTGAGAACAACGATGTTGTTTTTGAAGATGTCGCCTTTGTCGTCGAAGCAGACGTGGACATTAATCGAATCGAGGAAGATGTTGTTCTCGATCCGGCGGAAGAATCCCTCTCGAAGCTTCAGGCCGCAGCCCAGCGTCAGGTTGTTATAGATATAGTAGTTCGTCGAGCCGTCGTCCAGGTCGATGCCCCATGAATGTCCGCCGGCGTGCCAGAAACGGTTATTGCGAATGATGGTGGTTTTGTAGTTGTCCAGCCGGGCGCGTTTCTTCGCAAGTTTCTGTCCTGTGCTGTCCTGTGGATCGTGAAAAGGTTTGGTGCTATGGTGGCGCGTTTTCCAGTAGCGGTCGCGCCCCCAGGAATTGAAGGGGCCGTGGTCACCGGTTTCGATGACCGTATCGAAGACATCGTTGAATTCTATCACGTGCCCGCCCCAGCAGCCGTCGTTGACAGTGATGCCCGAGCGAGGGACGCTGAAGATTGTGCAGTGACTGACAGTGATATCTTCGGACATCGAGATAAAAACGCCGGCCGTCTGCTTGCCAACACGGCCGATATTATAAATGAGGCAATCGTGAACCCGGCAGTCCTTCGGATAGTCGGGGCTTTTCGGGCCGGGCGTGGTGTCAAAGTCATCCTCCGGCCAGTTATTGTCGTAGCTTATGGCCCCGCTTCGGACGGCCCGGTAGCTGCCGACCGAGCATACGGCGCTTTCACCCAACTTGTGAAATCGCGATCCGGCAACCCGGCAGCGGCGATTGTACCCGTCTAAGAACACGCCGTTGCCGCCGGACTGGTTGAAGAAACAGTTGCGAACCGAGCAATCCTCGGCGCCTTTGAATCGCACGGCGGCCAACCGGCAAATCGACCAGTCGCCGCGCAAGAGAGGCTCGTATTTGCCAAGGAATGTCCGGGCCGTGTGGATAAACTCGATGCCTTCGAGACTGATATGCCTGACCGGCTGCCCGGATGAACCGTCGAATACGAAGAGTTCTTCCAGGCCGGCGGTTTCGACTACGGCAGTTCGCATGTCCTCGCCCGGCGCGGGATAGAAATACAGCACAGCTTTGTCGCGATCAAGATACCACTCACCCGGGTCATCCAGCTCTTCGAAGATGTTCTCGGCCATAACCTGGCCTTTATGAAAATCCGCCGTGCGGTTCTGCTGCCGGCCGCCTTCAAGTTTGAGCGTGCCCTTGCCGCGGTCGAAACCGGTAATCCTGTAGTGGATGCTCCCCCAGCGGTGAATATGGATCGCGTGCATGAAGCCGGTCTGTGGATTCTTCCAGCTTTTTGCTCGCCGGCAAAGATTCTCGTAGGAAGTCACGCCATCGAATACATAAGCATCGGGATCGCGATTGGGAAAGCGCGCCATCTGCCGGCGCAGACCGTTGACGAAGAGCTGATCGAAGGCATTCGAATTGATAATCCCCCTGTCGATTTTTGCCATTTGAATGCCGGCTTTGTCCTCTTGCCACTGAAGCGACAAGCGCCGGCCCCCGCTTATTCGGACCGGCTCTTTTCCATAAGCTTTGTAAACGACGGGATCATTCTGAGTCCCCGAATCTTCCGGAGTAAAGACTATGGTTTCAGCCAGATAATATGTCCCCCGGCGTAAATTGACGGCGACCGGCTCGGTGCCGGCGAGGCTACGAACGGCTTTCTGAGCTCGCTGAATTGTGGCAAAAGGCCGGGCAATCGTCCCGGGATTGGCATCGCTGCCGTCAGGCGAGACAAAGACCTCCGCTCCCGGCGCGACGGCAAATGTCACCGCCAGCAAAACAATGGCTAATATCGATTCTTTTCTCATGGTTCGTCAAACCTCCTGTGGCGATCTATTAATTTTCTCAGGCTTTACCCGGTAATTTCTTTTCCCAGGGATTGGCTTTTCGCGGCGTGTATTTGGGCCTTGCATCTTTTTCGGGCATGGTATCCACGACGGCCTGAAACTTCTCCATTGCAGCCAAATGTTCCGTATTCTTGCTTCCGACCAGATTCTTTTGCTCGAATGGATCGGATTTCAAGTCGTAAAGCTGTGAGATTTTCCGCTGCTCGCTCACCCATACTTTGTAGCGCTTGTCGCGAATGACCCGTTCGGTGTAATCAACCTTGCCGCGGACACCTTTCTGATCCAGCCTGGCCGCTCCGTGCCCAAGGGCCATAATCCACTGACGGCGGGAATCTTCGGCCTTGCCGAGCAGAAGCGGAGCGATAGAGACACCGTCGATCTTCAGATCCTTCGGGACCTTGGCGCCGCCCAGTTCGACAAACGTCGGCAGCAGGTCCGAAAAATCGGTCAGCGCATCGGTGACAACTCCCTGCGGCACGAGACCGGGGCAGTTGACGATAAACGGGGCGCATACGCCGTTCTCGGTTTTTTTGGCCTTTCCGCCGCGGATTTTCCTGCCGTTAATCGTCCCGGTGTGTCCACCGCCGGAGCCGTTGTCAGTCGTAAAGATGATAATTGTACGATCACGGATTCCCAATTTGTCGAAAGCCTTACAAAGTCTGCCGACAAGCAGGTCCGTATAATGGACCATGGCTTTATGTTTTTCGAGCTTTGTCTCGACATCGGGTTCGGCCGGCGTTGTCGTCGAAGGGCCGTGGGTCAATGCCATCGGGAAATAAAGCATCATTGGCTGATCTTTGTGTTCGGTCATAAAGCGGATAAGGTGGTCGGTATAAACATCCGGGCCGAATTTGCCGGCGTAGGTTTTACTGCCATCCTGCGGCGTATTGATATAAGCGTCCCAGTATCGTTCTGCGCTGGGTTTATTACCGGTCTCGTAGCCGGTCCACATGCACCAGTCGTCGAAGCCGTGCTTTTTCATCGCATCGGGTGTCACGCGAAAATCATTTATCTGCCATTTGCCAACCGCTGCTGTGGCGTATCCGGCGGTTTTCATAATACGGGCAAACGTCATATTCGACCTTAGCTTCCAGTCGAAATACCCCACTCCCCATCGCGGTACATCCCAGTGATTGACCCAGCCGGTACGCCAGGGATACTGCCCTGTGAGCAGCGTCGCCCTGCTGGGCGTGCACTGCGGCATCGAATAGGCATTCTCAAACCTCATGCCGGTTTTCGCCAGCGCATCAATGTTCGGCGTCTCGATATCCTCGGCGCCGTAGCAGCTTATCCATTCTTTGCCGAGATCATCAACCATGATAAAAAGGATATTTGGACGGACGTCTTTTTCCGAGGCCACTGAAATCCGCTGGAATCCAAGCCCGGCAGCGGAAGTCCCCACCGCCGCCAAAAAGCTGCGTCGCGTCAGTTTGATATTATCGGTTTGTTTTGCATTCTTCATTTGTTCAACAGCGGACATTTATTCCTCCTGCGTTTTTAATTCGGCTTGCCGGGTTAAATTTTATTCGTATGAATATACCAAATTTGTTCGGTCCCGGCAACGGATTTACGGCATGGGCGGAGAGCATGAAAGATCGGTATTTTTGTTCAAACAAATCCTGCCGATTGGTAGTATTAGACAACAAAGACTTTTGTTAAGAAAATCAGGAAATCCGAATATGAAACTTAGAGCACACTCAACTGTTTCACGATGGCTGCCGCTTGCACTTCTTTTTGTTGCCGTCGCGATCGGCGGCACTTTGGTTCCGCCGCATAAAGCTAAAAGTCCGCTTAAAACAATGATTATCGATGATTTTTCCTCAGCCGGTTCGAAAAAAAGTTTCGGCATCAACTGGCAGTTTGTCAGCGACCGGGTAATGGGCGGAGACTCATCCGGAAAAATCGAGTTTGTAAATGAAGATGAGCGTTCTTCTGTGCACATGACCGGCGCGGTATCCCTGGCCAATAACGGCGGTTTCATCCAGGCCAGAACGAGCTTTAATCCGGAAGGCAGAAGTTTTGACGCTCGCCGGTTCGCCGGCATTAAACTCGACGTTAAGGGCAATGGGCAAACATATGCCGTCAACCTGCGAACAGCAGAGACACGGCTGCCATGGCAGTACTACCAGGCGGTTTTTTCCACAAACCGAAAGTGGCAGGAAATCAAGATTCCGTTTACACTATTTAAGCCGTATTCTCTGAAAAGTCCGCTCAATACCAGGACGCTGAAAAGCATCGCCGTCGCGGCCATGGGCAGAGAATTCCAGGCGGATATTTTTGTGGATGAAATTGCTTTCTATGGGGACAAGACCATGTACAACAAACTAACCCCCGAAGAAGAACGGATTATCGTTCATAAGGGAACCGAAAGGCCTTTCACGGGCAAATACGACAAGCACTTCGAAGAAGGAGTATATACCTGCAAACGTTGCGGCGAAGAGCTGTTCGATTCGTCCTCCAAATTCAAGTCATCGTGCGGCTGGCCGAGTTTTGACGACCAGAAGGCCGCGGCAGTCACAAAACAGCCCGACGCCGACGGCCGTCGGACGGAAATCATCTGCACCAACTGCGGCGGTCATCTCGGGCACGTCTTTACCGGCGAGGGATACACGCCCAAGAATACCCGCTATTGTGTGAACTCGGTCTCGATGGATTTCGCTCCGGCGGAAAAAAACCGAACCGAACGGGCGATTTTGGCTTCGGGCTGTTTCTGGGGTACGGAGTATCACCTCCAGAAGGTCCCCGGCGTTATCTCGACAGCGGTCGGCTACACCGGCGGTAATGTTGACAATCCGACCTATAAGCAGGTGTGCACGGACAAGACCGGTCACGCCGAGGCGGTCGAAGTTATCTACGATCCGTCAAAAACAAGCTATGAAGAACTGGCCCGGCTGTTTTTTGAGACGCACGACTTTACACAGTTGAATCGCCAGGGGCCCGACATCGGAACGCAATATCGCTCGGGCATTTTCTACCTTGACGAGAAGCAGAAGGACGCCGCAACGAAACTAATCGAGACGCTCAAGCAAAAAGGCTTCGACGTTAAAACCGAAGTAACGCCGGAGGGAAAATTCTGGCCTGCTGAAAACTACCATCAGGACTACTACAAAAACAACGGCAAGACGCCTTACTGCCATATTTACAGAAAGATATTCTGATTCCCGGCGATGCCCCATTTTAGCTCGTGCCTCGTCTTCGCTCGGCATGAAGAAAGTCCTTTCTTCACCCTGAGCGGAGCCGAAGGGCCGCCTGCCGGGGAACAGATTACCTGATTTTGTAGCTTATCGACATACCGTCCTTTTTCTCCATAGAGGCCCGGATAATGACCGTGTCGTAGTCGGGACTGTTTTGGATATAATCCAGAAAATCCTTCATAGCCCTGGCGGAACGAATCACGTTGTCGCCTACAACCACGGCGCCCGGTTTGAGCTTCGGCTCAATCAGTTTGAGATATTTCATGTAATCCTGTTTCACAGCATCGATGAAAACGAAATCGAATTCGCCTTCGAGCGTCGGCAGCGTCTTAAGGGCATCGCCTTCTATGCAGGTCACCGTATTTTCCAGGCCGACCTTCTGCAGATTATCCCGGCACACTTTGGCGCTTCGAGGATCGATTTCGAGCGTGTAAAGGTGCCCGCCGGTCCTCTCGAAGCCGATTCCCATGTTGATGGCTCCGAATCCGCTGGCCGATCCGACTTCGATACCGCGTTTGGCTCCCGAGCTTTCGACCAGAATCCGCAGCATCATGGCATCACCGACCGTCGTGTTCAGACCGGTCCGGCGGAAGTTCTTGACAAACTCATTGCGGAACTCATCGCTCTTTTTGTTTTGCTCGCCTGAATACACAAGAATCCCATTAAAACCAATCAGAGTGATACATACAACCAGAATCAACAGTCTACAGCATTTCATAACGATCTCCTAAATATGGGGAAGTAATAATATTTCAACCGTCCTTCTCAATCGAGACTTCACACAAGGCAGTACCATCTACAATCATCGTGTCACTATCAGGCCCGCCAAAATACCAAAAATATCTTGATATTGCAATTTTATTAAAGTGATTTTACCGATTACATACCATTATCTGCTCAATATTGTCTGCAAAGTCTCCGATATTGAATTATAGCGTGCTGCAAGTTATAATTTGTATGCAGGACGTCCGGAATGGTTGCTTTATTCGTGAAATATTATGATTAGGAACATAGAAAACCGTATTAGTCTCGAGGCCTCGCAGATCAATGCCTGAGAACTTGAAGAAAATAAGCCGAAATTTGTCGGATATCTCGACCTGGTTGAAATTTGACAGGATTCCCTGGGTGATTGCGGGACCCTGCAGCGCCGAGTCCGAACAGCAGGTTCTATCAACCGCGCGAGAGTTGGCGAAGAGTCCCCATGTGAAGGTTTTTCGCGCCGGCCTGTGGAAACCCCGTACGCGCCCGAACAGCTTTGAAGGTGTCGGCGAGGTCGGCCTAAAATGGCTAAGGGCAGTTAAGGCCGAGACTTCTCTGCCGACCACGACCGAAGTAGCAAACGCACGCCATATCGAGCTTTGTCTCGATAATGACGTTGACATCCTCTGGATCGGAGCGAGAACGACGGTAAACCCGTTCATGGTGCAGGAGATAGCCAACGCCCTGAAAGGGGTTGATGTGCTGGTTCTTGTGAAGAATCCCATCAATGCGGAGCTTGGTCTCTGGCTGGGGGCGATCGAGAGGTTGTATCAAGCCGGCATAAAAAAAATCGCCGCCATACACCGGGGCTTCTCGACTTTCGTGGAGATGGAATACCGCAACAGTCCGAACTGGCGGATTCCTATCGAGCTGAAAAGGCTTCTCCCGAACCTGCCGATTATTTGCGATCCGAGCCACATAGGCGGCAGCCGGGATTACATTGAACCCATCTCCCAGACTGCGTTGGATTTGGGTATCGAGGGTCTCATGATAGAGACTCACATCGATCCCGACAGTGCGTTGAGCGATTCGAAGCAGCAGATTACGCCCAAAGTACTGATCGAGCTGCTCGACAGGCTCAGGGCACGAAACACAACGATAACGGACAAACAGGTAAAGGCGAAAGTAGCCCGCCTGCGTACCGAGATCAGTCACGTGGATTCGCGAATCATGCAGGACTTGGCCGAGCGGTTCAGGTGGGTCGAGGAGATAGGCAAGCTCAAGCAGCAGCACAGTATCTCAGTGCTTCAGATTAACCGGTGGGAGAACCTTCTGAAGGACCACATAGCCAAAGCAAAGCACCTTGACCTGGACGGTGAATTCATCAAGGCCGTATTCGAGCTAATTCATGCCCAAGCCGTAAAAAGGCAGTTGCAGGATTAACCGAAATCCGCGTCCGGCACCTCGCGGACGGATGGACTTACCTGGAAGTAATCTTTTCTTTCAAAGCCAAACGCCCCGGCGATGATACTGCTCGGGAAGGTTTCACACTTGTTACGATAGTCGCGCACGTTCCCGTTGAAGAAACGGCGGGCGGCCTGAATGCGGTCCTCGGTATTGACCAGCTCCTTTTGCAGCTCCAGGAAATTCCGGTCGGCTTTGAGCCGGGGATAGTTCTCGACAACGCCTAAAAGCTGCTGAAGGGCGCCTACCAACTGGATTTCGTTCGCGGCCTGCTGCTGAACGGCTCCCCGGCTGGCCAGGCATTGAGCACGCAGTTGAGTGACACGATCGAAGATTTCCTTTTCATGCGCCGCGTATCCTTTGACCGTGGCTACCAGGTTGGGTATCAAATCGTACCGGCGCTTGAGCTCCGTGTCGATATTCCCCCACGCATCCCGAATGCGGTTCCGCAGAGCGACCAGCGTATTGTACGTCAGGACAACGTAAACGATCGGCAGAAAAAAGACGACACCGATTACAATCAGCAGCGGCCCCATAATTACCTCCCTGTAAACAGATAGTCCGGCAGCAGGGACCGGACGGTGACGAGTCGTTTCAGATTCGGTTCTATTTGCCCCGGCGACAACCTAGAGTTGAACGAGACCGCCAGCGCCGTGTCCTCAATTTCTATGCTCAGATCGGAATTGGACAGGAGATACTCGATCATCCTGGCGTTGCACACATCGTATGCGAATTTCTTATTCTTCGAGCGGACGCAGAACTTACGGCTGAATTCATGCGACTCGAAATCGATGTCATCATACCCGACGGCCTGGGCGATCTTCGAGAATATCCCCTCCGGGCCGATAATAAGCTCCGGAAAAGATACCCGCAGGTGGAGTATAAAGAACGACAGGTAGTGGTGGTGTGTGTTCTTGCCGGAGCCGGTTCTGTAATGGTAGTCGAACAGCAGTACTTCATGCCCCTGGTAGCCGCCGGAGAGGACATTGAACGCGTAGCGATTCGAGCCTCGCCGAAGTTTGTCTAGGAAACGATAGCGCTTGGGCATGTACCTGTCCTTATGAGGCATAAATTGCAGGCCGAGCTTCGCTGCCACGGCGGCCATTGCTTCGCGCCGTTTAAGAGAGCTGATATAGCCCAGAACCGCCACGACGGCAAAAATTGCAATAAAGCCGAAAATAACCAGAGGTTGCACTTTTCTATCCCTTTAATCTAATCATAAATTAGTAACGTGTCGAGGGCGTCCCGCCCTCGAATCGCGGGCAAGATGCCCGCGACACAGGATTATAATCCATTCATTGATTATTGACAACATACCTTTACTCATCATAATGTAATACCAGACAGCAGTTAGGAATGGGCATTATAATGTCGGAGAATATCTGTTAATAGCAGGATGTAATCATGAATTCGAAAGACAAGGTCGAATACAAAACAACCATAGCCAACGAACACTGGCGCAACGAGGAGTTTCAATGGGCAAGGATTCTTTCGGAGGGCAACCCGGCTAAGGGGATGGTCCTGCTGTATATACAGAAGGCATGTACCGCCTTTCACGAGTTCGAGCCGGCCTTCAAGGCTGGTGCTATAAAGCCGGGACAAGTTGAGTTCTTCCGCCGGCGGCTGGCAGCAAGAGTAAAACACGTATTAGTGACAATGCAAAACAATGCACTTGATAAAATCAATGGAGCTGTCGAATTGAACAGGATTCTGGAGTCTATCGAATCGGCCGAAACCGTGGACGAGCTGGCCGAAATCACCGAGAAACTTCATGCCGTCAATCACACGCTCCTGGATTCTCTGGAAGGGAGATAGATTATGAAAGATATTACGCGTCGTGATTTTATGAAGGGTGCAATTATCGCCGGAGCGGCTTTACCGTTTTCACGAGTGCGAGGAGCGAATGAGCGCATCCGCGTCGGGGTGGTCGGTCTTGGCGGCCGGGGTATCGGAGCCCATGTACCATCCTTCGAGAACCAGAAGGACGTGATTGTTGTAGCCGTAAGCGATCCGGACCGGGAGCGTATGGGCAAGGCGGCCGGGACAATCAAGTCAAAGTTCAACCACGGCGTCGAGCAATACGTCGATATGCGTCAGATGTTCGACCGTAAGGATATCGATGTAATCGGCAACGCCACGCAGAACTACTGGCACGGACTCAGCACAATCTGGGCGTGCCAGGCGGGAAAGCACGTCTACGTCGAGAAGCCACTCTCCCATTATATATGGGAAGGCCGGCAGATGGTCAACGCCGCTCGAAAGTACGGCCGTATAGTGCAGTGCGGCACGCAGCACCGCTCGGAGAATTTAATCATCCAGGCCATTAAATGGATCCGAGAAGGCCATCTCGGCAAAATCAAGTATATCACCACCTTTGCCAACAAGCCGCGTGTATCGTGCGGCAAGCGCGACACGCCGCTGCCGATTCCCGATACGGTCGATTATGATCTCTGGTGCGGCCCGGCGAAAAAAGTGCCGATCTATCGCGACCGGCTCCAGTACGACTGCAGCTTCGATTTCAACACCGGCGACGGCGAGTCCTGCAATCAGGGCGTGCACGAGGTGGACGTAGCCCGCTGGTGCCTGGGCGAGAAGATGCTGCCACGCCGGGTGATGAGCATCGGTGGCCGGTTCGTATTCAACGATGCATGCGATGTCCCCAATACGCAGATTATCTATTACGATTTTCCGACGGCACCGATACTTTACGAGGTCCATAATTTATTCAAGGCGAAGGATTCGAAGGAAATGCCTAATTTCCGTGGCGAGCGCGTGGGAGTAATCGTCAATTGCGAGGGCGGATCGGTAAGTCTTTATCGCGGCATCGCCTTGGATAACGAAGGAAAACAAATCAAGACGTTCAGTGGCCGCGGCGACCATTTCGTTAACTTCATCGAAGCGGTTCGCAGCGGCCGGCGTGAAAATCTTAATGCCGAGGTGCTCGAAGGCCACCTCTCGACCGCCGTCTGCCATACCGGCAACATTTCGTACCGGCTCGGCGAGAAGGCCACCAAGAGAGAGATGCTGAGCCAGGTCCGGGATGTGCCGCTTTTTGGCCAGATGCTCGACCGAATGTTGGATCACCTCGCGGCTCACGAAATCGGTGTTAACGACAGGACGGTTACGCTTGGGCCATGGCTCCTAATCGACCGGGAAAACGAGCGTTTCAAGGACAGCGAGCCGGCCAATCATTTAGTCCGCGGCTTTTATCGTGAGCCGTACATTGTGCCTCCCTTGGGGACACCTTAGGTGGGATCTGTCAGGATGAGCAAAAAAACATAAGCCGGCGGTTAGAGAATATTACAAATGCCTTATCACTAACCGCCGACTATCTATAAAAGTTGCTTACTTAACTTGTATACTCGGCTGCGACGCCCTGGCCTTATTCGCGGCCGGATCAGCCTTAACAATTTCGAGCAGCTCGATCTCGAAGATCAGCGTGGAATTGGCCGGAATGCTCGGCCTTCCGCGCTGCCCATAAGCGAGATTGGCGGGTATATAAAGCTCCCACTTGCCGCCTACTTTCATAAGCTGGAGGGCTTCCGTCCAGCCTTTTATGACTTTTGTGACACCGAACTCGGCGGGCTGATTACGTTTATAAGAGCTGTCGAATTCCGTGCCGTCAATCAGAGTGCCGCGGTAGTGGGTCTTGACTTTATCGTCCGCGGTGGGAGTATTTCCCGTACCTTCGGTGACGACTTTATATTGCAGACCGCTCGGCAGGACCTTCACGCCTTCCTTCGCCTTGTTCGCTTCAAGATATGCAGTGCCTGCGGCAAGGTTTGCAGCAGCCTCTTTTGCCTGCTTGGCGGCCATTTTCGCCCTCATTTTCTGCTGCCAGGCCGTATAAACCTGCTTCATTTCAGCCTGGCTAAGCACCAATTTATTGCCTTCAAAAGCATCTTTCAGTCCCATCATCAGCGAATCGAGATTCACCTCTATGTCCTGACTCTTGAAATTCCCGGCAATTTGGGTCCCTATTATGTAGCTGACTTTTTCCACTTCCGTCTTCAGTGTCTCCGCTTTCGGGGCAGCGGCAACAACTGTAGCTTGCGGTTCTTGAACATCCTCTTTGGCGCCTTCCTGTGCTGCATAAACCGACATTACAGTCAAACAAACCAACGCCATCATCACAATGTAGCTTCTCGTTTTCACTATTATCTCCTTTTCAGATTAAAAAAAATGTCGTATTTCAAATCTACCTACGACCCTATCTACACACTACTTTACAAGAATTTGACATTCTACCAGAAAATCGGACGAAAAGAAAGGTGTTTTTTGGCCATATGCCTACATTGCAGGAACGTACATAAATTCAAAGATCAGGTCGTGGATCAGTTTGTGAAAAAATAGCCACTTTTCTGCTCGATTTTGGCTCTTTGATAAGTAAAGATAGGCGAAAAAGCGAATTTTTTAACTTGACAACGGTTATTTACCGAAGTATACTCTATGTATGCCAAATCTATCGTAGATGATGCTACAAAAGAAGTACTATGGCAAAAAGCCACAGAAGATGGTAAAATCCAGCTGCTGTAATGTTGGGACGACTCGTCGGTCTCAAAGGTGGTAAGGCACGAGCAAGGAAGTTATCTGCCAAAAGGCGCAAGGAAATTGCCAAAGTTGCTGCTCAGGCAAGGTGGCAGAATAATGACTAAAGTTGTTTGAAAGCGAGGTGTTTGCCATGAAACAGAATCCAGAAACAAAAAAATTAGAAGATTTATATAACAGGCATTTTGTTCCCGAAGAAATAGATGAAAATGATGAAAACGTATCACTTTTACAACCATCACCATTGAAGTATGTAGATAGCTTTACAACATATGGAATTTCTGATGATTTGCTTATATATAAAGGTAATCGTTAATGCCAAACTGGAATGACGTGCAAAAGGAGTTGCAAGAGTATAATATTAAGGCTGTTAAAGCTCTTGATTTAGTTCGTCGTAAGTACCTTACTCAACTCCATAAACACACAGGCAGAAACATAATAGCATACTATTCAGGTTTTTTAAGCAAGCCCAATATAGTTCAATCCAGTATTAATGACGAAGATAAAAATGGTTTTATGTCAGCCATTCATCGTCTTGATAAAACTAAGGGACTGGATTTAGTGCTACATACCCCAGGAGGTAATCTTGCTGCTACAGAGTCAATTGTAGATTATCTAAGGCGCATATTTCGCAAAGACATTCGTGCTATTGTCCCACAAATTGCGATGTCTGCTGGCACGATGATGGCTTGTTCATGTAAAGAAATAGTAATGGCAACCCATTCTTGTTTGGGGCCGATAGACCCTCAATTAAGGGATGTTCCAGCAGAAGGTGTTATACAAGAGTTTAGGCGTGCTTGCCGAGAAATTAAGAAAGATCCTTCAAAAATCCCGTTATGGCAATCTATAATTGGGCAATATCGCCCAACCTTTTTAAGCCAATGCGAAAATGCAATTCAATGGTCAAAGGAATTTGTCGAAAATCAGCTAAAGTCTGTAATGTTCGACGGTAAGCCAAATTCTGCGAAACGTGCTAAAAAAGCTGTCAAAGAGCTTAGTGATTATTCTGGTAATAAGGCCCACGACAGACATATTCATATAGATGAGTGTAGAAAAATTGGCCTTAACGTCTTATCGCTTGAAAAAGATGACCGATTCCAAGATTTAGTTCTAACTGTACATCATTGTTATATGCATGTATTTCAAAATGCTCTTGCTTATAAAATAATAGAAAATCATCTGGGGATAGCATTGGTGAAAAACGTTGTCCCTAAAAGAAAATAATTTTCTAAAGAACCTCTTGACATAACTTGATCGCCCAAGCAAATGGTCAGTATGAATAAGCTGACCATACAAAAGCGTGTTCAAATCTTAGCGTCACTTGTTGAGGTTAATTCCATCCGCTCTACAGTCCGCATGACCAGTGCAGCAAAAATACGGTTGCCAAATTCTTGCGAGATATAGTCCAATTCTGCGAGCTACATCACAATAAAGTCATGGTCAATTTGCTATGCAAACGGATGCAAGTTGATGAAATCTGGTCGTTCTGCTATGCCAAGAAAAAGAACGTGCGGGTATTTTTAACTTGGATTCCCATTTTGCGATCTTTTTGCAAAATGGGGTCCCTCTCCGCATCCCCTTTATCTCTGCGGCAAATTCTATAGTCGAAAATGCCTTTTTCACTTCATATTTAAGCCCCGGCTGCGTAGGTAGTCTTTCAGTTCGGGTATATCGATAGTATGGAAATGGAAAACCGAGGCGGCAAGCAGAACGCTCGCTCCGGCCTCGACGGCCTCGTAGAAATGTTCCAGCTTGCCCGCTCCTCCCGAAGCTACAATCGTGGCCGAACAGGCATCTGCCATCGCCTTGATAACCGGAAGGTCGTATCCTGTTTTAGCTCCGTCCCCGGCCTTGCTGGTCGGCAGGATGACGGGCACGCCGTAGCCGTCGACTTTCTTCGCCCACTCTATGGCGTCGGCGCCGGTGGCGGTCCTGCCCCCGTCGATATAGACTTCGTAGCCGGAGGGCAATGAATCGTTCTGATCCACGTCGATGGCGACCGTAACCTTATCGGCACCTAATTCGGCAATCATTTCCTTAATGATCTCGGGCTTTCGAAAAGCGGCACTGCTCGTGGATACTTTGTCGGCACCGGCGCCGATTACTTCGGCCGCCGAGGCAACGTCGCGAATGCCCCCGCCTACGGTGAACGGGACCGTCGCGGCGGTGGCGACATTTTTCACCACTTCGAGCATGGTCGGGCGATTTTCGACGGTTGCGGTTATGTCCAGCAGGGCAAGTTCATCCGCTCCGGCCGAACAATAGGCCTTCGCGCACTGCACCGGATCGCCGGCATCGCGAATATCTACGAAATGAACCCCCTTAACTACCCGGCCGTTCTGCATATCCAAACATGGCATAATACTGATTTGATTACCTGTGGCAGAGCTATCCATATTTCTTCCTTTACTGATTGTAAGTGAATATTTCTTTGTTAAATCCATTCCAAAATTGTGTCCGGATTATAACCGAACACAGTTAAATTTCAAGCTCTTTAGTTCACATGCTTTACAAGTAGCCTTTATGATGTTTCAAATTTTGAAATCAGGTCAAAGTCAAATGTTCCCCTTAGATTGATTGGCTTTTTTTATCTTTATTTTCTGCGTTTTAGAGCAGAAAAAGGCTGATTGGGAAAAATTTTCAAAAATATTTGATTTTTGTCTTGACAATTTTATTTATGTCAAATATATTTGCTATTATTCAAATTAGGAGACGGCAAATATGACAACATCAAATGGAAAAAAGAAAGGCAGACGAAAGAAGACCACAGCAGAGCTTACCGAGGCGGAATGGGAGATAATGTCAGTGGTATGGGAAAAAGAGCCCTGTGCGGCCGGAACCGTGCAGGAGGCATTGGCCAGGAGCAGGGATTGGGCCTACGCCACGGTCAAAATCACGATGGACCGCATGGTCAGGAAGGGCTTTCTGGAAATCAGCAAGATTCGGAACCTCCAGCTTTTCCGTTCCTGTATTAGCGAGGTAGAGGCCAGGCGAGGAGAGCTCCGGAAAATGCTCAAGCGGGGTTTTGGCGGGGCATTAACGCCGATGCTGAAGTTCCTGATCGAACACGAGGGGCTCTCAAAAGAAGAAGCGGCACAGCTTCGTGAGTTTGTAAACAAGGCCGGAAAAAGCAAAGACTAAACCAGTGGATTCATGGGGGGCAGGAGATCCACCAATGAACCAGATAATTAACAATTCTCTGATAGGCTTGAACGAAGTCGGCGGCGTATTTTACGATTATGCCGCAAACGTTTTTATCCAGTCGGCTCTTTTGGTAATTCTGCTGTTTGCCATCGACCTGCTGCTGCGCAAACGGGTGCGTGCCATCTTTCGCTATTGCGTATGGCTGCTCGTGCTTGTAAAACTCATTTTGCCTCCCATGCTGTCTCTGCCGACGGGGATCGGATATTGGATCTGGGGCCAGATCCCTGCCGCCTCGAACAGGGCATTCGATTCTGTTGCCCTCGAACAAGTTGGGCCATCAGGCGAAATGGCTCAGGTTAGACCTGCTGAAAATATTGCCCGAGATGAACCTGCGATGGCACGGCTTCAATCAGCCCTGACTCCCCTGACCTGGCAGGCTGTTGTGTTTCTCTTG
>Ga0209121_10003098_pt1 | contig 16325 bp, 18 predicted proteins | sample Cruoilmetagenom3_FD_187292 | JGI IMG/M metagenome (GOLD analysis project Ga0209121, IMG submission 187292) | Oil polluted marine microbial communities from Coal Oil Point, Santa Barbara, California, USA - Sample 3 (SPAdes) (version 2) | ecosystem: Environmental > Aquatic > Marine > Oil seeps ... | reverse complement strand
GGGAATTCTCTATCAGCTCCTTGACCACCGAGGCCAGCCTCTCAATCACCTCCCCGGCAGCAATCTTGGAAACTACCTCAGTCGCTAAAACCTGAATCGGCATCTATATTCTATATTACACGGTTTCGTGTATTTTGTCAATAGGTTATGAAGGAAAATCGAAATCTTCCTCGATTTTTTCCAGGGGTGCTAGGCTGGCCAGGAGTTTCTTAACCCCCGCCTCTTCAAAGGCTACAGTCAGCTCCTGGTCATCCCTTGTAGGAAGGCAATTCATCACTATGCCGGCGCCAAATTTGCTGTGGCGGACATGATCACCGACCTTTAGGGCTAGAGTGCCAAGAAGTGGAGGTGAAGGCTGGGAGTAGGCACTAGCTACAGGAGTCGGGCTCTCTTCCCATAGTGCTCTTGGGCTTATCAGGTGGGGTGAGATGTCCTGGAGAAAGCGGGAGGGTGGGTTTGCCGTGCTGCCGCCGAATAAGCTCCGACGGTAACTGCGTAAAAGATAGAGTCGCTTCTTGGCTCTGGTTATTCCCACATAGCAAAGGCGGCGCTCCTCTTCCATTTGTTCAGGGTCATCAAAAGATTTCCTGTGTGGGAGAATCCCTTCCTCCAGACCAACAATAAAAACCGCGGGGAATTCCAATCCTTTAGCTTGATGCAAGGTGATTAGTGTCACGGCATCAGCTTTTTCATCCAGTTCATCTATATCCGATACCAGGCTTACTTTTTCCAAAAATGTAGTTAAAGCCTCTTCTGGGTCGATCTCATCGTATTCACCGGCAACATTGCGCAGCTCCATTATGTTCTCCCATTTCTCCTCTCCACCCTCTTTGTCCAGAATGTATTCTCTATATCTAGTCTGCTCCAGTATCTCACCCACTAGACCAGAAAGGCTTAACTCATGGCTCCGGGCGGTGAGTTTAGCCATGAGAGCATCAAATCCAACCAGAGCCTGGGCAATGCGTGGGGACAGAGATTGCTTTGCTTCGCCGGCAATGTCATTGTGACTCATTTGTTTCAGAGCCTCGAAAAGGGAGGTATCGTGAGCTTTTGCCCAGGATTGAAGTGTGTTAATGGTCTTTTGTCCAACACCTCTGCCGGGCACATTTATGATTCGAGTCAGACTGACATTATCCTGTGGATTATGGATAACCTTGAGGTAGGCAATGATATCCTTAACCTCTCTCCGTTGGTAGAAACGCGTGCCACCAATAAGCCTGTAAGGCACACCATACCTCAGGAAAGTTTCCTCTAAGGCTCGTGATTGAGCATTAACCCGATACATGACGGCGCAATCTTTGAGGGATATTTGTTCCTGGCCGATGAGCTTCTCGATCTCGTTGACCACGGATTGAGCTTCTTCCTCGGCATTATAGCTTTCGATAACGGCTACCGAGCTTCCGTCTTCGTTTCCTGTCCATAGCTTCTTGGGTTTGCGCTGCACATTAGCCGAGATAACGTCTGAGGCTACCTCTAAAATTGTCCTGGTGGAACGATAATTTTGCTCCAAAAATACCACTTTAGCTTCGGGGTAATCCTTCTCAAAGCTCAGGATATTACGCAAATCAGCAAATCTCCAGGAATAAATAGATTGGTCAGGGTCGCCGACCACGCACAGATTCCGGTATTTTCCTGCCAGCTGCTTCATCAACATATACTGGACGATGTTGGTGTCCTGAAATTCGTCAACCAGAATGTGAACATACTTTGACTGGTATCTCTTCAGGATTTGAGGATGGTCCTGGAACAATTGCACCGTCTTCATCAGTAAATCGTCGAAATCCACCGCCCGACTCTGGCTGAGCAATTGCTGATAGAGCTGATAAACTCTGTGGACTATCTCCTCAAAATAGCTGCTAACCCGCTGGGCATAGTCTCCGGGGCTGATAAGGCGGCTCTTAGCAGCACCGATAGCCGAGCGTAGAGCCCGAGGAGCATATTGCTTGGGGTCGAGATTCAGTTCTTCCAGAGCCTGTTTTATCAAGCTTGACTGGTCGTCTTCGTCGTAGATAGCGAAGCTTGAGCCAAGCCCTATAGCTTCACCCTCACGACGGAGGACTCGAGCACAAATGGCGTGAAAGGTGCCTAAGGTCAAAGCTTCTGCTGCCTGCCCCAGGAGTTGTTCCAACCGTTGTCTCATTTCTCGGGCGGCTTTGTTGGTAAAGGTAACCGCCATGATGTTGTGGGGGCTAACGCCGCAGAGTTTAACCAGATAGGCGACCCGATGGGTAATCACTCTGGTCTTGCCACTGCCGGGTCCAGCCAGGATAAGTACAGGTCCTTCTATGGCTTCCACAGCTTCTCTCTGGGCGGGATTAAGCGTGGCTAAGATGTCCATGAAGACTCAGGGACCATTATAACATTAGAGGGAGAAAGCCCCAAAGAGAGATAGAGGCTAGACTTCGGGGCACAACGCAGACTCTAATTTGGTGAGGCTCACAGGAAGGCAGCCAGAAGAGCTAAGGAAACGAACTCTGCTGCAACGGAAATAGGGACTATGGTTCAGACGGCCCAAGAAGCCCGAAGGCAAATAATCCTAAGTAATCAATCCTGATTTTCATGAGTTGACAAGGGTTCAAAGCAGGACTATATTCAATATGTGCAGTATTTGTAGAGCTAGAGAAATCATGCAAATTGGTGGCTTGACAAAGATGGGGGGTGAAATAAGGGTACCCGAATCGCTGGTTGAGGGCGGTTGGGAAGGCTGTTTTTGGTTACAGGTGAAAGCTGTAAAAGAAAGGGGGTGATGCCTGGAAGAGGAAATATGTATGAAATGAACAGAGGTGGACAATCTTAGCACGACCACGGACGTTCGAAACCCATGTTGTAGAAAAGTGGTAAAAAGGAAATTTGCGTTAGTTTACTAATAGAAAGGAGGACCAAATGCTAACAGGAGCAGCGGCAGATTTATTCAAATTGAGTACCGGCCTTGATGATGAAGCGATGGCAAAGCTTCACCCTGGAATAGAGAAACTCTACAGGAATATCCCGAAGACGACGGCGTATCAGCTAGTTGCCGAGGTAGTAAAATCCCAAGCCTGTTTCGCCGGAATTGAGGTCGGCAACAGGTTGGTTTTTGACCCGTTTTTGAATCCTCAGAAGTCGACAGGAAACATGTGCCCAAAGGCTTTGCTCCCCGTCCTGCTCGAAATCAACGCTTTATGGGAGACGACCATGGAATGGGCAGAATCCGGGAAAGAGGAATTACCGGAAATAGTGTGGCGCAATGTGCGATGTCTTGACCCAGGCCTTGAAGATGGAGGCGTGGGAGGCGTAGTCTATACGATCCACAGCGAGAAGATAGCTACCTGATAGAGCGGTAAGTTAAGGGCAGCATCAAATTTTTCTCCGACTGTTGAGTCCAACATTCGGACGGAATGTACAAGCAATAGGCTAACGTCAGGTCTTCATTATGTGAGCAAAGCCTTGATAACCAGTGTTTGTCATGGCGCGGTTCGAAGGGATATAATGCTACTCCAGATACTTGTAGTTGCTCCGATTTCAGTGGAACACAATCGCTAAACTGCTTTTGCGAAAGTAGACAAGGAGGGTTGTGATGAATGGCTTCAGTGAATATGACAAATATGATGGCCTTGGTCTGGCTGAACTCGTGCGGAAGAAAGAAGTCAAGCCGAGCGAGCTGGTTGAAGAGGCAATAAGTCGCATCGAAAGGCTCAATCCACAGCTTAACGCGCTAATCTACAAGATGTATGAACTGGCTCGAAAAACTGCCGATGGAGACATACCTGATGGTCCCTTCAAGGGCGTTCCTTTCCTGCTTAAGGATATAGGGATGGCTTGCGCCGGGGTCCCCCTGACGAGTGGCAGTCGATTCCTTAAGGACTTCATACCAGACCATGATAGTGAGATGGTCAAGCGATTCAGAGCGGCTGGCATTGTTATTGTTGGCAAGACTAACACTCCGGAGTTTGGGCTAATGCCGGTGACTGAGCCACAGTTGTTTGGCCCCAGCAACAACCCCTGGAATCTGGCCCGTACTCCAGGCGGTTCCAGTGGTGGCTCGGCTGCGGCTGTAGCTGCACGGATGACACCCTTGGCCCATGGCAGCGATGGCGGTGGCTCGATTCGAATTCCAGCCTCTTGCTGTGGTGTGTTCGGTCTTAAGCCAACCCGGGGTCGCAACCCAATGGGTCCTGATGTTGGAGAGGCCTGGCGTGGCTTCGTTTGTCAACACGTTCTAACCCGCTCAGTTCGTGATAGTGCTGCCATGCTCGATGCCACTGCCGGACCAGATGTCGGTGCCCTTTACTATGCTGTGCCACCTGCCCATCCCTTCCTTAGTGAAGTTGATGTGGATCCAGGAAAGCTGCGTATTGCCTTCACCTCGGAACCTTTCCTCGGTAGCACTGTAGCTACCGTAGACAAAGATTGTATGAAGGCTTTGGAAGCCACGGCTAAGCTATGTCAAGACCTCGGCCATGAAGTAGTAGAAACGGCGCCCCAGGTAGATGGCAGAGCCTTTATTAGAGCCTTTACAGTGATACTCTGTGTTGAAACTAGAGCTGCAATTGAGGAGAACGAAGTGCTATTGAATCGTAAAGCTTTGCCTGAGGACTTTGAATCTGGCACGTGGCGTCTCGGCTTGCTTGGCAAGCAATTCCTGGCGCCTGACTTCTCCAGGTCTCTCAACTTACTGCAACGTACGGCACGACAAATTGGCAGGTTTTTCCAAGAGTACGATGTCCTGCTGACGCCAACGCTGGCCAAGCCGCCCCTGGTTACAGGTGCGCTCCGTCCGAAAGAGAGTCAACGTGCAGGCACGAAAAAGTTATTTGACAAGCTTAATACCGGCGAGTTGATTGATAGGCTTGATGGGCTGGAAATTCTTTCCGAACACACTTATGAGTTTATGCCTTACACGCCGCTGTTTAATGTTACGGGTCAACCTGCTATGTCAGTTCCGCTCTACTGGAATGACGAGGGCCTGCCTATTGGTATGCAGTTCGTCGGCCGGTATGGCGATGAAGCAACTCTGCTACGCCTGGCTGGACAACTTGAGAAGGCACAGCCATGGTCTGAGCGTGTTCCTCCAATCTGTGCCAGGACCAGATAATGGGCATACGGTCTTTCAGGCTCCTATTTGGTTATGAGGGTCGGGAAGATTTCAGGCCACCTCGTGGAGACCAAATCAATGAATGCTATCATACAAGCATATCTGATTCTCAGGGTAGCAACCGTCCAAAACCTGCAACTCGGGCAACAAGTGGCTGTCTTGTTACCCAACAATACTCGGGATTGTTCAACCCGGCCCCATCCAACCAAAACTCAAATTGCGAACTCATACAAATAGGTTGACAAGAAGTTGGCAGGGGTCATATCATCTTGTCATAGTCGATTTGTCTGAAAAGCACTGAACCTATTCATAAGGAGAAGGCTAAAAATGCGTAAATTGCGGTACGTGATCATGGGATTAGTGGTTCCTCTTCTGCTTTATCTGTTATTGTGGCCAGTACCGACGAGGTCAATGGCAAGAAGATGATATTCGTCGATGATCTTGACATAGCCTCCGACGGCACGGTCTGGTTCACGGATGCCTCCACCCGCTTCGATCAGCATAACTATGTTCTCGACATCACCGAGTCATGGCCTAGTGGCCGCCTGCTCTCCTGGAACCCGGACACCGGCGAAACAAGCGTGCACGTAGAGGAGCTGGGATTTGCCAATGGTGTGGCGCTCGGACCGGGCGAGGCTTACGTGCTGGTGAACGAAACCATGCGCTATCGTATCAGGCGCTACTGGCTGACCGGCGAAAAAGCGGGTCAAACCGACATCTTTATTGAAAACCTGCCGGGGTTTCCCGATAATCTGAGTTACAACGGCGAGGACCTTTTCTGGGTAGCAGTGGTATACCCTCGTGATAAGACGATAGACAGCATTTTGCCCAGACCTTTCCTGCGCAAGATAATCATGCGCCTGCCCGAAGCGCTGCGCGTGAGTGAACCCGACCCGGTAGCCTTGGTCATTGCCTTAGATCACAACGGAAATGTAGTGCATAACCTGCAGGACCATACCGGCCACTACCACACTGTTACCAGCGTTAACGAAGCAGATGGCTATCTCTGGCTCGGCAGCCTGATACAACCATACATAGCCCGCATTCCCGTTCCGCAAACGAATTATTAAGAGAGAAAGGAGAAAAACGGAGATGCAATATCGGAGGTTTGGCAAGCTGGACTGGGAGGTATCGGTATTGGGCTTCGGGGCGATGCGATTGCCACTTGTCGACAAAGAAACGGGAAAAGTGGACGAACCCGAGGCGAAAAGGATGATGCGTTACGCCGTAGACCACGGTGTTAATTATATTGACACGGCGTACCCCTACCACGAAGGGCAGAGTGAAGTGATAGTGGGCAATACACTCAAGGACGGATACCGAGAGAAAGTGAAAGTGGCAACGAAGCTGCCGGTGTGGCTGGTGGAAGATGAAGCGGGCTTTGACCGCCATCTCAATGAGCAACTTGAGCGTCTGCAGATAGAGAAGATTGATTTCTACCTTCTTCACGGGCTGAACAGCTTGAGCTGGCCCAAGGTACGGGACATGGGAGTGATACGCTGGGCTGAGGGAGCGATGGCTGACGGGCGCTTTGATTATCTGTCATTCTCTTTTCACGATAACTTTGAGACCTTCAAGCAGATTGTGGACGATTACGACAACTGGGCTATGGCTCAGGTCCAGTACAACTATATGGATGTTGACTATCAAGCTGGCCGTCGCGGTGTGGAATATGCCGCCAACAAGGGACTAGCAGTTGTCGTCATGGAGCCGCTGCGTGGGGGATGGCTTGCTAAGGCACCGGGGCCAGTGGCTGAAGTGTGGGAAAGCGCCACTCAGAAGCGCAGTGCTGTCGAATGGGCACTGCTGTGGGTCTGGAATCAGCCGGAGGTCTCGTTAGCTCTCAGCGGTATGAGTACCATGGAGCAGGTCGTGGAAAACGTCGCTATCGCTGATCGTGCCAGGCCCGGTATCCTTACCGCAGAGGAACTGACACTGGTCGACCGGACCCGGGAAGCCTATAAGGGACTGGCCCCTATTCCCTGCACCAATTGTAGATATTGCATGCCCTGTTCCAGCGGTGTGGAAATCTCCAGCATCTTCCAGATGTATAACGAGGCAATGATGTACGAAAACCCCCGGGCGGCCCGATTGGCCTACGGTGAACTTAAGGAAGAGCAGCGTGCCGACCAGTGCACCGAGTGCGGGGAATGCATGGATGCCTGTCCTCAAGAAATGGACATCCCTGAGTGGCTCAAGAAAGCACATATGTTTTTGGCTCCGAAGGAAGAATCCGGAAACTAGTTTGGTTTCCCACTAGAAGCAGCCTGTACCTTTCTTTGATCCCGAGCAAATGAAGAATGTAGAGGTAGCCAGCGCAAATTCCAGGGACACCATACCAATCAGGCCTGCTACAAATCAGGTATTATGTCCCCAGAATATCACCGCATTTTAGTGTTGCACAAAGTAGCGGAATATTACGCTATTTCCTGTCAATCGCGGCGGTTTTTTCTCGGAACACCGTGATATTCCCTCCCTCTGATAGAGAATCGGTGTAGAACCCATATCTTCTAGTATCATCTTGAAGTTGGTGGGATACTTGAATATACTGCACTCGAGTAAGGCAACAAGTGGTCGTTCTAACAAGTGATATGTAAATAACTGCTACTAGGAGAACATATGGAAAAAGATATTCTGTTGACCGATGGAGTAATAACGCTCCACCCATATCAGGTAAGTGACATTGATTCTCTATATGAGGCGGCGCGTGAGTCTATTTCCGAAATGTCTGAATGGATGCCCTGGTGTCATCCTGACTATTCCATTGAGGAGAGCAGGATTTGGATTGAATCGCAACCTGACAAGTGGGAAAAAGGAGAAGAATACAACTTTGCCATATCCTATAATACCGGGGGGTTATATCTCGGGGGTTGTGGGCTTCGCGTTATCGACCGTAATATCGGTATAGCAAACCTCGGTTATTGGGTCAGGATGAGCCAGACAAAGAAAGGAATCGCAACAGCAGCGACGCTGCTTTTAACTCGGTTTGCATTCAATGAATTGAGACTGAATAGGGTCGAGATTACTGTAGCAGTCGATAGTCAAGCTAGCCTGCGTGTTGTGGAGAAAGCAGGCGCAACTAAAGAAGGAATCCTCAGAAACAAGCTAACAAAGAACGATACTCCTTGTGATGCTGTGATGTTTTCACTAATCCCACAGGATTTGGAATAAAAATAGGAGGGTGTTCGGCTTCGAACTCTTATCATGATGAGATAGGTACAAAGTACATGAGAAACTACTTTAATGTTGAGGCGATCAAATAATCAACAAAAGTCCATACTGTGCAGCCTGGGCAACAAAACAGGCTTTTGTTGCCTGCACTTTCCCTGGGTTGAAAGGTGGCTACCATGAGCTAGACCGATAGGTTGAGCTAGCTAAGCTTTGTTGCTATACTTGATTTCGAAAATGATTAATTGGAACGATTGCCAGAAGAATTTAGGAGTATCCTTCCACCAGGAATCTTTGCTGGAGCAGGCCTTCGTGCACTCATCTTATCTTAACGAAAATCCCGACTTCGCCCGGTCTAGCAACGAGCGTTTAGAGTTTATTGGTGATGCCATACTTGACTTCATTGTAGCGGAAAAGCTGTATGAAGAGTTTCCCAAACTACCTGAGGGAAAACTAACTGAGATTCGTGCTTCGCTAGTTTGCCGTGATACTCTGGCTGAATTGGCTTCTTCACTCAAGCTTGGTGACTGGCTCTTGTTCGGGCAAGGTGAAGAAGCCAACGGAGGAAGAACGAAGGCGAGCAACCTGGCAAACGCTATGGAAGCACTGGTCGGCGCCTTGTATTTAGACCAGGGGCTGGCCAAAGCCAAAAAATTTGTTCTCAGACAGCTCAAGCCGGAACTGGAGAAAATAAAAGCGGGGAAGACAACCCCAAACTACAAGGCATTGGTGCAGGAGTTCGTCCAGGGACAAAATAAGCCAACCCCAGTTTATCGTTTGGTGGAGGCTACTGGTCCTGACCATAGCAAGCAATTTACCGCTGAAATCCTGGTAGAAGGAGAAGCACTAGGTAGAGGAACAGGAAAGAATAAGAAAGCTGCTGAAAGCCAGGCAGCAAGAGTAGCCTGGGAAAAACTGAGGTGTAGCCATGGGTAGACGAGATTATAGGCGGCGAGAGCCAAAGAAATCCAAGAAGGGGACGCAGAAAAGCAAAACGATTTCGGAACTCGTGCCACAGCTGGAGACAGAGGTAATCAAGAAAAAGAGGAAGCCAGTTGAAGAGTATGAGGAATAGGTTAAGTTGGCAGCTTACCTGGAGCTTTACCATAGTGACAAGCTAAGGGAGCGGATAGACGCGGCTTTATCTTTGCTTGAGAGTTGCTCCCTATGCCCTCGTAGTTGTGGTGTCAATCGCCTGGCTGGCGATGTGGGCAAGTGCCACACACCACGCGAAGCAATGGTGTCCAGCTATGGACCTCACTTTGCCGAAGAAGCTCCATTGGTAGGTAGACATGGTTCGGGTACCGTATTTTTCACTAATTGCAACCTTAAATGTCTGTTCTGCCAGAATTATTTCATCAGCCAGCTAGGTGAAGGCCAGAAGGTGAGCAAAGAAGAACTATCTTACATAATGCTCTCCCTTCAAGCTAAAGAATGCCACAACATAAACTTAGTATCCCCAACCCATGTAGTTCCTCAAATTTTGGAAGCACTGGAGCTAGCAGTGGAGTCAGGCTTGCATCTCCCCCTAGTGTACAACAGCGGTGGCTATGACTCGGTGGAGACTTTGAGGATACTCGACGGCATTGTGGATATTTATATGCCTGACATGAAATACGATGATGAGGAGAATGCCAGGGAGTTATCGGGCATTGAAAATTATCCTGAGATAAATAGAGCAGCTATCAAGGAAATGTATCGGCAAACAGGAGACCTAGAGATAAACGAAGAAGGGGTGGCTCAACGAGGACTCCTGGTTCGCCACCTGGTTTTACCTCACGGTTTAGCAGGAACAAAAGGGATAGTGAATTTTCTCAGCAAAGAAATTTCCCGCAACACCTATGTCAATATCATGGCTCAATATCATCCCTGCCACAAGGCTTTTGAAATTCCAGGTTTAGGGCGGCGAATATCATCCACAGAATTCCGTGAGGCATTATCTTTAGCCCGGGAAGCAGGCCTAAGTCGGCTGGATAAGGTCCAGCCCATAGAGATTCTGAGCCCCGATGGAATCGGGGCTCAGAATGACAAAAGGTGACTCAGAGATGACAAAAGGTAGCTGTGAATGACAAGAAGTAGTTGAGAATGACGAGGGTAACTCAGAGTAGCGAAATGGCTGATGTGGAACATCTTTCCGTGACAGTTTATGGACGGGTGCAAGGAGTTTACTTTCGCTACTTCGTTCGAAATGTAGCCAGGAGGCTAGGTTTAAAAGGCTATGTTCGCAATCTTGCCAGCGGCGATGCCGTAGAGGTTCAAGCTGAAGGAGAGAAGCCACAACTGGATAAATTACTGGAGCAACTTAAAGTGGGCCCGCCGGGAGCCTGGGTTAAGAGGGTGGAAGTAGATTGGCCGGACTATTCAGGGCAGTTCACCGACTTTAGTATAAGATATTAAGAGAAAACTAAAAATCAAAGCTTCAAAATCAAAATGACAACTTAAAATGCAAAACTTCTTAATTTTTGTATTTTTATTTTTGCTTTTTGAATTTCTTAGTCCTCAAGTTGAACGCTGCCCTCATTAATCAGTCTTAAGTGCTCGCACTCAACAGCAGCTATTTGAGAAGCCTCAAGATCAATTTCATGAGGTTCGCCAGCCAGGATTTTCCCGTAATGCTCCACTTCTCCTTTCGTAGGGTCATCAGTGTAGAAGAACTTTTGACGGGCTTCGATGATGCCCAAATCAAAAGGCAGGGTGAAGTAGAGGTCAGCAAGGACTTTCTCGATGCCTAATTCATACAGAGTTCCCCAACCACCCGATTTGCCCTTTTGATACTTGCTCACCGGCAGCAGGCTCAAAAGGTTTGCTACACTGAAGTGACTGGAGCTACCGCAAACCTTAAAGGGGGTAACGCTGATTAAGAAGTCGCTGCGCAACACCACATTGGGTACCCAGAAACTCTCCACAGCATAGAAATGAGATAAAGGATTCTGCACCTCTATAAAAATGGAATCCCTGATATCGAGCATGAGAACGTGATGGAAGTTATATCCTAAAGCTTGATATATTGGATAAATCGATTCACCGCTCAGAGTCCCATCAGCAATGAGGATATCGGCATTACTGACTTTCCTGATACCTCTAATAATAGTATTCAGTAGTTTGGGACTTGTAGATACAGGGTACGGCAAAGGATAACCAGCACAGGGTTTGATTAAAACTCGTCTTACCCAGGAAAGGTGTGGAGGAGGGGTAAACACAAAATCCGAATCTTTGACAATCATAGACTTCATATCAGCGACCAAATCTCAATAACTACAAAGCCGGTTGCAATAGCACGATTTCAGTAGCAGCCGGAATCCTTTCTCGTTCAAAGTCCGCTTCACTATTTCCCACCCTTCTCACATCTTGCTTGCCTTTAAGGAAATCCTCAACACCGGCTATAGGATAGTCACACTTGGGCGTCTTAAAATGCATGGGAATAACTACTTTCGGCTTTAACTGGTCACATACGCGACTAGCTACAGAGGCATCAATGGTGTAAAAGCCACCCACAGGAACAAACACTATATCCACGGCACCAATTTCATTGACCTGCTCTGGATCAAGCACATGCCCTAAATCACCCAGGTGACAAAGCTTCATATTATCTATGGCGAAACAAAAGACGGTGTTAAGTCCTCTTTGCGTGCCCTGAGAGTCATCATGATAAGAAGCGATGCCTTTGAACTGAATACCTCTGGCAGTTTTTGTGCCGCTACCCCTAACCACTTCAGGGTTCCCTTGTACTGTGGAAACGTTACTGTGGTCGCCATGGTCATGGCTGACCACAACGACATCAGCAGTTTCTTTGATGGGAGAATAATTGATGCCTCCACCCACAGCGTAAGGGTCGGTAATTACTCTTAGACCATCTCTGGAGGTGATCAAAAAGCAAGCATGACCTAACCATTTTATCTTCATATAGCCTCCTGACTCTTTGCCTCGCGCAAAGCTAATTCAACTAAAGTCCTGATGCCGACTCCAGTCGCCCCTTTTACTATGTAGCCACTCTCCTTGGTCGATGAAGCAGTACCAGCTATATCAATATGAACCCAAGGGGTATTAGCAGCAAATTCAGCCAGGAAGAGGGCAGCGGTGATGGCTCCGCCATACCTGTTGCCGATATTCTTAACATCGGCAATTTCGCTTTTGATTTGCTCCTTGTACTCCTCGGGCATGGGCATTTGCCACATTTTCTCCCCGGTTCCTTTCGCAGCTTTGAGGACCTTATCTGCCAGGTCTTGGTCATTGCTAAAAACGCCGCTATAAAGGGTGCCTAAGGCAATACGGCAAGCTCCGGTCAAAGTAGCTAAATCTATCAGGGGAGACAGACCAAGCTTTTGAGCGTAACTCAGGGCATCAGCCAGGATAAGTCTTCCTTCGGCATCGGTGTTTATTACTTCTATGGTCTTGCCGTTCATGGCCTTCAGTACATCCCCTGGTTTCAGGGCAGTGCCGCTGGGTAAATTCTCGGTAGCGGGAATAACGGCGGTGACATTAATCTTCGGTTTCAACTGAGCAATAGCCACAACTGCTGTCATAACTGTAGCAGCACCAGCCATGTCATCCTTCATCTCGTTCATTCCCTCTGAAGGCTTAATGGAGATTCCCCCAGAATCAAAAGTTATGCCTTTGCCCAGAAAGCCAACGGCTTTTTCAGAACGTTCATCACCTTTGTAGCTGAGAGTTATTAGCTTGGGGGGCTGGTTGCTTCCTTTCGCCACCCCCAGAAGTGCCCCCATGCCCATCGTCTCCATGTCCTCTCGGTCAAAGACTTTGAACTCTAGATTATATTTGCCGGCTATTTCTTTGGCTGCTTCAGCCATCTGGCCAGGTGTCATGCAGTTAGCCGGTTCATTAACCATATCCCGAGCCAGGTTGATAGCTTCGGCTACCAACTTCCCCTTGCCGATGGCCGTCTCCAGGATTGGGACTTTGCCTTTTTCTCTTACCGCTAGCAGTATTTCTTCGATATCTTCATATTCGGGCTTCTTATACTTGGTGAAGCCATAAAGCCCGAGAAGAGCACCCTCAGCTATTGCTTCAGCCGAAGCTTCAAGCTCGATACCACCTATGCCGGAACCATGAAGTATTGTAGCTATCCTGTGGCAATTCAATTTGCGCAATGCCCGACAAAAATCTCCGGTTATTCCACGAATTCTATCCACATTAAAATCCTGGCGCTTGCCCAGCCCGGCAATAGCTACTATCCCCGCTGGCAGCTTCCCAAACGTATGGACAATGCTAACTTCCCCAAACTTACCCTTAATCTCACCTCGACTGATGAGAGAACTAAGAACTCCCTCCAAAACTTCATCCACAGCAGCCGTAGCGCCACCCGGTTGTTCCATACCTTCAAAAAGATTCACCACAATGGCATCAGCTTCGATTTGAGCTATGTCTCCAACTATGATCTTAATCTCCAAAATTCGCCTCCCTGAAATGTGTAAATTTCAGAACGTTTATTTTACTTTATTTGGATGAAGAATTGAAGGGGTTAATAAAGGAAATTTTGCTCTTATCTATTTATCGCTCGCACAATCTTATCGATTACCTTAGTAATATCCTGCGAGGTATCAACAACAAGATGGTTGCGAGAAATTTTTTCCCTTCGAGGCTTCATTTTATTATACACTTCCCAACCGGCTTTCGAGTCATACTGAGGCACAGTTGCTCTTTCTCGAGCAAGAAGGCGTTGTCGCACCACTTCAGGGGGAGCTTCAATCCAGACCAGGATGAGCTTTGCCCTTGCTCTTTCTGCAGCGCGGTAGAAATATTCTCGGTGGTGCTCCAACAGGTTTGTGGCATCAAAAATGACAGGTATTCCCTTGCTCAAAAGCTCCTCGATGAGAACATGGCAAGCGGAGAAAAGCCGCTTGTTTTCATTTTCCTTATGCTGGGGGGAGGGGAACAGGAGTTTCCGCAGAGTATCGCTTGCTAAGATGAGAAAAGACAACCTTTCTGCCAGCTTGTGGCAGAAAAAAGATTTGCCCGTGCCTGGCAAGCCACTGACCACTATAAGCGGAGGCTCTACCTGGGGTTGAGGTAAGCCATTAAGGCTTTGTCTCAATTTCTCTACATCTTCATATAAGTCACCTGCCATAACGTCACAATTATCACCATGAGTCAGCTTATATGTCAAGATATTGAAGTTACAGTTCCACCTGCCATGATGGCTGAAGGGTCAGCAATGGAAAGAACATTTGTTACTCTAATACCTGCTGAGGTGGGGAATCGCAAACCGCCCTTGACACACTCATAGCTATCTTTGAATTCTGTTTGGTCTAGATGTGTATGTTATCAAACTGATTTACCAAAAGAGGTAACAAAGCAGGTAATCCATGACCACCACAAAGATTTGGCGCAAATCGAGCAGGCTTTCTGAAGCTGCAAAACAGGTAGAAAATCTCCAAGTTCGATTGGCAACGAGTTAAGCTAGTACTAGATTCTTCTCTTCAGCGACTACAGGTAGTTCTACGGTAAAGACAGATCCCTTGCCAAGCTGGCTTTTGGCATATATCTGGCCATTATGCTCCGTAATAATTCCGTAACAAACGCTCAAGCCGAGACCTGCCCCCTGGCCAACCCTTCTGGTGCTGAAGAAAGGATCAAACAAATGGACCAGGTTCGCTTCGGCGATCCCTGGACCATCGTCGGTAAATGATATCTGAATAGTGTCACTTATCAGCGCTGTCTTAATCAGGAGGGTGCCTTTGCCATGAGCTAGTTTCATCGCTGTCTCAGCGTTGATGACCAAATTAAGAAATGCTTGTTGCAGTAGAGTGGCATCAGCCATGGTCGAAGGCAGTGCAGGGTCAAGCTGGGTAGTCACCGTTATGTTCCTATCCTCTAGTGGATAGGCTCGCATCTTCAGAGTAGCTTCTATTATGTCGTTAATATTGATATACGTTTGCTCTAGCTTCTGTTGCTTGGCAAATGTAAGCAGATTCTTCATAATGTCAGCTACCCGCTGGGCATTATCACCAATCGTCTTAACATCTTCCCTGGTCTTCTCAGGAATATCTTCAAACGTCAACATTTGAGCAAAACCGATGACACTGGTCAGGGGATTGTTTATTTCGTGGGCAATGCCTTCCACCATCAGTCCTAGTGAAGCCAGGCGGTTGGAAAGATTCAGTTGTAGCTGAAGTCGTCGTTCTCTTTCCTCGGCCTGCTTGCGCTCGATGGCATAGCGTATGGTACGCCTCAGTAAGTGTGTATCTACTTGCCCCTTAATCAGATAATCCTGGGCTCCTTCGTTGACCGCTTGAACTCCTATCATTTCATCATTGAGGCCGGTTAGCACCACTATTGGCATTTCTGACACTTGAGCGTAAGTCTTCCTGAGTGTTTCTAGCCCTTGGCTATCGGGGAGGCCGAGGTCCAAAAGAATCACTTCAACTCTATTCTGACCTAAGTACTCCATTGCTGCTTGTAGCCGGTCAGCATATTTCACATCGAAGGTCACATTGCTAGCCTCAGCTAGCATCTCAGTGATCAGGCGTCTATCGCCAGCGTTATCCTCAACTAATAGGATACTGATACGTTTATCGGCCAATTAGCTTTCCTCCGTTGGCAGTTTTACGGTGGTTAACCAAAAATCAATGATGGACTTCACCGTCCTAATAAACTGTTCCAGGTCTATTGGCTTGGTGACATAGCGATCCGCGTGCAGGTTGTTGCTCTTGATAATGTCCTCTATTTCTCTTGAGCCTGTAAGTATGACTACTGGGATGTGTTTCAGCGCCGAGTCTGCTTTGACTTCCGTTAGTAGCTGCGAACCGTTCATTCGGGGCATGTTAAGGTCAAGCAGAATGAGATCGGGGAGGGGGGCATCAGCATACTCTCCTTTTCTGCGTAGGAAGGCAATAGCCTCCATACCATCCTGCGCAGTATGTAGTCTGTTCTGTACCTTGCCATCTTTAAGAGCTTCCACTGTAAGGCGCACGTCTGCCGGGTTATCGTCAACGATGAGAATCTCAATAGGTCGTTCGGATGTTTGACTGTTCATGCAGATTCACCTCCAGCCGTGTCGACACTGAAATAGAATGTTGAGCCTTGTCCAGGTTGCGATTGTACCGAGATATGCCCACCATGTCGC
>Ga0209121_10003097_pt1 | contig 16326 bp, 12 predicted proteins | sample Cruoilmetagenom3_FD_187292 | JGI IMG/M metagenome (GOLD analysis project Ga0209121, IMG submission 187292) | Oil polluted marine microbial communities from Coal Oil Point, Santa Barbara, California, USA - Sample 3 (SPAdes) (version 2) | ecosystem: Environmental > Aquatic > Marine > Oil seeps ... | reverse complement strand
GACACCGAAATACTTTGTCAGGCAGTTTGTAAATGACGTCGGGAGTTCTTCGACATGCGTCGGAAGCGGGCTCGGCAATTGCTATTTTCTTACTATATGAATAGGTGAGCTATGGATTCACAAGGACGGTCATTACCTGAAATCACAGTCAAGGCACTTATTTTAGGCGTCGTGCTTTCTATGATCTTAGCGGCGGCAAACGCTTATCTGGGATTGTTCGCCGGGATGACGGTCTCGGCTTCGATACCGGCGGCGGTCATCTCGATGGGCGTGTTGCGGCTGTTTCGAAAGAGCAACATCCTGGAGAACAATATCGTACAGACGGCGGCCTCGGCGGGAGAATCTCTGGCCGCCGGCGTGATTTTCACGCTGCCGGCACTGGTCATCATGGGTTTCTGGGAGGATTTTAACTTTTTCTGGATCGCGATTATCGCCGGCTTCGGCGGCACTCTCGGTGTGCTTTTTACCATCCCGCTCAGACGCTCGCTCATTGTCGAAGGTGACTTGAAGTTCCCCGAAGGAATCGCCACCGCCGAGGTCCTCGAAACGGGCCAGCAGGGTGGCTCCGGCGTTTTGTATATCGCCGTGGCGTCCGTTGCCGGAGCCTTGTTCAAGATCGGGGCAAAGGGTGTCGGCTTCTGGCCCGAGCTGGTCGAGGTGGCCGGCCGTGTCAAAGGCTCTATTGCCTACTTCGGCTCCAACCTCAGCCCCGCCCTGCTCTCGGTGGGTTACATTGTCGGGCTGAACATCTCCGTGCTCATTTTTCTTGGCGGCGCCCTGAACTGGTACGCCGCCATTCCATTTGTGGCCGCCCAGGATGAATGGCCCGTATACCAGCTCGAAAGTGAAGCGGAAAATCCGGATGGGTGGAACGTGTTCACCCTTGCATACGAAACCGCCGATCCGAATGCAACTGCAGCAGAAGCCGAAGCAATAACAAAACACAACGCCGATATCGAAGCTCAGCTTGGAACGGCCGTCGAAGCGGTGGATTACGCCGGGCGAATCTGGTCGAAAAGGACGCGGTATCTCGGGGTCGGCGGAATGCTGCTCGGAGGCTTGTGGACCATCTTCGCCATGCGAAGATCTCTGTTCAGTGGAATCGCCAGCGGTCTGCGGGCCTACCGGCAGGTCACCGGCGGCGAGAACACCATCAAGAGAACCGAGAAAGACATGTCCATGAAGTGGGTGCTCATTCTCATCATCGCATCCATAATTCCGCTCTACCTGGTCTACCAGTATTTCGTCAAGGACGTCACGGTCTCGCTGCCGATGGCTGTGGTAATGCTGGTTGCAGGCTTTGTCTTTTCGGCGGTAGCGGCGTATATGGCCGGGCTCGTCGGATCCTCAAACAATCCGATCTCAGGTGTCACCATTGCGACGGTCACCGTCTCGGCCCTTCTATTGGTCGTCCTGATGGGCCGCGACAGTGTCAACGGACCGGCGGCCGCCATCATAATCGGCAGCGTCGTCTGCTGCGCCGCGGCAATCGCCGGCGACAACATGCAGGACCTCAAGGCCGGCCAGATCGTCGGCGCCACACCCTGGCGACAGCAGGTGATGCAGCTCGTCGGTACCGCCTCGGGCGCTCTGGTGATAGCTCCGGTTCTGATGCTTCTTTACAAGGCCTACGGATTCCGCGGCCAGCCCGGCGCCGGGCCCGATGCGCTCTCAGCAGTCCAGGCGAACCTTATGGCGTCAGTCGCCCAGGGCGTCTTCAAAGGCGATCTACCCTGGACCTATGTCTTTATCGGTATGGGTATCGCAGCGGTTGTTATTGCCCTGGATGAATATCTCAAGCACATCGGCAGCACGTTCCGCACGCCGGTTCTGGCTGTCACAATCGGAATATATCTGCCGCTGGAGCTGGCCGTGCCCATCTTTCTCGGGGGCCTGATTCACTACGCCACGAAACGATTCCACACACGGCAGCAGACTGCAAAAGAACAGATTGAAGCATCGAACCGCAATGGGCTTCTGTTTGCCTCCGGCCTGATTACGGGTGAAGCCCTCATGGGCATTCTGCTGGCGGTCCCCATCATTATCCTTAAGCAGTTTCAGATCGACCTGCCGTTTTTTAATATCAATGCCATTATTGTCAAGCTCCTGGCATTAGCCAATATCGAGTTGCCTTTCACGCCGCCCATAGGGCAGATAGGCGGCAGTATTCTGCTGCTGGCCGTCGCTTACTGGCTCTACCGAATTGCCCGCGGCAGGATTCGCAGCAGCTAATATCAATTGCACATAATAAATGCGCTTGTTTGAGTCATTTCCACCGTCAGGCGTCCTCCAGGGAGAGCGCAGCAAAGCGGAGTGGAGAAATGACGCGAAAAGCGCATTTATTAAATCCAATTGGTATTATTTAGTGCAGACCGGAGATGTCCGGGCGCCCATCGGGTAAAGGCTGCCATTTATTTTTGTTTTCCTGAAGCTGCACTGAGGAGTGCCAGGAATCCTGTAGGAACAGGCAGGTCGAAGCTCTGTATTTTATACACATCCTGCCATGCCCTGTCGTAATGACCATTAGCGTAGCAGGCGAGAGACCGCCTGAAATAAGCTTCGGCAGATGTCGGGGCCATCTCAATGATCTTTGTGAAGTCGGAGATGGCCTCGCTATACCGGTTCATCGCAACGTAGATAGCCCCCCGTTTGGCGTAGGCTTCGGTGAGTCCCGGTTTTATCTGTACAGCATTGGAGAAATCGGAAACCGCCTGACCTAACTGGCCTATCTCGAGATCCACAAGCCCTCGATTAAAATAAGCCTCTGCGAACACCGGGTTTCTCCGAAAGGCCCTGGTAAACTGTGCGAGGGCTTCTTCGTATCGGCCTTCTCTGGCCAGGACGATTCCCCTATTGTTGTAGGCGTTCGGATCCTCGGGGTCCATCTCAGGAACCTGGGTATGTCCTCGTAACTGGTCCTGCCATCGCTGCTCCGGCTTTTTTAATACTCTCTCGAATTCCGCCTGCCATGCTTCCATATTCTCCCGCAGATGACGGGTCATCTTCGCTTCAAACATGCTACCGGATTCGATATAGCCTCTTCGCTGGAGCGCTTTGCAGCCGAGCGGATATTTGATCTTTGCCGCATCGTAAGGGAGTGCTTGTATTTTCGTTGCATTGACAAACGTTTCACGATAGCCAAAGGATTCTTTGAGAACGATATCAAACGGCAAGTCGTAAGGGGATATGACACCCGTAATCACATGAATAAATCCAAGACCCACGATGATAAGTCCGGCCGCTACGCATAAGGTAACTGAGGTCCTCTCGTGCCACTTCTTCCGTTTCTTGACCGTACTCCCTTTGAGCGGTGCCCCACAGTAAGGGCAAGTCTCTGTTTTCTTGCTGATTTGCTCGTTACATTCTTTGCTTTTTACAAGAGCCATTGCTTATCCTAATTCAGCATAATCTTTCAGAAGTTCCACTATCCAGCGGTTGCCTTATAACAAGAGTTTTGCAAAATTGAAGTTAGGCATATATTATTTCAGAAAATCAGTTTCTCGATTTTCTGAAAATAATTAGGTATCGTAGTATAATTTATTGTCTTATCAATTTTTATACCGCTTTTTTAGAAAGAAAAAATCACAAGAAAAGATTTTTTCTTTCCAAAAGTATGCCTAACTTCAATTTTGCAAAAGTTTAAGTCTAAGATACAATGATTTGCCCACAAAAGCAAGTCTGTAGAGGATAATATCGTTATGCAGCAGGTTATGAGATGTTTTATCTTGTATTTCCCTGATATTAGCCGTAAGCTCATCCGGGCGTAGTTCCAAGCGTATTTGGTCTTTTCGATTCGTAAGAGATGCGGCCATGCATATTGATTCATACCAATTCGGTAAAATCGTGATTGACGGCACGGCGTATAACAGCGATTGTCTAATCCTGGGCGATTCCGTCCAGCCTAATTGGTTGAGAAAACAGGGGCATTTGTTAACCGTCGAAGATTTGCAGCCTGTGATCGCAGCCAAGCCCTCGGTTCTGGTAGTCGGCTGCGGAGCATCGGGGCTAATGAAAGTTTCGGAAAAAGTCAATCAGGTTCTGTGTGAACACGGCATCGAACTGTTCGCTGCTAACACACACAAGGCCGTGGCAAGATTCAATGAATTAGCAGGGAAAGGCAAAAACGTCGCCGGCGCATTGCACCTGACCTGCTAAATCGTACTCTCCGGTGAAGTTATTCTTCGGGTTTTTGCACTTCGCCGGTCATGGGGACGAAGCGGACGGGCATGACGTTTTTGCTTTGGAGCTTGCCGTCTTTGTCCTTGGTTATCAGGACCAGATACTGAAAGCCGTAGGGGCTGCCGTAGGGTAGTATCATTCGTCCGCCGGGTTTGAGCTGCTCGAGCAGCGGTTCAGGGATGCGTCCGGCGGCGGCCGTGCCGATGATTGCATCGAACGGGGCATGCTCCGGCCAGCCAAAAAAGGCGTCGCCGGCTTTGACGAAGACGTTCGGATAGCCTAATTCCTTCAGGCGTTTTTTAGCGGATTTGGCCAACTCTTCGACGATCTCGATTGTATAGACCTCGCGGCATATCTCAGCACAAACCGCAGCCTGGTAGCCCGAGCCGGTACCGACCTCGAAAACAACAGAATTCGGATCAAGTTGCAGGGCTTCGGTCATAAAGGCCACGATGTACGGCTGGCTGATGGTCTGGTCATAACCAATGGGCAGCGGGTAATCGGCGTAGGCATACCGCTGCTCTCTCGACCGGACAAAAGCGTGTCGGGGCACAACTCGCATCGCTTTGAGGACGTTGGGATCTTTTACGTCCCGAGACTCGATTTGCCGGCCAACCATTCTTGCCCGCTCTTCGATGCGTTCGGCAAAAGCAGGATGCTTATGGACGGGACGCAACAGCCTTTTGTCGTTAGGACCTTCCGGCTCTTGTTCGGACGGCAGGTTCGGCTCGGCGGCCGTCTGGTTGGCATCAGCCTCGCTGCCCTGCACGGCAAAAACGGACTTCGGCTCCGTTGCTGTATTAGTGGCGAAAATAATTACTAACAGCCCCAGCAATATCAATAAAAACAGAAGTACATAAATCCGTTTTTCGCCTGTTTTGGGATATTCTTCATTCATTTTCCCGGCCACCTCTTCCTGAATTCTTCTTTTAAATGAGCGGCACAATGATATCCCGGTTGTCGTCAATTAATATTATACCATATATATAAAAGACAGCCGCAACTGAATCTTCTGAAAAAAATGCGTTTTTGAGATTTATGAATGTCGTTTTCGAACACCGCAACGTCGAGATATTGCGGGTTTTTCATTAAGTGATAATCATCGTTCGGCGGCCATTTTGCCAATATAAATGCCAAAAATTTGTAAAAAAAGCCCTTGCATATAAGATAAAAATGCCTATAATTCCATAAAAGTATTGCGTTAATCGTAGCGTAAACCCGGAATCCGGGATATAAATTACGAGATGCGAATGTGCGGGCGTAGCTCAGTGGTAGAGTGTCACGTTGCCAACGTGAATGTCGTGAGTTCAAATCTCATCGCCCGCTTTGTTATAGTTGTTGGTTGTTAGAGTGGATGTACCCGACTCAATATAAATTGAATCCTTTTTTACGAAATATTAACGACAAAACACCAACGACTAAATAGTATCGGCGAGTCACCGGCTAAGTGTAGTTTGGCGTTGGTCTCCGATACGTTTAGGTCCGGCACCTGTCAGGCATGAGCCTAAGCTGCTAATAGGCGCGGGGCTGAAAATTACGAAGACCGGGCTAAGGAAAATGTTTTCCTGATGCCTTTTTTATTTAATGTTTGAAGGTTTTAACCAACCATAGGGAGTATGGAAATGGCCGACGAAGGACAATCCGAAGCACTAAAGGACGAAGATTCCACCGAGTTGAAGGATGAAGAATCCACAGAGCTAAAGGACGAAGAATCTACGGAACAGAAGGAAGAAGAATCTCCGGAACTGAAAAATGCAGTAACAATCGAAGAAGCTGGCCCCTGCAAAAAGAAAGTCATCATAGAGATACCTCAGGCAAAAATCAAAAAGCTCACCGAGAAGCAATATGAGGATCTTCGTAAAGAAGCTCTGGTACCGGGTTTTAGAAAAGGCCGGGCGCCCCGCCGGCTCCTGGAGAAAAGATTCGGTAAAGAGACAAAAGAGCAGATAAAGTTGACCTTGTTATCCGATGCGAGCAAGTCGGCAATTGAGGACAACAAACTGCAAGCTCTCGGCGAGCCGGACATTGATTTTGAGGACATAGAGCTGCCGACCGAAGGCCCGCTGACGTTCGATTTCGAGGTCGAAGTGCGCCCCGAATTTGACCTGCCTAAGCTCGAAGGCATTCCCGTCACCAGGACAAAGCTGGAAGTTACGGACGAGCAAATCGACAGAGAGATTGAGCAGATGCAGAGATGGGCGGGTGTATGGACGCCGCGGGAGGAAGAAGCTGTCGAACTCGAAGACCAGATTATCGCCGACGCGATTCTCAAGGTCGAGGAAATTGAAGAAGAGGAGAAACTGGACGACATCGAGATATATGTTAGAAAAAGTGGTTTTGTCGGGGCGATTCCGGTCGAGAAGCTCGACGAGCTGCTGGTCGGGGCAAAGTCGGGAGATACAAAGGAAACGAGCGTCGAGGTTCCGAAAACATTTTTCAGAGAAGAGTATCGCGGCAAGAAGGTGGATATCAACATAAGCATCAAGGATATCAAATGGCTCAAACCAGCCGAGATGGACGAGAACTTACTCAAAAGGTACGAAGTCGAAGACAAAAACGAGCTGCGTGAAAAAATTCATGATTCGCTCCACAGCCGGCTGGAAACACAGGGCCGAACGGAGATGACCGAGCAGATTTTCGAGTACCTGCTCGACAAAACCGACTTAGACCTGCCGTTAAGTATCGTGGCCGAGCAGGCCAGCAGCGTGCTGCAGAGACAATACACAAACTTACTCATGCGGGGGCTGTCCCGCGAGCAAGTCGATGAGCAGTTAGAGCAGCTTAAGGCCGGCAGTGAGCAGCAGGCACAACAGCAGCTAAAAACATTCTTCATCATGGACAAAGTTGCCGACAAACTCAAGATCGAGGTGACTGATGAGGAAATCAACGGTCAAGTCGCCCAATTAGCTCTTCAGCGGGGGCAGCGGCCCGAAAGATTGAGAGAGGAAATGGAACGAAACGGCTCGTTGGCTCAGTTCAGTTTGGAGATACGCCAGGACAAGTGCATCGCCAAATTGCTCGAAACGGCGGTCATAACGGAGAAAAAGCCAGATAAGAAAGCTAAAGAAGCCAAAAAAGCCTCTAAGAAAGCAGCTAAAAAATCGGCCGAGCCTGAAGAAAAACAATCCTGAAAAAACATGACATCGACTAAATAAAGGGAGTAATGAATGTCTATTGAGCATCGAGCACAAGATATCTCGAAGGGATTCCACTTCGCAACTCAGTGCAAAATGGAGACCCGGAGAACGGATGTTTACAATCAATACGGCCAGTATCAGCGCTTCCGCCAGATGAGCCTCGACGATATGCTGCTGGAAAACCGAATCGTCTTTCTGATAGGTGAAATATCATATCAAAGGGCTGCCGAAGTAATCATGAAAATGCTGTACCTCGACAACCTGAAGCGCAGCAGCGAAATCAGCTTGTATATCAATTCACCCGGCGGCAGCGTTGACGATACGATGGCAATTTACGATACCATGCGATTTGTCAGCTCTCCGATTGCGACCTATTGCATAGGCAGGGCTCAATCCGGGGCCGCCATAATACTGGCAGCCGGCACAAAAGGCAAACGGCACGCCCTGCCGCATGCCAAAGTAATGCTGCACCAGCCCTGGGGCGGAGTCAGCGGCCAGGCAGCCGATATCAAGATACAGGCCGAAGAGATTCTAAAGGCTAAAACCATGATAAATGAGCTGCTCGCAAAGCATACAGGCCAGCCGGTTGAAAAAATCGCCGCCGAGACCGAGAGAGACAGGTATATGACCGCTCTGGAGGCTCACGAATATGGCCTTATCGACGAGGTGCTGGAGGAAGAAGACGAAGAAAAGAAAGCCAAGAAAAAGGACGAGAAAGACAAGAAGTAAAAACGCAATACGGGGAAATAAAACATGAGCTTAAATCAGAATCTGGTGCCAATAGTAATTGAGAAAAGCGGCCGAACGGAACGTGCCTACGATATTTATTCAAGATTGTTGAAAGACAGAATCATCTTTCTCGGCGGGCCGATTGATGATGCTGCTGCTAATTTAATAATCGCCCAGATGCTCTTTTTGAGCAATGAAGATGTCAAGAAGGAGATACATTTTTACATCAATTCCCCCGGCGGCGCAATCACTGCCGGGCTTGCCATCTACGATACGATGCAGTTTTTGCGCTGCGAGGTAGCGACTTATTGTGTCGGTCAGGCGGCAAGCATGGCGGCGGTATTGTTAGCCGGCGGCCATCCGGGCAAGCGGTTCCTGCTGGCCAGCAACAGAGTTCTTCTGCATCAGCCGCTGATCTCAGGGCAATTGATCGGACCGGCTACCGACCTGGATATAGAAGCAAAGGAAATATTACGGCTGCGCGCCCGTCTTTATGATATATTGGCTAAGCATACAGGCCAAACTACCGAGAAAGTCGAGAAAGATTGTGACCGGAATCTCTGGCTTAACGCCGCCGAAGCAATCGAATACGGTTTGGCCGACAGGGTACTGCAAAAGGCGCCCGAAATCGTCAGGGACGAGGAGCCGGAGCAAGAACAATGAACGCAAAGCGGCGAATCATGAACCACGAACTTCGAAATTCTACATTTTTTGTTCGACATTCGATATTACTCGTTCTGTCTATTGTGTTCTGTCTTCTGTTTGTCGCCGGTTGTCAACAACCCAACCAAAAAGAATCACTGACCGCGCAGATTAAAAAGTTGATTCAGGAGAATACGGAACTGCAAAAGCAAATCGAGCAGTCCGACACCGAGAACAAACAATTCAAACAACAAATACAGGTCCTTTCCGGCCTGCCGAAAGAGGTCAAGCTCGAAAGTCTCAATCTGCTCGATAAAATCAAGATTGGTAAATATACCGGCTTCTTTGACAAAGACGATGACGGCAAGAAGGAAAAGCTGATTGTCTATATACAGCCGGTCGATAAACAGGGCGACACGATTAAGGCGGCCGGCGACGTAGACGTCCAGCTATGGGACCTGAACAAAACCGACAGCGAGGCTTTGCTCGATGAGTGGCGAGTGGGGCCGAACGAGCTGAAAAAGCTCTGGTTCGCCACACTGATAACCATCAATTACAGATTGACATTCGACGTTGCCGACAAAATTGAGAGCATGGAAGAGCCATTAACAGTCAAGGTAACCTTCACCGATTACCTGACCGGCAAAGTCTTCAAAGAGCAAAAGGTAATTAAAACCCCTTAGAAACAGAATAAAATTTCTAAACGCCATAAGCCTTACGCACGGTTGTCATTGCGCATCCATTAAGTCAAGCTCATGCCGAGCTTTGATGCATAATCCTTACACAACATAAACATCCTATTGGAGCTATGTTATATGAAATATGAATTTATACAATCAGACTTACCGATTGATTATTTCATGGAAAACAGAAATTAAAAGCATCTAAAAAAACTGATTCAAAGATTTTTCTTGACGAAAAGAGGGCTAATTTGGTATAAATAAGATAATTGGATTTTACAGGTTATAATACTTTCGGCAGTTGCAGTGAATATAGTTTATTTCAGATTTTAACTTTCTGATTAACAACTCGTGTAGGACTTTTGGAAGGAGGAATGTTATGTTTAAAATATTCAAGCACTTCGTAGCGGTCTATATACTAATAGGTATGATCGCAATATTAAGCGGCACAGCAAAGGCAAACTGGTCGGAAACATTTGACGGCAACTCATTCGACCTGTCAACCTGGCAGTTCAGTTGTTATCCTGACCTGACCAAGACGTTCAGCGCAACCATACAGGACGGACCTGACGATAACGATTATATCACCTTAGACGAGACAAGCCCGGCCGATAACGGCGGCTCGCAAATCGGCGTAGCTATCGGGAACCCGGACGATAAATTCACCGATGTCCGCCTCGGTGCAGTGCTCAATGTCGACGGTGATATATCCTGGAATTACCACGGCATGGTGGCCAGGGTAGATTACTTTATTGACGATGGGTCGATAACCGGCGCCCCCGGCATAGTTGCCAGTTCCTATGTGCTGTTCATACACTATGAGGAGGGCCCGGCCAACCTGAAGATCGAACTGATGAAGTCCATCAACCTTTCGCCCGACATTATGGCAGAATGGCAGCCGGAGATTCCGGTGCCCGGCCTGGATCACGCCAAGGGCCACTATTTTGAGCTGGATGTGGTCGGATCGGATCCCGTATACATCACGGGCAGTGCCTATGAATATAAAGGCGGCCCCTTGCTCGTAAGAACTCCGACTTTTATCGACACCAGCGCCAATGACCCCTGGGAAGCTCCGAACATTCATGATGATGTCTTGAAAAGCGGAGCCTGCGGCGTCTTCGGAATGTGGGAAGCCCCACAACCCGTCGGCTACCATAACTCATTTGACAACGTCTCATCTACCTCGGATGGTCCGGCGGCGGTTATGCCCAATCCCGCCGATGGGGCGACTGATGTGCCCTTCGATACCGAACTGAGTTGGATCGAGGCGGATTTTGCGACCGGCCGCGAACTCTGGATAGGCAAACCCGGAGCAATGGAAAAGGTCGATCCCGCGCCGGCAGGAACCACATATACTCCAGCTAATCTTGAAATCGGCCAGACTTACGAGTGGCGAATCGACCAAATCGGTTCCTCTGGTCCGGTTACAGGACATACATGGAGCTTTACGACGGGAGATTTTGTTAGTGTCGATGATTTTCAGTCATACACCAGCGATGCTGATATAAGAAGTGCCTGGGTCGACAATATTGACGAGCCCGGCGTCGAATATGTCTTACTGGCATCCGGCGAGAACAACTCCATGCGATTCGAATTCCAGAACCAGTATCCGCCTTACTTTACCGAGATTACGAGGACATTTGACAGTGCGCAGGATTGGACGGTTCAAGGTGTTGATGAGTTGTCGCTGTCATTTGTTGGTGAACACGAAAACGCCGAGCACCTGATATATTTGACGCTGGAGGATTCTGCCGGCCAGAGCTTCAGGGTCGAGACATTCACCCATGCGTGCCAGTCCGATTCATGGCGTCAGTGGATCATTGCTCTTGGACTGTTCAGTGATGGCGGTGTAGATTTGACCACCGTGAAGAAAATTACTATCGGCTTAGGTGACGGCACCGATTCCGGTCAGGATGGAGACGAGAGAGACCATATATACATTGACCAGATTATTTTACAATCGGCCGGGCTCTCTGATTGAACAGTTCGGACTTACTGAGTTGTAATTCTGACAGCTCCGGCAGAGATGCTTGAGTTTCATGGCGGGTTTGCAATTCCTTTCTATTTTCATACTGCCGTGCTTGTATTAGGCAACGCAATCAGATTATGCTATGCTATAGGGCAGGTATATACTTGTCAGATTGTAGCCGGGCAAATAGAAACGGGAATTGACCGCTATGAAAAAGCAAAAGATCAAAGAGCTTATCAAAGTCAGCAAAGATGTAATTGCGGATGGTTCACTGGAAAACGGGGCGATTGTCGCCGCCAATTCAGACAAGGCAATCTATCCGGCTGCTGCACAGGATTACAGGTACGTTTGGGTGCGGGATGCGGCGTATGTGTGCATGGCCGCTGATCTGGTGAGGCTCAGGGACATCCCGGAAAGGTTCTTCGACTGGTGCCTGAATCGAGCCGAGGATTTTAAGGAAACGGGCTTTTTCTACAACGCATATAATGTAAATGGGACAATTCACGGCACCTTGATACCACCCGATGGGCCGAGAGTTCCCCGACACCTGCGGGCCAGTTGCATCGATCTGGTACACAGCGGAACGCAATTTCAGCCGGACCAGGGCGGTTCGTTATTAATCGCGATAGCTCACCACATAAAACATTTCGACACCGATGTCTCCAAATTCGAAAAATTGATAGAGAAAACCGCCGACGGCATCTGTCGTTCATGGAAGGATAATGCGTTTGTTTTGCCCTGCTATGATTTATGGGAGGAAAGATGCGTTCTTCCCGGGCATGAAGGTTTTCATACCTATTCATTAGCAATGTGCATCGCCGGACTCAGGGCGGCAATCGAGATGCTTGGCAAAAAGAGGAAGTGGCTGAAAACACAAAAGGAAATGTCGGATGCTTTTGCGGAAGTTTATTCGGCCGGCAGAAAATCCATTCCGAGGACATATCGTAAAGGTGCAATAGCCAAAAATCGTAAAATAAAAGCGGATGACTTGAAACCCGACACTTCGTTGCTGGGATTGGTCTATCCCTCAGGGATATTGGACCCGCAGGATGAGAAGATGAAGAGGACTGTTCTTGAGATAATAAAAATGAACACGATGGATAGCGGAGGCTTGTTGAGATATCCGGCCGACAGGTATTGCGGCGGAGTGCGAAAAGGATGGGTGACACTAACCGGGGCCGGGACATGGCCCTTGCTCAGCTTCTGGATGTCTATCTATTATAGTCTTTGCGGCGACAGTAAAAACGCGAATAAATTCTTTGAACAACCACTTAAGCGAATAGACAAATACATTCCGGAACAAATATTCGAAGACAAATCACGCTCATCTATCACTCCGCTGCTTTGGTCTCACGCGATGTTTGTTATAGCGGCGAAATTCCTGGGGCATATATAGCTGCTGGAAAAAAGCCGCCGCACTTCAAGTTAAGAAAGGTATAGAAATGTTGGGATACATAAAATTCTCTAAAAAATCGATATTGCCATTGCTCGTTTTTGCGATGTCTATATATGTTGCTCAGGATGCGGATGCAGGGAACCGGGAAACAGTCGTGACATCGATCAATCGACCCATGCGAAACCGACAGAATTTAGTCATGACCGCCGGTCAGGCCGGAGGCGACCTGCGGGGTAACGATGACAAGGTCATCCAGGCCGGCATAGAATACCTGCGCCGATTGGGAGGTGGTACGCTTGAAGTTCTGCCGGGCGTGTACAACCTGCGGAACGCCATCTATCTGCGTCCCAACATTACACTGAAGGGTTCGGGCGAGAAAACCATACTGAGAAAAGCCGCCAGCGTCGTGTCCGCACTAACAAGAGATTCGGACTGGTTCGAGTACGGCGTTCAGGTGACCGATACGAAAGGATTCGTGCCGGGAGGTGGGATCATGCTCAGATCGAAAAAGGGACCCGGGGAATGGCAGTTCGATGTGTTGCGTGCCACAATTACCGCCGTTGAAGGGGACGTTATCTTTCTGGACCGGCTGACCGAAGAGAACTTTTGGCTGGAAAAAAACGCCACCGCCGCGACTGTCTTTCCCATCCTTACTGCTGAAAACATTGATGACGTTATTATTGAGGATATTGTGCTCGACGGCAATCGCGATGAAAACGAGCACATTAACGGCAACTTTGCCGGCGGAGTTTTCATCCAGCATTGCAACCGGTGGCACTTCAAAAATGTCACTTCCAGAAACTATAACGGCGACGGTTTCAGCTTCCAGGTCTGCGACGATATCCGATTTCTAAACTGCAAAGCAATAAACAACAGAGACCTGGGATTCCATCCAGGAAGCGGCTCGCAGAGGCCGGTCTTCCAAAATTGCATATCCCGGGACAACAGCCAGGGTATTTTCTTCTGCTGGAGCGTTTCGGACGGGCTTGCAGAGAATTGTATATTGTCGGATAACAGCAGATATGGAATCAGCATCGGACACCGTGACACCGACAACATTATAAAAGGGTGTACAATCGAGCGTAACAGCGAGGTTGGAATATTGTTTCGAAATGAGGCGAACGAATTTCGCAGCGGCAGCCGGAACAGGATCGAGAATTGCATTATTCGTGATAACGGTTCAAAGGAGCAGGGCTTCGGCATAGATATCCAGGGAAAAGTCCGGGACATCGCCGTTCACAATACAAGGTTTGAAAATGCAGCGGGCAAAAATCAGAATACAAGTATTCGTATCGGCCGGGAAGCTGAGCGAATCGTGCTGCGGGGTAATAACTTTAAGAATTGCCCGGTGCATATCAAGGACCTGCGATCCGAAAAACAATAGCCGTGATTTATCCGGCCCGGCAGTGTCACTGCGATAGATTCGATATTCTTTTCATGCCGGATGGCACTATCTCAGGATGGCCTGAAGGCCGAGGTCTCTTATTTGAATTGAAGCATCGAACGTACCGGGCAGCTCCCAGCCCATGTTCATCCCCACTACTGCGTAGTCGCCGGGATTCGAATCTGTCAGATACCCTCTTTTAACCGCCTCCTGAAGTCCTGCCTTGATGTACGGCAGAAGATCGATATCTATCTTTAACCACTGATTTTCCTTCAGGGGCTCTGAGGCGACATTCTCCCCTGCGATTGTATAAATGAACCTGCCGGTCGCATCCGCTTTCCCGGCGTCTTTTGCCCTGTACGAAGGCGGAATTTCGTACCGGCTGTCATAAAAAGGTACGCCGAACCAGAAATAGTTGCCGGAATCCTTCGAGCTCTGATTAATATTGCTGACCACCAGAAACATCTGGAACTGGGCGGCGTGGAGTGAGGGATCGCAGGTGTCTGTCGCCATGCGATTTTCGCAATAGAGCCGCTTGATTCCGAGAGCAAAATCAAGGCGGGTCAGCTTCTCCAGCGGATATGTTTCACAGACCTGCTGCTCAATAAGCAGGTGCGGCCAGCTTTCTCCCTGCTTTCTCGCTCTGTTTCCGTATTCGCAACCGGCTCTTATTTCGAGGACAAGGTCCCTGTTATCCGAATCCCCGGCGCCGACTAATACTTTCTTGGCATCGTTGCCGTATGAAACATTGCCGTGGCTATCATGGTTGCAGCTTGCACTCGCCAGTGAGTGCTTTGTTCCCCATTGGCATAATCTCCAGACAGGTTTGTTGTCCGAGTCACCAAGGTCAAGGACAGCTTCGGCGGCGTGACCTTTTTTCGAATCCGGATAGCTCAAAAAGAAACCTCGCCTGAAATTAGTATCCAGCAGCAGCGGCCGACTCCCGGCCGTATCATCATGTTTCCGGGGACCTTGAATCTTCGTATCGAGTATCTTCTTCTTTTCAGTGCACCATTCGCCTTTTTCGTAGTCAAATGGGACGGCGATGAGTCTTTCGGAGTCAATGCGTAGAGCAGTAATTTCGCTGGGTGAATTCGGTGCCGGAGATGGCAGTTGCACGAAGTTTATGCCTCTGTATTTATTTATACTTGCCTTGTGGTAGTGTCCACCCAGCACGAGTATCACGTTGGCATCTCCGAATGAGTTGACGAATTCGTCTTTATTCGTGATTGAATCGAAACATAAATGGGTAGACAAAACAATGGGGGTACCGTAAGGTACTTTCGGAAGGTTAATTCGAAGATATTCGAGCGCATCTTCAGATATCGGCTGGGCGGGACTGTTGAGAGTTTCATCGTACTTCGAATAAAGAGCGACGAAATAAACGCCTTTTTTATCGAATGTATAACTCAGGGCCCCGTGACGTTTAATCAGCCAGTTATGAATAGTATCGCTCGGGGAAAGGCCGCCGCTGTCGTGATTTCCCGCCACATCGTAGCTGGGGAATTTCAGGCGTTCTGTAATCAATTTCTCGTATGTATCCCGTGCTGCACGAGCCGGCCACTCGGTAATGTCCCCTAATCCTATGACAAAGTCGGGCTTGGTCACTTTGCCTCCGATACTTGCCGGATAGGCCGTTTGGGGCAGCTTGTTCATCGCATCGATCGCCGGGATCAGGTGTGCGCCGTCACCATCGGTCTGGACGTGTTGGTCCGACCATCCGAAGAAGGTCAGCACATTCGTCTCGGCACAAACCGCCGATTGCGACAGAACGCAAACTACAAGACAAGCCACACATAAGGCTGCCTTTAATTTAGACACTGTGCGTATTTTCGTGCTCATGTTTCGACTTTCCAAATTTTCTTCAATAGCTATGAATTTGTACATTGTAACATTATTCGGCATTATAAAGCAATTCACCAACTTAGACAGTTGCATTTGGCAGCAAAACTAACATCGAATTTTGGGAGAAACTTCTCACGGACAAAAACCATATGACCAACAACCAAGATAAAAGAAAAACACGGATTTTTTCAACTACCCCACTGTCCCTACTTTTTCCCTAATTGTTCTATAATTACCTTGATTACCCCTGGAAGAAGTTCTGGAAGCGCTCTAAATAAAACAATTAAGATTATACCACTAATGATCAGTGCTGGGAAGAGGATATTTATCAACGTAAAAAATGTTTTTACTGTATGAGAGCTAGA
>Ga0209121_10003096_pt1 | contig 16328 bp, 14 predicted proteins | sample Cruoilmetagenom3_FD_187292 | JGI IMG/M metagenome (GOLD analysis project Ga0209121, IMG submission 187292) | Oil polluted marine microbial communities from Coal Oil Point, Santa Barbara, California, USA - Sample 3 (SPAdes) (version 2) | ecosystem: Environmental > Aquatic > Marine > Oil seeps ... | reverse complement strand
AATGATGGTCCCCACGTCCAGTTCCAGTATCTCGTCCTGTTGGTCAAAGTTGATCGCGCCGGCCTCGCACACCATCTCGCAGACCCCGCAGGCATCCGCGATTTCGCCGTTGCTGCGGTCGTTCTGGCGGAAGCGGATGCAGGCGTCGGTGTCAATCACCGGCACGCGGGGCACCGCCTGCATTGAGGGCACCCAGATAGCCGAAGTCGGCCCTAGCGGCTTCTCCTGGTAGACCGCCTCCTTCTCCAGCACGCTCTCAATGGCGCCGGTGGGGCACATGATGGTGCAGGCCCCACAGCCGATGCACTGGCGGGTTTTCTCCAGGAAAGGCGGCCCTACACGACGTTCGATGCCCCGCTGGGAAAAGTTCAGCACGTCGGCCTTGACCAGTTCGTGGCACGTGCGCACGCACAGGCCACAGAGGATACATTTCTCGTCCGGCGTGTCCGTCGGGAAAGGTGGCTCCGTGATGCCGTACTCCCGCGCCAGGTCCTGGATGATCGGTACGTTAGGACAGCGCGAAAGAAGCAGCCCCAGGACGTCTTTACGGGCCTCCCTGACAGGCGGGGAATTGGTTTTGATCTCTAGCCCATCCCACGCCGGATACGTGCAGGATGTTTCTATCTTGGAGCGACCTCTGCGGATCACCTCCACCACACAGAGGCGGCAGGCGCCAAAGGGCTCCAGGAGTGGGTGATGGCACAAAGCAGGAATCTTGATCCCGGCCTGCCGGGCGACCTCAAGGACGGTCTGCCCTTCTTCGGCCTGGATCTCTTGTCCGTCAATGGTAAGTGTGACCATACGGCTCTCCTTGTCTTAGGTTGGTAGAGGTGTTCCAGAATTTAAAGTATCCCAGGTCATAGCCTGTCATTCTGAACCGGAGCGCAGCGGAGGTGAAGAATCTCGCCCCCGACAGGCGGTTTGGGTACCGTGGCGTGAGATTCTTCGCTTCACTGCGTTCCGCTCAGAATGACACTGGAATGATCATTTTCCTGGAACAGCCTAGGTTGGTACATTGGTCGGTTGCGGACTTGCCAATTTACCAGTTTCCCAATTTATCAATCTCAGTGGATCCAAATTGCTCTGAGGGGATTGCCAAACCTGTGGTGAGCATAGTCGAACCATCCCCGCTCTTGGCCTGGATCTGGCGATCCAGGCCGAGCAAAATTGGATCTACTGAGTCTACTAATCTTGTTCCGGGGACTCATTGACCTCCCCTCGTTTGTATATCTTGCAGATGTCGCTCTACCTGTAGCGCCAGACCGCGTGGCAGGACACGACGGCGCACTTGCCGCCTGAGTTCATCGGCGCTGATGTCTGGATAGCGATCGAGAATTGAGGCCTGCACGATAGCGACACCGTCTTCGTACATCTCCGCCGCCAGCGCGATGCGCTGCTCACCGCCCATACGGCGATAGATCTGCACGCGCAGCCACTCGGTCTGAGGGTCTCGGACGCCCATTTACCTCACACCCACCGCGTCGAACTTGCAGACGTCGTGACAGACGCCGCACTTGATGCACAGCGCCGGGTCAATGACGTGGGGCTCTTTCTTCTCCCCGCTGATCGCCTCCTGCGGGCACTTGCGGCGGCAAAGGCCACAGCCGATGCACTTGTCCGCGATGATATAGTACTCGATCAGCGCCTTGCAGACGCCGGCCGGGCACTTTTTGTCCACGATGTGGGCCACGTACTCGTCGCGGAAGTAGCGCAGTGTGCTGAGAACGGGGTTGGGCGCCGTCTTGCCCAGGCCGCACAGTGAGGCCGATTGCACCGTCTTTGCCAGCGCCTCCAGCGTCTCCAGGTCGGCCATCTCTCCCTGCCCCTCGGTGATGCGGGTCAGGATCTCTAGCATGCGACGGATACCCTCGCGGCAGGGCGTGCACTTGCCGCACGATTCATCCTTGAGAAAGTCGAGAAAGTAGCGGGCGATGTCCACCATGCAGGTGCGATCATCCATGACGACCATGGCACCTGATCCCATCATTGAGCCCGCCTCGGTCAGGCTGTCAAAGTCTACCGGCAGGTCAAGCAAACTGGCGGGGATGCAGCCGCCCGAGGGGCCACCGGTCTGCACCGCCTTGAACTCTTTGCCATCGGGGATACCGCCGCCGATGTCATAGACGATCTCGCGCAGCGTGATGCCCATCGGCACCTCGATCAGGCCAGGGTTCAGGATCTTGCCCACCAGGCAGAAAGTGCTGGTGCCCTTGCTTCCCTCCGTCCCGATGGAGGCGAACCAGTCGGCGCCATTGCTGATGATCAGCGGGATATTAGCCCAACTCTTCACGTTGTTGAGGCAAGTGGGACAGTCCCACAGCCCCCGTTCGGTGGCATGAAAATGCTTGGGACGCGGCTCGCCGACCTTGCCTTCCAGCGACTGCATGAGCGCGCTGGATTCGCCGCACACGAACGCTCCGGCGCCACGCACGATCTTGACGTCGAAATCGAAGCCAGAGCCCAGGATGTCCTCACCCAGCAGGCCGTACTCCCGCGCCTGCTCAATAGCGATGTCCAGGTTCTTGACTGCCAGCGGGTACTCGTCGCGCACGTAGATGTAGCCCTCGTGCGCACCGATGGCGTAGGCGCCGATGGTCATACCTTCCAAGACGCTGTGCGGGTCGGCCTCCATCAGACTCCGGTCCATGAAGGCGCCGGGGTCGCCCTCGTCGCCGTTGGCGACGACGTATTTGACGTCGCCGGCAGCCTGGCGGGCTGACTCCCATTTGCGACCGGTGGGGAACCCTCCCCCGCCCCGGCCACGCAGACCGGACCTCTTGACTTCCTCAATGATCTCCTCGGGGGTCATGCCGAAAAGGGCGTGGCCCAGGGCGGAGTAGCCACCCAGAGCGATGTATTCCCCGATCTTTTGAGGATCAATCCTCCCACAGTTACGCAACACGTGGCGCGTCTGTTTATTGTAGAAGGGAATGTCTTCATAGATCGGGATAACCTCGCCGGTGACCGGATCCTTGTAACTCAACCGCTCGACCACCCGGCCCTTGATGAGAGTCTCCTCCACGATCTCGGGGACATCCGCAGGCTGCACACGACAATAGAAAACCCCTCCAGGATAGATGTCCATCACCGGCCCCATGGCACAGAAGCCACGACAGCCAGTCTGCACCACCTGGATCTCATCCTCCAGACCCCGGCGCTCGATCTCCTCTCTCATGGCCTCAATGACGGCGAGAGAATTGGCGGCGTCGCACCCCGTACTCCTACAGACCATCACATTGGCCCGTCTTATATTAGCCATATTGGTTCCTCCTGCACAGGATGGTGTGATATGTGACGGCTATGCGCCAGTATGTCATGTTTTCACCACCCATTCTTCTACCACCTGGCCCTTGATGAGGTGTTCCTCAATAAGTCGGGGCACCATAGCGGGTGTGATGTTGCCATAAGTGACGGTTGGCTTGTCGGCCTGATGGATATCCACCAGCGGTTCCTTCTCGCACATCCCAATACAGCCCACCGTGGTCACGTGAGCGTCGAGAGCACGCCTGTCCAGTTCCTCAAGGATGGCGTGCATCACCTCCCGGGCCCCGGCCGAGATACCACAGGTACCCATGCCTACGGTGATGGTGGTACCCACGTCCAGGCGGAGCGTGACATCATCTTGAAATTTCGCACGGAGGCGGCTCAACTCCTCCAGGCTCTTTAACTTTGGCATAGTTGTCAACTCCTAATCAGTACTCCAAAACTGCTAATTCCTGAGCAGACGCCTCTAGGCTTCCGCGGGTTCAGGAATCGCCTCCTCCTTGCGCAGAGAGGAGATGAGTTTACTGGCCTTGGCGCCGGTCATATAACCGTGAATCTGATCGTCGAGAACTACTACCGGGCCCAGCGCGCAGGCGCCCACACATCTGACCGCCTCCAGGGAGAACTTGCCATCGGGGGTCGTATCTCCGGCCTTGATGCCCAGATCTCTCTCCATCTGCTCCAGGATGCGCGGCCCTCCGCCCACGTGACAGGCCGTACCCAGGCAGACCTTGAGCATGTGCTCGCCCCTCGGTTGCAGGCTGAAGGCCTTGAAGAACGTGGCCAGGCGATAGACCTCGCCAGCAGATATACCTATCCGTTGCGCTGTCAGTTCCAGCGCCTCGCGCGGCAGGTAATTGTACTCCCGCTGGATGTCCTGAAGCACAGCCAGGCTGGCCGTCCGGTCAGCGCCGTAGCGATCAACGATCTCGTTGACTTGATCTTCCAATGTATTCATTGGCTTCATCGCTCTCCAGGTCTCCTTTCCCCAACGCTCATCTCACCCATCTTGATCAGTTTCAGAGACGGGACGCGCCGCGTCAGGCACTCGGTCCAGCACAGGCCACAGCCGGTGCATGTTCCCTCGTCCACGTAACGGGCCTTTTTGCGCACCTTGACCTTAAAGTTGCCCACGTAGCCCGAAACCTCCTCGACCTCGCTGTAACTCAGGAGCGTAATGTTGGGATGCCGACCGGCATCCATCATTTTGGGCCCCAGAATTCAGGTGCTACAGTCGAGGGTGGGGAAGGTCTTATCCAGTTCGGCCATGTGCCCGCCGATGGAAGGCTCTCGCTCGACCAGGTAGACCGGATAGCCAGCGTCGGCCATCGTGAGCGCTGCCTGGATGCCAGCGATGCCTCCACCGACAACGAGCGCTGCTTGGGTGACCGGCTCCTCGTGCGACTCCAGTGCTTCCTGATAGGCCACCCGATAGACGGCAGAACTGACCAACCGCTTCGCCTTGGCCGTCGCCTGCGTCATGTCCTTGGTGATCCATGAGCAATGCTCGCGGATGTTGGCCATGGCAAAGTAATAAGGATTGAGGCCTGCTTCAGAGACGGCGGTCTGGAAGGTGGGCTCGTGCATGCGCGGCGTGCAGGAAGCGACCACCACGCGATTGAGACCCAACTTCCGGATGTCGTCCTTGATCATGTTCTGGCCGGGCTCGGAGCACATGTACTTGTACTGGCGGGCGATGGTTACGTTGGGCAGATGGCTGGCGAAGGCGACCACCGCCGGCACGTTGACCGTGGCGGCAATGTTGATGCCGCACTCGCAGATGTATACGCCGATTTTAGGTTGCTCCATATTTACACCTCTCGTCTGTGATAGTAGAATTTGTCCACACTATTGGTGATACCTCGCTGTCACGTTCATCTCCTGGGTTCGTAGATTCGTAAATTCGTAGATGCGTAGATGCGTTACAAGTATTCAACCGACACCAACTTACGCCGTGCCTTCAGGTCGTGCATCAATTCCTCCACCACTGCCTGCCGTAGCGGGACAGTGCGGGCGGCGTCGGCAGCCTGAGCCGGGTTGACCGCCAGGCCGACGATGAAGTGGATCCTGTCGGCTGCCAGTAGTGCACGGGCCAACCGCGTGGCGCCGTCTTCCCCTCGGGGCAGATCGCGCCCCCGCTTCGCCCCTGCCATACGCTCCCGCGCCTTGCCCAGCGTCACCAGTCCCTCCGTGACCAGGGCCACCCCCTCCAGGCGTGCGACGGGCGGCACCTCTGCCCAGCCGTCTTCGGGGCGAGGCTCCATCTCTAGTTCGGCCCCCAGCAGCCGGGCGGCGATCTGGGCAGTAGTATCGCCGCAGACGACCCGCGTGCCCTGTTCGGCCATCAACTTCTCCAGCACCATCTCGTCCTGCGCCGGGTTGACCGGCGGGCCGGTCCAGACGGTGGTGGTATGCATAGGGCGGACGTGCATGGCAACGACGGTCACGTCCTGCCGGGGCGCTTCGGGATTCAGCCGGCGGTAGGTGCGCACCAGAGCGCCCAGCAGTTCGTCGGCGTCGCAGCGGGTGTCTGTCCAGCGCCGCACGGCGACGGCAATGTCGCTCCAGCCCCACCCCCCTCTGTCCCCCCTATAGGGGGGATGGGGGAGTCGGGGGCGCAGGTAGCCCTGGCTGACCATCACCATGTAGTCGCCACCCTGCAGCCGGAAGCGACACTCGCGCAGGAGCCGTCCGTGAATAACCTCCTCACTCAGCGGCAGGAACTCCACCTCGCCGCGCCTGATCAAGCACAGGGGCAGGGTCTCGCACTCTATCAAGTGGGCCTGGTCTCCGCCCAACACTTGCAGGATGGAAAAAGTGGTCTCCTCACCGGCAGGAGGCGCAACGATGAGGGCTTCCGCCACGCGGTCGGGCGCGTCCCCCGCTTGCAGCGTCTCCAGGGCGTGCTCCGCCGTCCGCCCGGCCTGCGAAGCCCCCTCCGCCCCACCCTGCAGACTGCTGGCAAGGACAGCAAAGAAACGATCTTCAGTTTGAAAGGTTCTTACGGCTTCTCCGCACACCTCCTCACCGGCCCTGGCGATGCTCCGGTGCGTGGTCTCAATCCACAGGCTCACGTCTGCCCTCAACTAAAGCGCCAATCGGACATTTATCGGACGCAGATAAACGCAGATGACGCAGATTTTGATTGATTTTGTCAAAATGTCAGTGTGCTTGAAATCCAATGGACACATCCGGGCAAAAGAAAAAATCAGCGTGAATCTGCGTCCTACCTCAGTCCCCCCTCCCCCTCGGCGATAAACTCTCCCAGCCAGCGCCGCACAGCCGGGTGGGTGAGCGGCACGTCCTTCAACTCGCCCCGCAACTCTGCTGTGTCGAACTCGAAGGTGCGCCCGTCCACCCGATGAACGTAATGCAGGTCAATGGGCCGCTCGGTCATGAGAAACGCCAGCAGCGTGTCCTTGACGTCACCCAGTGGGGCACGGTCAATGTGGCTGTGCTGAAAAGTAGCGACCACCCGTGTCCCCTGCCCCACCTGCGATTCGACTTGTAGTCCACCGTTGCACCATTCAGCGGCAGCGGCCAGGAGAGGCAACCCCAATCCCACGTGGCGCGTCTGGCGCGTGGTGAAGAAGGGGTCGAGCACGCGGGCCAGCGTCTCCTCGTCCATCCCTTTTCCGTTGTCAACGACCTCGATGGTCAGCCGGTCGGCTTCCAAATCCTCCTCGATCCGCAACTCAACTTGCGTCGCGCCAGCCTCGATGGCGTTCTCCAGCACGTCCAAGATGTGCAGCGATAACTCTAGCACGCCGTCGCCCCCGACCGCAGCCCGTCCACCCACACCTCGCGGCCCCCGGCACCAGCCAAAGCCAGCGACAATTCAGCGATGGTGGGGGCAGCCATTTTGAACGTCGTGCGCCTCGCCATCTCCTTCAGCCGGTGGGCGTCACCGTTCGCCACCAGGCTATAGCGAGCCAGTTGGGGGAAGCGTTCACGGGCCTCGACCGGGCGGATGTTGGTCGAAATCTCCACCCCCACGATGTCCAACTCTGGCGGGACAAAGCCCAGGTTGGAGATGATGCTATACATCGTCCGGTCCACGTGGGCCGGGATACACAGGCCGCCCAGCTCACGCACGCGCTGTACCACGTCCTCTACGGAGAAATAAGTCGAGGTCAGTAGCAGCCGGTCGAGATAGCCCGCCGGCTCCCCGTCCGCTTCGAGCATCAATTGCTCCCCGAAGACCGCTTCGTCGTTCTTCAGCGGGGGCAGGTTAGCGTAGACCTGCTCCTGCCAGGAGGTCACTTGCTCCAACGTGTCAAACAGGGTGAGCAGGTGCACCTCCTCACGGGTCTGGACCTCCATACCCGGAAGCACTGTGATACCTGTATCCCGGGCGGCGTTGACCACTGCGGCGGCGTTCTCGGCCGAGTTATGGTCGGTGACGGCGATAATCTGTAGTCCCAACTCCTGCGCCCGCTCCAGAATGAACTCCGGGAGCATCTCCAGTTCGGCACAGGGCGAAAGACAGGTGTGAAGGTGCAGGTCAGCCAGGAAAAAGCGTGACATGGCAGTTAGAAACCGGGTTTTTTCCTAAAAACCCGGTTTCTTCGTTTCAAGCAGCGGCCTGCATGGACTTCCACACCAGTTCGGTGAGGTCCATCGCCCGCATGCGGATCTTGTTCTGGCGTGCGCCCTCCTGCAGTGTGCGCTTGCACTGCTGGCAGGCGGAAAGGACGTACTTCGCGCCAGTGGCCTGCGCCTGCGCCATGCGCCTCGCCGCGACGCCGGCGGTAACGGTGCGGTCAGCCACTTCAACGTCGCCGCCACCGCCGCAGCAGAGAGAGTTCTCGCGGCTGGCGGACATCTCGCGGAACTCGAGCCCCGGGATGCGGGCTATCACCTCACGCGGCGCGTCGTAGACCCCGCTCTTGCGCCCCAGGTCGCAGGGGTCGTGGTAGGTCATGACCTCCTCCACCGGCCCGAGAGCCAATCCGTCGCCAGCGAGTAGTTCGGCCAGGAACTCGCTGGCGTGCTGCAACTGGATGCCGGACACATCCACGACCTCAGGGTAGAGATGCGTCCAGGCGTAGTAGCAGGAGGGGCAGGTGAAAACGATTTTTTTGGCCCCCACGGCCCGCGCCTTCTGGACATTGTGCTGCGCCAACTCACGCATGTGGTCGCCCATCCCTGCGATGTAGAGAGGATAGCCGCAGCACCACTCGTCACGGCCCAGCGTGGTGAACTCCACATCGGCCCGTTCCATAATCCGCACGAACGCCTGGGGGATGCTGTAGACGCGAGGATAGAAGGAACTGACACAACCGATGAAGTAAAGAACCTCGGCCTTCCTGCGGCGGGGCTTGACGCCGTGCGGAATACGGTCGAGGTTCTGGCTCCAAATCTGGCGGTCCCTGTTATCATCGCCGGAGATGTTGTAGCCGGTGGTAATCGTCTCTCCGAACGCCTTCATCCCGTCAGGAACATTGACGTCCACCCGCGTGGCATACTCCTTGAGAGCGATCATCGTATCTGTGATCGGGATATCTCGCGGACAGCGCACCTGACAGGATTTGCAGGTAGTACAAAGCCAAAAGGTACGGCTGGACAGAACATCCTCTTTCATCCCCAACCGCACCATTTGCCACAGTTGGCGGGGAGTATAGTCCATCGCGAAGGCAGTGGGGCAAGAGGCGCTACAGGTGCCGCATTGAATGCAGGAGAGTAGTTTCTCCCACTCTGGCGTCACCTGTCTGGCCAGTGTACGATCAAGGGTCGTCAGGTCGAGTACTTCTGTGCCCATTGACATCTCCCTCCAGAGTGATGTGAATAAGAGTGCTGAATACATACCGCGCACACGTGTCGGGTACGCGCCATTAGTATACTCATTTTAGCAGAGAATGCAAGCATCCCAAGTGCCGAATGACACCTCCAGGGAATGACAAGGGTCACTCGCCAGAGCGGAGTATGATGCGGATACAACCGGGCAGCACCGGCCGATCCACTTCCGTCTGCATCCCCCGCAACGTAACCTCGAACGCGTGATCTCTCCTCACGCTTGCAGAGCCAACAGCGCCGCCCCCCAGGCTGGCTCCCGCTCGCGCAGGATGACCTGCGCCTGAGCGGTGCTGGCGATCAGCCGCTCTCGCACCATCTGAACCACTGTCCCACCAGGCTGGAACACCCCCCCAGAGAGTACCACTGGAAAAGGCTGACCCGCCCAATCGAGTCCCGCGATCACAGCCTGGGCAGCCAGCGCCAGTTCCTCCCCCGCGTTGGCTAGAATCCTCCGCGCGACGGTGTCTCCCTCACCGGCGACGGCGACCACCAGCGGGGCCAACGCCGCCATCCCAGGCACGCCCCAATTATGGACGAGGGAGAGCACGTCCTCCAGTTCGGCCAACCCTAGCCGCGCCGTGAAACGCTCGACCAGCACCGTGGCCGGCCCACGCCCATCCCGAGCACGCAGGGCGGCGATCAACCCCCGCCGGGCGATGTCGTAGGCGCTGCCCTCGTCGCCCAAGACGTAGCCCCAGCCCCCGGCGCGCCGCTCTCGTCCGCTCGCGTCTACGCCGTAGGCGATGGAGCCGGTGCCGGCGATGATGACCACGCCATAGCGTCGCCCACCCGTGCCCGCTGCCAGCGCGATGACTGCATCGTTGACGATGGAAAGCACGGCGTCGCCGATGGCCGGCCGCACCATGCGCTCTATGGTGCACACACCATCCGGTCGGCCACTCCCCGCCATACCCATACAGGCCGTGTCCACACACGGGATACCAGCCTGGGTCAGTGCTTCCCCAATGGCTGACGTCAGGCTCGCGGCAGCCGACAGTTCGCCCACTGTATGGTGGTTGGAAGACCCAGCCCTCCCCCAGCCCAGTTCACGACCAGCACTGTCCACGACGACAGCGACTGTCTTGGTCCCGCCGCCATCCACTCCCAGTGCATACTCACGTCCTGCGGACGACAAGTTGCCGCACCTCCACGTCCCGACCACCGAATGGGAATGTATAGATAGAGTCATCGGACATATTCTCCCCCTACATCGGCCCCCGCTCCCGCAGGCCACACAATCCCTTGACGCCATACAGCAGTCCACCGACGAGTCCGGCTGCAGCAGATACGAGGTAGATGCTCAGCGACATAGCGGCAGCGGTATTGGCATCCACACCGACCGAACCGAAAAGCGCCACGGCCACCCAGTCTCGCACGCCCAGGCCGCTGATGGAGATGGGGACGAGGAGCGTGACAGAGATGAGGGGTGTGACAATGAAATAAAAGCCCGGCCCCTGGGGGATGCCCACCGCTCGCCCGCACAGCCAGTTGACGAGCACGTTCACCACGTTGAAGACGAGCGAGACGCCCAGTGCCTCCAGCACCGCCCGCCGACCACAGCCGGTCACTGCGGCGTAGACCTGCGCCAGGAAGCCCTCGCCTCTCAGCGAGAGAACAGACGGCAGATGGCTTGTGACACGCCGCAAGAAGCGCCCTTCCAGCACAAGCGCCCCGGCGAGCAGACCCCCACTGGCGATTCCCACCAATAAGCCGGCCAGCCAGGGCTCAAGGCGCGCGAAGGTGAACGGGAGGGCAATCAATCCCATGGCGAAGAGCACGAGGAGACCGCTCATACGATCGAGCAGTACGGTGCCGACGGCTGCCGAAATGTCGGTATCGCCGCTCAGTTCCAGTGCCCGCACGACGTCACCGCCGAAGCCGGTGGGGAGGAAAGCATTGAAGAAGGCTCCGACGAAGTAAAGATGCACCAGGCGGCCAAAAGGCACCTCCAGGGCGAGGCCGCGCAGGAGGACAAACCAACGGACAGCGCGGATAGCCAGGCTTAGCACAAAGAGGCCGAAAGCCAGTAACAGGTAGCGCACATTGGCTGCCACAATGACGGCCAACGTCTCGCCCAGGCCGATCTTCCAGAACAGGAAGGTCAACGCCCCAACGCTGATCAATATCCGTAGGATGTTCGCCCAGTGTTTCTTCATTCATCCACCACCCGAATTTTGCTCAATAACACCCGGCTGTCCAGCCAATGGCCGTCCTCCGCGATGACCGGCAGGCGGTCCCCGCCAGGGGCATACAGACCCACCTCGATGTCGTAGAAGTCCGGCGGGGTCGTCAATCCCACCGTCAGGTCACGCATGTCCTTGACGACCTGACCGGGCTGCCACTGGTTGGTAGGGGCAGCTCCACCGGCCGGTTGACCGTCGCTATTGGCCCAGACCTGGTTTTCGACGCCGAGGATGTGGGCGAAGACCCGGTAGTTCGTCTCCGTCGGGGCCAGCGCCCGCCAATAGAGCGTGAGGCGAATTGTCTCGCCGGGCCGCACCACCCGCCGGTCGAGCGTGTAGCCAGCCAGTGCGGCCTGATCGCCAAAGTTGACATTCAGTGGATTGACCCCCCTCCCTCCCCCCTCCAGGGGGGATAAGAGGGGGGTGGGCCGGGGGCGAATCTCGACCGTCGCCAGGCGCAGTGCGTCTCGCCCGTCGGGTGTGGTCAGACGCGGGCCGTCGGGCAAGTAAATGCCAACTTGAATGTAGCCCACGTCCGGTGCATAGGCCGTCTCCGAGACACGCACGCGGTAGGTGTCGGCGAAGGCGACGCCAGACTCCCAGGCGGTGGTGGGATACCTCCCCAGGCCAGGGTAGGTATCGCGCTGGGCCACCATCGTGCCCACCTCGCTCAGCAGGTGGACGAAGACGGCGTAGTTCTTGTCGGTCCGGGCCAACGTCTGCCAGTAGAGCGTGACGTCCACTGTACCGCCGGGTTCGACGACGGTTGGTGTGACTTGGTAGCCTAACAGCCTGGCGATCCCCCTCTTATCCCCCCCGCAGGGGGGAATACCGGCGTCGCAGAACTCGACGCTCGTGGGGTTGGGCACAACCTCGATTTCCGACTCGGTCAGCGGATGGGGGCGGGCGAAGGCCGGAGCAAGTACGCCGACCAGGGCATAGACGGCCAGTGCTGCCATCCCGACTGTCACGACCAGGCTCGCGGCCCAGGTCAGGCAGCGGGGAAAGAATTGACTCAGCCCCACGAGGAGCAGGAGGGCGAAGGCAGGCAGGCAGGGGAAGAGGAAGCGGCCCATCGCGCCGGCCGGGCTCACCAGGATGTAGGCGAAAAGAACGGCGACGAACAGCAAGACATCGGTCAGCAGCAGCAACAGTTGTGAATTGGGAATTGCAGATCGGATATGGTGGCGAGCCAAGCGGCAGACCAGCAAGATCAGTCCCATGACCCCAGCCGCCGCCACAAAGGCCAGTCCCCGGTACACGCCATCGGGCAGCGGCACTTGTCCATAGCCAAAGCGCCCCCACAGGCTGCTCCAGGCGTATGGCAGTTCGACGACGAGCGTGCCCCAACTTTCGAGCGGGTCGCGCACGCCCCACAGTTCGGTCACGCGCCGGAAGCCGGTCGGCTCGCCGTAGAGCACCTGGTTGCGCCAGAACCACCAGCCGGAGATGAGGAGCGCCAACCCCATGACGACGAGATTGCCTCGCAGAAAGGCACGCCAGTTGGGAGTGTGGGAGTGTGGGAGTGTGGGAGTGCGAGCACGGGCGGGCCACACGGCCAATACGTAGGCCAGCTCGATCAGCCCCAGCAGGGCTAGTAGGTGGGACTTTGTGAGAATGCCCGCGCCATAGAGAACGCCTATCGTCAGATCGGTGCGCACGCTGGGGCCGTCTCGCACGAGCCGGACGCACACGAGCAGCACCGCCGCACTGCACAGTGCCGCCAGAATGTCGTTGTTGACCGCACCACTCAGATAGACGAACTGCGGGTTGAACGCGACCAGCGCCGCCCCGCCCACGGCCAACGCAGGCTGGTCCGGGAATACCTCGTGCCCGATGCGATAGGTCAGCCAGACGACGCCCGCGCCGATGAGCACCGTCATCCAGCGCACCACATAGACCGCCAAGGCAACACCATGGAAAGAGCCTTCTTGGAAAAGCTCGTCGTCGCCGTGGAGGTACTGGTTCTTGTTGTCGTCGCTCACCTCCCAGTAACGGTAGGCCCAGTAAGGGTTGATGGGCGGCTCGTAGTAGACCTCCTGCGCGACGGGCACCCACTCACTGACCAGCGCGCCGAGGGTATAGTAGAGCGGGGGATGGTGGCTCTGGGCGCGGGGAGCGTCGGGTCGCTGCACGGGCAGGCTGCGGTGTACGACGAGGTGCCGCACGTAGCGGAAGTGACGCAGTTCGTCGGTGGACTCGTAGAGGGGGGAGGCCAGGCTGTAGGCGATGGCCAGGGCAATGAACAATGAATACAATGAACAATGAACAATGACGGCGGCGACGGGAGCGAGTCTTGTTCTGGTGCTCACACGGTACCTCTGCTTCGCCGTGTGGCCCAGACGGCTACGCCGATGATGGACAGCAGTGCCAGAGCCGTGATGGCCGACCCAAGTTTCAACAGCGGCGGGTTGTACACCAGTACGACCAGGTGCTCACCCGCTGGCACGCAGAGGGCGCGCAGCAGGTAGTCGGCGCGCACCAGCCGGGTAGGGTTGCCGTCCACCGTGGCCTGCCAGCCAGGATAGTCCACTTCGCTGAAGATCAATAGCCCGCCCCCACCACGCACCTGCGCTTCGATCCGGTTCCCCCCGTAACGCACGATCGCCACCTCGCCCTCGCCGCCGCGAACAGGCGACGTTGGGCTTATGGTCGTGTCTTCACATTCTAGTACCGATTCCACCAGCGCGGTCGTGCGTGGGTCGAAGTCCGGTTCGTGGATGTGGGTCAGCAGGACACCTGCGTCGTCCACCACCTCGATTTGTGGCACCACCCACGCCTGCGGGAGCGCGGCGGGTCGCTCGTAGACCCACACCCCGGATTGCTCGAGCAGCAGCCGGGGAGCGTCGGCCTCGTCGGGGAACTCCTGTGGGGCCGTGGTCACCAGGTAGCCCGCGTTCAGCAGGTCGTAGGTTCGCGCGCGAGGATCGGGCCGTGAGGTGATGAACTCCTCGTAACGCTGGAGGGTCAGCGGATCGTACCCGAAGACGCTGCGCAACCCGAACGGTATCCCCCCATTCTGCTCAAAATCGCTCAGCCCCCAGGGGAGCACCCGCGCAGCCTGGGGATCGGACACTGCCTGGGCCACGATACGCCAATATGCGCTCTCCTGCACATCTCTTACCTCTATCACGCTGCCGCCGAAAGTCCACAGGTCCAGCACGACCAGCCCCAGTGCCAGCAGCCACATCCCAGTGGGAGGACGTGATGCGTTGCGCCAGGCCACCAGAAGACTGGCCGCCAGGAGAAAGAAGAGCAGGAATAGCGCCGCCTGATTGGCGGTGTGCCACAGTCGCCCGGCGGCGGGGTTTGTTTCGCGTCCCCAGGCGAAGGCCACGAAGCAGGCCACGATCAGCGCGAGCGTGCCCCCGGTCACGGTTAGCACCAGTGACCGCCTCAGTGGCTCCAACAGCCGCGTCCGTTCCCCATCTTCATCCTCGGCGGAGGATTGGAGCGTTGTCACCATCAGGCCAGCTAATGCGGCCCCGGCCAGCGTGAAGAGAAATCCGGCCCGGGCCGGCGCTCGCGCCACCCGAAACAGCGGCACGAAGCGGTAGAACAGGGGGTGCAGGCTCCCGTATTCCCCAAGTGCCAGCAGCAGCGCGCCCAGGCCCAGTGCGGCCAGGAACGGAGTCAGCCGGTGTCGTAATCTCAACCCCAGGAGCGCCAGCAGCAACGGCAGGACGCCGATGTAGAAGATGAACTCGTCATAGATGCCGTCACCCCAGTACCCCGTGTGCGTCGGCTCGCCGAAAAAGTTAGGCGCCAGCAAGGTCAGCAGGTATCCCGGCGGCCAGGAAAAACGGGCGGCGAAATCGTAACCGGACACAGCCTGTCGAGTCGATCGCATTGCCAACTCGGCCATCGGCAGAAGTTGTACTGCTGCCAGGGCTAACCCGACGAATAGCATCATGCCCACCCAGATGAGGGGAAGCGCCGCAGAAACCAGGTTTTTCGGAAAAAACCTGGTTTCTGCTCGCCAGGCTTCCCAGGTGCAGAAGGCAGCGTAGGAGATCAGCGTCAGCGCCACGTAAATGAACGAGGCCGTGTGCCCTGCCAGGATCGAAAGCCCGACCGGCAGCCCCCCCACAACGGCGAGTTTCCATGAGCGACGCTTCACGACGCGCCGGTAGACCCACAGCACGAGCGGCAGCCAGGCCCCGGTGGTGATGACTCCTATGTGTCCCCCACGCACACGCACGAAGAAGTAGCCACTGAAGGCGAAGACAACGGCACCGAACAACGCGCCCGCAGCCGACGCCTTCTCTGAACGCAGCCAGGCGTACATCCCCACGCCAGCAAGCCACAGGTGTAACACGGCGATCATATCCAGCGCCCTGGTGGCGGGCATGAGTAGCACCAGCCACGTTGGGGGATAGAACAAGGCCGGTTGGGGATTGGCGACGAAAGGCAGGCCCGAAAAGAGTAAGGGGTTCCACAGAGGAAGTCGCCCTTGTTGAATCGAGGAGACGGCAAAGCGAAGCCAGTGGAGGAACATATTGGTTAGATCGTCGCCCATGATGATGCGGTCGGCGGGGAGCCACAGCGCGTTCCAGAAGAACGCCGCGCACAACAGCGTCAAGACCCCCACCGGCCAGGCTCTATGCCAGGCTCTGCTGATCCATTCTCTCCGATGCCTATGTCCCTTGACCACGCCCATAACTCCGTATAGTTAGGATGAGTATATCACGATTGGTACATCCCGCAATTCTCTTGCGAGACCCAGAATCTCCGTGACATTCATTACTTCTCCACCACGATCGGTCTCAGCCACAACCGATCTCCGCGCGGATGGCTGGCTTGTGTGACTCGCAGCCGAGTTCCGTCTGGTGTGTACAACCCTATCGTCAGCGGATATTCTCCCTCTGCCAGGGTGCCTGGCAGTGTCAGGTGATGAGCCTGTGCAAAAACATCTCCGGCACGCAGGCTGGCCGAAGTGAGCGCGAGGCGATCCTGCTGCGTGATAATTGCACCATCGGCGTTCAGTACTGTCCTTTCGCTAGTATTATGTCAACAATCGGAATTATCTGCCTACATATAGGGGTAGCAGGTTCGTTATGACCCATATGTGGATGCAGAACTTTA
>Ga0209121_10003095_pt1 | contig 16331 bp, 12 predicted proteins | sample Cruoilmetagenom3_FD_187292 | JGI IMG/M metagenome (GOLD analysis project Ga0209121, IMG submission 187292) | Oil polluted marine microbial communities from Coal Oil Point, Santa Barbara, California, USA - Sample 3 (SPAdes) (version 2) | ecosystem: Environmental > Aquatic > Marine > Oil seeps ... | reverse complement strand
ATTGAGTTCCAGAGGAAAATACCTTCCTGCCATTAAACGTTTTAAATACCCTTCGGTTTCCTTTGGAAGAGAGGAAGCGTAGAAAGTAATGACAGCTTCTGGAGAGTAGAGCGGGGCAAAGAAGGGTAGACCCATGATGTGGTCTAAATGAAAGTGGGTAAAAAGGATATGAATACGCAGGGACTGGTCTTTTTTTTCGTTCATCAAATGATCACCCAGCATTTTTATCCCTGTACCAGCATCAATGATTATCATTTCTCCCTTAGAAGAAAGCACAGATGCACAGGATGTGTGACCTCCGAATTTAATAGTTTCTTTCCCCGAGACAGGAACTATTCCCCTAACTCCCCAAAATGTAAGCTCCATTTTGACTCCGTCCTTAGTTTAATTATTTGAATTTTAAATCAAAAACCCCATCCCAGTCAGCAGGAGGAGGTGCCTTTTTAAATGCCTTACACCGTTTGATATAGGCATCGGCAAGTTTAGTATTTTCCTCTTTCTGAAACATAGTCTTTGCTTTTTCCCAATCGCGATTCCGGTAAACTTCAAGAGTTTTATAAAAGAATAACACCTTTTCCATTTTGGAAGAAGGAACAATGCCTTTTTCTCCGATTAGTTCATACACCCACACTGGCTTTTTCTTGCCGAGGACTCTAATAATATCTATCTTCTTTGCAACTAATTTTTCCTTAACCTCCTTGTAGGTGTTTTCTCCAATCAGGATAGGTACATCATACAGTTTACAGGCTCCTTCAAGTCTCGAAGCCAGGTTTACAGTATCACCGATGGCCGTGTAGTCAAAACGGCTAAGGGATCCCATGTTTCCTACAATCGCCGGCCCAGAGTTAATACCGATCCGTACAAAGAGACTATGGTAAAAATTTGCTTCCAAACTGGGCCTCAAATCTTCCAGGCGCTTCTGACACTCCAGGGCAGCCCGACACGCTCTCAAGGCATGGTCAGCCTGATCAAGAGGAGCATTCCAGAAGGCAATTATGGCATCACCTTCGTATTTATCCAGAGTGCCCTGAAAAGAAAGAATAATATCCGTCATCTCAGAGAGATATGAATTCAGAAGGCAGATTAAATCCTCAGGAGTAAGGCTTTCTGATATAGATGTGAATCCGGCGATGTCAGAAAAGAAAGAAGATGTTTCCCTCTTTTCCCCTCCCAGCCTGAGCTGTTCAGGGTTCTTAATTATTCTCTCAATAACATGAGTGCTCAGGTAGTATCGAAAAACATTCTTGATGAAACGGCGCTGTCTTCCTTCAAAGCTGAAGTTTAGAAGAGAAGCTCCGATGAAACCAGTCATAACAGCGATCTCAGGGCCAACGAAATCCAGCCAGTATCCCAAATAAAAGGCAAAAATTGTCACTCCTGCAGGAAGAAGCAGACAGAAAAGGAAAAAAGGGGTTATCTTTGAGGGGCGCTGCAGGTGAGAAACTCCTATCCCTGTAAAAAGGCTGAAGATTAGGATAAGAAAAACATTAAGAAACTTGGGGGGAAGAAGAATAAAATCTCCGTTTAAAAGATTATCGATAGCAGTCGTATGGATTTCTGCGCCAGGGTATATAGAGCTGAATGGAGTGGGACGCAAATCCATGAGGCCGGGTGCACTGCTACTCACAAGGATAATTTTTCCTTCAAACTCTTCAGGCGGAATCTGTGGAGGCTTTCCTTGCTCTATCAAAGCCCAGGAGTTGATGATGGATGCTATAGAATAGCTTGAATAGCTTCCCCTCGGGCCATGGTAATTAAGAAGCATTTGAGCGGATTCATCGAGAGGGATTTTCTTCGAGCCTAAAAATACATCTCCATTCTGAAGGAGCTTAACCCGTTTGCCTTCGAGGAATTCCACCACCGCAAGTGGCAAAGAAGGTACAAGAAGGTTTTTATAGGAAAAAAGGAGAGGTAGCCGCCTGTAAATCCCATCTTTGTCAGGAGAAAATCTAACATTTCCCATTCCTCTGGCTACTCGACTAAGGTTTTCAACAGGCAATGAGGCGGATTGGGCAATAGGAAGAGCCTTATGACCACTCTTTAATTTTTCAAATCGAGAGAAGTTGTCTGATTGAAAGAAACTTTCTTCAGGTTCTTTTTTTGCTTCGCTTAAAAAGAGACTTAGGAAAACATTTCCTGACTCTCTTATCGAGTTTGCGAAATCAATGTCATCTTCGACTCCATAAACTGAGCTTTCACTGAATATTAAATCAAAAATACATGCTCTCGTTCCACCTGCTTTACAATACTGAAGGATTGCAGAATACATTTGCCTCGGCCATGGCCAGGAAAGTCCTTGATGTTTTTCGTAAAGTTCAAGACTGTACTGGTCAATCAAAAAAAGAACGATATTTTTATCTGCCTTTGAAGGATCGGAAAAAAGGTGCAACCTTAGATCCCAGGACTTCCATTCCAGGGTCTTGAATATAATGATATTCTGAAGAAGGAATGCGATGATGAATGATGCGAATCCAACGAGTACTCCCCTTACAAACTTGTTCGGAAGAATAAATTTACCTGCTGCTGATGGTCTGCTTCTCGTATTTTTCATAAAAAAGTGACCCTTCCTACTTTCTGTGGTTACTGTATAGTTTTTATACTCTGGAGGAATCTCTTAGTACGTACTGAGTCTTTTAAAGGGGTTGTCTTTATATTGGAAATTTCATTTTTGACTCTGGCTATTCTGTCATTGGCCTTGGGATGGGTTTTAAACCATCCTTTCCCTGATACATCTGAAGAGTCATCGACCATGGTCTCAAGAAAATCTTTCAAGCCCGAAGGAGAATAACCTGTATTGACTGCAATCCTGACAGCCAGCTTGTCTGCTTCATACTCATACTTCCGGTCATAGCCTCTTTCTACGAGTGTTTTCATAATGTCGCCCAGAACATTCTCGAATATTCCAGTCAATTTTGTGAGTTCTTGCGTTCCATATTTCTTAACGGCTTGCATGCCGATTAATCTAAAGGCTTCGGTCAAATGCGACTTCTTTATTGATTTTAAACCATGGTTGGCGCAGATATGGCCTACCTCATGTGCAAGTACACAGGCCAGCATTTCCTCATCCTGGCATCTCTTAAGCAAGCCTTTCGTGATAAAGACAAAACCTCCTGGAGCGGCGAAAGCATTGACTTCTTCCACATCCAGAATCAAAAAATGATATCCTGCATAGATCTCCGGCCGCTCACTATAAAAGACAACACTGTTTCCTACATAATTGATATATTGAGTAACAGCCTGGTTGTTATAGACAGAGTATTTTGAGAGAATATTAGCTGCTACTGCTCTTCCTATGTAATACTCTTCCTCTTCTGTGATATCCGCAAAACTTTTGATAATTGCCTTATTGATGTTGCTTTTTGCAACATCTCTTGCTTTATATAGAATGCCAGTTCCCTTTTCAGCCACTGCACAGTCGTCCATAAAAAACACAAAACAAAAAAGCAAAACACATGCTATTGATAAGTGCCTTCTGTTCATTTTTCCCTCCCGAACTCGCCCAGTTTTCCTCTCTTAAGGAATATCTTCATCTGTGCAGGGGAGATTTTTATTTTGAGCATTTTATCCACTTGGGCAAAGCTGATTTGAGGATGCTTTTTCATGTAAGCTTCCTCTACATTTTTGTCAAAGGCTTTGGCAGCAAGTGCCACTTCACCTGCAGTGGCCTGAGTTTTCAGCGGCTGATTAATGGCGGTAAGGCTGAACTTTTTCTCCTCCACTGCACTCAAATGAATCCAGCCCTCAATCCCCTTTGTGGTTTTTACCTTGAGCCAGCCATCCCGGGCGCCAATCTTTTCCAGCTTTTCCCCGTTTTGAAGAAAGACAAGTGTCTTAGCATAAAACTTTGGTTCAATTCTTAAGTTTGTAGTTCGGACTTTCACTATGAATGTATCTGCCATGAGAAAAGTAAAAAGAATTAAAATACCGCAAAGTAAAGGAATAAATTTAGAGTACTTCTTCATCCTTTGCCTCCCTTGATATATTCTTAATTTCCTGGTTCTTGTTTTGAAATCAAATTGTATTTTACCCTATTAACTTGAAATATCCAACGTAAATTAGCTAAAAAATACTTATTTCCCTATTTTTATCCTCCGTATACTTCCTTTTTTATGCCAGGTTCTCTTATTATTAAAATCCTTTTTGTGATTTCTTCATCCGAAAATGGATAATCTTTTGAGGAAACGAGACTTCCCTCTTTTTAAAAAATGTAACAATGTAAGATTAGGAAAGATAGGGTGAAACTTTTGTCTTACCTTTCAAGTTATAATTAATGTTATGTACACTGTATCTTTGTTGATAAATCAATCAGGAATGCCCTCAATCTCTCCCTTTTCTTAGCTTTAGAGGATATGATTTTAATAGGTTACGTGAGATACAAGTGGAAGTTACTCTAAGAGGGAAGAATGGAAAAAGAGAAGAAAAAATTGGGAGAACTTCAGAGAAATCATTTTTTTGAAAAACTACTATAATTGTGATATAAGAATGGGAAGATGAAAAAAATTGTTTTAATTATAATTTTTGTATTTTTACCTTTTTATTTTTTTGGACAGGAAGTAGTTGAAAAAATAGAAATCATGGGCAACGAGCGAGTTACTCAGGAAACAATTCTCTATTATCTTTCTTCGAGAGAGGGGGATTACTTTAACAGGGAAATATTAAAAAAAGATTTTCGAGTTTTATGGTCAACAGGATTTTTTTCAAATATAAAAATAGAAGAAGAAGATGGAAGAAGCGGAAAACTTATAAAGATTATAGTAGAGGAAAATCCTGTCATCAAGGATATAATCTACAAGACAGGTAAGAAGGTAAAGGAGAATGATATTATCGATAAATTAAAAGAAAAGGATGAATATATTCTCCCATATTCTTATTATACTCCATATAAAGTTCAAAGAGTTGCAGAAACCATAAAAGACCTTCTGGAGGAAAAGGGCTTAATTTCTGGAAAAGTAACTTCAAAAATAAACAAGAAAGGCAAGAATGAAGTAGAAGTTGTTTTTAATATTGATGAGGGTCCGAAGATTAAGGTTGGAGATATTGTTTTTGAAGGTAAGCGAAAATTGCCTGAAAGCATTCTTATGAGTGCGCTTAAAGAAAACAAGAAGCATGGAATTATATCATGGATTGCAGGAAAAGATACTTTTAAAAAGAATAAATTGAGCGAAAATCTGGAAAGTCTAAAGAAGAAATATCAGGAGCGCGGATATATGGAAGCTGTCGTAGGGGAGCCGAGGATTGAAGATATTACACGAAGGGACATTTTTTTGAGAAAGAAAAACATGAAAAGAATTGTCTTCCCTGTTGATGCGGGTTATCTTTATTTTGTTGGCGATGTAAAGATTGAAGGAAATAAAATCCTCTCAACGAAATTTTTGCGTTCTCTTATTAAATTTAAGGAAGGAGAAATATACAAAACTAAGGTAAGAGAAAAGGCCGTAGAGGAGATAAAAAAATTCTACGGTAATTTTGGCTATATCTATTCGCAGGTAATGCCTGTTGAGAATCTTGATCCAAAGAGAAAGCATGTAAATGTAACATTTAATATATATGAAGGGGAAGTGGCTTACCTTAATAGATTGGAATTCAAAGGTAATAATTACACGAAGGATAAGGTTATACGAAGAGAATTTTTACTGAGAGAAGGAGATATATTTAGCTTTGCTTATTTTAAAAACAGTCTCTTGAGGTTAAATCAACTGGGACTTGTAGAACTTGAGGGAGAACCGGATATAAAGCCTGACTCCGAAGATCCTACTAAAATTAATGTAAATCTTAATGTAAAGGAGCTTCAGAGGAACAATATCCAGTTTTCAGCTGGATATACCGGTTACGAAGGGACTTATGTGGCTGCAAGTTATTCTACAGTGAATTTCTTAGGAGCAGGGGAAAAATTGGAGCTCATGTTTCAATATGGAAAAAGGATTAAAAACTATTTGTTCGGCTTTACTGAACCTTATCTGTTTGATTTACCAATATCCCTTGGGTTTAACCTTCATGATAGGTATATTATTTATCGTTATCTATACAATCAGAGGAGTAGAGGAGTGGATTTTTTCTTTGGAGCAAGGGTAAAGGGATACTGGAGGACTAACGTTAACTATAGTTATGATTATGTAAATATTAATCTTCCGGAAGAAGCCACCGAAGGGACTTATAATCCTTACGGATATGGCTATGGTTATGATCCTATTTATCACAGTATGTATGGATTAGGGAATTATAATATGAGTAGCATTACAGCTTCCATTTATCGGAATACCGTGGATAGTCCATTAACTCCCAGTAGAGGCTCATTATATTATGCTTCTTGCAAGTTTGCAGGAGGAATTTTAGGTGGCGACATCAGCATTATAAAGCCCAGTTTTGAGTGGACCCACTTCCATCCTATAATCATGAATCATTCATTTGGATTGCATATGGAATGTCAGCTTATCGAGCCTATTGGTGGTTCTGATGTTCCTTTCTGGGAAAGATTTTATCTTGGTGGCGAGAGATCTATAAGAGGCTATAAGAGTTATACTATCGGGCCGCGCAGCGAAATGGGAACAAACATAGGCGGGGAAAAATCTCTCGTTTTTAATGCAGAATATATTATACCAGTTGGAGGGCCACTGTATGCGATTTTATTCTATGATCGAGGTAATGCCTATAGTAAAGAACAGAAACTTAGCTTTAAGAATATGTATTCTTCAACTGGACTTGAAGTAAGGGTGTTTGTTCCAGCCTTACGTATTCCATTCAGACTTATTTTTGCTTATAATAGCCACAAAATATATGCTGATGATTCTAATTTTGCTTTTCGTTTTGCGGTTGGAACAACTTTTTAATATTAAATAAAAAGAGATATCGCATTATATTAAGGAGGATGTTGATGAAAAGAAGAAGCACAAATAAAATCATTTTAGTCGCTTTATTTATTTCTTTTTTGGTTTCTTTAAGCTTTTCCCAGCAGACAATTAAAATTGGGGTTGTCAATTCCCAGGAAGTTTTAGAAAAATCTCTCGAAGGGAAAAGAGTTCTAAAACAACTGGAAGAAAAAAGTAAGAAAAACCAGGATGAATTAGCCAGGTTAGATGAGGAAATCCGGAAAAAAGAAACTAAACTCAACACTCAGAGACTCACTCTCACGCAGGAAGCCCTGATGAATTTAAGTTCTGACATTGAGAAAAAGAAAACCGAGAGGAAACGTTTAAGCGAGGATCAATACAGAGATTTTCAGACCTTTTCAGGAAGACTTTTTACTGGAATTCAGAACGAACTGCTGCCCGTGATAGAACAGATAGGAAAAGAAAAGAATTTTGATATAATTCTTGATCTTGGAAGAAGTGGAGCCATTTATTTCAATCCAGCGATCGATATTACCCAGGAAGTTATAAAGAGATATGATGCATCAAAAGCCACAAAAAAATAATAAATTCTTGGATATAGAAAAAATCCTTAAATTTCTTCCTCACCGTTATCCCTTTTTATTGGTTGATAGAGTATTAGAATTAAAAAAGGAAAAATCTATTGTTGCTATAAAGAATGTCACCTATAATGAGCCTTTTTTTCAAGGACATTTTCCTGGTTTAAAAGTTATGCCAGGAGTTCTACTCATAGAAGCAATTGCTCAAGCAGGGGGAATACTTCTTTATCATTCCATCCGTGAACCACAGAAGAAAGTGGTTTTTTTAAGCAAAGTTGATAATGCGAAGTTCAGAAAGCCTGTTGTTCCTGGTGACCAACTTAGATTAGAAGTAGAGTTGATCGAGTTTAAGAACAAATTTTGCCATGTTAAGGGGAAAGCCTTGGTTGACAATGAGGTTGTTGCAGAAGAGGATATCATTGCTTCTATAGTAGAACTTGAGGAATTGAATGAACGATGATAGTATCTTCATACATCCAACAGCAATTGTACATCCTCAAGCTCAAATAGAGGAAGGCGTCTGGATAGGACCTTATTCTTTTATAGGGGAAAACGTAAATATTCACAGTAATACTAAAATTGATGCCAATGTTTATATAGATGGATGGACGGAGATAGGTAAGAATTGTCATTTTTCCCCATTTTCTTCTATAGGAACTCATCCTCAGGACATAACTTATAAAGAAGAGAAGGTGATTGTTAAAATCGGTGAAAGGAATATATTTCGTGAATTTGTAACTGTTAATCGTGGTACCCTAAAAGGTGGGGGAGAGACATTTATTGGGAATGACAATTATTTTATGGCCTATTCGCATGTTGGCCATGACTGTTTTGTCGGAAGCTGGACTACTTTTGTCAATGGAGCAACCTTGAGTGGCCATGTGCGAGTTGAGGATTATTCTACAGTAGGCGCTTTCACAGGAGTACATCAATTCTGTAGAGTTGGAAAATATGCTTTTATTGGAGGATACAGTGTTATCACTCAAGATGTCCTTCCATTCTCAAAGGTTGCTGGAAGCCGTCCTCCTCTTCTTTATGGATTGAACGCTGTAGGCTTGAGGAGAAGGAGATTTTCAAGGGAGAGAATTCAAAAGCTTAAGGAGATTTTCAAGATTATTTTTTATTCTGACTTGAATACGGCTCAGGCCGTTGAAAAGATTAAAGAAGAGTTTGATGTAAATGACGATATGAAAGAGATTTTAAATTTTATTAATTCTTCAAAGAGAGGGATAATAAAGAAAGTATCTGAGTAATGGAACATCGACTTGGTGTAATTGCGGGTTCTGGAGATTTTTCTTCTCATGTTATTAGAGAAGCACATAAACTGGGCTATAAGTGTTTTATTGCTGCTATAAAAGGCGAAGCAGAAGGGCATCTTGAAGAAAGTGTCGAAGAATTTGAGTGGTTTGATATCTCAGACATTTCAAACGTGATATCTTTTTTTAAAAAGAACTGCATAAAAGAAGCTTTATTTGCAGGTAAGATTGAACATAGGATAATATACAGGAGAGGTGATGTATTTGAAAAGCGTGGTGATGTTTTCCCTGGAGAAGAAAAAACACCAACGACTCTCATAAAATGGGTAATTAATTTAATGGATGGCGAAGGAATAAAAATCATAGACCCTTCTTTATTTATATCTTCGACTTTTTGTAAAGAAGGCATTCTTACGAAGACAAAGCCTTCACATAGGATAGAGAAAGATATTGATTTTGGCTGGGAGATAGCGAAGAGTATCGCTGATTTAGATATCGGACAGACAGTAATTGTCAAAGATAAAGCCGTTATAGCTATAGAAGGGATGGAAGGAACTGATGAAGCCATAAAAAGAGGTGGTGAGATTGCAGGGAGCGGAATTGTTGTGGTAAAAGTCAGCCGTTCTTTACAGGATTTTAGAGTTGATTTACCTGCTATAGGCTTAGAGACTATAAGACAAATTGCCGGAGCTCGCGGTCAAGCCCTTTGCTTTGAAGCACAAAAAATGCCCTTTTTTCAAAAAGAAGAATCTGTTGCTATGGCTGATAATAACAAAATCTCGATAATTGCAAAAAGAAAGTGAGGTATAAGGGAGTCCAATGGATAAGATAAAAGTAGGAATAATAGGGGTAGGCTATCTAGGCACTCAACATGCAAGAATATTGTCCTATCTGGAAGAAGTCGAACTCAAGGGTGTTGCCGATATAGATTTACAAAAGGCGATGGTAATCGGCAACCGTCATGGAGTACGGTATTATGAGAATTTTGAGAATATGCTGGATGAGATTGATGCAGCTATAGTTGCAACACCGACCTCTAAGCATTTTCCTATTGCTATGAAGCTTTTGAAGTCTAAGAAATCCGTTCTGGTTGAAAAACCAATAACTGAAACTGTCGAGCATGCAAAGCAGTTGGTAGATACGGCGAAAAAGAATAATGCGGTTCTTCAGGTCGGTCATTTGGAGAGGTTTAATCCAGCCGTAGAGGCTATTGAGAGTTTAATATCCGACCCCAGATTTATTGAAGTGCAGAGATTGGGCTCTTTCTCGGCTCGTTCTCTTGATATAGACGTGATTCTGGATCTTATGATACATGATCTGGACATAATCCTGGCTCTGATAAAAGATGAGATAAAAGTTATCCGATCTTCAGGAATCCATGTGCTTTCTGAAAAGACTGATATTGCAAATGCTCGAATAGAATTTAGTAATGGTTGTGTAGCCACGCTCACAGCCAGCAGAGTTCATCAAGGAAAAGTGAGGAAACTTAGAATATTTGAACCTACAGTATACTATTCCATAGATTATATTGATCAGGAAGTGAAAGTTTTCCCTCTGAATGGAAGCCAGAGCGACGTGAGAAATTTAAAAATAAAAAAGGAAGAGCCTTTAAAAAAAGAACTACAGAATTTCTTTCGATGTATAAGAGATGGGAAACCAAGAAAAGTAACAGGCGAAGAGGGGCTACATGCACTTGAACTTGCTTATAGAGTCCTTAAAGAAACAGAAGTCTAAATAGGAATTGTGTCCCGAATTATGTGTAAGAGTTGAAAGTGTAAATAATGGAACGTTTGAATGAATTAGAAAAGTCACATAGGGTAGCATCTCTGGTCAACACATGTATTGTAGTGAGTCTAATCATATATGCGGTCGTTGTCGAGGTCATAAGAAGGCAGTTTGAGCATTTTGTAAACTTCGTTGATGCACCGGAGTTTACTAAATTGAGATATATTTTTTATGGAATTACAATTTTGAATATTTTCTTAATAAGATCTTTTAGAAGAATGCTCTTGAAAAAGAGATTATATGATGACTTAAAGATTCTTATAGGTAAACTTTTGAGGAGTTCGATTATTACTGCTGCTTTCTGTGAAGTGCCTGCGATTTTAGGTCTGGTTCTTTTTTTTATAGCTGGCTCTGTGAGAGATTTCTACTACTTATCAATTATATCAATTATTTTAGTTTTTTTACACTTTCCTAAATACAAAAACTGGGAAGAGTGGATAAAAAACCAGTCCTCCTGTGCCCCAGTTGGTCGATTGTTCGAAGGGCCAGACCAGAAGAAAGATAAAGCATAAAAAGAACAGAATGATGAAAAAAGATTTTCTTTTATTGCTGGAAATCTGTTCGTACATTTTGTCTTATTGTTAGTTCTTGGTAAGCGGAAAATCCCGATTAAAACTTCACTTCAACAGGTCTTTTTGCTTCTTCCTCTTCGATTTCAAAATAATCCTTTTCTTTGAAGTTGAACATCCTTGCTATAATATTGGAGGGGAAGATCTGCTGTTTGACGCTAAGTTTCATCACTGAATCATTATAAAATTGTCGGGCGTATGCTATTTTCCCCTCTGTTCCTGCAAGCTCTTCCTGAAGCATGAGGAAATTTTGATTGGCTTTAAGCTCAGGATAATTCTCAATAACAGCAAAAAGCGATTTTAATGCGCCGGTAAGCATATTTTCTGCATTTCCCTGCTCTTTTACTGTTGCTGCATTTATGGCTTTTGTCCGAGCTTCTGTGACCTTCTGGAAAACCTCTCTTTCATGTTTTGCATAACCTTTTACTGTCTCCACCAGGTTCGGTATGAGGTCATACCTTCGTCTTAGTTGAACATCCACCTGAGCCCATGCATTGTTGCAGCGATTCCTCAATCGTATTAACGAGTTATAAATTCCCACTGCGATGACCAAAAGGACTGCTATGATGATGACTAAAATCCAAGAAATCAGCATGTTATTCTCCTAAAAACAAAAGTGAAAATTTTTTCCTGAATAATAAACTATTTAACAAGCTAAAAGTCAAATTTGTTATTTTCGCCTGAGAGAATAAGCTTTATTCACTCATTTTAAATAAGGAGTCTTCTAAGCCTGTATTGAAATGAATCTCCTCAATTGTCAATGTCATAAATTCCTCTCCCTCCTGGAATATCCTTATTGTGAAAGGAATCATAACACCATCGACTTTTTTATAATCTGAAGAAAATGTTTCAGATTCTACTTCAATACCCATTTGATTTATTGTAGTGGTACTTGTCTTATAGAGAAGGAAAGTTTCAGGATTGATATAAAGAGAAGCTTTGTGCCCGTCCGAAAAGCCCTGTTCAAGAACAAAGTAATCTATGTCTTCAATTTTTTCCTTACCTTTTAAATTATAAGAAATGCCGTATTTTTCAGGATCAAGGAGAGCTCCGTTTCCAATCGAGCTTCTTTTAAACTCTTCCTTGAATTGTTCTGGCATTTCCTCAGCAATTCCGCTCTGAGGATTAATCATCCATGCTGTTTGTCCATCAAAAGCTTGAGTAATCACCATCCCCATAGCTTCCATATCCATACGAATTTTATCGGGCTCTTTCTGATACATCATCATTGTAGCGTTCAAGCCCATTTGAATCATTTCCATTGAACCTTTTGAAGTTGTATCCTTTATACTCTTTAGAGCTTCTCTTCCTCCTTGAGCTTCTATCGTTTTTTCCAGAATGACCTTTGCATCCTGGCTCTGACCTGATGAAACCATTACGCTCACAGCGAAAAAAGTTAGAATAAATATGGAACAAATTTTTTTCATAATAATTACCTCCTTTTAAAGATTTTAAATTTAAATTAGAAGATAGTAAACATTTTTTTGTTTTTAATATTGAGGTTCTTGTGTTAAATTTTTCTTTAATTTTCCAGGTCGGCTTCGAAAGAATTGAATATGGATTCTATCGTGAATTTCTTCTTCTACTCTTGCTGTTTTTAATTTCACTTGAGATAAATATTTTACATGAGCCCTTAAGTAGGCTAAACCCTGCTTACATAGGAAATCAAGCCATTGTCCGTGTGCTGTTTCATCCATCAGCTCAGGAGTTTCTTCGACGAAGGTAGTACGCCTTCGTTCGGTAAGTTTATTTTCCCTGGAAGAACGCCTTTTGGCGTAAAGGTTAAGACCATTGTATATTTCGAGCCTATTCATATGAGGTTCCCAGCGGGCTGCCCAGCGGAAGTAACGGTCATAAAATTTTTTATTAGATTTAGAGATTTTTGTATTGGCATTAAGCTCTTTTATGATGAAGCTTTTCAATTCATCTCCTGCTTTATTCCATTTTTCGTAGATAGGAAGAGAGATGGAGTTATAATAAGCAAACCACCCTCTTGGAATCCAGTAATCTCTGAAGAGGTAAGGAGAATAATTAGAAAATTGCTGAACCCATTCGTGAGACGGGTAGCCATGGAGGTTAAGATAAATATCTGGAAGCCACCTATTATAAAGCTGTTTTCTCACTTTTGCTTCAGGAAGTAATGGCTTAGAGACATTTACTTGATGCCCAACGTCGATTCCAAGCGAAGAGTAGCGACCCGCATGGAGGCTGTGAAAAGGAGTAATTTTTTGGAGCTCGTAGGCTAATTCTGCACCATCGGGATTTTCCATCGGATGTAGTACGAAATTTATCCTTTTGATATATTCCATATAACTTTTTTCTTTTGCGAGAAGCTCTGCGAATTTAAGTATGTAATTTGTAGAAGAGACCTCATTAGCATGCTGTCTGCCGCTTATATATAGAGTTGGCTTGAATGTTATAAGCCTTGGAAGCGAGATGTATTTTTCTTGCGGAGAAAATATTTCCATTATAGGGATTTTTCTGTTTTCGTAAGACTTGCCCGCATAATAAGATTTAATGATTTTAAAATTGCTCAGAGTCTGAACTATTTCTAAGCATTTTGGTGGAGATATTATCTTTTCTGTAGGAACTATATCCTCGCCAGGTTTTGGTAATTGAAAAGAAGTTTTTTCTTCTGGGAAGCTCCAGGAGACAGGAAATGACTCTTCTTTTAGGAGTTCTTTATACCTAATTTTTAAAGTGAGGTAATTTAATTTTGGAAAGCAGAAGGCAGGGGGGAGGACACCCTGTTTTTTGAGTTCTCTGTAAGAATTTATGATGTCAAGGAGAGCCAAATAATCATCTTCTTTTTCAATTTTCACTTCTATGAGAATATTCTGGATTTTACCTTCTGAGCCGTCATAGATAAATGAGGGAATACGGATATTTTGAACCTTTATAAAAGGAAAAGTGATTTTTTTGTTGTATTCTTTTTCTCCATGTTCTTTCCATTTTAGAACAAGGTTGGGAGATCGTGCTTTCCAATCATCAAATACTATCTTTACTTCTCCCTTTTTTCCATCCACAGATGGATGAATCAGTGGCAGAATGTTTCCTGGGGCTGAATAACGGGAGGAATCCTCTGGAATTTTCTCATCTTCTGGTTCAATTTCTGTGATGCCCCTTAAAAAGTCCAGAGTATCAAAGTAAATTTCATCATGCATAGCCTCCAGACTGCTTACGATTTCTTCATCTTTTCCAAGTTTAAAATCAGGTTCGCTGAACCACATTTCAATTTTTAGTCTTTTAAAGTAAGGCTGTTTTGAGAAGGATGGCCTGTTTTCTGTTTTTTGTAAAACGAAGGAATAAACTTCGGGAAGAATTTCTGTTTGGTAATATTCCCAGAATTTTTCAAGATCGCTTTTTATCCGGGTGAATAGCACTGTTTTCTCGCCATTTTCTATTTTAAGCCACCCCGATGTTCTTTTAACATTTCCCCATTCGGGAAGCACGTTGAGGTAAAGAGCTTCCTTAGTAAAGGGAGAAAAGCTATCCTGAAATACAAGTTTATTTTTTTTATCATAAGCATATACTTCATAAACAGGATTACTTTCTTTTTTTATCTCGAATTCAATCTTTTCAAGGGGGATACCTGTTTCTTCAGAAATAATTTCATCAACAGGATAAAGTTCTTTAAGCCATCTCGATTGCTCAGAATAAAACCTTTTTATCTTTCTGAAATCTTCTTTTTCTTCAGCAACTTTGACAATCAGGTGACTTGCGTTTTTCTCTTTAAGTTCTGGGATCATCTTTTCTTTAAGCCAGAAAAAGCCCTGTTTATAGGAAGAAAGAACATCGATGTCGAATGTGAGTATGTTTTTCTTAATGAGAACATCTTTAATTTTTCCCTTTATTTTTTCTCTTACTTCAGGAGATTCACTCACTCCAAGGCTTATTTTTACAGGCTGAGTTGTACCTTCAAGAGAATTTATATTTTCCTGAATTATTTTTAATACTTCTTCTCCTTCCCAGGAAAATTGTTTTTCTTTAATGAATATATTTTTATTATCTTTTACAGATGCAATTTTTATTTGGAGGTTTTCTACCTCGAGTGAATTCTCAAGGAGTTCTTTTAAAGAATGATTATATAAAGGATTTTTTTCTGGAAGACAAATTTCTACGTTTAAGTTTTCAAATACTTTATCTTTATTATCTTTAATAAATTTTTTAAGCTTCATGTAAAAATAAGCCTCTGCACTCCCTCTCTCACCGTTGAAAAATTCTTCAAAATTAGAAACAGCATCTTTAAATTGAGGAGTCCCTTCTTTATATTCATCGAAATAAGGGAAATTTTTGCTTAAGTAAGCTAAAGTTTTTCCAGTGCATTCTTTGTCCTTACCTACAACAACGAGTGCGTTGGATTTATTGAATGCATGAGAAACAATGTTTGCAATTCCCCATCCTTCTTTTAAATCTGGAAGCTTTAATTTTCCTGTTTTTGTTAATTCTTTGATGAGAGAATTATTTGAGCCTATGAGAATGGGAGAAACGAGATTTTTTTTGTTTTCAATTTCATCTTCTGTGTAGACGATGGGAAAAGACGCTCCTGCTGTGGGTAAAATAAGCCTGGATGCTAAAAGAGCTGTCTCTTTGATTCCTGATTGCTCAGGGATTATTATAGATGTGTCGAGTTTATCAAGGATGTGGTCTTTATTTGAATCAGAATAGAGTGCTTTTGAGGAGAATAAGTTCAGGAGGTCGAAATCTTTTCCTGATATTTTTTGTTTAAAAGGAGTCTTGTAAGAAGGAGTTAAAATCCTCTTTGGATAACCCATTCGCTCGAGGCTTACTGTGTCAGTTTTAACATCACTTTGAAGATCAAAGCTCAAAAGAGCACAACCAGAATAGGAGAGAAAATCTGTTTTTAATCCTTTTCTGTGCTGATTTTTCAGTTCCTTTAAGGCTTCAAGAGCAAGATTTTGCTGATTGCTGTCAGGAAAGTCAATTTCTACTATTAGATTTTTAATCTCACCCTGATTGAAATTTAAGCGTTTTATTGATTCACGTGATGACTTTTTTGGTAAAAATTCGTAGATAGCAGTTTTTATTGCGATATTTTCAAATTTAATTCCCTTTTTTCCAAAGAGTCGCCTTAAATCATCTTCGACTGTGAAATATGTTTCGCCTTCCTTACGACCCCAGATTTCCCATAAGTAAGGCCACCGAAGGAAAAAAGCTCTGCTTGTTTTTAAAAGCGCTTCCTGTGAGCCTGCAACAATGGCAATTCCTTTTTGATTATCATAAGAAAAAGTTGAAACCAATCCCTCGTGATGATTCAGCGAATAAGGACTTATCTTTTCTTCTCTTTTTAATTTT
>Ga0209121_10003094_pt1 | contig 16331 bp, 17 predicted proteins | sample Cruoilmetagenom3_FD_187292 | JGI IMG/M metagenome (GOLD analysis project Ga0209121, IMG submission 187292) | Oil polluted marine microbial communities from Coal Oil Point, Santa Barbara, California, USA - Sample 3 (SPAdes) (version 2) | ecosystem: Environmental > Aquatic > Marine > Oil seeps ... | reverse complement strand
ACGGGCGCCGCCCTCGCTGCTATCGGTGGCGCCCCTTCGGGGCGACGGGCGCCGCCCTCGCTGCTATCGGTGGCGCCCCTTCGGGGCGACGGGCGCCGCTCTCGTTGCTATCGGTGGCGCCCCTTCGGGGCGACGGGGCGCGGCGCGCGCAAGCGGGGCTGTGCCCCGCCCGCCGCAGCCAGAGCTACTGGCTCCCCTGTTCCGCTTCCAGCGCCCTGAATTTCGCCACGTTGGCGTTGTGCTCCTCCAGCGTGGTGGCGAAGACATGGCCATCGGCGGGGTTCAGGGTTTTGGCGACGAAGAAGATGTAGTCGGTCTGCGTCGGAACGAGCGCCGCTTCTATCGAGGCGAGACCGGGGTTGGCGATGGGGGTCGGCGGCAGCCCGTCGATCACATAGGTGTTGTAGGAGGTGTCGGCCCTGAGTTCCGACTGGCGCAGCCCCCGGCCCAGCGTGCCCTTGCCGCCAGTGATCCCGTAGATCACCGTCGGGTCGGTCTGCAGCCGCATACCGCGTCCGAGCCGGTTGACGAAAACGCTGGCGACGTCGCGCCGTTCGTCGGCGATGCCGGTCTCCTTCTCGACGATCGAGGCCATGATCAGCGCCTCCTGGGGCGTGCCGTACGGCAGATCGTCGGCCCGGTTCGCCCAGGCCTCGGCCAACAGCGCCTCCTGCGCCGTCACCATCCGGCCGACCAGGCTGCTGCGTTCCTCGCCCTTGACCACCTCGTAGCTGTCGGGTGCCAACATGCCTTCGTCCGGCAGCGCCGACACGCCGCCCGCGAGAAAGTCGGCCTTGCCGAGCGCATCGACGATCTGCCAGCTGGTCGCGCCTTCGGCGATGGAGACGCGGAACCGCGTGCCGGCGGCGTCGCGCAGCCGCAGGTAGTCGGCGGGGATGCTCTCGTCGTCGGGCGCAAATTCGGCCTGGGTCACGAAGCGCTGGGTCTCGGGGTCGAGCTCGCGCAGCTGGATCTCGGTCTGGGTGATCCCGATCCGGTAGACGATCTCGGTGCCGCAGGTCGAAGCGCCGCCCCGGGTGACGATGTCGGCGATCTGTGCCATCGACGCGCCTTCGGGCACCAGGAAGCTGCCGGCCTTGAGCGCGTCGGTCTTGCCTGAGTATTCGGCGCCCATGCGGAAGATCGCCGGCGACGAGATCGCCCCGTCCACCGCCAGCGCCTCGGAGACGCGGTTGAAATTGGAGCCCGGCTCGACCCGCAGGCAGATCGCCACCTCGAGCGGTCCCGGCTCCTCATACTGCGTCTTGCCCCAGGCAATGAGCCCGCCGGCCACGATCAGCAACAGGACCATCATCGACAGCGCTGTCGATGCGAGGTTGCGCCACATCATGCGGGGGCCTTGCCCAGGATCAGCGAGGCATTGGTGCCGCCGAACCCGAACGAGTTCGACATGACGATGTCGATCTTGCGCTTCTCGGCCGCGTTTGCCGCGAGCGACACTTTCGGCGCGATCGCGGGGTTGTCGAGGTTGATCGTCGGCGGCGCGATCTGGTCGCGCATCGCGAGGATCGAGAAGATCGCCTCGACCGCACCGGCGGCGCCCAGCAGGTGCCCGATCGAGGACTTGGTCGACGACATGGTGACATCGGGCGCATGGTCGCCCAGCAACCGCTCGACGGCGCCAAGCTCCAGCGTGTCGGCCATGGTCGAGGTGCCGTGGGCGTTGATGTAGTCGAGCGCGGAGGGCGCGAGCCCGGCGTTCTTCAATGCCGCCCGCATTGCCCGTTCACCGCCCTCGCCGTTCTCAGACGGCGCGGTGATGTGATGGGCGTCACCCGACATGCCGTAGCCCAGCACTTGCGCGTAGATCTTCGCACCGCGCGCCTTGGCATGCTCGTATTCCTCGAGCACCACCACGCCGGCGCCCTCGCCCATGACGAAGCCGTCGCGGTCTTCGTCCCAAGGCCGCGAGGCGGTCTTCGGGGCGTCGCCGTACTTGGTCGACAGCGCCTTGGTGGCGTTGAACCCGGCCATGCCGATCTCGCAGATCGCGCTCTCGGTCCCGCCCGCCACCATCACGTCGGCGTCGCCCAGCATGATGAGCCGCGCGGCATCGCCGATCGCATGGGTGCCAGTGGCGCAGGCCGTCACCACCGAATGGTTTGGCCCCTTGTAGCCGTAACGGATCGAGACCTGGCCGGAAGCGAGGTTGATGAGCGAACCGGGGATGAAGAACGGCGACACCCGGCGCGGGCCCCGTTCGTGGATCAACACCGCGGTGTCGGCGATGGTTTGAAGCCCGCCGATCCCGGAACCGATCATCACGCCGGTGCGCTCGAGCTCTTCTTTGTCGTCCGGGGTCCAGCCCGCGTCGGCTACGGCCTGGTCGGCGGCGGCCATCGCGTAGAGGATGAAATCGTCGACTCTACGCCGGTCCTTCGGTTCCATCCAATCATCGGGGTTGAAGGTGCCGTCGGTGCCATCGCCGACGGGCAATTCACAGGCGTAGCCCGTGGTGACCCGCGACGCGTCGAACCGGCGGATCGGCCCGGCGCCGCTCTCACCTGCGATGAGACGCTTCCAGCTCTCTTCGACACCGCAGGCCAGCGGCGTGACCAGCCCGAGCCCAGTAACGACCACGCGACGCATCATGCTTGCCCCCTTGTTCAAAGCTCTTGTAACAACGCGCGCTTGTTACCCTGTCCACCCAACGTGGGGCAAGGGAGAAACCGTCGCGAGCGTGTCCTCCGGGCGGAATGCGGCGCGACGCCGGCGATCGGCGGGCGCAGGTCGGGGCCCGGCGCCTCGACGCCGTGGGTGCGCCTTTTCGGCGCCGCGCCTGTTGGCGCATCACCTCCGGTCCGCCGTGGCTGGTTTCCTAGGATACCGGGGTCGGTTTCCTAGGAAACTAGGATCATCAAGACCCGGTTTAATCTTCGCTTTTTCAGAGCCTTGCTCCACGCGACGCGCCATTTGGCCGCGGCGGCATTAATAAATGAAAAGGGCGGCGCGTAGAACCGCACCGCCCGGCAACCGGCAGAAAACAACGCGCCTCTAGTCGACGAAGGCCTTCTCGACCACGTATTCCGCCGGCTCCGAATTTGCCCCCTCGCGCAATCCCCAGCCTTCCATGATGTCCTTGATGTCGAGGTTGAAGGCGAGCGAGCCGCAAACCATGCCGCGGTCGGTCGCCGGGTCGAGCTTGTCGGTGTCGAGCCCGAGATCGCGGAACACCTTGCCGGAGGTCAGGTTGTCGGTGATCCGGCCTTTGTGCGGGAAGTCGTCGCGGGTGGTGGTCGGGTAATAGACCAGCTTGCCGTCGACCATTTCGCCAATCAGCGGGTCGTTCTCGAGGTCTTCGACCAGTTTGCGGCCATATTCCAGCTCGGCCGCGTCCCGGCAGCAGTGCATCATGATGACCTGCTCGTAGCGCTCGTAGGTGTCGGGGTCGCGCATCAGCGAGGCGAACGGCGCGATGCCAGTGCCGGTGGCGAAGAACCAGATCCGCTTGCCCGGCAGGAGCGCGTCGAGCACCAGCGTGCCGACCGGCTTGGGGCGCAGGATGATCTGGTCACCGACCTTGATGTGCTGGAGCCTGGACGTGAGCGGCCCGTCCGGCACCTTGATCGAGTAGAACTCCAGCTCCTCGTCCCAGGACGGCGAGGCGATGGAATAGGCGCGCAGAAGCGGCTTGCCCCGCGCCTCGTCCATCAGTCCGATCATCACGAACTCGCCCGAGCGGAACCGGAGCGATTGCGACCGTGTGCAACGGAACCGGAACAGACGGTCGGTGTAGTGCTCGACCTCGGTCACGGTCTGGGCATCGGGCAAGGTGGGCACGGGTTTTGTCTTGGTCTCGGTCACGTCTGTCTCGCCATTATGTCTCTTGAAGGGCCATAGCAGTCCGGCCGTTTCGCGAAAACCTGTATATCGGATGCAGGAATAAAGCCAGCGAGCAGGGCGCGACGGATTGTCAGCCCGGCCGCGCCAGCGCGCACAACCGGCACGCGGCCGCACAGGCCGTCACGGGCGGGTTGTCCGCCGCGGTCTTTGCGGTTGTCACCGGCCGGCCCATGGAACATTCTCCCTCCAGGCCGCAACAGCCGTGGCAACTGAAGAACATCCGCCCTTCAGGGCGGCGACCCGAGAACATCCGCCCACATCAGGGAGGCACACCAGAATGCCCGCACGTCTCGACGAGATCGACCGCAAGATCCTGGCCGAGCTTCAGGCCGACGCCGGCCAGTCGCTCGACACCATCGCCGCCAAGGTCGGCTCCTCCAAGACCCCGGTATGGAACCGAATCCGCAAGATGCGCGAGGCGGAGGTGATCGGGCCACAAACGGTCATCGTTGACGCGGAAAGCCTCGGGATCGAAGCCTGTTTCTTCGTTCTGATCCGCACTTCGGAGCATGAGGCCGACTGGCAGCAGACATTCCTGCGCGCCCTGAAGGCCCGTCCCGAGGTGATGGAGGCGCACCGGCTCGCGGGTGAGATCGACTACATCCTCAAGGTCCGGGTGAAGAACGCCCGCGCCTACGACGTTTTCTACCAGACGCTGATTTCCGAGGTGAAGATCTTCAACGTCACCGCCCTGCTGTCAATGGAAGAGATCAAGTTCACCACGGCCTTGCCGTTGTAGAGGGACCGCAAGGTCTGCTTCCCCAAGAAAGCCGTTTGGCACCCTGCGCCCCAAATGTATCTCGGTTCGCGCAGCCCCAACACAATGCCCCCGTTCCCGGTTGGTCTGCTTCGCGGACAGACATGCCGTCTAACATTCTGGACGGAACAGCTGGTATGGCGCACGGGCGGGAGGCGAAGAAATCTGGTATACTGATTGCTCGTCGTCAAATTCGGCTTGGCACTCACTCAACGAATGTGATCTGCGCTTTTTCGTAGCGTTCTTTCAATTGTGAAGATTCTTTTTCTGACACAGGTATGCCATCAAGCCAGATTCGCCTCAAAGAGCGCAGCCTTGATAGTCGCGGCAACACCCCTTTGGACGTAAGACGCTTCTGACCATCGTGACCTCCGACCGACAAATACTCTAGATTTGGGAGCGCTTCCAGACAATCAAGATCACCCTCATTCAAATCCAATGCCCAAATATCCAGTTCGCGCAGTTGTTTCATCTTGCAGATCTCCTGCAACCCGCTCGGACCCATTCGTGTTGCACCAACATCCAGTTGCGCAATTTTGCTCGATGTCGCCAAGACTTTTGCCATTTCGTCATCAAGATTCGACGCTTCTAGGTCCAAGTTTTCCAGGGCATTCATCCGAGAAATCTGTTCCGCAACTCGTTGGTTGACTGATGAATTCTGAGCGCTCAACGTGACGAGGTTTCTTAGTTCAGTGAGCTCATACAGATCGCGCGCTGATAGCCAATTGCATCTAATCGTCCGCAACGAACTTGATCGATCTAGGCCGCGAAGGCTGCCGTGCCTATGCAACTCCTGAGCATAGATTTTTTGGATGCCCGCCAACGACAACATACGTCGTAGCGCCGCTTTGCTTGCCGTGCCCCAAAGCTGGATTTCTTTAATCTGTGGCCATCGCCCAAGCTCGTCCGCTAGCTCTTTGTGAAAAAAAAGTCTCACCAGACACGGTGAGCCTTTTGACACCGTTAGCTGGGACCAGGGCGCGAAGCTGTTTTGGCCTCAGTCGGCCGGATAAAGAAAGATCGTGTTGCCTGCATGTATTGGTCATGGAAATCGCGTAACTGCGACGGCGAAATGGGGCAAGACCTAAACTCTTCAGGTTATATAAAATCGCCTGCCGTTGTAATACGGCCGAAAGCACAAATGGAAAGAACCGACATTCGCCTCTAAAGCAACATTTGTTGCTTCGGGCTCGAAACAGCCATGCACGCATTCCAAACACCGCGGCAATGAAAAAGGCCGCGCGGGTTGCCCCGCGCGGCCCTGATTCTGAGACGTGGCCCCGATTACTCCGGCTGTTCCACGGTCTCGCCGCTCTCGTCGACGGCCACCGCGAGGTCTTCGTCTTCCTCGGTCGCGGCACCGATGTCCTCGAACAGCTCCGCGATCTCGAAATCGGCCTCGGCCTCTTCCTCGGCGGCCAGATCCTGGATCGACTTGCCCGAAGCCTGAAGTGCTGCTTCTTCTTCGGAGCGCGCCACGTTGAGGGTGATCTCGACCTCAACCTCGGGGTGCAGGCGCACCTCGACGTCGTGCAGGCCGAGCTCCTTGATCGGCGCCTTGACGAAGATCTGCTTCTTGTCGACGGTGAAGCCGCCCTCGGTGGCGACGTCGGAGGCGTCGCGCGGGGTGACAGAACCGTAGAGCGCGCCCGAATCCGAAGCCGAACGAATCACCACGAACTGCTGGCCCGCGAGTTTCTCGGCGAGCGCCTCGGCCTCTTTCTTGGTCTCGAGGTTGCGCGCTTCGAGCTGGGCTTTCTGCGCATCGAACTGGGCGATGTTCGCCTGGCTCGCGGTCAGCGCCTTGCCTTGCGGCAGCAGGAAGTTGCGGGCGTAGCCGGGCTTGACCTCGACCACCTCGCCCATCTGGCCGAGCTTGGCCACACGTTCGAGAAGAATGACTTGCATGTCTCTTCCTCCTTACTTCACGGCATAGGGAAGCAGCGCGAGGAACCGGGCACGCTTGATGGCGCGCGCGAGTTCGCGTTGCTTCTTGGCCGAAACGGCGGTGATGCGCGAGGGCACGATCTTGCCACGCTCGCTGATGTATCGCTGCAAGAGACGGGTGTCCTTGTAGTCGATCTTGGGCGCGTTGTCGCCGGAGAACGGGCAGACCTTGCGACGGCGGAAAAACGGTTTCGCAGCCATGTGTTAGCTCCTTCTCTCTATCCTAGCGATCACGGTCGCGGCCGCCACGGCGGTCGCCACGCTCTTCGCGCTTCTGCATCTGAACCGAGGGGCCCTCGGCATGGGCGCCGACCTTGATGGTGAGCACCCGCATCACGTCGTCATGAAGCCGCATCAGCCGCTCCATCTCCTGCACCGCGGTCGCGGGCGCGTCGCTGCGCAGGAAGGCGTAATGGCCCTTGCGGTTCTTGTTGATCTTGTAGGCCATCGTCTTGACACCCCAGTATTCGGAATCGACGACGTTGCCTCCGTTGTCCTTGAGGACGGTGCCGAAGTGTTCGACAAGGCCTTCGGCCTGCGCGTTGGACAGGTCCTGACGCGCAATCATGACATGCTCGTACAGCGGCATGCTCTCTCCAGTTCTGTATGGCGGGCTTCAAAGGGCGGGCGGAACCTTCCGCGCCCACCCACGAGGGGCCGCGCGGTTCGTGTCGTGCGGAAGGACGGGGCCTTATACACGCCTGCGCCCGCGATGCAAGAGGCGCGGGCGGCAGCGGCGCCGCAGGGCCCATGCCGCTATCCGCATTCGCGCGTCTGTCCCATACAACCGTCCCGGGAGTTTCCCAAAATCGCCGGGCACACGCCCCATTCCTGCCACCGTCACATACTTAAGGTGGCCCAGGGAATGGAAGCATCAAGGACGACCAGCAATGACGATGTCCTCAGAAGACTTCGAGATCCGGGATAGACACACCCCGGACGCCGCCGAAACTGGTGCCGGCCCGGTCATCGAGGAAACCGGATGGGGCTACATCATCCGTGAAACCGACGCCAGCCAGAGCCTGCGCGCCGCCGGCAGCGTCGCCGGCCGCTTCGTCGGCGCGATCCTGCTGTTGGCCGCCGCCGGCCTCTGGCTGATGCCCGATTCCGTCTATGGCGCCGAGCTCTTCGGCATTAAACTTGCCGCGATGGTGATGTTCAGCGTGCTCGGCGGCTACTTTTTTTGGGCCGGGCGCAACGCATTGCACCCCGAGTACCGGATCGACCTCGAGCACCACGAAATCCGCATCGGTCAACGCAGCGCCGGCAACGGGTTCCACCAGTCGGCCCGCATCGACTTCGCCAACGTCAGCTCGGTCTTCCTTCTGCGCTCGAAGGACCACCGCCCCACCCGCCTGTTCCTGCGCCTCGCCGACCTCAACACCGGTCTCGAGATTACCGCCGGCAGCCGGGTCCGGATGGAAGCTCTGAAACAACGCCTGACCGACGACCTGACCGGCCAGATCCACCAACCGGTCGTGCGCCAGCTCGGCCGGCACCAGCGCGTCGCGGCCTGATCCGGGCTCCTTGGTCCGAACCATTCCACGACGCCTCTCCGCCGCCTGCGCGGCTCCACAAGGGCCGCCCTCGTCCCCGCGCCGCTTCGCCGATCTGCCCGGCGGTGCGGCGCTTCCCTTTTCGCCCCGCCTCCGGTATCGACGCGCTAGCATACCGCGACAAAGGGAGGGGTCATGACCCGCGCATTCGTTTTCCCGGGCCAGGGGGCACAAACCGTCGGCATGGGCCGGGCCCTCGCCGAGGCCTACCCGCAGGCGAAGGCCGTGTTCGACGAGGTCGACGACGCGCTGGACGAGAAACTTTCGGCGTTGATCTGGGAGGGCGATCAGGACGCGCTCACGCTTACCAAGAACGCCCAGCCCGCGCTGATGGCCACCTCGCTGGCCGCGATGCGCGCGCTCGAGGCCGAAGGCGTGACGATCGAGGCGGCGTCCTATGTCGCCGGCCATTCGCTCGGCGAGTATTCCGCGCTTGCCGCCGCCGGGTCTCTGACGGTGGCCGATACCGCGCGGCTTCTGCGCACCCGTGGCCAGGCGATGCAGGAGGCGGTGCCGGTCGGTGTGGGCGCCATGGCCGCCCTGCTCGGGCTCGATTTCGCCACCGTGGCAAGAATTGCCAAAGAAGCCGCCGAGGACGAGATCTGCGAGGCCGCAAATGACAACGACCCGACCCAGGTCGTGGTCTCCGGCCACAAGGCGGCTGTCGAGCGCGCGGTGGCGCTCGCCAAGGCACAGGGCGCCAAGCGCGCGATGCTGCTGCCGGTCTCCGCGCCCTTCCATTGCTCCTTGATGCAGCCCGCCGCCGAAGCGATGGCGGAAGCGCTCAGCCATGTCGCCCTGGAGCGCCCGCGGGTGCCGGTTGTGGCCAACGTGCGCGCCGCCGGACTATCCGACCCGCCCACCCTGCGCTCGCTGCTGGTCGAGCAGGTCACCGGCGCGGTGCGCTGGCGCGAAAGCGTGTCCTGGATGGGCGCGCATGGTATCGACGAGATCTGGGAGATCGGCGCGGGCAAGGCGCTGTCGGGCATGATCCGCCGCATCAACCGCGAGATCGCCACTCGCCGGGTCGGCACGCCTGACGATGTGAAGGCGGCCGTGGAGCACATCGCCGTCTGAGCGCCAAAGGCTTTTCGAAAAGCCTTGCTTAAATCCCTTCGAAGGGATTTGGCCGGGCCAAGACCGAAGGAAACACCCCATGTTCGACCTCACCGGGAAATCCGCCCTCGTCACCGGCGCCTCGGGCGGGATCGGCGGCGCCATCGCCACCGCACTCCACGCCGCCGGCGCCACCGTCGGCCTCTCCGGCACCCGCCAGGAGCCGCTCGACACCCTTGCGGCCGAGCTCGGCGACCGGGCCCATGTGCTGCCTTGCGACCTCTCCGACCCGGACGCCGTCGATGCCCTGCCAAAACAGGCCGTGGTGGCGATGGGCGCGATCGACATCCTCGTCAACAACGCCGGCATCACCCGCGATCAGGTGTTCATGCGGATGTCGGACGAGGATTGGCAGGCGGTTCTCGACATCAACCTCACCGCGACCATGCGGCTGTGCCGCGGGGTGATCCGGCCGATGATGAAAGCGCGCTGGGGCAGGATCGTCAACATCTCCTCGATCGTCGGCGCCACCGGCAACCCGGGCCAGGCGAACTACGCCGCCTCCAAGGCCGGCATGGTCGGGATGACCAAGTCGATCGCCCACGAGGTCGCGAGCCGCGGCATCACCGCCAACTGCATCGCGCCGGGCTTCATCGCCACCGCGATGACCGACAAGCTCACCGACGACCAGAAAGACAAGATCACCGCCCAGATCCCCGCAGCCCGGATGGGCACAGCCGAAGAGATCGCCGCCGCAACCCTTTACCTTGCTTCGCCGGAAGCGGCCTACGTCACCGGCGCGACCCTGCACGTCAACGGCGGCATGGCGATGTTGTGACGCGCGACTCCGCAGCAATCGCGCGGAGCCCGGACAAACCGTTTGCCCTCCCTTCGCTTTATGCTAAAGGGAGCGCAGTTTTCGGCCTCCGGCGGGGGCGGACGGGGACGTTCACTCCCTGTACATCAGAGCGGCCCCCGGGCCGGAACAACCGGCCCAAGGGCCTGAAAAACTGTGAGGATACATCATGAGCGACGTCGCTGATCGGGTTAAGAAAATCGTTGTCGAGCACCTCGGCGTGGAAGAAGACAAGGTCACCGACTCGGCCTCGTTCATCGACGACCTCGGCGCCGACAGCCTCGATACCGTCGAGCTTGTCATGGCTTTCGAAGAAGAGTTCGGCATCGAGATCCCGGACGACGCGGCGGAAGGCATCCAGACCTTCGGCGACGCGGTCAAGTTCATCGGCGAAGCCGTCTGAACCTTTGTTAGACCCCACCCGCTGGGTGAAAGAACGGCGTCCCTCCCGGGGCGCCGTTTTCTGTTCCGCCAGCCGCGATTCTCGCCTGCCGACCGTGGGAATCGGAACAATCTCCCAATCCCACCCGCGCGGCCAAGACCGTGTCGCACCGCGGCCCCGACCTTCGGGCGGACATTTTGCCGCCGCGCTCGTTAGGGTTTGGGGCAACTGAAGGAGACACCCGATGTCCGAGACAATCGAACCCGTTGCCGTTGCCCCCGCCACCATCACCCGCTGGCTCGACGAGGGCGATGTCGTGTTGGTCGACGTGCGCGAGACCAAGGAATACGACCTCGAACACATCGCAGGCGCCCTGCTGATGCCGCTTTCGTCGCTGGAAGCGGACCTGTTCCCGGCGGTCACCGACAAACCGCTGGTGTTGCACTGCGCGATCGGCAAACGGTCTGCCGCGGCCGCCCGGATGCTCATCCAGGCGGGGCACACGAAGGTGATGCACATGGAGGGCGGACTCACAGCCTGGAAATCCGCAGGCCTGCCGATCGAGGAAGCCATCGAGGACCTGGCCGAGACCGCGAAGGTCGCGCCGCTGTTCCTCTGCCCCACCCCGGGTGCGGTGCTGCGCGAAGAATACCTCGCCTCCGCCGGGCTCGACGCTGCCGGGCTGGCCACAGAGGCCGGCGTGTCGGTCTCCTGCATCGAGCGGCTGCTCGCCGGCGAGCGGGCGGTCGACGCCGAGCTGTCGTTGCGGCTCGCGCGCTACTTCTCGACCGCGGCGGACTTCTGGTTGCAGCTCCAGGTCGAGCACGACATCGAACGCGCCCGCCACTTCATCGGCGAAACGATCCGCAAGTCGGTCCGCCCCCGCGCGGCCTGAGGCTCTTCGCTGCCCGGCCACGGCGGCCCGTGTTCGGTTTCTGGCTCCCTGGGTGCCAGGTCCGCGTCCCCTGCCCCCCGGGGCCCAAGCGCCGTGAGGGACAGATCTCTTCCCACCGGCATTTGGTAAGTACAACCATTTGTTTTCCATAAATAATCGAAGCAAAGGTCAGGTCGCGGGCCTTGACCTTCCGTGACACTCCGGCCGCCGCCCCTAGCCTCTGAGATGCACCAGAAGCGCTTTCGACGCGAGCCCGGTCACCGGCAGGCCCCGCGCCGTCTCGTAGGCCCGGATCGCCGTGGTGGTCTTGTCGCCGATGACCCCGTCCGCCCCGTCGGTGTCGAACCCGGCCCGGGTCAACCGCTCCTGGAGCTCCTTGCGCTCCTTGAAGGTCAGCCCCTGTGCATCCTTGCCGAAACTGCCGACCAGCGGTCCGCCGCCCGCGAGCCGGTCCGACAGATGCCCGACCCCGAGCGCGTATTTCATCGAATCGTTGTAGGTCCTGAGCACCCGGTAATTGGCAAACAGCAGGAAGGCCGGCCTCCCCGCCCCGTTCGGCAGGATCAACTTTGCCGCACCATGGTCGGGCAGTTCGCCGCCGCTTGCGCGTGTCACACCACGGGCGCGCCAATCGGGCACAGCGCGTGTCACAAGGTCGTCGCTCGCCGCTGGCAGGCGCACTTCGAGCCCCCAGAGCCCGCCTTTGCGCCAGCCCGATTGCGCGAGGTAGTTGGCGGCGGAGGCGAGCGCATCGGTGGGATCGTCGGCCCAGATATCGCGCCGCCCGTCGCCCGCGGAGTCGACCGCATGGGCGAGGTAGGTTGTGGGGATGAACTGGGTGTGGCCCATGGCCCCCGCCCAGCTGCCTTTCATCTTGTCCGGTGCGATATCGCCGGCCTGGACGATCGCCAGCGCGGCCAGGAGCTGGCTTTCGAAAAACTCCGCCCGCCGCGACTCATAGCCGAGCGTCGACAGCGCCGAGATGACGGGCGTGTCGCCCCGCCGGGCGCCAAACCCGGTCTCGACCCCCCAGATCGCCGCCAGCACCGCGTCTTCGACGCCGTAGCGCGCCGCGATCCGGTCGAGGAGCCGACCATGCTTTTTCAGCTTCGCCCGGCCGATCCGCACACGTTCTTGCGAGGCGGCGATGGCGATGTAATCCTCAAGCGTGCGGCGCGCCTGGAACTGCGCGCGGTCGTTCTTGATCACCTTCGGCAGGTATCGCGCGCCGCGAAACGCGGTATCGAAGGTGTTGCCGGTGATGCCCTTGGCAAGCGCACGCACCCGAAAGCCCTGGACCCAGGCGTGGTAGCCCGGATCGGGGCGCGGCTCGGGCGGCTCATCGGCCGAGGCTGCGAGCGCCGCGCGGCCCCCGGCCCCGCCGATCGGTGCGCCGCAGGAGGCCAGCCCGAAAGCGGCGAGCCCGAGGGTCACGGTTCTGCGCGTGGGGTCGCCCATATGGTCCTCCCGTTTGCCGGGCAGGCTACCCCGAGACGGCAGAGGCACCAAACCGGGAATGACCCGATGGGCGGAAAGCGGCGCGCCAAGGCTCTGCCCCGCCGCGCCGCAAGCGCCCCCCCGCGCGGCCCGCAACGCCTCGCGGGCGGTCAGATCAGTTGCCCTTTCGCCGCTGGTCGGGATGCAGGCTCGCGCCGAGAATGTGGTCGGCGCCGTGGATTACCTGGCTCGCGTGGCCCACGATCAGCGGATCGGGCGCGAAGACCAGCGAATGATCCTTGTCCGGGTACTCCAGAGAATGCAGGAAATGCCGCATCGCTTCGAGCCGGGCCCGCTTCTTGTCGTTCGACTTCACGATCGTCCAGGGGGCGTCGGCGGTGTCGGTGTAGAAGAACATCGCCTCCTTGGCTTCGGTGTAATCTTCCCACTTGTCGAGCGAGGCCTTGTCGATCGGCGACAGCTTCCACTGCTTCAACGGGTCGCCTTCGCGCGACCTGAAGCGGCGGCGCTGCTCTTGCTGGGTGACCGAGAACCAGAATTTGTAGAGCCGGATGCCGGAGCGGGTGAGCATCCGTTCATACTCGGGCGTCTGGCGCATGAATTCGAGATACTCGTTCGGACTGCAGAAGCCCATCACCCGCTCGACACCGCCGCGGTTGTACCAGGACCGGTCGTAAAACACCATTTCACCCGCCGTCGGCAGGTGCTCGACATAGCGTTGGAAGAACCACTGGCCCTTCTCCCTGATCGTCGGTGTGCCCAGCGCCACGACGCGCGCCTCGCGCGGGTTGAGATGTTCCATGAACCGCTTGATCGTGCCGCCCTTGCCGGCCGCGTCGCGCCCCTCGAAGATCAGCACGAACTTCTGGCCGGTCTCCTTGACCCATTTCTGGACCTTGAGCAGTTCCGCCTGGAGCCGCGCCTTCTCGCGCTCGTAATCCTTGCGGTCGATCTTGCCCTCGTAGGGGTATTCGCCGTTCTCGAAGGTCTGCCGGATGAGGTCGGCGGTGACTTGCGGGAACCGTCCCGCACGCTCGGTGGCCTGCGCGTGTGCAAGCTCCTCCTCCATCTCCTTCTCTTCGGCGAGCGCCGCGCGGGCCCGCGCGCGCAGGGCCTCACGGTCGGCCGCGCTTTTCGCGATCGCCGGTTTCAACGCCGGTTTCGCGCCCCCCTTGCGCTGCGGCGCCTCAGCCGCGCGCGCTTTCTGGTCGCCGGTCGCGGATCTCGCGGTGATCGCCTTGGCCGACTTGTCATTGCTGGCCTGTGCGGCCACCGCCTCTGCCGGTTTGCTGGTTGGTGTCGCCATGCGTTCTCTCCCTTTGTTCTGTTGGCAACGATTTTACGGGACAGCCGTGCGGCCTGCTTTGATCCGGGTCAAGACGAATGCAGGCATGCGATTTCCGGAATAGCAACAGAGGTCCCGCCGCCATCCGGTTGTTGCCTGCAATTTCCGAAAAGCCATGACCAAGCCGTGTGGCTGCCCAATTCCGGCCCGGTTTCGCCACGATTGTGACCGGACAAGAAGAGGGGAGTGGCGAAAATGGCCGTACTGGAAATCCTGAGTGTCGACCAAGTTATTCTGGCGATCCTGACAACCGCTGCTCTGCGCGAAATGCTGCCCACCCTGCTGCCCGCTTCGGTTGCTGGCCCGAACGGCTGGCTGCTCCACTACGAAGAAGACGAACAGTAATCCTCCCCCGCTTCTGCCGGTCGAGGTGGCGCCGATCCGTCGGCGCCCCGTCAGCCCTGGAGCACCCAGCGAAACGCGCGCTGGAGTTCCGCCACGCCATCCGTTTGATACCAGCGCCCATGCGCGACGATCACCCGCGCGGGCGCCCATCCGATCATCCGTTCCAGATCCCGTTTCAGCGCCGCCCGGTCGCGGAAGGTCGCGCGCATGTCGCGCGGCATGGTCCCGTCGGGGTCCTGGATACCGCCGATACGAGTCGCCAAGCGGAACCAGAAGCCGAGCTTTGCCGGTTCGAAGTTCTCGATCAGGTCGGTGAGGATCAGCGTTCGCGTGGCGCGGTGGAAGAACACCGCCTCACGGTGGATCTCGGAGCCCCGCACGATCATCTGGTCGATCTCGCCGTCCCAGGCACCGGGCGCCTCCTGGCCGAGCGCGTGGTCGAACCGCAAGCTCATCCCGCGCTTCGCCGCCCGCGCCGCCACCCCCGGCGCGGCCCAGGCCACGGCGCCCGGGAATCGCGCCTGCCAGTCGGCAATATAGGCGTAGTGGATCCAGTTAGGCGCGACCAGGTGGGCAACCTGTCCGAGGGTCGCCACGTCAGCGGCCAGCGCCTGGGTGAGCCGGGTCGGCGAATGCACCCAGAGCGCGCCCGAGGCCAGCCGCACGATCGTCGCCCGGGTCGAGAACGGCATGCCGTAGAAACGGATCGCCGGGCCGTCGACCAGCCAGACGTCCTTGGCCACCGGCTTCAGGGTATCGAGCGGTTCGTATCCGGTGGATGTGGTGGTCATGGCCCGTTCCTTTTGCCGGCTGAGGGTCTGTGCCTGCCGCCAACATAGCCTGACGGCCGGGCCATGCGGAACCGGGCGCGCGGCGGCTGCGGCCAAACGTCCAAAGCCCGGCCGCCGCTATCGGTCGGCCCGCAAACGCCCTAAGCTGTCTGCGTCCCCACGAACCGAAACCGGCCCCGATGCCCTTCGCCTATCGCGCCTCCGACACCGACATCACCAAGGCCACCCGCCGCCTTGCCCGCAAACGTGCCGAGCATGCGCTGGCCGCGCTGTCAGGCGACGAGACGCCCACCGAAGCCCTGCACAGCGCGCGCAAGGATGCCAAGAAACTGCGCGCACTTCTCAAGCTCGTCGGACCGGACCTGCGCGGATACACGGCGGAGAATACCGCGCTCCGCGATGGCGCGCGCGCCGTCTCGCCCTTGCGCGACCGCGACGCGATGCTCGAAACCTTCGACCGGGTGGCCCCGGGTGCGGCCGCGGTGGAGTTCGCGCCCGTGCGCGATGCCCTCGCGGCCCGCGCCCCTGCCACGATGAATGAGGCCGCCCTCGTCGCCGAGTTTGCGGCCATCTTCGCCGGGGTCAAGGATCGCGTTAGCCATTGGAAGCTGAAGCACAAGGGGTTCGACGCCTTCGAGGCCGGGCTATCCACCCGCTACGCGCAAGCGACGAGTGCGATGAAGCGCGCGAAGGCTACGGGCACGGCCGAGGCTTTCCACGACTGGCGCAAGCGGGCGAAAACGCATTGGTATCATGCCGGTCTCCTGGCCGGGATGGCGCCGGAGCTGATGGCGCCGCATGTGGCGCTGGCCGGGGACGTGGCCGAACGGTTGGGCGACCACCACGACCTCGTGAACCTGGCCGCGCTCCTGCCCGACCTCGCCTTGCGCAATGCACTGCGCGACGATTTCGCCGCCGAGATTGCCGGCCAGCGCACCGCACTTGAACGCCACACCCTCCTGCAAGGCGCCCGGCTCCATGCCGACAGCCCGAAAGCGCTGACGCGGCGCTGGCACACCTGGTGGGGTTTGCGCGGGGCCTGAACCCGTCAGGCGCCCACGGCGGGCGCGGCGAGCAAC
>Ga0209121_10003093_pt1 | contig 16332 bp, 16 predicted proteins | sample Cruoilmetagenom3_FD_187292 | JGI IMG/M metagenome (GOLD analysis project Ga0209121, IMG submission 187292) | Oil polluted marine microbial communities from Coal Oil Point, Santa Barbara, California, USA - Sample 3 (SPAdes) (version 2) | ecosystem: Environmental > Aquatic > Marine > Oil seeps ... | reverse complement strand
ATGTCCATACTCCCTTAAAATAATAATCTCTATCCCAGTTTTTAACTTCTACAATTTCCAATTTTATGTCAATTTTATAGTAATTCAAAGCAAACCCGACATACTCTCCAGCAGTTAAAGAATGTCTCATAGGTACTGGGATTTGCCCTAATATACTAAAATTATCTTTCCCAATTACATTCCCTTCACAATCAATCCCATTTAATGGATTAGGACGATCAAGAAGTATAATTTCAATATCTCTTCCTGATAAAAATTTCAAGATCATAATAATATGGTTCAAAAAGGTATAAACTCTAGTACCAATATCAAAAACATCTATTAATATCGAATCAATACCATCTAACCAATTTTCTTCAGGTAAGAGTTTTTCTCTGTATAAGCTCTTTATTTCAATCTCAAAATCCTTCCAGAAAAAGGAATCTGAAAAAATCATATTATCCTGTTTGTCGCAGAAAAAACCATGCTGTATAGACCAGATTGCTTTCAATTTGTTTCCTATTAATTTTTTAATAACTTGATAAACAGGGGTTCCTGAAGAATCAACATTAGAACTTCCAGTTAAAAGAATAATATTCTTCTTTTTTAAAATCTTTTTGCTATTCTCTTTTAAATTATCAATTCCAATCTGGATATTCATATATTATTCCTTATAATTTGCAACATCAAATCCTTTTTTATTCATTTATTTAAACTTTTACTCATTTTTTACAGCATCAACCACATTTATTTTAGCAGCTTTTCTTGAAGGTATAAGTGTTGCAGTAAAACTTATAAGCAATGAAGTAAATATAACAGCTAATAAATCAAATAAGCCTAACTTAAAAGGAACATAACTCATCTGATATATTTCTTGAGGTACTTTTATCAATTCAAACTTATTTGCAAGAAAAATAAATATAAGGCTTATTATAACTCCAAATAAAGTTCCCAAAATTCCTATAACTCCTCCCTGGATAAAAAATATCTTTTTAATAATCTTTGGAGTTGCTCCATAAGAGAGGAGAATACCTATATCCTTTATTTTCTGCATGACCAGCAATATCAATCCTGCTATTATGTTTAAAGCTGCAACAATTAATATTAAGGTCAGAGTAAAAAATAAAATCCTTTTTTCTAAATCCAATGCAGAATATAGAGATGCATTTAAATCCTTCCATGTAATGACTGATACCTGAGACGGAAAAGAATTCCTTATATTTTCTGCAACTTCTTCAGCCTCAAACAAATCATACAAATATATCTGAATGTAACTTATTTTATTTTTCAGGTTAAATAATTTTTGTGCAGCTGCTAAATTTGTAATAATTGTACTAGTATCAACTTCATACACACCAGAATCAAAAACACCCGATATTTTAAATTTCTTAATCTTAGGAATAATTCCAGAAGGTGATAAAATCATCTGAGGAGAGATCACAAGACAATTATCTCCCGGGAAAAACCCCATTTTTCTAGAAAGCTCTTTTCCTATCAGCATTTCATTTTTCTCAAAAGGTAATCTTCCCTCCTTAAGCTTTTCCAGCCAAGTCTCATCTTTTATTAGTTTAAGATCAATGCCTCTTAAAATTGCGCCTGTAGTATTTTTCGCAGATCCTTTTACAAGAATAGTGCCAAAAACAACTGGGCCAGCGGATTTTATTCTTCTATCTTTTTTTTTTATTTCATTTATAATTCCTCTATAACCTTCCATACCATCAGCAATAATATCACTCACCATAATATGAGCAGTTGAACTTAAAATTTTACTCCTTATATCACTCTGAAATCCATTTATAAGAGAAAGTGCAATAATTAATGCTGCAACCCCGATCGAAATACCCAATACTGAAACAAGAGATATAATTGATATAAAGGAGCTTTTCCTCCCTCTCCTCAAATATCTTTTGGCAATAAAAAATTCAAACTTCATTCTTTTGGTCTTAATAAAGGGAAAAATATTACCTCTTTTATTGAACGGGCTCCAGAATAAAGCATTACAAGTCTATCAATTCCTAGCCCCTCTCCTGTAGCAGGCGGCATTCCATATTCAAGCGCTTTTAAAAAATCATTATCAATAACTTGTGCTTCATCATCCCCCATTTTTCTATCCCTCTTCTGAGCTTCAAATCGCTTTCTTTGATCAATAGGGTCATTTAACTCAGAAAATCCATTTGCAACTTCTACACCTGCTATGAAAAGCTCAAACCTTTCAGTCTCTCTTTTATCTAACCTTGAAATCTTTGAAAGAGGGGAGATAACTTTAGGATAATAAGTAACAAAAGTAGGTTCTATAAGCGTATCTTGCACATAAGTATCAAACATTAATTCAAGCATTTTTCCATATGTCGGAGGCATCTCCACATCAGGAATATTTTCTATAATAAAATCTTTCAATTTTTTTTCATTCCATAAATCATCAATTTTCATTCCAGATTTGTCAGAAATTAAATCCATAAACTTAAACCTTTTAAATGGAGGCTTCATTGAAATTGTCTCTTCCTGCCATGTAACATAATCGTCTTTGAGAAAATCATTATTTAGAATTTCAATCAACCTTTCCGTTAATTCCATATTCGCTTTAAAATCTCTATAAAGCTGGTACCATTCAATCATTGTAAATTCTGGATTATGCATGAAATCAATTCCCTCATTTCTAAAATTCCTGTTAATCTCAAAAATTTTCTTCATACCCCCTACAAGAAGTCTCTTTAAATATAACTCAGGGGCAACTCTTAAAAAAAGATCCATATCAAGAGCATTATGGTGTGTAACAAAGGGTTTTGCAGAGGCTCCTCCAGGTATTGAATGCATCATCGGAGTTTCTACCTCTTTATATCCATTTTCATAAAAAAAGAGCCTTATTTTTTGAATCATTGATGATCTTAATTGAAAAATTCTTCTACTATTTTCATTTACAATGAGATCAAGATATCTCTGACGATACCTTAACTCCTTATCTTGCAACCCATGCCATTTTTCAGGTAAAGGGTGGAAAGATTTTGTTAAAAATTTCAACTCTGATACAACAACTGTTAATTCATTTGTGTGTGTTTTAAATAGCTTTCCTTTAATCCCTATTATATCTCCGATATCAAGAAGTTTAAAAACCTGGAAATCCTTTTCAGAAATAATATCTTTTTTTATATATATCTGTAATTTTTCTTCTCCATCAAAAAGATGAAGAAATGAACTCTTCCCCATTTTTCGAATAGCTATAATCCTACCTGCAATCCGAACAACTTTCTCTTTTGTTTCAAATACTTCATTTGAAGTATCCTTATATTCTCTTTTTATATCAATAAAATTTTCAGCTTTTCCAAATTCATAAGGAAAGACCTCCACGCCCATGTCTTCAAGCTTTTTCAACTTTTCCAATCTTATCTTAAATTGTTCTTCCATAATTTCATCTCCTAATTAATAATCTCACTCGATTTTTTGAGCAAATGCACTTTAAATTTCTTTACTTTACTGAAATCAACATTATTTTTAACAATAATATAACCTGATGAAAAATTCTGATACTGTGGATCATAAAAATATTTAAATCCATTTGAAAGCAAAATTTCAATCCATCTATGGGGTATAGGAATCATAACTCTATCTCTCTTATTTTCCAAATGAAATCCCTTTATAAATCTACTTTCTATTCCTACAGAATACAAAAGCTCTACAACCAGATTCGAGAATCCTATACAATTTGCTTTTTTATTTATCAAAACAGACAAAGCATCCTGTGGAAAACCATTATCAGAGTATCTGATACTTTTATTCAAAAAACCTGAAATATTTTTCATATAATTATCTAAATTATAATCAAAAAGATCAAGAACAAGATCTTTTAACCTTATATCAAGACCATTTATGTATGTACTATCAAGAATAATTCTAAAATTCAGATCAATGTCCAAAAAATTTAGATTCTTAGTTTCTGCAATTATTCTATCTTTTTTAGGAAATACTCTTTGAGAAAAATTCCCATTTGAATAATTCAGAAAAATTTCATTCTGATCAGATAAAAAATAAAGCTGAACATTTTCAACCTTTTTTAAAGGAGAAAGGAGAAAGAGTAAAACAATCAGGATTTTCACTGAATAACCTTATCTAAAATTGCATTTATAATCTTATAAGAATCTTCTCCACCATATTTCTTAGCAATTCTTACAATATCATCAATAATAATGGCCTTTTTATTATTATATGACTCTACTATCCCCATACGTAAGAGATTCCTGTCAATTGGTGTTAATCTATTTAGTTTCCACCCAATCAAATTTTCTGATATTAAATTATCAATATTCTCTTTTTTTTTAATATATTCTATAATAACTTCTTTTATGAATCCCTTTTCTTTTATATTAAGAGCTTTAAAGAAATCAAAATTGTTTTGAATAATATCATTTATATCACTTTCTTTTATATTCAGCACATCAATCTGATATAATATCTTTAATATAACCTCCCTGCTGAATTTTATTCGAAACATCAAATTTTAGCATCATCAAAAAGGTTTAATAATTCTATAGCAGATTGAGCTGCCTGGAAGCCCTTATTTCCCATCTTATTTCCAGCTCTTTCAATTGCCTGCTCAGTAGTATCTGCTGTAATTATCCCATAAGTTATAGGCATCATAAATTCGAGATTCAACAAAGCAATTCCTTTTGTCACTTCACCTGCAATATAATCAAAATGAGGTGTTTCGCCTCTTATAATAGCCCCAACACAAATTATAGCATTATATCTCTTCTTTGAAGCAGCTCTCTTTGCAACAATAGGAATTTCAAAAGCCCCTGGTACCCTTAAAATATCAATCTCTTCTTTCTTGACTCCACTCCTGATCAAAGCATCAACAGCACCATCAAGCAGCTTTTCTGATATAAAATTATTAAATCGTGAAACAATAATCCCATATTTGAATTCTTTTGAAATTAATTTACCTTTATACTCTTTCATTTTTTTTCTCCACATACAGAAAATACCTTAAAATACCTGATATGTCAAGAGTTTAGAAAATTCTTCCTAACAATACGGGATAAATGATAGACCAGAACACCTGATTAAATTATTTTTCCAAAAACCATCCTTTGGTTTTCAAGCATATCTTTACAAGCATTAGCATCACAGGAACCTCGATTAAAACACCCACAACAGTTGCCAGCGCAGCGCCAGATGACAATCCGAATAAAAGAGTCGCTGTTGCTATTGCAACCTCGAAATGGTTGCTGGCACCGATCATTGCAGAAGGTGCTGCATCTTCATATCTTAATTTAAGTATCTTTGCAATTCCATACGTCATCCAAAAGATCAGATTGGTCTGAATAAAAAGCGGAATAGCAATCCACAAAATAGTCAGAGGTTTAGTTAAAATAATATCTCCTTTAAAAGAAAAAAGTAAAACCAGAGTGAACAAAAGAGCAACAATTGAAACAGGTGTAAGCAGGTGGAGAAACTTTTCTTTAAACCATTGCTTTCCTTTTGCCTTGATAATTAATTTTCTAGAGATAAATCCAGCCAAAAGAGGCAATGCCACATAAATACTAATAGAAAACAAAAGAGCCTGCCAGGGTATGGGTAAACGTCCAACTCCAAGGAGAAATCCACCCAAAGGCCCGTACAAAACCAGCATGGTCAAAGAATTAATTGCAACCATAACGAGTGTCAGAGCATCATTACCTCTTGCTAAATATCCCCACACAAGCACCATGGCTGTACATGGGGCAATTCCAAGAAGGATACAACCTGCAAGATAACTCCTCCATAGCGGAATCTCAAGCATTTTCACTCCTTCGTGCAGCACCACCTTTCCTGCCCCATGAACACTACCAATAACCCAATCTGCACCTGGTGGAAGTTTAACCAGATCAGTAACATCGACTCCAATAAATGCCTTAAAAAGGAAACCCAGAAAAAAGATAGCAATAATATACATAGTGAATGGCTTCACAGCCCAGTTAGCAAATAATGTTAAAGCAATGGGCTTTGGAGTTTTTCCAGACTTTACAACATTAGAAAAATCAATTTTTACCATAATAGGATACATCATAAAAAAAAGGCAAATAGCAATTGGGATGGATATAACTGGAGATTCCTTTACAAAAATTGACAACCCATCCAAAAATTTTGCTGTATTTGGTACCACTTTTCCTATAATGATACCTAAAGCAATACATAACAAAATCCAAACATAAAGATACTTTTCAAACATATTGAGTTTTCGTTCTATTTTTTCAGGCATAATATCTTCCTTTTTTAATAATATTTCCATTTTTTGATGTTTTTTTCTGTAAAGCATTGCACTTATCTATACTTTATTTTGTTAGTATAGCATTCAAAACCATAACCACAGCAGCCAGGAAAGTAGTAATGGCAAAAAGCAGTTTTAAAAATTTAGGTTTGGATTTTAAAGCAGTCTTAGAGCCAAGTATTCCTCCAACTGCGCCAGCAATAGCCAGCGGTATTGCTGCTCTTAGATCGAAATGCCCTGAAAGAGTATGCCCGAGAAATCCCATAAAAGCAGTGGCAGAGACCATTGTGGTTGAAGTTCCCACAGCTATCTTCATGGGCACATTGCAGGCAAGAACCATTAAAGGTACAAGAAAAGAACCACCGGATACGCCTACCATCCCTGCGAAAAAACCGGATAAGATAATAGCTGGAAGAGCCAGCTTAACATCTATCAAAAACCTGTGCTTTCCAGATTTGACTTCCCAGTTTAGCCTGGATTTCTTTATAAGTTCCCTTTCTTTCACCGGCCTTAACATCAGTGTGGCAGCAATCAGCAGTAAGAACGAAAAGATGTACTTAAGGGCTTTACCGGATATCAGCTCAGACAAAAATCCGCCAAAAAAAGCTGAAACAGCCGTCAGAATCCCAATAATCAAAAAGAGTTTCCAGGAAATGGTTCTTTTTTTTCCAAAAAAGAATGAAGCAGATAAAGAGGAAATTATTAGAATAAACTGACCCGTAGTGGCTGCATGATGCATTGTTATGCCTGAAAGCGCCAGAGTAATAACGTAAAAATTTCCACCACCCCGCCCCGTCATTGTCATGGTAAATGCAATGACAAATATGATCACAGCTAATAACATTGATAACTCCTTATATGTTTAAATCAATGAATTGATGTATTAATGAATTTCTACTTTTTATTTTTAGATTCCAGCAATCTTAACAGTTTCCCAGGCTTTAACTCTTCTGATATGGAACAATAGCCTCCTTCAATGATTCTTACTTTTTCATAACCAAACAAACGAAGATAAACATAAACCACTGTTGCACGCACTCCTGAGCAACAGAAGATTCCTACAATCTTATTTTTTGGGATTTCTTCCAATCTGTCTGGAATTTCTTCAACAGGAATATTCAGCACCTGCATATGGTGGACAAGGTTAAAAGATAGGGTCTCACATTCCTTTGATGATCTGACATCAAGAAACAAAGCATCTTCTGATTTAAAGTGATTCTCCGGGCTAATCTTATGCTTACCTCTACCAAAAAAATCTAAAGTCATTGACCTTAGAATACTAGCTAGTTTTTCTTTTTCTTTCATTTAAAAAACTCCATTATATCACTGCATATCCCCATATAGCGATATGCATAAGGTAAAATTTTTTACTTTTTACATATTTGCATTCTATCAACCTTTAAAGACATTTTTCTATCTTTTGATAATAACTGATCTTTTAATAAAATATTTTCTACTATTTCTAATATTTCAGCTATTAAAGGATGATTTTGATTCAAACTATATTCAACCCAAAATCCGTTTTTTTCATCTTCAACAAGTTCTGCATCTTTTAAAACTCTCAGATGACCTGAAATGGTAGATTGAGATAATGGCAGTATGGAATTGATTTCACAAACGCATAAAGATCTTTGTGATAATATATTGATTATCCTTAAACGGTTTTTATCACCTAATGCCTTAAATATCTTCTCTAATTTCTTCAGCATATCGCCACCTGCCGATATTGTATCGTGTTTTATTTAAAATGTCAACAAAAAAATGGAAAAGAGGAAAAATTAATTTTTTAATAATTAAATTAAGTCAATTATTTGCTCATCAAAAGATTTGCTTCTTCAACAAACTCTATTATCTTATGATCTTTTTTTAAATCTTGAAGTATTTCATTTATTTTATTCAATAATGCAGAGTTTCCTTTTTTCACAGCAATTGCAGAACCCAACACATCTTCTTCCGCTTTACATTCAATATTAATTAAAGACTTATTTCTGAGTACATATGATTCAGCAACTGGCTTTTCTACAATAATAGCATCAATGTTACCATTTTTGAGATATGTAATTAACTCATTTATTGTTTCTTTTTCAATAAACTCTGCTCCTGATATTTTACTACGTGCAATATCTTCTTGAATAGAGCCTTTTTGAGTTCCTACTTTCTTACCTCTTAAATCAGCTATACATGTGATTTTTTCAGTATCTTCAACCCTTATAAGCATATTCTGTATTGCCTGATAATAGACTTCAGAAAAATCAACTACTTTTTTACGCTTTTCAGTTGGGCTCAAACCAGCAATTACTATATCAACTTCTTCAGAATCAAGAGTATTAATTAATTTACTGAAAGTAATATCTTTAATTTCTAACTTTACGCCTAATTTCTCAGCAATCACCTTAGCTATATCAATATCAAGTCCCACGATCTCTTCTTCTTTACTATTCAATAAATGAAACTCATACGGAGGATAATCAACACTTGTTCCAACTATAATCTTTCCAGCATCTTTTATTTTTTCAATTTTTGTCAATACTTTTTTTGACTTAGCATCAGATTTACTAAAAGCCAGAAAAGAAGTCAAAAATATAAAAGATATAAATATCGTAAAATAAAAAACAGTATTTTTTTTAAAGTTGTTCTTCTTTATCATTCATACCTCCATTCATAATATTGATAAAATAAATGATACAAAATAAATATCTAAAAGTAAAGGGCTGAATTAAAAAAATTTTTAAGAGTTTGATTTATAAGTCCAATTATGATAATTTAACTATTTTGGAATATAAAACTAAAATAAAAGTATAAAAGGAGGATGTTTAATGAAAATCAAAATTTACGCAGTTTTAATTTTAGCACTATTTTTCTTTCCTTCCTGTGGGAAAAAAACAGAAAACAAAGGAATAAAACTAAAATTAGAAATTTTACCAAAAACCATAACAGATTTTTTATATGCTAAAGTAAATTATAGTTATAACCTGACTGAAAAATTTTCTGGTCTAAAAAAAGATTATACTGTTTTTGTTCATTTATGGCGCTTAAAAAATAAAGAAATGCTTCTACAGGACGATCATATTCCAGAAATAAACACATCAAAATGGAAAAAAGGAGACAAAATTGAGTATTCAAGAGAGATATTTATACCCAAATTTCTTGACGAAATCGATATTGATTTTGAGGGATATGAAGAGATCAAACTAACAGTTGGATTATATGATCCGAAAAGCCCTACAAATAAAATAATCCTATATAATAAAATATTGAATATTCAACCTGCTTCTGTAACTGCCCCGGAAATAGTTTATTCTGAAGGTTGGAATAACATAGAAACAAATATTCAAATAAAAAACCCGGACGAAAGAAAATGGCAATGGACAACCAGAAAAGCAGTATGTATTATTGAAAACCCAAAAAAAGAATCAGTTTTAATAATCAGAGGTGGTATTGACAAATCTAAATTTGAAGATCAAAAAGTTATTATAAAAATAAATGATAAAATATTAAATGAAGAGTTTGAATTTATTCCTGAAACCGCGAAGTTTAAAAGAAAATATATTATTTTGCCTGAACAAATGGGTAATGATTATGAATTTAAATTAACCATTGAAACAGACAAAACATTTGTACCTTCAACAATAAATCCTGATACTAATGATAATAGAGAACTTGGCATACAAATATACTTTCTCTATTTCAGAGAAGCTATAAAATGATAAGATCGGCAGTTTTAGGAACAGGCTCTTATCTACCTGAAAGGGTAGTTACAAATAAAGATTGGGAAAAAATGGTTGATACTTCAGATGAATGGATAACTACGCGAACAGGAATAAAAGAGAGACATTTTGCTGCAAAAGATCAAGCAACATCTGATCTTGTTGTTGAAGCCTCAAAAAAAGCTATCGAAGATGCTAAAATTAATAAAGAGGATATTGATTTAATTATTGTAGGTACAATTTCAAGTGATAATGCTTACCCTTCAACAGCAAATTGGGTACAAAAAAAATTAGGAATCAAACCAATTCCATCTTTTGATATAAGTGCAGCATGTTCCGGATTTCTATATGGATTGATAGTAGCTGACTCTTTTATTAAAATAGGAGCTGCAAAAAAGGTTTTAGTTGCAGGTGCTGAAATTATGACAAGGATTATGAACTGGGAAGATAGGAATACATGTGTACTGTTTGGTGATGGCTCAGGTGCTGTTGTTTTAGGTCCAACAGATGAAGATAAAGGAATTCTATCAACATATTGGGGTGCAGACGGAAACCTGGGAGATTTGTTAAAACAACCTGCTGGCGGAAGTGCAATGCCAGCAACTCATGAAACAGTTGACAAACGATTACATGCTATTTATATGGAAGGCAATAAGGTTTTCAAACATGCGGTTTTGCGAATGCAAGAAGCAGCAATAAAGGCTCTTGAACTTGCAAATTTAACTAGTGAAGATGTTGATCTTTATATACCTCACCAAGCAAATATAAGAATAATAGAAGCAACAATAGAAAGAGCAAAAATCCCTCTGGAAAAAACCTTTATAAACATAGATAAAATCGCAAATATCTCCTCTGCAACTATACCAATAGGTCTTGACCAAGCTAAAAAAGCAGGTAGAATAAAGCCTGGTGATAATGTTTTAATGTCAGCTTTTGGTGGAGGTTTAACCTGGGCAGGAATAGTAGTTAAATTTTAACAAATAAACAAAAAATCCTACAACCACTTACTTTTTATACATATAATCCCAATGCTCTGGCTCATCTTTTAACCATTTATCAAACCAGGCAATTATTGTTCGCATCCACTGCACCCTTTTTTTATACTCCATAATAAAATGTTGCTCACCATTAAAAGTTACCAATGCAACTTCTTTTTCAAGGAGTTTTAGGGCAGCAAACATCTGATAACTTTCCCCTGGAGGTACATTGTTATCAATAGCTCCATGTAATAGCAATAAAGGTTTATTTATTCTGTCAGCCATATATAGAGGACTGTGCCCCACATAGATATCTTTCCTGTTCCATGGGAAACTGTTTGCAGTTGCCACTCCGCTATAATCATACCCCCAATCACCAACTCCCCAATAACTTGTTAAAGAACTTATTCCTGCATGAGATATGAAAGCTGAAAAAATATCTGTTTGAGCTGCAAGGTACTGAGTTAAAAAACCACCATAAGAAGCTCCTATTGCTCCAATTCTTTTTGGATCAATATACTTATGACATCTTATAAGCTCTTTTACACCATAAATAATCTCTTTTGAAGTCACTTCTCCCCAGTCATTTACATGAATAGAAGAGAATTCCTGGCCAAACCCTATAGCTCCACTTGGTTGCAATACGTAAACTATATATCCTTTTGCTGCATACCAATTTTTTGGATACCTTCCTCCAAAATCTCTTGTAACTGGTGAAGTACCTCCATAGTAATATACAATACAGGGATACTTCTTGTTCTTATCAAAATTAAGAGGATAGTATATCCTGCCTATTATTGTTTTTCCCTCTTTAGTTTTAAAATTCCAGTTTTCAACCTTTCCTAACTTTACATATTTAAATTCCTTTTTATTGTAATCTTTCAAAACCACAGATTTACCTGAAGATAAATTTAGCTTGTACAATTTAAAGGGTTCTGAACAACCAGAGCCCCAATACACAGCTATATTCTTTAATTTTGAAAAACTAACAGCCCTAACAACTTCAACCGGAGTATTAATTCTTTTAAAAATTCTCTTTTTTGGAGAAAACTTAAAAATCCTTGTGTAAGAACCATCTGTACTACAAAAATATATATTTTTATTAAAAGAATTCCAGGATGCAAAATCAATTGAAGGATTAAAATCTTTGGATATAGGCTCTGCTTTTTTCGTATTTAAATCATATAAAAATGCCTGTATATCATAATCATTTGGGATTATATCTTTCTTCAATTTATTGCCAATCCCTTTAAATGATGACGGGCCTCCAAGTATAAGCAATTTTCTTGAATCTGGAGACCATGAAACATTATACAGCCAATTACTTTCAATTAATCTCTTTATATGAAATCTATTTACATAAAATAAATATGAAACAAATTTATGATAAGGCCTGTTTTTGTTATCACTTATCTCCTTCATAAATAAAACTTTTTTACTATCCGGGCTTATAAAAACAGATTCAAAATTTTCTTCAAAATCTGAAATTTTATGTGTTACACCTCCATTAATGTAATAAATATACATTGAATATTTACGTCCTGAAAATTCAGCTCTATCAATAATCTCTTTAATATTTCTGTAACCTTCTTTATCTTTCCTTTGAGTATAAACTGAATATATAAAAAAAGAATTATTATTTGCCCACCATAAAGTTGATAAATTTTTAATTTCTCTTATTAAACATTTTTGTCTATTATTATTTAAATTGTAAATGAACACAGAACTTATCTCTTTTTTAGTTTTAATATAAGAGAAACTAATTGAGTCATTTAACCATTTAAACCCTTTTATTTTAGCAAAATTTTTTGATGAGAAAAGAGTTCTACCATTCTGTGTGCTTAAAACTTCTACCCAACTCTGCTTTTCCACTCTTTTTTCTTCTATTTGTGTTAAAAAAACTGCTACAAGTTTTCCATCTGGAGAAACAGCTGTCTTTCTCACATTTTTTATATTTAAAATATTTTCTTTATTAAGTCTATGATAAGGAGTTAAAGATATTTCATTTCCAAATGGTTTCTTATTCTCTAAAAATGCACTGAGTTTAAAAGATTTATCTTTTGGTAAGACAACTTTTAATATCAAAATGTGCTTTGTGTTTATAAGGTTTAAACCAGCACTTATTTTATTCCCTGATTTTGAGGTTTCAATTAAATTTCCATCAAGAAAAATAGAAATGGGTATATCTATATTCTCTATCAATAATTTTGTCTGAAGCCATTTAAAGTTCTCAATGTATGTTGCAAAATAAAGTATCTGGGTTTTAGAAGAACTAAATCTTGGATTTTCAAGAACTCTCCAATAGAGCTTTTTATTTCCAAGCCATTCTACTCTTTCTCCTTTCAAAGGACGCATCAAAGATAAGGGGATAAAATTAAATTTCAATATACTTTTTTCATTTTTCAATACCTCTTTTTCAACACCAGGTATTTGTGCAGGCCCCAAAACAAGCCATTTATCAATTTTTTGTAATTGTGAATTCTCCGAATAAATATAAAAATGGGAAAATGACAAAAAGCTTAAAATAAAAACAATAAAAAATAGTTTAGACCTCATTTCTCCTCCTCAAAATCTATCTAATATAGTATTAATCAAGAAAAAACTTTAAATCTTACAAAACTATTTAAATGTTTCGACTTTTTTCTTTAAAAGCTCCCATTCATACTCAACATTTTTTTGAATGAATTTATAACCATCTTCCTTAAGATGACGAAATCTTCCCTGTAGTTTTAAATATTCATCTACTGGAACAAATTTCTTTGGATTAAAATTAAGTTTGTAAGTCACACCATTCTCAACCTCATATACTGGAAAAATCCTTGTCTGAACTGCAAGTCTCGCTACTTTTACTGTCAAATCAGGGGGCATCTTCCACCCAGTAGGACATGGTGCAAAAACATGAATTAATTTAAATCCCTCTGTATTTTTAGCTTTTTCAAATTTTTTTACAAGATCTTCAGGATATGCAATAGATGCTGTTGCTGCATAAGGAACTCTATGTGCAGCTAAGATCTCAACAAGATCCTTCTTGGGACGATTTTTAGGACTGTTTACAGGTGTTGTAGTAGTCCAGGAACCCCATGGAGTAGCAGAAGAGCGTTGAATTCCTGTATTCATATATGCTTCATTATCATAAACAACATAAAGTATATTATCGTTTCTCTCAGCAGCTCCGCTTATTGCCTGTATTCCTATATCAAATGTACCACCATCACCTGCCCATGCTATTACATTAATATCTTCTTTACCACCAAGAGCATCCAGACCTGACTTAATACCTGATGCAGCAATTGCAGCTGTTTCAAATGCAGTATGAAACAAAGGAACAGAAACTGTTGAATATGGCCATGGTCCATCTATAACACTCCAACAGCAAGCTGGAACTGCCAGCATAGTTTTTCTGCCAAATACTTTTAACATATAACGCATAGCAAGAGTTCCACCGCATCCCTGACAACCTAAATGTCCGGAGGACATTATCTCTTCTTGAGGAATAGTAAGTTTACTCATAGTTTCACCCCCGACCATATAATATCTTTTTCAGGCTTATCTTTTCTCATTGCATCATTAACCATATCAAAAATGGCTTCTGGGGTAACATCTCTACCACCAAGGCCCGCAATATAACCAAATATTTTCGGTTTTTCTCCCTCTATATTATAAAAAGCCCCCTTTATTTCATCAAAGAAAATACCAGATTTTCCATAAGAAATATTTCTATCAATAACAATAGCTTTTTTCTTGTTTAAAAGTACACGCGCAACATCTTTTACAGGGAAAGGCCTGAATACTCTTATCCTGAGAAGGCCTATTTTTATACCTTTTGCTCTTAAGCTATCTATTGAAGCCCTTGCTGTACTGGCTATTGTTGCAGATACAACAAGTATGATTTCAGCACCCTCTGTGCGATACTCTTCTACCATACCATACTTCCTGCCAAAAATTCTTTCAAATTCTTTCCCTTCTTTTATAATAATATCTTCTGCTTTATACATTGCTTCCTGCATCTTATATCTGAATTCCATATAATTCTCAGGGCTCGATAATGCGCCAAACGAATGTGGATCATCTACATCCATCTTTATTTTCAGCTTATATGGAGGTAAATATTTATCAACAAGTTTTATATCTGGTATATCTACATTTTCTGCAGTATGTGAAAGTACAAATGCATCAAGAGAAACCATTGTAGGTAAAAGCACTTGCTCAGATACCTTATAACCCATTATAATTGAATCAAGCACTTCCTGGTTATTTTGACAATATACCTGCATCCATCCTGTATCCCTACAAGACAATGAATCATTTTGATCTGTCCAAATATTCCAGCCTGGAGCCATAGCCCTATTTACATTTGCTAAAACAATAGGAAGTCTTGCACCAGCTGCCCAATGAATCATTTCATGCATTAATGCTAAACCTTGAGAAGATGTTGCTGTAAATGCTCTTGCTCCAACTGATGAAGAGCCAATTGTAGAGGCTAATGCTGAATGCTCTGATTCGACTTTTGTGAAGATTGCATCCAAATCTCCATCAGCAACCATCTCAGACAATCTTTCCACAATTAAAGTCTGAGGAGTAATAGGATAAGCTGCAATAGTCTGTACCCTACTAACAAGAGCTCCATATGAAACAGCATGATTTCCTAAAATTACTTTTTCCATTTTATTCCTCCACCATTTCTATACATTTTGTCGGGCATTCAGTTGCACATATTCCGCAGCCCTTACAATAATCATAATTTATCTTTGGAGGAGTATTCTCATTAATAAAATCTATTGCAGCATCCGGGCAAAATTTCCAGCATATAAAGCACTTAATACATTTGGATTCATCAATCTCAGGTCTTAAATTTCTCCAGCTTGCAGTTTTATTGCTTGCCATACTTCCTAAAGAAGCAGTCATATCAGGCATGTTAGATGCACACTTTATCTCAACCTTTTTTTTATCATGTTTCATTATGCCTCCCCTTCAAAAACAACTTCATTATAAGCTTCATATGCAGCTTTAACATTTTCTTCACGCTTTACAGGAACAAACTCTTTTATTGCTATTGCTAATGATTCTTTATCAGATACTTTTAAAACCTTGATCACAGCTCCCAAAATTGCTGTATTTACAATCGGTGCAGCTCTACTCCCCAATCTGTTCCTGACAGCTATCTCTTTAGCATTAATTGTTGCTACTTTATAGTTTTTACAAAATTCTTTAAAATCTCCGGGTTTTTTGTCAGTATTTATTATTATCCACCCGCCCTTTTTAAGGCCTTCTGTAATATTAATAGATTGTATTAATGTAGGGTCCAACACGACAACATGATCCGGGTTATAAATTTTTGAACGTATTACTATGGGTTCATCCGAAATTCTATTAAAGGCTTTCACAGGAGCACCCCTACGTTCCACACCAAACTCAGGAAATGACT
>Ga0209121_10003091_pt1 | contig 16340 bp, 15 predicted proteins | sample Cruoilmetagenom3_FD_187292 | JGI IMG/M metagenome (GOLD analysis project Ga0209121, IMG submission 187292) | Oil polluted marine microbial communities from Coal Oil Point, Santa Barbara, California, USA - Sample 3 (SPAdes) (version 2) | ecosystem: Environmental > Aquatic > Marine > Oil seeps ... | reverse complement strand
CGCTCTCGTAGCTTAAAAGGGCAGGGATGCCTTCGCTCTCCAACCGCCCTTTGATTATTTCTGCCTCCATTTGCATGGCAGTGCAGATAGTAGCCAGCTCTTCAACGACCACAGGACACCTCTAACCCGAAATCCTGGCAAATCCTTCCAAAGTGTTGGAGCTCCTCAGAACTCGGTGCTTTCCAAGTGCTTGGATACTGCATACCAAGTTGCTCATATTTTGACTTTCCCCATTCATGATAGGGAAGAAGCGAGATCTTCTTGGCACCAATGTGGCACCCAAATTCAGCCAACCAGTAAAAAAATTCCGCGGAGGCATTATAATTAGATATCACTGGTACTCTCAGCCATGTCTCGACCCTGTTAGCAACTTTAGCTGCATTAGCCAAGATTAATTCATTAGTTACCCCCGTACCTCTTCGATGCTGCTCTGCATCCCTATGCTTAATGTCATAAAGCACAAGGTCAGTCCAGTCCAAGATCCTTTCGAGTATATTATAAGAAACATAGCCAGTAGTATCTAGCGCGGTGTGTAATCCTTCCTGTTTGCATGCCTGCAATAACTGTTCAGTAAACTCCCCTTGAAATGTAGGTTCGCCGCCAGAAACGGTGATTCCACCGCCAGAGTTCTGATAGAAAACCTTGTCTCTCTTAATCACTGAAACTACCTGATCTACACTCATAAATTCCCCACAAACAACCAGAGCTCCTGTGGGGCATGTGTGCGCACACTCAAGGCATTGATTGCAGCGTGCATAATCAATTTTTCTACCTTCTGTCTCGTCTATAGTGATAGCACCTGTTGGACAAACCTTAGCACACTCACCACAGCGTATACATTTGACATCATGCCTCATTATCACTGGCGACAGTTCCCACGATTCAGGATTTGAGCACCATTGACATCTTAGAGGACAACCCTTCATAAAAACCGTTGTTCTACCGCCCGGCCCATCATGTAAACTAAATCTCTGAATGTTAAACACACATCCTGTATTGCCTGTTACCTTTGTGCCGCTCACATTATAACCCTGGGCCAAGTCAACTCCGCTGGTCTAAATCTTCATCAACCCTTTACTTCGAAAATAGAGTTTGCCCCGTTTGCCCTGAACTTGTCGAAGGGCCGTTCATGGTTCGACAGGCTCACTACGAATGGTATGGGCTCGCTCATTTTCATCATCTGTTGGTGGGCAACCGCCCATGGCGGTTTGCTCAGTTACGCCAACCGCCTTCTCCATTATCTTAATGGAGCTAAGGCCGCTTCTTTCCACTAAAATGCTTGCTCAGCCCTCGCAATAATATTGTCTTGCAACCCCTTACTTAGGTCTACAAAGTAAGCGCTATAGCCTGCAACCCTGACTATAAGGCCTGCATGTTTCTCAGGGTGCTTTTGGGCGTCTAACAAGGTAGCCTTATCCACAACATTAAATTGGATATGGGAAATACCTAAATCAGCCCAGGTCCTAAGATAATTGTAAAATACCTCCTTATTTTCCCCCTCGAGGAATTGCGGCAGGAATTTTTGATTCAAGAGTTGGTTGTAACTTTCCAGCGTATCTATCTTCCCGGCAGACGCCAAAACAGCCGTTGGCCCGTTCTTATCCGTACCAATAGCGGGTGATAAAGTAGCATCTGCGTATGGTTGCCCATCCTTCCTACCATCTGGGGTAGCTCCACAGTCAAGTGCCAAGCCATATGTTGCGGATACCCCACTCCCATCGCCTCTTACCGGGCGCCCATAGTTGTCTTTAAATTCTTCTATTACCGCTTCCGTCTTATGGTGAACCTCTGCAGTCAGCAGGTCCACATAATCATCATCATTCCCAAATTTGGGTACCTGATTCAGTATCATTTGGCGAAAAACCTCTTTGCCCTCCCAATTACTATCGAGAATGTCAATAAAGTCCCTCATAGATATTTTCTTCTCCTCAAAGACAACCTTCTTTAGGGCAGCTAGGCTATTGCCCACATCGGTGGGACCGAGAATTATCACGTGACCCAGCCCTGCGCAATAACCCCACGACCTGCAGTCTTGACCCCGCTCAATGCATCCATCAAATACTGCGGATAGAAATGGCTGCGGCAAGTACCTTCCGTATATAGCATTACTCATATTGTACAGGCGCACCTGTTTGCCGAAGAAAAACCTGAGCTGCTCAAGATAAGATTGCATGACATCTTCGATGCACGTAAAACTAGCCGGATCTGGCGTAGGCGCTCCTTTTTGCTCCCCGAATTTAGGGTCAACGCCTTGATGCAAGGCCCACCAAAGCAGTTTGGGGAGGCTAATATAACCAAGCGCTATTTTTCCGAGATTCTTGCCTGGAATATTAATGTACACACAACCGCGTACCGTGTAGTCTCTCGCATCCTCAAGCGGGAACCCCCACTTAACCAATAGCGGAATATGCACTTCGTCATTATAGAAGGCAGGATAACCAACACCAGTCCTTACAACATCAATAGCCTTGAGCACGAAGTCTTTTGGTGTCCCCCTGTGATACCTCAAACCTATACTTCCCTGCAAAGTCCTTACAGACTCTACAACATCCAAAATAAGGTAGCTCATCTCATTGGTAGCATCTTTCCCCTCCGAATCTACACCACCTATCATCACAGTCTGAAGAAGTTGAGCCCCAGCATATATACTAGATAGTAATGGATTATACATCTGACCTAATTCCTCAAACTTCAGCCACAAGCATTCCAGAAGCTCTTTAGCCTCTTCCTTAATAATCCTTCTCTCTTCCTTATCCTTCACATAAAATGGATTGAAGAGAACGTCTAGCCTTGCTCCGATACCTATATTTATCCATTCAATCTGATGCGTAATCAAGTGAATAAAGTAAAAACTTTGGATTGCCTCGTGGAGCGCCCTAGCCGGGTTTGCTGGAACCCAGTCGCAAACTTCAGCGATTTTCAAGAGTTGCCCTTTCCTTCCCTCATTGCTTTCCCGTTGAGCTAGCTCTCTTGCCTTTTCCGCATATCTACCAGCATACCTTATAGTTGCCTTTAACGTAATAATAACTGCTTCAAGGAATTCCTCCTGATCAAGGTAATCAAGGGGCAAGGTTTCTTCAATCTCCTTGCGTTTTGCCTCGGCTTCACGAATTATCCCATTTAAACCGGTCCGCAATATCTTTTCATAGTTCGGAACGTCTGTCCCTGACCATAGAGACCACAAAAAGGTGCCGTCATATTCGAAATCCTTCTTCATCCCATCCGTAAAAATCTGTTCGTGTAGATCGCGCAATGACCGCCCATTCCAATAATTACACAGCTCGTTATATTTTGCTCTGCCCTCATCATCTAGCAGTGACCAACCTTCCCTCTTATTTACAACCCTTTGCACTGACTTCCAGTTCATATCGATAAAGTGAGCAAGATGATTCGGGCTCTCGGTGGCATTCCCAACGATTAATTCCCAATTTTGGATGTACACGGTCATGTTTAGCAGAATATGTTCTAAAGCCTTCGCTCGGCGTATTACCCATGGTTCCCCCTCCGTCATTTTGTACGATTCGGTGAGCAAATGTGACCTTTCAATTGCTAACCTGACATCCGGCCGGTATACACCCCGCGCGCTTTCCTCTTCAACATAACCCCTCCGAATATTCCGAACAGTTTTTAACACAACTTTATCCTTAGCCGACTTCACTTGTCCTTCTATCTGCTTAACCATATCCACATACCTCCTTTATTTGTTGATTGTTAAGATTGTAGCCCCCTCGCTATCTCGTCAACGCTAGTTCCCAAGTATCATTTCCGCCAAAACAGACGGCTTGCAATGGAGAGAACCTAGCACACTGGCCCACCCATCGTGAACAGTGAGCATGTCCCACAGCTTCATGTGCCCTCAAGGTAGCAACTACCGTTTTCAATATGGTTGACTATCCACTGGGTATACAATAAACCTTTCACTTACAGTACTAAACATCTGCCCGTATGTCAAAGATCTGTGTGCGGGCTACTATCAAGTTGTCTACATTGCCTTCTATGGCTCCTGGGCCTCTAAGGGGTGCTAGGAATGAGGATAGGGGTTTATGCCACGAGCCCGAATCCTATTTAGGCTATCCAATCGTTGCTGAGTTATGTGGTCTAATCTGGAAGTCATCAAAAATCAAAACTTAAAAGTCAAAATTTAAAATTACGAAGCAATACCTAAAAAAATTTACCTTTGCTCTGTCATGTTGCATTTCCATTTTTGCCTTTCACGCTAATTCCCAAAATCTCATTAGCTGCTTCAACTAAGTGCTGGGGCACCATTATTTTCACCTCACCTAAGCCGTTAATAGTAAGTCCATAAACCAATCCCGCGCTCTCGTAGCTTAAAAGGGCAGGGATGCCTTCGCTCTCCAACCGCCCTTTGATTATTTCTGCCTCCATTTGCTTGGCAGTGCAAACAGTAACTAATTGTTTTTTTACAGGCATGAACTTCACCCGTGATATTTTAACAGAAACCTATAGGCAAATATTGATAAAAAGGAGTAATATTATATAAAATTTGCCTTACCGATTAAAGAATTCCTTTATCAATTTAAAAGATGAGGCTGTTTAAAGCTGTAGTTGCCCAATTGACTTTCGCCCAAAGGGCAAATTAGAGTTTAGGATTTAATTAGGGGATGAAGACTCTCCAAAATGTCTAAAATCGAACAGGGAAATAAAATAAACAGCCTAAAAAATCTAAAGGAGGGAAGGTGATTTGTATGCACTCGGAAGACATCTGCTACTAGAATTAAAAGATTGCAATAAGGAGGTGCTAGATGACTTAGATTTTCTCAAAGGTTGCCTTAATGAAGCTGCTATTTGTTGCAGTGCTACTGTGGTTGGCGAATCCTTCTACCACTTTTCTCCTTACGGGGTAAGTGGGGTGGTCAATATTGCTGAATCGCATATTTCCATTCATACTTGGCCAGAATATAGATACGCTGCTGTGGATGTTTTCACCTGCGGGAACAGCGTAGAACCTGAAAAGGCTGCCAAGCTGATAAGGGAGAAGTTGGAAGCCAACAGCTACTCCATGATTGAGTTGCGAAGAGGCATTGTAGAGGATAGCCAAGTTGAGTGTGTCACAAAATGAAAGATAAAGACCCTGATAAACATAAATGGTTTCATGACCATATCAGCCCTGACCTCACTATGTTACATAGCATTAAAGGGGTGATATATTCAGGGCAAAGCAAGTTTCAATCTATAGATATTATTGACACTGGCAGCTTCGGTATCTGTCTTGTTCTCGATGGTAAAATTCAGTCTAGCGAGGTGGACGAGTTTATTTACCACGAAGCCCTGGTGCATCCAGTTATGCTTGCTCACCCCAAGCCCGAGAAGGTATTTATCGCTGGAGGAGGTGAGGGAGCGACCTTAAGGGAGGTCTTAGCACATAATTCGGTTAAAAAGGCAATCATGGTAGATATTGACGAAGAGGTAGTAAATGTTTGTCGTCGTTTCTTACCTTCCCTTCATCGAAACTCCTTTGATGAGCCGCGAGCTGAGCTTCATTTTGCCAATGCTAGGAAATACCTGGAGGGAAGCAGCGACAAGTTTGATGTTGTCATTATTGATCTAGTTGACCCTTTGGCTCAGGGTCCAGCCCGCTTGCTATACACTCAAGAGTTTTACTACATAGTTAAACAAAGGCTGCAGCCTGATGGCATTATATCTGTACAAGCTGAATCTGCCTGCTGGAACGATTCACGGAACTTCAACGCCATTGCTGCCACTCTAAAGAGCGTCTTCTCTGTAGTTCGTCCCTACCAAGCTCATATACCTTCCTTCCTCGGTTTATGGGGATTTGTTTCCGCCTCTGATAGCCTTGACTCTACTAAATTAGCGCCAGAGGAAATTGATGCCAGAATCTCAACAAGAGTATCGAAGAAACTAAAATCCTATGATGGACTTACTCACCAAGCTATGTTTACCATCCCCAAGCACATCCAACATCAACTAGCTACAACCAGAAAAGTTATCACTGATAAAGAGCCTATTTCTGCCTATTAAATCATTCGCTGTCTATAAGCTTATTTCTTGGTATAGTCGTAAACTCCTCTACCGCTTTTTCGCCCGTAGCAGCCAGCTTTGACTAGCTTTGCTAGAAGTGGAGCTGGTCTATATTTATCTCCCAAATCCTTCTGGAAGTCCTCCATGACATGGAGCATAGTATCAAGTCCCAACATATCAGCTAGAGCCAGGGGTCCTATAGGATGGTTACAGCCGAGAACCATTCCCTTATCGATATCCTCAGCGCTGGCTATGCCTTCATCAAGGACGAAAAATGCCTCGTTTATTAGAGGACACAATATTCTGTTGACACAGAATCCGGGGGCTTCCTTGACTACGATAGTTTCCTTCCCTACCTTCTTACCTACCTCTAGTGCTATATTCACTGTCTCGTCCGATGTTCTTAATCCCTTAATAATCTCTAATAGACGCATCACCGGTACAGGGTTAAAGAAGTGCATTCCGATGCACTTCTCAGGTCTTTTGGTCACTGCCGCCATTTCAGAGACGCTGAGACCAGATGTGTTACTAGCAAGTATCGCATGGGATGGGCAAATCTCATCCAATTCTTTGAAAGTAGATTTTTTCAAGTCCATAATTTCCGGGATAGCCTCAATCACCAAGTCTGCATTCTCAACTGCTTTCTTCATATCAATAATAGGAGTAATCCTGCCCAGAACATCATCCATGTCTTTTTGACTAATCCTTTGTTTCTCTACACTGCGCCCCAAGTTCTTCTTGATGGTATTCATGCCACCATCGATGAATCTCTGCTCAATATCCCTCATGGTCACAGTGTAGCCGGCTTGAGCACAAACCTGAGCAATACCGTTTCCCATTAACCCGGCCCCCAGTACAGTAACTTTTTTGACTTCCATAAAACCCTCCTATTTTAATTATTTTGCATAGATGCTATGCAAGTAGCTATTATTTTACTATAGGCAAGTCAATCTTATAGCCTCCTAATGTTGCCCGAATAACTTCGACTGTTTTTTCGTCAGGCTCTACCAATGGCAGACGAGGTTTGCCCACAGGGAAGCCGACATAATTTAAGGCGTATTTAATAGGCATGGGGTTAGGAACAACAAACAAGGCGTTTATTAAAGGCAATAGATGACGGTGAATGCTAGCCGCTTCCTGAGCTTTACCATTAAGGAATCTCTCCATCATGTCCTTTATTTGGACTCCCACTAGATGTGAGGCAACGCTGATCACACCATAACCTCCCAAAGCAAGTATAGGTAAAGTATCATCATCATTGCCGCTATAAACTAAGAAATTATCCTTAGTTCCTTGTATAATCTTTGTTATCTGACCAAGATTGCCGCTGGCCTCTTTTATGCCCACAATATTATCAATCTGGCTCAGCTTGATTACGGTATCGGCAGCGAGGTTAGTACCAGTGCGTGAGGGAACGTTATAAGGAATGCAAGGCAAAGTGGTGTTTTGAGCAATGGCATTAAAATGCTCCAGCATGCCTTGCTGGGTCGGTCGATTATAGTAGGGAACTACTAAGAGACAAGCATCAACGCCTATTTTTTCTGCCTCTTTGGTTAGCTGCTGGCTTTCTTTAGTGTTGTAACTGCCTGTGCCAGCTACCACTACTCCACGGTTAGCCACCGCTGACTTGACCTCAGTGAAAAGTCGTAATTTTTCTTCAAGGCTAAGAGTGGGAGATTCTCCGGTAGTGCCAGAAACTACTAGCCCATCGCTGCCGGAATCCAGCAAAGCTAAAGCTAGTTTCTTAGCTTGTTGATAGTCAACCTTGCCCTCAGTATCAAAAGGCGTAACCATAGCCGTCAATAGGCGACCCAGTTTGTTTTTACCCCCCAGAAAATTTGAATTTTTGGGAACCCCTAGCTTGTTCATTTTAAACCATTGACCTCCTCTTGGAGCTTATCCACCCTTTCTGTACCCCCTCCTCGGCGATTTGGACAGCGTTTAGCGCTGCCCCTTTGCGCAAATTATCAGCTACTACCCACATAACTAGCCCGTTCGGGTGGGAAATGTCTTTTCTAATTCGGCCCACAAATACGTGATCCGAACTGCTAGCTGCCCAAGGCTGAGGATAAAAGCTGACATTAGGGTCATCGAGAATCTTGACTCCAGGTGCTTGAGCCAGAAAAAATTTTGCCTCTTCAGGTGCAATGTGTGAAGTAAATTCCACATTCACTGCCTCGCTATGTCCAAAGTAAACAGGGACTCGGACACAAGTTGCCGAAATGGCTATATCCTTAGCATGCATTATCTTTCGCGTTTCATCCACCAGTTTCTGTTCTTCCTTGGTATAGCCATTATCCAAAAAGACATCGATTTCCGGCAGCACATTGAAGGCTATTTGATGAGAATAAACATGAGGGCAAATACGACGCCCCTCTAGAATTAACTGCGTTTGACTTGTTAGTTCCTTTAAGGCGGCAGCTCCACTGCCTGATACCGCTTGGTAGGTACTTACCACAATTCGCCTTATAGGATTAACCTTGTGCAGAGGATAAAGAGCCACCACTAATTGAATTGTAGAGCAATTTGGATTGGCGATTATCCCCTTATGCCACTTTATATCCTCAGGATTCACCTCAGGAACTACCAGAGGAACTGAGGGTTCCATCCTAAAAGCAGCGCTATTGTCAATGACTACTGCTCCAGCTTCAGCAGCTAAAGGAGATAACCTCCGACTGACATCAGCGCCAGCAGAAAAAAGAGCGATGTCTACATCACGAAATATCTCTGGTATAGCTTCCTCAACTTCAATTTTGTGGTGATTAAAGAAGAGATAAGTACCTGAGGAGCGTTCAGAGGCTAGCAATCGAACCGAGGCTATGGGGAAATTCTGCTGCTCAAGTACTTTAATAAATTCCTGTCCTACAAGCCCAGTAGCACCAACAATAGCTACGTTGAAACCTTCCATACTCTTTCCTCTGCAGCCTTCCTGAAATTGAAAGTCAAAGATGACAACTCAAAATGTAAAACCTTTTAACTTTTGCTTTGTATTTTTGCTTTTTGCCTTTTACATTTTAAGCAAGGCATCCAGCCCATAAATTAACCCTTTGTGTTTTGTCACTTCCTTAATTGCTAGAATGACGCCAGGCATATAGCACTCCCGACTTATAGTTTCGTGGCGTAAACTCAGGGTTTCTCCCTTCCCGCTAAATATAACCTCTTGTCCCGCCATAAATCCCGGCATGCGCAGGCTATGGATAGCTATGCCATCTATTTGCCCGCCTCTGGTATTGCTGATAGTTTCCCTTTCAGCTTTGGGGTAAATAAGAGGTTTGCCATGTGCTTGCGATATAGCCTTTGCTGTAGCTATGGCAGTTCCTGAAGGGGCATCAATCTTTTTATCATGGTGCATTTCGATAACCTCGGCATGATCGAAGAACTTAGCAACAATCTCCGCCAACCTTATCGAGAGTGCTGCTCCCAGAGAAAAATTGGGAGCCACTACTGCCCCAACTCCATTGGACTGGCATAACTGCCCAATCTCTGTCAAATTCTCTTCAGAGAGGCCTGTGGTGCCTATAACCAGATTGGTCTTCTCTTTAGCAGCTATGCGAGCTGCCGCTATAGAAACTTCAGCATTGGTGAAATCTACTAATACATCAGGGTTGCATTTCTTCAAAAGCGAGGCTAAATCGGAAGAAAACGGCACCAGACCTAGAACATCGACTAAAGGGAGATAGTGTTGAGTTACTTTTTCCTCCACAGCACCAACTATCTTTAGTTCCGGCTCGTGGACTAGGGCACTAGCCACCTCTTGCCCCATCTTGCCTAAAGCACCATTAATAACTACCCTTATAGGTCCCATATCACTTAAACCTCTAATATCTAGATCCTAAACAATATCAAACTCGAAAATAAAAATGCAAAATGACAACGATTACTTATAGCGATTACCCCTTTTATATGGGTGGGCAAATTTTTGCCTCCGAGTTTCTTCGCTACGCTCAGGATGAGCTAGAGAGTCTCTCACTTTAGCACCAGGCAGGCGGGAAAGTCCTTCGAATACTGCTTTACGCGATAAGTTTATTCTGTCTAAGTTGTCAATTCCGACGACTTTTACTGTTATCTCGTCGCCAACCTTAACCACATCTTCAACCTTCCCCACATGGTAATCAGCAAGTTCGCTGATATGAACTAAGCCTTCCTTCCCCGGCAGGATTTCCACCATAGCACCAAAATTTAATAGTCTGGTTACCTTCCCAGTATAAATATTCCCTAGCTCCACCTCCTGGGTTAAATCCTCTATCATTTTGATTGCTTTTTGGGCTGCTTCTTCACTTGGAGAGCCAACGATTACAGTGCCATCATTCTTTACATCTACGCTTGCTTTGGTTTCATTTATAATAGACCTTATAGTTCTGCCTCCGGGACCAATGACGCTACCAATCTTGCTAATATCAATAGTTATCTCATGCATTCTGGGAGCATAGGGGCTAAGTTCAGGGCGGCTAGTGCTAATAGTTTGCCCCATCTTACCCAGTATCTCAAGGCGGGCCTGACGAGCTTGATTTAGCGATTCAGCCAGAATCTCATAATCTATGCCTTTAAGTTTGATATCAAGCTGTAATGCAGTAATTCCTTGAGTTGTGCCGGCAACTTTGAAATCCATGTCACCATAGGCATCTTCCACTCCCTCAATATCAGTCAAGATAACATAGGTTCCGTCTTCTCCAGTAATCAAACCCATAGCTATTCCAGCTACAGGTCTCTTAATAGGTACACCGGCATCCATTAAGGAGAGCGCTGAAGCGCAAACACTTGCCATAGATGTGCTTCCACTGGAACTAAGGACTTCAGAGACTAAGCGGATGGTATAAGGGAAATCCTCTTCTATGGGTAATACTGGTGCGATAGCCCGTTCCGCTAAAGCACCATGCCCAATTTCTCGTCTTCCCGGTGTTCCTATTCGTTTCACTTCTCCAGCAGAAAAAGGAGGGAAATTATAATGATGCATAAAGCGTTTGGTTTCCTCTATCCCTATGCTATCTAGCAACTGTTCTTTACCCGTGGAGCCTAAGGTAGCAATAGTCAATACCTGAGTTTGCCCTCGGATAAACAGTCCTGAACCATGAACGCGAGGCAAAAGCCCAACTTCGCTACTAATAGAACGAATTTCTTTAGCTTGGCGGCCATCCAAATGTTGCTTTCCTCGCAAAATCTTTTTCCTTACGGCTGCTTTAAGTTGGCTTCCAACCTCAGAGCTGATTCCAACTTCGGTGAACTTATCAATCAACTTTTCCATTACTTCTTTCTTGATTGATGTTAACGCCTGCTCTCGCTCTGACTTTCCGTGTTGTTCTAGTGCTTGATTGAGTTTATCCTCAAACATGGAAGAAATGGCAGTCGAAAGTTCAGGATTAACTTCGCCAGCTTCAATTTCCATCTTAGGTTTGCCATAATCCCGTCTTAACCTTTCCTGAAGCTTGATAATTTCCTGATTTGCCTCGTGTCCCAATTTAATCGCCTGTAGTATTAGTTCTTCAGAAACCTCTTTGGTGCTTGCTTCTACCATTACTACAGCTTGTTCTGTACTAGCGACAACTAAATCAAGCAAGCTGTTCTCCATTTGAGATAGGATAGGATTCAAAACCAAACTATCATTTATGTAACCAACATGCACTGCAGATATAGGACCGAAGAAGGGGATATCCGATAATGTTAAAGCTGCTGAAGCGCCGATAAGGGCACAAATATCAGGGTCATTTTCTTGGTCAGCAGAGAGCACTGTAGCCACAACTTGCATCTCATGGTTAAAGCCCTTGGGAAGAAGAGGGCGTAGGCATCGATCAATAAGCCGACTGGTTATAATCGCCTCTTCAGTGGGACGTCCTTCACGTCTGAAGAAACTGCCCGGTATTTTGCCTGCGGCGTAGAGCTTTTCCTCGTAATTCACTGTTAAAGGCACGAAATCTATTCCCTCCCGAGGCTCAGAGCTAGCGCAGGCGGTAACTAGGACAATTGTATTGCCATAACGAATAGCAACAGCACCATTAGCTTGTAGAGCGAATTTCTCTACTTGGATGCTAAATGTTCTATCCGCTACGGAACACTCAAAAATATGGGGCATATTATTTTCTCAAACCTAATCTAGCAATAAGGGAACGATGCCGCTCGGGCGCTGTCTTGTTCAGATAAGCCAGAAATCGCCTTTGCCTCCCTATCACTTTAAGAAGCGCATGTCGAGAGTGGCGATCACGGTGATACAGTTTAAGATGCTCGGTTAGCTTGTTTATCCTTTTGGTAAGCAATGCTACCTGAACTTCAGCAGAACCAGTGTCATCTTCCTTAAGTTTAAATTGGGTGATGATATCTTTTTTCTCTTCCTTTTGTAACATACTCCTCCCAAGTCAGTAGCGTTATATGATACCATGACACAAAATTATTGTATAGAGAAATTGACCCAAAGATTAGGATGCTCTATAATTTGTTTGTAGTGAAAGCAACTTTAATGCACGAAAGTTGCGGTGTCTGTGGAATTTATGCTCCAGGGACGAACATAGCTCAACTTATTTTCTTTGCCCTCTTTGCCTTGCAACATCGTGGCCAGGAAAGCGCTGGCATTGCTGTCACCAATGGTTATGAGATAAAGATGCGTGGCAATATGGGCTTGGTTTCTCAGGCATTCACTGAAGATGATCTTGCCTTGCTCACAGGATATATTGGCGTTGGGCATAACCGCTACTCTACTACAGGCTCAAGTCGGTCAAGCAACATCCAACCTGTTATAGTGAAATCAGATGAGCTGACCCTCGCTCTGGCACATAACGGTAACATCATCAATGCCAAACCACTCTATGACGAACTTCAAGAGCGAGGCTATAGCTTCCATACATCTGTCGATTCTGAAGTTATCGCTAACCTAATTTTATCCTCACCGGGAAAGGATTATGAAGAAAAAATAAGATATGCTATGCATCGTCTCCAAGGGGCTTACTCACTAGCAATAATGACTCGAGATAAGCTTATTGGTGTTCGTGACTCTATGGGTGTTCGTCCCCTTTGTCTCGGAGTTGTTGACAGTGGCTGGGTGATTGCTTCGGAAAGCTGTGCTTTAGACCATATAGGTGCTCAATTCCTCAGGGAAATCGAGCCAGGGGAAATTGTAACCATTGATAATAATGGCGTCACAAGCTTTAAGGAAAAAAGCAAGAAAAAAGCCTTATGCATTTTCGAATATATTTATTTCGCCCGACCTGATAGCATCATCCAGGGTAGACTGCTTTACCAAGCGAGACAAGCCATGGGTGAGATACTGGCCCAAGAATACCCCGTTGACGCTGATTTGGTTATGGGTGTTCCTGACTCAGCCACCGCTGCTGGCATTGGCTATTCTCACGCTTCAGGCATCCCATATTGTGAAGGCTTACTCAAAAATAGGTATGTGGGGCGCACCTTTATTGAGCCCGACCAAAGAATAAGAGAACTCGGCGTTCAATTAAAGTTCAATCCCCTCTCCTGGATAATTGGCGGTAAGCGCTTAATAGTTGTTGATGATAGCATTGTTCGTGCTACCACTACTCCTCGTGTAGTTAGCTTGCTCAAGAAGGCTGGCGCTGCAGAGGTTCATTTGCGTATTTGTGCTCCGCCTATCTGTTATCCCTGCTTCTTCGGTGTGGATATGGCGGCTAAGTGGGAACTCATTGCCGCCCAAAAGACTATTCCGCAAATCAGGGATTACCTTGGTGCTGATTCACTGGGTTATCTCAGCCTTGATGGTTTGATTCAGGCTGTGGGTCTACCCAGAGATATTTTCTGCCTTGCTTGCCTCACTGGCGAATACCCCATTCCAGTGCAAATAGAGATGGATAAGCTGGCTCTGGAAGCATCTCACCGAGAGGAGCTAAGTGGAATCAAAGACTGAAGAAGCTTATGCACTCGCTGGCGTCAACATTCATCTAGCTAGTAAAGCGAAGGAATTCATTGCCAGGCAAGCTCAGGCTACTTTTCGTCCTGAGGTCATCGGCTCAGGATTTTTTGGCAGCATGTTCCAGTTCAAGGGATATGATGAGCCAGTTTTAGTCTCCAGCGTTGATGGGGTAGGCACCAAGCTCAAAATAGCTTCGCTCCTAGGTAAAAATAATACTGTAGGCATTGATATTGTCAACCACTGTGTTAACGATATAGGGTGCTGTGGCGCCGAACCACTTTTTTTCCTCGACTATATTGCTATGGATAAGCTAGTGCCCCAACAAATAGAAGCTATCGTCACAGGTATAGCTCATGCCTGTAAGGAAGTCGGTTGTTCCCTCATTGGTGGCGAAACCGCTGAAATGCCCGGCATCTATTCTCAGGGAAGCTATGACCTGGTCGGCTTTATTGTCGGAGTAGTGGAAAAGGAAAATATCATTGATGGCAGCTCCATAACTGTTGGTGATGTAATTCTTGGCTTGCCATCTTCTGGTCTACATACCAATGGTTATTCATTAGTGCGAAGAGTTTTTAGTGTGGAGGAGAACCCTTCTTGTTTACATAATGTTTATCCTGAGTTAGGGAAGACCCTTGGCAAGGAATTGCTCCAAGTCCACCGCTGCTACTATCCTCAGCTTAAGCCAGCTCTGTCATTAATTAAAGGTTTAGCTCACATTACAGGTGGTGGGTTTGGGGGAAACATACCTCGTATCCTGCCTCAGGGTCTTGCTGCTCATCTGTATAAAGGTTCCTGGGATATTCTTCCTATTTTCAAATTTATCCAACAAAAAGGCGCTATAGAAGAGACAGAAATGTACCGAGTATTTAATATGGGGATAGGCATGACAATTGTTTGCTCAAGCCAAGAGGCAACAAAAATTGGCAAAGTCTTACCTCAAGCTAAGGTTATCGGTGAGGTAATCAAGGCGGAGGGTGGGGAAAGGGTAATAATAGATTGACGAAAGGCAAGAGGTGATTTAGATGGCATACGAAACCTTACTTTATGAACAGAAGGACAATGTGGGAATCATCACGCTCAACAGACCAGAGCGCCTGAATGCTATTAACGAGAAGATGATGGAGGAACTCGAAAGATTCTGGGGGGAGAAGATGTATGATCTCGAAACCAGAGTAATCATTTTAACCGGTGCCGGAGAGAAGGGGTTTTGCGGGGGGTTGGATATGAAAGAAACCGCTCCAAAGCTTTTCAAGCTAAAGCAAGGGGAAGTCTATCAATTTCAGGTGAAAATTTCAAGGCTTCAACTTTTAATGCGTCAGGTTCCTCAGCCTATCATCTGTGCGGTCCACAAATCAGCAGTGGGAGGAGGATTTAGCTTTGCAATGGCATCGGATGTTAGGGTTATAACGCCTGAGGCGAGGTTTTCTGCTGCATATATCAACATTGGCCTCGGTGGTGCAGATATGGGAAGTAGCTATTTTCTGCCGAGACTTATTGGGGCGGGACGTGCCTACGAGTTTTTGTTGACCGGGGATTTTCTCGAAGCCGATGAAGCTCTAAAGCTTGGATTTGTAAGCCGTGTCGTTCCCTATGGGGAACTTGTGCCTACTGCTATGGAAATAGCCAATAAGATGGCATTCAAAAATCCATTGGGACTGAGGTTAACGAAAGAGGCCATCAATCAAAATCTTGATGCTGGAGGGTTGGGACAGGCACTCAATATGGAAAATCGTAATCAGGTGATGTGCATCCTGGCAAATCAGATTCAAGGCGCAACACAATCTTGAGGCTAATGTGATATTTTGTTTTTATTTATGAAGGAGGTTTTATGCGTGCCATTATAAGCGTTTCAAATAAGACAGGTATAGCCGATTTCGCTCAAGGCTTACAAGAGCTGGGCGTCGAGATATTCAGCACCGGGGGTACCAAGAAGTCGCTAGAGATTGCTGGAATAAAAGCCCGTGGCATTTCGGAGCTTACTGACTTTCCCGAAATTCTCGATGGTAGAGTGAAGACTTTGCATCCCGCAGTCCACGGCGGCATTCTGGCAAAGCGCAATCTTCCCCAGCACTTAGCTGAGCTGGCTCACAACCATATCGAGACTATTGATATGGTTGTGGTGAACCTTTATCCCTTCGTTGAGACAGTAACCCGAGAGGAAGTTACTTTAGACGAAGCACTGGAGAACATTGATATCGGTGGACCAACTATGATTCGCTCGGCAGCTAAAAATTTCCCCTCAGTACTAGTGATTGTTGACCCAGAGGATTACGGCCTGATTTTGTCGAGACTACATCAGGGTAACATAGATTTAGAAGAAAGAAAAAGGTTAGCTCAAAAAGCTTTTCAGCATGTAGCTATCTATGATACCGCCATTGCCCAATACCTCAGCGAAGAAAGCTTCCCTGAAGAAATGACTATAGCTTTGAAGAAAAGCTACAGCCTTCGCTATGGAGAGAATCCTCATCAGCAA
>Ga0209121_10003090_pt1 | contig 16341 bp, 20 predicted proteins | sample Cruoilmetagenom3_FD_187292 | JGI IMG/M metagenome (GOLD analysis project Ga0209121, IMG submission 187292) | Oil polluted marine microbial communities from Coal Oil Point, Santa Barbara, California, USA - Sample 3 (SPAdes) (version 2) | ecosystem: Environmental > Aquatic > Marine > Oil seeps ... | reverse complement strand
ACTACCACCTTCATGCCACCGGTCCGCAAGGTTCACATAAGTGAACCTGCGCGCAGCTTGCCTTTGGCAAGCTCGCGTATTGACCGGTGGTAGTTGACAGATTTCTCACCCGACTAACCACCAACCCGCAGAAGCGGGTTAGTCACACATTCTGCGCGCGCAGAGAGAGTTACACTACACCCAAACTGAGCGCAAAACAGACCTCGGTCTCGGTTACACTACATTCCTAGCGGAATCTCCACCAAAAGCCCCGGGAAACTGGGGCTTTTTGCACTACTTTTTCTGAACTGAGGGGTCCAAGTCTTTCTCATCAGGTTTCCTGACTTTGGATTTTCACGGAACGTGAAGAGACCCGCAACCACGAAAAACGGTCGGGCCTTCACATTCGTGAAGGTGCCCGCGACCCTTTGGTCTTCTGGGCTTAGTAGTCATGGATGTTTTGCCCCGTTGGTATGACCACCCCCGAGTCTGGGTTGTGGCCCTTATAAGCGTAAAGGTTCCCCTCCTCATCGATGAAGCCCGGCTTTATATGCGTCGCGTCCGCCCCTCTCACGACCCTGCCGTCGGGCGTCCTCATCTCAGCAAGCTCACCCTTTGAAACGGCATTCAACAGATTTGACTTTGCCACAAGCCTCCCACCAGCACACCGGTAGTAGACACAGGCGCCCGGCGTGTCGACCCCCTCAGACCTGGTTTTGGCTAGGTCAAGCCGATGGAGCCTCGGATTCCCCCTCATATTGCACCTCGGCATGTGCCCCCTCTCTTCACACCTCCTGCAGACTCCAGCCGGGTCCCGTGGTATCCTTACCTCGTGCCGTTTGGGCTCCCTCTTGGGCATTGGAATCTTTGCTGGACAGGGCATAAAAGCCCCTTTTTATTGTTAACCGCCAAACATATTCCATGAAAAGAGCCAGGCGCTTCCTTATCCCAGCCATCCTCTTCATAATCGCTGCCCTCCTCTTTATCCGCCTTTTGAGGACCACCTTCCTGACGCAGTTCCTGGCTGTGGCTGTGGCTTTCGGCCCGGGCATGGCCACCTCATACGGGTTGGGCAACCCCGTCTTCAGGCCTGTGGCACACCTCTCTTTCCTCCTGCTATTCGAAGTGCTATCCGTATTGTTTCTCTACTCTGTGATGCATCTCCTGCCGACCGAGAAGCGCTTCCAGAACAAGCTCCTGGACAGGGTGGCCATCCACATGCACGAGAGCAGGAAAGACATCGTAAGCACGCTCGACACGCTCTCCAGGCACTTCAGGCGCAACTTCGGCGATTTGGGCTTCTACATGGCCCTGGGCCTCCTGAGCTTCGCCTACGGCGTTTTTGTCGCGGGGGCTGTGGCTTACTTCCTCAGGATCCGCCTCAAGCGCGCCATGGTGGCCATAGGCCTGGGCGGGGCGGTCGCCATAGTCTTCTGGTGGTATATGGCGTTGGGGCTCATACCCTTCCTCACCCCAACGATGATATTCATCGCCGTGACGGGCGCCTCCCTGGTGTTCTTCGCTTACGGCTGGGTCAGGGAGAACAAAGTAATCAGGAAGATAAGCACGGGGCTGCTTGAGAAGAGCGACCAGTTTACTAGGGGGATATTGGACAACGTTGACAAGGTGAGGCCGAGAGGCCTATAACCTTTCCACTAAATCACTGACATAACCGTATTATACCCAAACCACAGCCCGAACCCTATCAGCACGACCCCAGCTACGCCGGACATGTATCTCATGGTCCTCTCGTTGACGAATCGTTTGCCCCAGTTCAGGAGCAGGGACAGTCCCAAGAACCAAAGCAAAATCCCAGCAATAATCACAAAGCCGCTTAGCAAAGCCACTTCCCTCGAGGTCTGAATGGATGAACTTATTATGGAGCCGAAAACTCCCAGCCACCAGACGGCTGTTATCGGGCTGGATATCGCCACAGCATAGCCGGCGATGAAGGCGTTCTTCCTGCTCTTCGACTCGAACTTGAACTCCTTTTTCCTAAAGAATTCCTTGATGCTCCTGTACCCCAGATAGATTAGAACAGCCATGCCAAAAATCCATACCACGGTCTGGACGATTGGAATGTTTATGAAACTTGACAGACCGAGGTATATTATGACCACATAGGTTGCGTCCGCACAGGCTGCTCCCAGAGCCACTAGGAACGCGAGGAGGAAACCATGCTTCAGCCCACGCTTTATCACCTCGACATTGACTGGGCCTATCGGCGCTGCGATCGAGACTCCCAGCAGGAGGCTCTGGAGTATTTGGATCATCCTTTCTGAATTTACTGTGTGCTTTACAAAAATATCACCCCCATTTTTATTCCCTCATATCAAATATCCCGGGATGGCGCACGTGATGACTCAAAATGCAATTGAAGTCAAGGGCTTGACTAAGACCTATAACAGCTTCAACGCCGTCGATTCAGCCAGCCTCTCAGTGGAAGCGGGCACGGTCTTCGGCCTCCTCGGCCCCAACGGCGCCGGCAAGACGACCCTGATATCTATGCTGGTCACGATGCGCAGGCTCACCTCAGGGACCGCCCTTGTCAACGGCTTCGACATCTCAAAACAAGCGGACTCCGTCAGGAAGAGCATAGGCATAGTCTTTCAGGACCCCAGCCTCGACGACGAGCTGACCGCTTTGGAGAACCTGAACATACACGCCTCGATGTACGGCGTGCCCAAAGCCATCAGGGACAAGAGGATTGCGGAGCTCATACACATAGTGGGCCTGGAGGACAAGCTTGGCGTCATCGTGAAGAAGTTCTCAGGCGGCATGAAGAGGCGCTTGGAGATAGCGCGCGGGCTGCTGCACCACCCCCATGTGTTGTTTCTGGACGAGCCGACCATCGGCCTGGACCCCCAGACGCGCGCGGGCATATGGGAGTACATCGAGAAGCTGAACAAGTCCGAGAGCATCACGATAATCCTGACGACGCACTACATGGACGAGGCTGACAAGGTCTGCGACAAGGTCGCGATAATAGACCATGGCAAGATTATTGCCGTCGGCTCGCCAGCTAGCCTCAAGAACAAGCTGGGCGGAGACATCATCTCGGTGAAGTGCACCGATGGGGACTCCTGCATAGCCAAGCTGTCAGGCCTTAAATGGATTAAGTCTGCCATGAAGCACGACGGGCACATAGACGTGCGAGTAGAGAAGGGGGAAGAGAAGATACCCGTGCTGCTGCAGCTGATGGAGAAGGCGGGGATAATTGTCGAGTCGGTGAGCCTGAGGAAGCCCTCGCTAGACGATGTCTTTTTACACTACACAGGCCGCACTATCCGCGAGGGAGATGCCGACCCGCGGGCTGCCTTGCGCATGAGGAGGAAGGCCTGGGGGAGAAGATGAACCGCGAACTGGAGGGCATATGGGCCTTGTGGAAGAGGGAACTCATCAGGTTCTTCAGATCAAAATCAAGAGTGGTTGGGAGCCTGGGTATGCCCTTCTTCTTTCTGGCCATACTGGGGACAGGGCTCAACAGTGCATTCTCAGTCCCGTCGGAGGGCGGCTATCTACAGTTCATAGCCCCAGGCATAATCGGCATGGTGCTGATGTTCGCCTCCATGTTCTCCGGCATAATAGTCATCATGGACTGGCAGTTTGGGTTCCTGAAGGAGACGCTCGTCGCCCCGATAAGCAGGCTTTCGGTGGTCCTGGGAAAGGCCCTGGGGGGCGCGACCACTGCAGTCATACAGGGCATAATAATAATGGCTATGGCAGTGCTTCTCGGCGCCCAGGTGCAGCTCGTCAATATAGTCCTCCTACTGGTCTTCATGTTCATGATATCCCTCATGTTTGTCTCACTGGGCATAGCCATCGCGTCCACAATGACGGACATGCACGGATTCCAGCTGATAATGAACTTCTTGATAATGCCGCTGTTCTTCCTCAGCGGCGCGCTGTTTCCCCTGTCCTCCGCCCCCGATTTCCTTAGGATTGCTTCCCTCTTCGACCCCCTTACATACGGCGTGGCTGGCCTCAGGTACCTCCTCTCCGGCTCTTCGGAGATGGGATTCGGGGTTTCCTTCCTCGTCATATCCGGCTTGACAATACTTTTTGTGATGTTCGCGATAAGGCAGTTCAACAGGATTGAGGAATAACCAGCTTTTATATCCTTCCCCCCTAATGTAATCATGCCTCCTGCAAGACATCCATTCAGTCACATCCCGACTAGGGGGCCAGGAGTCCACTTCGGCGAAGTCAGCCACTCGGCAGTCCATCCGAGAGTGAGCGACCCGAGACGCTTCGCACAGGATGCCCGCTTATGGGCTCAGAGGGCCCACGAGCTCTTGTCGGCGGCCCACCCGAGTGGGGGAAGTCTGTTGAAGGTAAAGAGGTTCATATCCATTTCATTGGTCGCGATGAATTCGCGAGACTCATAGGGGCGCATCCGGACGAGGTCGATTTCAGTTCGGTGAGCGCATTAGAGGATCCCCCAAATGGTCCGAGGGTGCATGTTCTAACGAATGTGACACAGCTGGGCACTGATCCGAGACGAGCCTTTCTCACCACACTGTACGAACTGTCGGCGAATGTTCCTACTTTGGAGAAGCGGCAGAGGGCGTTGGATGCTTCACCTACCCCCGAGATAACGCGGATTAATCACGATATTGCCTCCCAAACCGCCAGCATAAATGCGGCCAGAAAAATCTTGACACATCCCGACCTCCAGGAGGATGGGAAGTATGCGGAGCTCCGTTCTATGTTGAGGGAAACTGTAACACGGGATGCCCAACAACTGACTCAGCTGCGCGCGCAGCTGGCTAGGTTTAGTTAGCGGTGGGACCATGGATATCAAGGAACTCAAGAAGCTGGGCAAGAAGGCCATAGTCAAAAGGGCCGTGGAGGCAGCGAAGTCCCGCTTCCCGTCCTTCGACCCGAAGGCATTCGACCGCACGAGGGTCATGGTGAACGACGAGGGCGTATGGGTCTCGTTCACCAACCCAGTGACATACATCCCGCGTAAGGCGGCCTTCTACGAGGATCTCGACGTGCAACTGGAGCTGGGCAGCCTAGAGCTGGGCCAGACCTCCAGCAGGATAGCCAAGAACCCGGAGGAGGGCACATCCCCGGACGAGCCACCGTTCCCGGTCAAGACGACGGGGTGGGAAAAGGCCGTGGCATTCGTGCTGGACGCAATAAACAAGAGCGGGGAGATGGGCAGATTTGAGAGGGGGGCCATACCCGCGGACACTCGCGTGAGGATATACGGGCGGACGGGTCACTACGACGTCCAGATTGTCGGCACTTATACAGAATACGATTTTAGCGTAAGGAAGACCTCAGGGAAGATTTATGACATCTCTCATGCTGACCTGGCCCGACCGCCCGACTTTGGGGAGCCTTCAGTGGAGATAGAATGAGGTGGCTGCAAATCGTAGCAACCGCTTGCGGAAATCGGTCTCTTAGTATATGTACGCGCCACCGTTGAGTGGTGGATAGGACCACTTACTATCGGGCAATTCCTGTAGGGAGCTCATCTCAAACTCGTCGCTGTGAACGGCATAATAATCAAGGAACTCTGGCGTGACCTCGTAGACCTCATCCATATCGGGATCGTAAAGCCGCGTGGTGCCCAGCATCGCATCGCTCCACTGCTCCGACATCCTGCTCTCCGTTTCCAGCTTGGTCTCCCATGCGCCCATTATGACATCAGAGGTGCTGCTCAGTATATGCCCCGTCTTCAATGCGCCTGAAAGAGCCTTGTTGCCGGCCTTTATGCAGGCAGAGACATAATCCTGGCTCACCGCGAATGAGCCGATGCTCTCCTTGAGGGAGGGCGCCAGCAGGTCGAGCAGACCATTCGGGGCTGTTATCCCAACCACCATTATCCCATAGCCGAGTCCGACGCCGGTATCCGCTGTCATAACATAGAAGTAACCCTCGCCAGCCTTCCCGTTCTGAGTGAACTCCGCACGTATAAGCTTTACGTCGGCCGCAAAAGACGGCATATCCTGATTCTCAACACTTATTACGTTGATGTTCTCCATTATGGGTGCTTCCGGGAATACCTCCTGAATGATTCTCCCGGAAACAAGCGTGTGGAAGTTCTCCAGATAATTCTTTGATGTAAGGGGGTCCACGACGGGGCTGTCATACCACATGACGGGGTATCCCCCCATCGACATATATTCCTCATCGTTTTCCTTCGCCTGCCTGTTGGTGTAAACGGGACCCGCCTCTGAGAAATAGAATAGTTGCTTGAGCCCACTCCGGGGGTCCCTCGCTAATACGGACTTCGTGGCGCACTCGCCCCCCGTGTGGACCTCCCAGCCTGTCGGGACATCAATCGATATCTTTGAATCGGTCCACTGCGTCAGCGGCAGCAACTGCGTTTTGGCGACGGCGCCTATTGAAGTCCGGTTGGATAATACCCCCGCGGGTTTTGTGACCGTCTGGTTTTCGGGCGGGGCTTCTTCCTCCGGGCATTCGCCTCTGTAGAACGACCATTCCTCACATTCCGTCCCGCCAGGGAAGACGCAATAGCCTGTTTGACCGTCTAACGAGCCCCTTATGTCCACTACGCCGCCCTGCTCACTGCAGTAGACGGAAGCCGGGTTGGCTATATGCTGATTTGCCTGTTGGGGGGTTTGTTGCGAATCAGGTTTCGATTCAGGGTTTAAGGCAAGAGTGAGCAGGATGACGGATACTATCACAAGGATGGCAACGATTATAACAACTTTTTTGTCCATCACTTTACTCTAATGTTCCAGTAAAGAAAAATGGGGAGATATACATCGCTTAGCATAAGCTCCTTGACATAAGGCGGGACTGTCAAGCATACGCTAGGCCTTAGTAAGACGGACCCGCCGGTTCGAAGTTCCTTGGGAACGAGAACCGCGCTTCACCTCCAGACAACGCCAAGCGGTGAAGCGAAGGGTCCGTCGAGCTTTAACTAAGCCTTAGTAAGACGGACCCGCCGGGATTCGAACCCGGGTCACGGGATGACTTCGACCATAACCCCTTGGCATCCCATTTTCTTTGGGGATTGAACACCTTTCTTTTTTGAAAAGAAAGGGGTCACCGAAGTCCCGTAGTATATCCTGACTAACCTACGGGCCCGCAAAGGTCGGCGAACTGTATATACTAACACTTCTCGCCCCTAGTCCATAGGCCCTTTTATTTGAAGTTTCTTAAATTAAACCCAAAATTGGCTTCCAGCAAGCTGGAGGAACTTTTATTATTCGTTTTCATATAAACATCCTCACAATAAAATGGACGGGGAACCAGACGATTTCGACTCGGATAAGGGGGATTTGGGTGGGTTTAGCATGCCCATGGCAGACTTCCAGATGCCCGATTTCTCATCCATAGGCCGCACGATGAAGATGCTCTCCTGGCTGCCTGCGATAATCTCATTTGTCTCCGTCATGTTCTTGGTCTTCCTCTCCCTGGTCATTTATAACGGCCTGGCTCAGCCCGATTATAACATCACCTATTGGAACTTCATGGTCATTGTGGTTGTCTCCCTGCTGGCAGGCCTCATAACGGGCGCGCTGGTCAAGACGGCTGTAGCCAGGAAGAAGTCAGGCTTCGGCTTTTGACTTAGGTTTTCTGTTAAAACCAACCTTTTTTCTTATCTGAACATATAGTAATCCTATGTCCCAAGTGAAGCTCTCGAAGCTGACCTTCAAGGTGGACGGCCTTTACACGGACGGGCACGCCCGCCGCTGCGAGGCGATGATAAGAAACTCTGCCGGCGGCATCGAAGACGTCAGGGCCAACTACACAAATGGTGCCGTCACCATAACCTTCGACGCCCGGAGGCAGACGCCGCACACGATACGCGACATCCTTGATGACACGGGGTATGTGGTTATCGGGTGATTTTTCTCTTTTGTCCCATTAACCTAACGTGGACTGTCGATGCGCAGTCCTCCTCCTACTATTAATCCAACTGGTCAGCGCAGCCCCTCTCAAGCTGGACGGCGAGTTACACTACAACCTCTTAGAAGTTACACTACAGGACAAGGAAGATTACAACATCTCCTTTGAGCTCAGTCTTCAGCTCAGGAAGAGGGCAGGTGAGTGGGAGTTGTTGGATACAATTGACTGTGGCGGCAACTTTTCCCTCGGCGCCCTGGAATCCATAGGATTAAACTGCAGTTACACTACACCCGAAGAACCGGGCGAGTACAAGATATACACGCGCGCGGACATAGTCAACGGCTCCCACACCTACAAGAACTTCTTCTTTGATGTGGACGCGAACGGCTTCAAAGAGCCCGAGCCGGAGAGTGATGTCATCCTGAGCTTCATCTCGGCTCCCGACAGCGTCAAGACGGGTGAGGAGTTCTCCGTAGTCGTGAACGTGACTGCCTACAAGGATGTATCTCTCGAGGTCTATTCCTACATCCACGAGGGCAAGGCCTGCTACTCCTTCTACGGCTGGAAGGGCAACGCCGAGAAGCATGACCTCAAAAGGGGCGAGAGCAGGCTCATCAACCTGACCGACGCAGTCGCTCACAAGGCTGTGAACGGCACCTACCAGCTCAAGGTGCGCGCAAGGGGGGAAAAGGACTGGGACATAGTGCGCGCGATAGTGGTCGAGCAGGTGCCCCCAGATTTGTCAGCGGAACTGCCGGAGAAAAAATCCGGTCAAGATTTCGGGTGGGTCCTGCTCCTTCTCGCTCTAATCCCCCTATTGTTGCTTATTGTCAGAAACCTGCTCTAGCCTCTTACCTGCGTGACCTCTCCCTGAGCTCCTTCAAAAAGTTCTTGACGCTCTTATGCACATCAGGTGGGCCTTCCGCTTTGGGTTCCTCTTTGGGTTTGGGCTTTGGCGCTTTGGGTTTCCCTTTAATCAGTTCCTCCTTCTTCGCATACTTCTTGCTTATGATCTCGCGCCACCTCTGGGCTTCCTTGCGCCTCTCATCTTCCTTCTTCTTCCTCTCCGCCTCTTCCTTCTTGCGCTGGGCCTCTTCGCGCTCCATCTCTCGCTGCCTCTTCTTCCCCGCCTCAGTGCGCATGAGCTCCTCTTTCATCCTTTGCTCCGCGACGAGCCTTGCCTCTTCTGCCTTCCTTTTCTCCTCCTCCAGAGCCCTTTTCTCCTCCTCCAGAACCCTTTTCTGCTTCTCCAGAGCCTTTCGCTTCTTCTCCGCGATGCGCGCCAGTTCCTTCCTCCTCTTCTGCTCAAGCGCTGCCTCCTTTTCCGCTGTTTTATCCTTCATTGGCACTGCCCCCTTGGAGGCCTTCTTCGCCTTGGCGCCCTCACCTTCGGCCTCCCGCGGCTTCCAGCCCTCAAGCCTTTCGTCCTTCTTGCCGTACTTCCTGAAGAGGAGTACCACTAACACAGCGCAGACAACTATTATGGCGAGCGGGATGAAGAACATGCTCTCAAAGCCGCTATCATCTTTCTCCTGGACCGAACCGGGATAATCAACCTCCTCGTTAACAACCTTGCAGTCTATGTCATCCTCAAACCTGCAGTCCGGATCACATATACCATCAGCCTGCATGTCGCACAGGCCGTCCTCTCCTCCGGACGGACAGTCCAGCCTGCAGGAGCCGTAGTCCTCCGGCTCGTCGCACTCCTTGTCGCCGCAGACGTGGCAGTCTATGACGCAGTCCTCCTTGCTCTCCCCGCCGCTGCATATCCCGTCCCCGCACTCGGCGCAGTCCGGGCAGTTGACGTCTTCGTTGGCGTCGCATATGTAGTCGCCGCAGAAGCCACAATCTTGGGGGCACTCGCCCCTCCCTTCATACCCGTAGCAGATGCCGTCGCCGCACGTTGAGTTCACGAATATGAGGATGGTCTTCCCGCACACCTTAATTAAATGGTAGCCGACTATCTCGGGCGTGAAGGTGATTATCCCCGTGTCGTCCGTCTTGAACTTGACCTTTTTGACGTTGGTCGTGGTATTGTAGAACCATATCTCGACGTCTGAGCCCTTCTCGATGGGACTGAACTCCCGGAGGAAGCCCTTGGTTATGTTGAGCACTAAATCCTGGTCATATGTCGGCTTTTCTGGCTGTATATCCACATTGCAGACCTCTACGACCTTGCCGCTGGTGAACGGGCAGGTGATTGCCGATGCTCCGCCCAACACCAAAACTAATGCTATCACCAGAAACTTTTTCATACTATCCTTTTTACAGGCTTAGCAATATAAAATCATATGCTTTTAACCCCTCTGCCGTTAACCACTTATGACCTTCTACACAAAAGGCGCCAACTTCGAGCGCAGCCTTGTGCGCAGGTTCTGGGACAGCGGTTTCACGGCCCTGCGCGCGGCCGGGAGCGGCTCGGCACCCTTCCCCATACCAGATGTAATAGCTATGAAGGGCCAGCGCGCCATAATCATCGAGTGCAAGACGACCAAGAAGACTGCCTTCCGGTTGGACAAGAACGACGTCGAGAAGTTGGAGACATTCCGCTCCCGGGCGGACTGCGAGGCCTACATAGCCGTCAAGTTCGACAGGGAGAAACCTCGTTTCTTCCCTCTCGATTTACTCTCAAGCAGGAAGATATCCAAGAGTGACACATCTATAAGCTTCGACACGCTCATAGGGCTGCAGCAGACCTTATAATCAAGCCCTCTCAAGGGCGCTGTGGCCCCCCTTTGACCAGGCCCACTTGTCTGCCTTGCTGGATTTCTTACTCCCTCCTTTCCTATCCCTTTCCTTACCATCTTCATCACCTTTCCCATCCCTTTTCCTGAGCACGGTCATGGCCAGTATGGCGGCCAGCAGGACGCCGATGGCGATGAGGTGTACTGTGTAGTCGGGAGCCTCCTCCACTATGACCACAGGGCCACTGTTGTCATCAGGTGGCTTTACGCCCGCTAGCGCTATGGCCTCGTTTATCAGCCTGCGCGCATTCTGATATTCCCCGTTGGAGAAGGCCCTGGAAGCCTGGTTGTACTTCTCCGTCGCGTCCACGCTGCTGGATGCCCCGATTATGTCATAGGCCTCATCCAGCTTGTCCTTGGTCTCCTTTCGCTCGAACCTGGTCTCGAGGTTGCCCAGGACAGTCTCTCTGAAGTCCTCTGCGTCCTCCTTGTAACTGTCCAGGCCTGTTGAGATGGCGGCGACCTTCTGCATGAAGATCTGCGCATCGCTTGGGTTTATGGCCGCGATGTACGTGTCCTCAAGCCTGGCCACGACAGTGTTGTATTTGCTTATGAACGCCGCCCAGGATGCGCTGAAGTTGTTGGCCAGCTCGAGCGTTTCGTTCAGGAGGTCCAGATAGTCCAACAGCCCCACACAATCGGGCGATGTAAAGAACTCGGACGATGCGTTGTAGAGCTCGTCCACCCCTTCAGCCAACTCAAGTGCGGAGCCCCTCACCACGGCGATATCCTCCTTGAAGCCGACGAACTCGGGGTTGGTTATCTCCCCCTCCCCCTTCACCGATTTGAGTGTGTTCTCGTAGTTGAACATAGTGGCGTTCATGCCCCTAAGCTCTATGGCCAGCGTGGGGTCAGTTATGAACTGGTTGAATATGTATGATGCGCCATACTCCTGGGAATACTTCACCGAGACCAAATCCGGTAGCAGGTCGCTGTCAGCCGGCAGGACGGCGCCGTCCACCCTAGACACAGCCACCAAGACGTTCTGCTTGTTGCCGAAGTATGTGAAGCCGCAGAGCCAGTAGGCGCCCTCGCAGCTGACAGGGCCAGTCACCTGGACGGTTTCGCCCTCGCCCGCATACTGGTTGCAGATGGTCCCGGCGTTCTCCTGGCTGAGCTGCGCTGAGGCTAATGGTATAAGCAGGGCAGCCAGCAGGATGGAAACCAGTTTTTTCATTTTGAGCCTATAATTAATGCTTCTGATTAAAAAAGATGGATTTGCGCGTGGTATTGCTGAACCCGCAGGAGGAGGGTAATGTCGGTTCCATAGCGCGCGCGATGAGGAACTTCGGATTCTCGGAGCTCTATCTTGTCAATCCCTGCGAGCTCGGCGGCGTCGCGAGGGCCTTCGCAAGCCACGGCATAACCGTTTTAGAAAAGGCAAAGACCGTAGGCAGTTTTGAGGAAGCTGTCAGGGGCTGCGACCACTTCGTTGGCACCACAGGCAAGAGGGGCGGGCACAAGACTCCCAAGAGAAAGGCGCCGCTCACCCCGGAGCAGCTGGCCGAGACCCTGCCGCCCGGCAAGGTGGCCATTGTCTTTGGCAACGAGGCCTACGGCGCCCCGAACGAGGTTCTCGCCAAAACGGACTTTGTGGTCAGGATACCCGCTAATCCAGAGTATCCCATCCTCAACCTGGCTCAGGCCGTATGCGTAGTCCTCTACGAGCTGGCCAAGAAGCGGTTTGAGAAGACTGTCAAAGAGAAGCCGCTCACGAGGAAGATGCGCGCGCAGCTGGACTTGTACACCAATGAGATTGTCAAAGGGGTATACGAGCAGCCCCACCAGCAGCGCGCCATAGGTGCGGCCCTCCAAAGGGTATACGGCAAGTCCATGCTGACAGCGCAGGAGGGGCAGCAGATTATCAGCTTCTACAGAAAGATCATGAGGAAGCTGTGAGCTCCCATTCCCAACTATCTCTAACATATGAATAAACTCAGCCGGTCCGCGATTATCTCGATTGTCCCCTCGCTCGTCTTGACCTCACCCACTGCATCGGCGCACATGCCCTTCTTGCCCTTCGCCTCCCCGAAGTACACGACATATGTAGTGTAACCGCCCTGATTGAGCAGCAGCTTGATGCCCATGCTCATGGTTTGGTACTCCTGGACCACACCCCTCACATGCACGGGCTCGTTGAGCATGAACGCGCTTATGTCTTCCAGGTCTGTCAGCCCCAACTCAATCTGCTCAGCGAGGACGCTAATCAGGAATATGCCCATCAGCGCGGCGGACGCCAGAAGGAGGGCCTTAGTTTCTGCCACTCGCGATAAGGAAGCGTATCCCCATCATGTTGAGGATGGAGAATCCCTTCGGGAATATTTCCAGCTCCACGCTATTAAACCTTTGCATGAGGCGCATCATATTGCCCTTCGAGTAGCGCTTAGTGATGTAACCCCAGTAGGAATCAGATATCCAGTCCGTCATCTTCGCGGCCAGGTTAAGCTTTACGTCCTTGAAGGTGGCGATGAGCACGAAGCCGCCCGGCCTGATGACCCGACTTATCTCCTCCATGACCTCCTCAGGGTAGACTATGTGGTGGAAGGACCAGAAGCATACCACTGCGTCAAAGCTGCCATCCTTGAACGGAAGCTGCTCGGCCTCGCCCAGGACGAACTTCCTTTTGGGATACGCCTCCTTGCAATAGGCTACCATCGCCGGCGCGAAGTCCAGGCCCGTGTACTTCATACCTTCTAGCCCCTCTGCAAGGTGGCCTGTTCCGCAGCACAAATCGAGCACCTTCGACCCCTTCTTGACGTTCTTGTGGACTATCCGGAGCACCTCGCCCGTCAGCTCCGTGCGCAGGTCCCTGGCCTTCCTCATCCAGTACCAGCTGTCGTAGTCTGCGCCTATCCTGTTGTATGCCCTGCGTGTCCTCTCCTTGGTATAATCCTTGTCCACACTTTCTCACCAGAACCTGTCCCAGGGTGCCTTGAACCAGCCGAAGACCCTCTTGAGCTTGCCCACGCAGGGGTAGAACATGGAGTACGCCCAGGTCCCGTCGTCCTTGTCTATGCAGAGGTACTCATCGATGGATGTCTTGAGCTTGACCTCCCAGACGTTGCCGTAGAGCCTGGGTCTGGACGGGTTTCCCACCCTGGAAGGCCCTACCAAGAGGTCCCATGCCATGTTCTTCGCCTGGACTTTGTCAACGGGCTTGAGGCGGTAGAAGTACTCATACAGCCGCTCCACGTAGTCCGCCCACCCCTTGACATATTCGCTGTTCTTCCCCTTGACTGTCTGATCCCTTACCTTCTTGAGATCCCTTATCTCCTTCTCGTTGCGGTTCAGGAACATGTCCCTCGTGAACTCACAAAGCACGCTGAAGCTGAAATAGTCTTTTGGGCATCTAGGGTCGTTGACCAGCTTTATGAACACGGGGACGTACTCGCTGCTGTGGAGCAGCAGGTCTTCGTCCTGCTCAGCGAAATGGAACTCCTCGTCGTAGCCCCATTTCACAATCTCCTCGATGCTGGGCGGGTCAGACATCTTGTAATTATTATTAAGCCATCGGCAAATAAAAAGGGAAACATGAGCTCTCTCACGTTTTTGGGGACCGGCGGCGGCAGGTTCGTCACGCTCAGCCAGGTCAGGAGGACCGCCGGCATCTGGCTGGAGGCGGACGGCAGGAACATCCTCATAGACCCTGGGGCGGGCACTTTGATATACGCCCTCGAGGCGGGCAAGGACCTGTCCACCCTGGACGCCATCCTCGTCAGCCACAAGCATCTTGACCACTACAACGACGCGGAGGTGTGCGTCGAGGGCATGACCGACGCCATGAACGTCAAGCGCGGCACGCTCTTCGTGAACGAGAACGTCGCGCGGTACCTATCAGACTACCACAAGGCCATGGTCGACTTCCGGACGTTTGACTCTCCTGGCAAGCACGAGGTGGCTGGCATAAGGCTGGAGACAGTTCCCACCTTCGACCACGACGACAACTTCGGCTTTAAATTCCGTTTGAAAGATGGCATCATAACATATGCGTCCGATACAAATTATAACAAGGAATTGGTTAGATATTACAAAGGCTCGGACATCCTAATCCTCAACGTCCTCCGCCTGGATGACAGCAAGATAATCAAGCACCTATGTGTGGGCGAGGCGGCGAAGCTGATACAGGAATCGAGGCCCAAGACCGCTGTTTTGACCCACTTTGGCTACCTGCTGGCGACGACGGACACGGACAGCATTGCGCGCAAGATAAGCAAGGCCACGGGCGTTGATACAATAGCCGCGCGCGACGGGATGCTCTTAGAACTCTAATCTCTTTTTGAATCCTGGCCCGTCCAAGACCAGCGTCTCATATTCCCCACCCTCCCCGCCGATGTGGATGTTGAGCTTCCTCAGCCTTTGTAGTGTAACTTCATCTATCCTCTTTCCTACCCAAGACTCGTCCAGACCATCCGCGAACACGCCTGCAATCCTCACGTCGAAGCCCGCGTCTATGACTGCGCGCATATATGCCTCCGGTCCCACATGCCACATGGGCGCTATCGAGGCCAGGCCCAGGTCGTCGCAGATCCTCTCAATCCGCGTCTTCTGGTAGTCGGACGCCAGCGCGCCGGAGACCACACCATCAATTTTCTCCTGCTGCTTCAGCTTCTTGAGCATTCCCTTTAAATCCTCGACCTCTTCTTCCTTCACACCCTCCGTCTCCAGCCGGTACAGCTTGAGCCCCATCGCGCGCGCCTGCTCAGGGACGCGATCTATGTTGAGCGTGTGGTACATATAGGATTCCTTGTTCTTGGAAACGACACTCAGCAAACAGACCACCTCATATCCCTGCTGTTGGGCATAGTGGACTGCGTAGGCTGAGTCCTTGCCTCCGGAGAAGAGAGCCGTGACCTTCACGCTATTTTATCTGTTTTAATTGTAAAAATACGATATGCCTAGAAAACCTGCCTTCCGCCACGAGGCGCATGTCTTCAAGCCGCCGCAGCCTCTTGTGATAGTAGGAAAGGACCGCAGGCTTCTGGACAAGATGTGGCGAAGCGTCGAGGGGATGGACCTTAGCTCGCCCGGGAGGCTGACCCCCAGAGAGCTGCGCTCCATGCACCCGCTCATATTGGAGCAGCTGATTCAGACGGCCGACAGGCCGGAACTGGCCAGGCACCGCGAGGCCATCCGGATTTCGCGCGAGTTGGCAGGCATCCCCGTGAGGGGTCTGCGTTTCATGCCCGCAGAGATAAGCCTGCACCCGGTCATCAAGACCCGCCTGCTGGATTCGTACGACAGGGAGGCAATGTTCCCGGTGGACCTTCCCCCAGAAGAGCAGATTAAGTCGTCCCTATACAACAAGGGCGTCCTCGGCGCCCACGTCAGGTTCATGCCCGAAGGCGCCCACGATTATCAGTATCCCCAGATGGTGGCGCACATAGACATGCCCGAGCCAGGCACCTTTGTGGTGGGGCCGTACGGCATGAAGGGCTCTTTGGAGCCTAGGCTCGTGCCTAAGTTCCTCCAACAGCACTACCTCCCCGGCGCAGCGCCTTCCCTAGGCCTTGCACTAATTCTGAACCGCCTCCGGGAAATCGGGGCCGAGAGGGTGATAATACCTGGCGATACCTACATGCATGAAACCGTTGGCGCCAAGCAGTGGCAGATACGGCACAACGTGAAGGCGATTGCGGACGGTAGCATGGTGCCCAGCGGCGCCGACCGGGCAAAGGCTGCTGAGCTGGCTAGGGGGACCCTGCGCGACTGGGACAAACTCCCCGCGAGTGAGGTGCATGGGCGGCTTAGGCGCATGGGAATGAGCAGTTTCATAAGGTCTCTAGCG
>Ga0209121_10003089_pt1 | contig 16342 bp, 9 predicted proteins | sample Cruoilmetagenom3_FD_187292 | JGI IMG/M metagenome (GOLD analysis project Ga0209121, IMG submission 187292) | Oil polluted marine microbial communities from Coal Oil Point, Santa Barbara, California, USA - Sample 3 (SPAdes) (version 2) | ecosystem: Environmental > Aquatic > Marine > Oil seeps ... | reverse complement strand
GCGTGAGCGCGACGTTACTATACAGGGCCACGTGAGCCGCGCCAGCGACGGCGCGGGCGTGGCCGGGATCACAGTAGACGCCTGGACCGCTGGCGGTGGCGACTGGTGGTCTACCACCACCGCCGCCGACGGTTCCTACAGCCTCGCCATTATCACCGGCACCTGGGACATCGGTCTGACACCCCCGGTCTCCTCGACCTACGTCGTCGCCTCACAGCCCGGCCGGGTCGTCATCACCCAAACCGGCACCGTCTCCGGGTTGGATGGCCTGCTCAGGGCAACCGACGCCGAGGTCATGGGCCAATTGGTGGACTCAGACGGCAAGGTGTTGACGGAATTGAACGGCTGGAGTTACGGGCGCATCGTCACCGAGACAGCCCCCACCTTTGGCGGCTCTGTCAACAACGGGCGCTTCAACTGGCGTGTCGCCTCCGGTGAGTACCGCGTGGGCGCGTGGCTCCCGCCGGGCGCGGCCTACACCGTCCTGGGCGAGATGCTGGTCAGTATCAGCCCCGGCGAGACCAAGTCTGTCACTGTTGCCGTAGCTCCCCAAGACGCCCGGCTGATCGGCCTCTTCCAGGGGCCTGCTGGCCACGTCAGCGGGGTTATGAGTCCCCAGAGCATTGAGCCTATCCAGCCTGACGGCATCGTCTACGCCACCAGCGGGATGCTGGGCGCCTGGCAAGAGACCACTATCAACCCCGATGGCACCTACGAGTTGCCCGTGGCCGAGGGCTGCTGGAACGTGGGCTACCGCCTCGAGGGCGAGGAGTACGTCAGCAATCCCTACCCCGATACCCGCGTGTGCATCAGCAGCAGCCAGACCATCCGGCTGGACTGGACCGTGGTCGAGGCCAACGCACGCATCCTAGCCACCGTCCACGACCCTGACGACCTGCCCCTGCCCGATGCCTGGGTCTGGGCCTCTCGCCCGCCGGCACAGTCGGCCATCACGCTGAACACCGGCGAGACCACCGACGTCGCGGGCCAAGCCCAGGTGCGCGTACCCGAGGGCACCTACATCGTCGGCGCGGGCGTGCCGCCGGAGTGGGGCTACCTGCCGCCCACTGCGGAGACTGTCACCACCACTGCATCCGCCTCGGCGCAGGTCACGCTCACCTTCCGCACTTCCGACGCAGCCATAGACGGCAGGCTGACCCTCAACGACGTCGCCGGGCAACCGGCCTTCTACCAGGCCAGTGTGTGGGCCTGGTCGGATAGCGGCACCTACGCCACCACCGCCACCCGTTACGACGGCACCTACCACCTCCCCGTCACCGGCGGCGAGGTCTGGCACGTCGGCGCGGTCTACGAGTACCACGACCAGAGACTGGTCTACCGGACACAGCGGACTTCGATAGTCAAGGTAGGGGTCGGTGAGACGCGGATGCTTAATATGAGACTCTACCTGGACCCCACCCCGCTGCCAGCGTCCGTCTCCTACAAGATCAACCCCCGCAAGATGACAGTCATCACGCTGGAAGATGGCACAAAGATCACTATTCCCCCCGGGGCGCTGTCTACCAGGTCTACTAAGACGGTTATCTCGCTGCGCACCAAGGAGGAGATATCGCTGGTCATCACGCCCATAGCGTCCGGGCTGGCTCACAGTATCAACACGCAACCCTTTGGCTTTGGCTACGCCATGTTCGCCTTCGACAGGCACGGCCAGATCGTGGACACCTTCAACCAGAACGTCCTCATCACCTTTGGTTACACCGACGAGCAACTGGACTACTTCGGTGTCTCCGAGGGTGACCTGGTGCCGGCCTACTTCTCGACCACGTCAAACTGCTGGGCCTATCCCAAGAGTTACTCGATTGACACCAAAGACAACCGCATCACGCTAGAGATTGACCACTTCACCACCTTTGCCCTGGTTAGCACCGAGGTACAGCCGAAGGCATCCCAAATCCACCTGCCGTTGGTGTTGAAGAACTCCACCGGCAAACAGGCTATCTACCTGCCGCTTGTCCTGAGAGGCGGTTGACGAATCTCCAGATGAGGAAGTGAGTAGATGAGTAGACGAGTAAATGGGTAGACGAGGCGAGCGATGAAGCAGAGTTGTGGTAGATTGGTACATTATTGTGCTTTGCTGAATCTACCTATCATCGGCCTGTGTCTGATGTTGCCGCCGGTCGCCCGCGCCGAGGGGGGCGGGCCGGGTGTCGTGCTCCTGGAAACCAGCGACACTGGCCTGCGGTTGCGGGTCGCGCCTGTTCCCTGTCGAGGAGAAGAGGGGCAGATCGTGCTCGTCGGCATCCCCCCCGGCGCCGAGGTTTCGGCCCGGCTGCTCTTTGAGGACGGGGGCAAGGCGTTGCCGCTGCAGGTGGAGGTGGTGCTCACCGGTCGTCTGCGCGACCAGACTTTCGCTGCCGTGCGATTGAGGCACACCGGCGACGAGGATGACGAGCATATCGAGGCCGCGCCTCCCTACGCCGACGTACAGATCGTCTTCGAGCCCCAGCCCCGAATGCAGCCCCGAATGAATTCGAGGCCTGCCACTCCAAACACGTTAAAACGTGTTGGGTTTAACCCGTTTGAACGGGTTTCGTTTGTCAGCCGTCGAATTCATTCGACGGCGATTAGGCCGGAGCATCCGCTGTGGGAGCCGGTGCTGGCCTGCGCCCTGGTGAACTACGAGCAGGCTCGTGTATGGCGGCAGAAACCAGGGTTTTTCCGAAAACCCCGGTTTCTAGGAAGCGACGGCCCGTGGTACAAAGTCACCGTGTCGGCCGACGGCCTGTACCGCCTGACCCACGCAGACCTGGCGGCGGCAGGGCTGCCAATGGACACGCTCGACCCAGCCACGCTGTGCCTGTTGGACGACGGTGTGGAAATTCCACTCTGGGAGGAAGACGATACGCTCTACTTCTACGGCCAGCAACGCCGGAGCCGCTACGGCGACGAAAACGTCTACTGGCTGACCTACGGCGGTGTGGCCAGGACACGCATGCTCACTCGCTCCGTCCCATACAGCGGCAACCCGGCCGCGCCCACCTACACTGTCACCGCGCGCTTTGAGGAGGACGAACTTTATCGCTCCCAGCTCCCCATGCTGGAGGAGACCGACCACTGGTACTGGGAGAACTATCAGAATAGCCTCTCGGCCTACCTTGCGATTTATCCGCCCGGCCTGGCGAGCGGCGACTACACCGCCACGCTGCGCATCGCACTCCAGGGGTACACCTCCCACCCCAGTATCAACCCCGACCACCACGCCCGCGTGCTTCTCAACGGGCATACCCTGGGCAACGTGACCTGGGATGGGCAGGAACCTGCCGAGGCGACGTTCGACTTTCCGTCAGGTTGGCTGATGGCAGCGCACCGGCCTGGAGGGGCCGGTGCTGGGCAGGACTGCGACCCATCACCGCCTGCTCACGGCGGCGCGCTCAGCGAGAACCTGGAAGTGCAGGTGGTCCCAGACACCGGCGCGATGACGGATGCGGCGCTGGTCAACTGGCTCGAACTCACTTACCAGCGCACCCCTACTGCTACCGCCGACTCCCTGACCGTTCCCCACGCCGGAGCCGCCACCCACGACCTGACCAACTTTACCGCCGACCCTGTTTTCCTCCTCGACATAGCCGACGCCACCTCCCCCACCCTGCTAACGAACGCACACCATACCTCACCTTTGACGTTTGACGTTTCACGTTTGACGCCTCACGTTTCACGTTTCACGCCTCACGTCCAGTTCACCGACCCCTCCCCCGCCTCCCACGTCTACCTGGCCGCTGGCCCCACCGCCGTGCGCATCCCCACCATCACGCAAGATGTGCCCTCCGACTGGCGCACCCCTGGCCACGGTGCGGACTACATCGCCATCGCCCCCGCCAGCCTGCACGATTCGCTCCAGCCCTTGCTCACCCACCGGGAGGGCCAGGGACTGCGGGTGGCGCTGGTGGATCTGCAGGACGTCTACGATGAATTCGGCGACGGGGAACTATCGGCGGAACCGATTCGCGACTTCCTGGCCTACGCCTATGCTTCCTGGCAGCCGCCCGCGCCTAGTTACGTCCTGCTGGTCGGCGACGGCCACTATGATTTCCAGGACAATCTGTCCACCGGCTCGGCCAACCCGTTGCCCCCCTACCTGGCCCTGGCCGACCCCTGGCTGGGCGAGACCGCCGCCGACATCCGCTTCGTGACCGTCAGCGGCGACGATCCCCTGCCTGACCTGGCGCTGGGCCGCCTGCCGGTCAATACCCCGGCCGAACTGAGTGGCGTGGTGAACAAGATCCTGGCTTACGAGGGAGAAACCGGGTTTTTTCCGAAAAACCCGGTTTCTAACGCCCTATTTGTGGCCGACGACGCCGATGGCCCCGACGACTTCGCCGCCTACTCCGACCTGGTGGCCGATCACCTTCTGCCCGATGGAATCACTGCCCACAAAGTTTACCTTGGAGAGACTCACCTCACCCCGGAGAGCGTCCGTGAGGCCATCGTCGCCGCCATCAACGACGGCGTGCTGCTGGTTAACTACGTGGGTCACGGCTGGATCAACTATTGGGCCGACGAGGAGTTGTTTGGACTGGGGGAACTGGCTCAATTGGACAACGGGGGACACTACCCGGTCTTTTTGCCCATGACTTGCTGGGAGGGCTACTATCATATGCCGGACTACCCCTCGCTGGCCGAGAGCCTGGTTCGTGCGCCGGGCAAGGGAGCCGTGGCCAGTTGGTCGCCCACAGGTCAGGGTGTGGTGACCGGCCACGACGTGCTTCACCAGGCCTGGTACAGCGCCGTCTTTTCCGACGGCATCACACACCTGGGCCTTGCCAACGTTGCCGCACAGGTCGCGCTCTACCAACAGGCCCCCGAACACGTCGCACTGATAGATACCTACGTTCTGCTGGGCGACCCCGCCACCCACCTGGCTTATTGGCCCGAACAAGTATATCTGCCGGTGGTCAGTAGGATAGGAATTAACGAGTAGATGAGTAAATGAGTAAATGAGTAAATGAGTAAATGAGTAAGTGAGTAAGTGAGTAAGTGAGTAAGTGAGTAAATGAGTAAGTGAGTAAATGAGTAAAGGAGTGAGCGATGACTATCAAGAGAGAATCCAGTCACGTGATACGCGGGCTGCTCGTCGCTGGCCTGATGCTGATGCTACTCGGTGCCCTGCAATCGGGCCGGACTGCCTACGCCGTGGGCGAGGCGTCCACCAAATTCGGCGTCTACATCCCACCCAACGCGGACTACAACAGCCGCGACCCCGGCTTGCTGGTGACGGCCGTCCAGGATGGCACCACGGTGGACATCGTGGACGGCGACGATGACGGCGATGACGACGACACCCACCTGGGTGTCACGCTGGACAAAGGACAGAGCTACCTGGTCTACATCCAGGACGGCGACGTCAACGACGACCGCGGCGGGCCGAAGGCTACCCAGGGAGACTATTTCCTGGTCACGTCCGACAAGCCGGTCATCGTCTGCAACTTCACCCGCAACACCTCCTGGGAGCACGACTTTGTCCCTGCCACCAACAAGACCATGGTCGGCGCCGACTTTTACTTTTACGTCTTCAGGATGCACAGCAGTCAGAAGCCCCAGGTTGACCCCATCGCCTACTCCGACGACACGTTGGTGCAACTGATTGACGTAACCGACACGGCCATGACCGGTTCCGGCTATACCAGCGTCGTGAGCGACGCCAACGGCGCGATGATCGGGACATGGGAACTGGACGCCGGGGAAGACCTGTTGGAGGTGAATGGTGTCACTGTCAGCCTGGACGTGGGGCACACCTACCACCTCCTGGCGAACAAGAAGGTCACCCTCCAGTACGGTACGCTGGGTCACAGCACCTACGGGCGGCGCGACGGCGGCGCTTACGTACCCAGCAAAAATGGCTACTCGGCCGGGCGCACTTTCTACTTCGGCATTCCCTACGACAAGGGCAAGTACCGCGAGCGCGAGTTGCGCATCGTCACCTACGACGAGGGCGCTGACGTTTCCGTGCGCGGTTGGAATACCGGCGCGCCTCAGTGGGACGATGTGCACACCGTCACGCTGGGACCTCACGGCCACCTGGAACTCATCGGCAACGAACTGGGAGACGACTATTACTTCTTCGAGGTCAAGGCCACGGCCAACGTCTCCGTCTTCGAGACCAACTGGTTCGAGACTGGCAGTTACGGTACCTCCGACATCGCCACCTATATCTCGTCGGCGGCGGGTACCGGGGCCGGACGCCGTTTCGAGGCCTACCTGGGGCCGCCCGGCAGGGAACCGAACCTGGAGACCGGTCAGGGCAAGACGATGCTCACCCACCTCTACGTCTTCGCCAACGAGGAAGCGGACGTGGTCGTCTACGACCCGGATGCCTACGGGGAGTGGATCGAACTGTACAACGGTACTGATGCTGGCGTGGACCTGAGCGGCTGGACTTTGACTAACAGTGCCGGTGAGACCATTGTGTTGCCGGAACACGCCTACGTTGCGGCGGGAGACTACTATTTGCTGGAATACCACGAGAAAGCCACTGAGGTCCCCTCCGATTTCATCTACGGCGGGCGCTACCCCTACTTCAAGTTGGGCAATGGCGGGGACACGCTGACGCTGACCGATGGCACGGACTACACGGAGGTGCTTACCTACGACGAAACCTGGGGCGAACATGGCGTCTACTATACCCTATCCCGCATCAATCCCTTCAATGAAGTCAATGATCCCGACAACTGGGCCGATGCCTGGACCTGGCATAACAACATAGCCGATAACCTGGGTGCGTTCCTTGGCACCCCCCGGGCGGAGAACGACGTTTCCTGTCTGGCGGCAGGAAGGATGAAGCCTGCTATGCCGATCCCGGGAAAGGTGGTCATCAACGAGATTATGACCGGTCGGATCTGGCGGTACTTTACGGTACCGGAAGAGGGGTATTACGACGTCGCCCTGGACGTCTGGGACTGGGAATCCATCCACAACGGCGATCGTCCCAATTCAGGCAGCGTGGATCCCGAGGGGCCGTACCTGATCGTCGAATCCGACGAGGTGGTCAGTGTGATGGACACCAACTGGAACGACAACTGGATGACCTACGCCACCGCCATCCTTTACCCGGATCCGGCGTTGGTTTACCTGCCCAGTCACTACCAGCGCACCGCCGGGCAGGAGGTCGCCTTCACCGCCGACGTGTGGATGGCGGAGGAGACACTGTACAACCCGGTCACCACCGTAGACGTTCCCGCCGATGTGGAGTATACTTCGGACAGCTATATCACCCCGGCGCAACTCTCCGCCGCCACCGTGAACGAGACGCAGCACGCCGATGGCTCCTGGACCATCACCTGGACTCACAACGCCTCTATGTCCCCCACCGATGGCGTGTACCACTTCGTCGTCACCATCACCGTGCCCCCTGGCGCGGTAGAGGGCAGCCGGCTGCGCAGCGTGGCGACCACGACTGGAACCGGCTCCTCCATCGGCGGTGATCTCTATACGACACAGGACGTCATCGTCGTCGTCGTAGGCGCCGACGAGTCGAGTGAAGTGGAACTGGTGATCAACGAGGTTATGGCCCACCCGTCCGCGGGCGGCGAGTGGATCGAGTTGTACAACTACGGCACGACGGACGTGGTGCTGACTGGCCGCACGTTGAGCGACGGCGACGCGCTGGCCTACACCTTCCCGCAGGTTGGCGGTGCTGACCTGGTGCTACCCACCGACGGCTACGTAGTCGTCCACCTGGGCGACGGCACCAACAGCCAGACCGACCTGTACGCCGGTGCGAGTTCTGCTGGCTCGCTGGACGACACCGAGGACCAGATTGCCCTTTTTGCCGGTGATGAACTGGCGGCCGGTGCGATGCTGGACTTCATGCAGTGGGACGACGACGGCACGCTGAGTGACCCGACGGCCGATGACCTGGCAGTGACCGCTAACCAGTGGCCCGATGGGGGCTGGGTGCAGCGCAACCTGTCGGCCGGGCGCACGCTGGGCCGCGACCAGTACAGCACAGACACCAACACCCCTGCTGACTGGGAGAACACTGGCGGCGTGGACAGCAGCATCCCCACTTCCGGCGGAGTCAACTGGTCCAACCCGACCGCCGTGACGCTGGGCTACTTTCGCGCCGTGCGTGCGCCCAATGGCGTGCGACTGGAGTGGGAGACCACCAGCGAGGTGGACAACGTGGGCTTCAACGTCTACCGTAGCCAGATGCCAATGGGCCACCGCTGTCGGGTCAACGATACGCTGATTCCCAGCCGGTCGCCTGGCGGGCTGCTGGGAGCCACCTACATCTACCTTGATAACGACGCGCGGGCTGACCCGGAGCCCGTCCCGCTCGCAACCCCCGTCCCGGGGGCGTCCCCAGCCTACTACTGGCTGGAGGACGTGGACATCGCCAGACGCACGGCCCTGCATGCCCCGATTTACTACGACGGGGTAGGCGCGCCAGCAACCGTGCTCTACCTGCCGTTAGTTATGCGACGCTAGTTCCGGGATAAGGAGCCGGGAGTACGGAGTAGGAAGTAATGGAGGTAATCCCGTGATCAAGGACAAGCGTACTCTGGCCGTAGATGACTCTGCTGCCATCCGCAGTTACCTGCGAACCATCCTCACCTCGCAGTGCGCGAGTGTGGACGTCGCGGCCTCCGGTCGAGAAGCACTGGAGATGTACGCCAGTGATGAGCGGTACGACCTCATCATGCTCGACTTGATCCTGCCCGACATGAACGGCATTGAGATACTTGAGCATATCCGCCAGGAGGACGACGAAACCACCGTGGTCATACTCACCGGCGTCGGCGGAGTGAAATCGGCCATTGCTACCGTGCGGCGTGGCGCAGATGCCTACATCGAAAAGCAAGACATCGCCGTGGGTAGCGACCTGACTGAGTTCTTCTACGTCCTCGAACAGGCGCTCGAACATCGCGCTGGCCTCGTCGCCCAGAGGCACCTTCAGGAGGTCAAGACCGATTTCTACTCAATGGTCACGCACGACCTGCGCAATCCTGCCAGTGGCATTCTGACCGCGATCCAGGTGCTGCTTGAGGGCGGGACCGGGCCGCTCACGCCCGAGCAGATTGAGCTCTTCCGCATCATCCAGCAGTTGGCCAACAAAATGCTCGGACTGGTCAACAACTATCTCGACTTTGCTAAGATTGACGCTGGCTACCTGCATCTCAACCTGGGCGATGTCGAGCTACGCGAAGTAGTGGAAGCCAGTGCTCACCTCGTTCGGTTGCAGTCTCAGTCCAAGAACCAGACCCTCACGCTTGACTTGCCGCCCGATCCTGTACCCGCCCGCGCCGACGCCGAAAGGCTCCTGCAGGTGCTCGACAATCTGCTGTCCAACGCGGTCAAATACACGCCCGAGGGGGGGCGCATCACGGTGCAGTTGCGCGTCGAGGACGACCAGGCCCTGTCTGCCGACAGGCAGGCCGTGTTCCGCGTCAGCGACACGGGGGTGGGCATCCCGCCGGCCCAACTGCCTGCCCTGTTCACCAAATACCATCGCGTCCCAGGCGAGGCCACGCTCGGCATTTCGGGCACCGGGCTGGGCCTGCTCATCGTCAAAGAGATCGTCGAGGCCCACGGCGGCACTGTCCGCGCCGAATCTGAAGGCGTGCGGGGGAAAGGGGCGATGTTTATTGTGAGTATTCCGCTTGGACAGGGGGCGGAGTGACGATGTGAAACGTGAAGCGTCAAGCGTCAAACGTCAAACGTCAAGCGTCAAACGTGAAGTGTGAAGATGGTGTCTGAGTGTGGTGCTGGGTCGGTGAGAGATGGGGCGGAACGCTTGGGGGAAGTTGTCGAAGAGCGGGCGTTCGGTGGTGTGCTGGATCACGTCCGGCGCGAGCGAAGGCTGGATTGCAGCCAGTACAAGGAGAGTTTCCTGCGCCGCCGGTTGGCGGTGCGCATGCGGGCGCGAAGTATCAGTACCTACCAGGACTACCTGGCTGTGTTGCGTTCCAACCCGGCCGAGTTGGAGGCTCTGCTCGCCGCTCTCACCATCAACCTGTCCTGCTTCTTCCGCGACAAGGCTGCCGTTGAGACACTCAAGGACGCCGTTCTGGCTCCCCTTATTGCCCGGCGAACAGGGAACCGGCGACAGAGCCTGACTGTCTGGAGTGCTGGCTGTGCTGCTGGCGAAGAGCCGTATTCCATTGCTATGATCCTGGCTGACTTGTTGGGGGCCTCCCTGGCTAAATGGAAACTCGTCATTCACGCCACCGACGTAGATGCGACCGTATTGGCCCGCGCTCGTCAGGGAGTGTACCGCACGGTCAACTTCTCTCCTGGAGGCGGCCCCGTCCCGATACATTTACAGCAGGCCCACTGCGTGGCGAGATACTTTATCTATGACGAGGACACATTTACAATACGGCCGGAAATCCGCAGACTGGTTACCTTTCGGCAGCATGATATCACCACAGCGTCCCCCTTGCCGCGTTACGACCTGGTACTGTGCCGCAATGTGCTCATCTACTTCGCCCGCGAGCACCAGGAGGGAATCGTGCGCCACCTGCTCGATCACCTGGAACCGGGCGGCTACCTGATGCTGGGCATGGCGGAGATGCTGCCGCTGGCGCTCTCCAGCCGGGTGGAACCGGTGGACGGGCGGCTGCGGATTTATCGGAAAATGAACCAATGAACAATGAACAATGAACAATGAACAATGAACAATGAACAATGAACAATGAACAATGACAAATGGCAAATGAGCAAACACTGCCGCGCAAGCCGGTTTTCGAGTGCTCGGAAAAAACGGAGGTAAGAATGAAACTGGGAACAAAACTCACGCTGGGATTCCTGACAGTCGCCCTGGTCACGTGTGCCTTGGGCTTCTTCTCGCTGCGTACCTATTACAACATCCGCGTAGAGTTCTCCCTGTTGAAAGAAGACGTCATTCCGGGCACGTTGTCCATGATGGACACAGAAGGCGCGGTTAAGACTCTCCTGGTGGAAGTGGACGAGATTGTACGCACCGGGGACGTCACGCACCGGGAACCCGCCATGGAGGCCATCGCGCGCATTCAGGAGAACACGGCAGAACTCACAGCGCACGAAATCCACATCGGGGATGAGGAAGGGCGAGTGGCCCAGGATATGGAAGACCGCGCCGCGCATATCATCAGTTTGGCCGAGCAAGTGATGAATGCGGTGGAAGCAGGTGGATCACAGGCCCAAGTAGCGCACTCCCAACGCCAAATGCACGTCGAAACAGAAGAGTTGGCGATTGTCCTCAAGGAGCACGTGGCCGTGCACATGAGCGAATTGGCCGAGACAGAGGAGAACGTGCACAGGACATACACAGCCGGTGTCCGGTCAGTTTGGGTGGCCATTGTCATCACCCTGGCGGTGTCCCTTGGCGCGGGATTCTACACGGCCAGGTCGGTTCTCAAGCCAATCTACCTCCTCAGCGCGGTAGCCGAGAGCATTAGCCGTGGCGACCTGGACGTGGCCGTTGATGTCACGTCTAACGACGAGACGGGCGTGCTGGCCCGCGCCTTCAACCACATGACCGAAAACCTGCGCCTTATGCTGGAGCGCATCGCGGAGACCTCACAGCAACTCTCCGCCTCCAGCGAGGAACTGGCGGCGATGATGGAGCAGATGAACAATGCCTCCGAGCAGGTGGCCGTGACTGCTGGCGAGATGGCGCAGGGGGCGGCCACTCAAGCGCGCCGGGCGGAAGAGGCCTCCCACTCTGCGGCGCAACTGGCCACCGCCACCAGCCAGATCGCCGGCAACGCCCGCCAGTCCAACAACGCCTCGGCCCAGGCTCAGCAGTTGGTGCAGGACTCGGCCCGGGTAGTAGGTGCTCTGAGCAATAAACTGGGCGAGATTGAGCGGGTGGTGGCGTTGGTAGACAAGATCGCCGACCAGACCAACCTGCTGGCGCTGAACGCCTCCATCGAGGCGGCGCGGGCCGGCGAGCACGGGGCGGGCTTCGCGGTCGTGGCCGACGAGGTGCGGCGGCTGGCGGAGCATTCGGCGGCTTCGGTGGGGCAGATCGCGGCGCTGAGCCAGGAGATCGGAGATAGCCTGCGGGAGATGCTGGCAGTGATGGAGGAGGCACAGAAGGGAGCGGCTCATACGGTATCGCTGGCCCAGGAGGTCGGGGCGGCAACGGAGGAGCAAGATCGGGCGTCGGAGGCAATGGTGGAGGCAGTAAACGAGATGGCAACCGTGGCCGAGGAGAACGCGGCCTCCAGCGAGGAGATCGCAGCCTCGATCGAGCAACAGGTGGCTTCGATAGAACAAGTGGCTAATTCCGCCCAGGAGTTGGCAGAGGTAGCCAGTAGTTTGCAACAGACCGTAGCCGAGTTCACAGTCAGGCCTGTCCCCACCTGCCCGTACTCCGCCACCTGTGCGATATTCGAGCATTTCCCCACGGAAACGTCAAGATACGTCGGCCAGTACTGCGAAGGCGACTTTGAGGAGTGCGAGAGAAAGAAGCGCCAGGATGCCGGGCAGCCAGTCCCGCCGACGCTGCTCCCAGATGGTAGTTCTCTGTTTTGAGGAGTGAAAAATGAGTGAGCAGAGTTCGTCACATGTCAGGAAGCAAGCAGGGCTGTTTGCGAGGATGAAGATCGCGCAGCGTGTACTCTCGCTCATCCTGGTTGGCCTCGTCTTTGTCGTGGCGGCGCTGGTGACGATGTCCGTCGTCAAACAGACCCGCATCGCCGTGCAAGAAGAAGACCGGCGCTTTCAGGACCACTACGTCAGCTTCTTGGCGACGATGGAGGAGCGCGGGGAGACCGCTCTGGCAGTGGCGATCAATATCGCCCACACGCCCGATATCCAGCGGGCATTTGCCGCACGGGATCGGGAGGAACTGACACGGCTGACGTTGCCCATCTACCAGGACCTGAATAAGGAACTTGACATTGCTCAATTTCACTTCCACACGCCGCCGGCCACCTCGTTCCTGCGGCTGCACTTGCTGGACCAGTACGGCGACGACCTTTCGGACCATCGCCACGCCGTCGTGTTGGCCAATGTCCAGCAGATTACCGTCATGGGGTTGGAGAAGGGGAAGGGCGGGTTGGGCATCCGGAGCATCGTGCCGGTCAGTTACGAAGGACAGCACATTGGGACCGTGGAATTGGGCATGGATTTTGGGGAGCCGTTTTTGGACCACTACGCAGTGTGCTATGACCTGGACGTGTGTATCTATTTGATCGCAAGCGGCGACGAGATTAAGATGTTCGAGGACGCAGAGAAGGCTGAGGCGATGGTGGGCGATGATCTGTGGCTTTACGCCTCGACCATGGACGAACGGTTACCGGTTCCTCTGGAGGTCTACGACCAGGTGCGCGAGAGCGGCGAGACCGTCACCAGCAGGGTCTCACACGCGGGGGATCACTACGGCGTGCTGGACGGCCCGCTGTATGACTATTCCGGCGAACTCATCGGCGTCGTCGAGATCAGCGCACTGCGCAACGACGTCGTGGCCGATATTCAGCGCGGCCGGAACGGGGCGTTGCTGGCGGGGGGGCTCATCCTGGTGGCCGTGCTGGTCCTGGCCTACGTGAACGTCAAGCGTATCAGCGCCCCACTGGTAGCGATGAGCCGCGCGGCAGAGCGGGCGGCGGCGGGCGATCTGACCCAGACCGTCCCCGTCACCACGGAGGATGAGGTGGGTGTCCTGGCCGCCGCTTTCAATCGGATGATCGAAAACCTGCGCCACTTGCTGGATCGCATCGCGGAGACCTCACAGCAACTCTCCACTTCCAGCGAGGAATTGGCGGCGATGATGGAGCAGATGAACAGTGCCTCCGAGCAGGTGGTCGTGACTGCCGGCGAGATGGCACAGGGGGCGGCCACTCAAGCGCATCGGGCGGAAGAGGCTTCCCACTCTGCGGCGCAACTGGCCACCGCCACCAGCCAGATCGCCGAGAACGCCCGCCAGACCGGCGCTGCTTCGACTCAGGCCCAGAAGTTGGTGCAGGCCTCGGTCCTGGTGGTAGATGCCCTGAGCGACAAACTGGGAGAGATTGAGCGGGTGGTGGCGTTGGTAGATAAAATCGCCGGCCAGACCAACCTGCTGGCGCTGAACGCCTCCATCGAGGCGGCGCGGGCGGGCGCGCATGGGGCGGGCTTCGCGGTGGTGGCCGACGAGGTGCGGCGGCTGGCGGAGCACTCGGCGACTTCGGTGGGAGAGATTGCAGCGTTGAGCCGGGAGATCGGAGACCGCCTGCAGGAGGTGCTGACGGCGATGGAGGAGAAGCGGAGAGCAGTGGGGCAGACGGCGGCACTGGCGCAGGAGACGGCAACGGTGACGAAAGAGCAAGAGGAAGCATCGGAGACAATGGTGAGCGCGGTGAATGAGATGGCGGCCATGGCGGAGGAGAACGCGGCCGCCAGCGAGGAGATCGCAGCCTCGATCGAGGAGCAGGTGGCCTCGGTGGAACAAGTGGCCGATTCCGCACAGGTGCTGGCAGAGATGGCCAGTAGTTTGCAGCAGACCGTATCGGAGTTCAGAGAAAGTGAGTCAGCGAGTCAGCGAGTCAGCGAATAAGCCCCGGAATGAATTCCTGGGCTGCTATCCAAAACCCACTGAAGTGGGTTGGGACGACATTCTCAGACCAGACCTGACAGGTTTCCGAGAGATTTTTTGTGTCAAAGTATCCGTCCGTTTACAAGTGTACTTGTCTTGGAAAATGCCTGCAAAAACCTGTCAGGTCTTGGATTGTATCGGCAGGGTGAGTCACCAACGGATTCTTCAGGAGGAGGCAAAATGACTAGCACATCACGTTCGCCAATTCCAACCCAAAAACGAACAGAAGATCAGCGCAAGGCGCGCTTGCTGCACATCCTGCTCGCCAGTTTTGGTATATTCGTCGCCGTGGGGCTGATAGTCGCGCTGGTTCGTTCTCTCTCGCCCGTGGTCATCGGCGCCGACAGCGCATTGCTGCTGGGGCTGGCCCTGTGCTACGGACTGTCGCGGTGGGGACGACTGCGCCTGGCCTCTGTCCTGTTTCTGGGCGGATGGGTGATGCTCATCACCGGGATGCTCTTGGTGCCCGGTATAGCGCCGATGATGTTTCTCATCATTCCCTACATTCTGTGTCCCGCCATCATCGCGGCCGGCGCATTGTTCACGCCCCGCAGTACCTTTGCCGTGGCCACGGCCATTGCTGTGCTCTTGCTAATCGCCGTGGCCCTGCGCGGCGGCTGGAGCGCCGCCGACCTGCCCGAGACAGAGAGGAACGAAGCGCTTTACCTCAGCATCCCGCTGTTGATGAACTATGTGCTGGCTACCCTCTCCTGGCTGTTTGGGCGGGACATTACGCACGCAATGACGCAATCGAAGAACAACGCTGAGGCGCTGGCTGCGCAGTTGGCCACTAATCAGTCCCTGATGGCTGAGATCGCAGATGCGGCGACCCGGTTGGCTCCCACCGCCGAACAGTTGGCGGCGACGATGGAGCAGATGAACGCTGCCGCCGAGCAGATCGCCGCGACGGCCAGCCAGGTGAGCCAGGGCGCCGCATCCCAGGCCCACCGGACAGAGGAGGCCGCCCACTCTGCGGCGCAACTGGCCGCCGCCACCAACCGGATCGCTGGCAATGCCCGTCAGACCGGCGATGCTTCTACTCAGGCCCAGAGGTTGGTGCAAGACTCGGCCCGGGTAGTGAAGGTGTTGGGAGACAGACTCAACGAGATCGAGCGGGTGGTAACGCTGGTGGACAAGATTGCCGACCAGACCAACCTGCTGGCGCTGAACGCCTCCATCGAGGCGGCGCGGGCGGGCGAGCATGGGGCGGGCTTTGCGGTGGTAGCAGACGAGGTGCGCAGGCTGGCGGAGCACTCGGCGACTTCGGTGGGGGACATTGCCGCGCTGAGCCAGGAGATCGGGAATCGCCTGGAGGAGATGCTGGCGGTGATGGAAGAGGCGCAGGGGGCAGTGGGGCAGGCAGCGACACTGGCGCAGGAGACGGCGGCGGCGACGAAAGAGCAAAAGGAAGCCTCGGAGACAATGGTGAGCGCAGTGAACGAGGTGGCGACGGTGGCTGAGGAGAATGCGTCGGCGAGCGAAGAGATCGCGGCTGCCATCGAGGAGCAGGTGACTTCGATGGAGCAGGTGGCATCTTCCGCGCAGACGTTGGCCGAACTGGCCAACAGCCTGCAACAGTCTCTGGAGGCACGGGAGGAAGGCGAATGATCGGCAATCAATACGTAGTTTTTCGACTAAATGAGACGCGGTTTGGCGTCGAAATCAACCAGGTGCTGCGCATCGTGCGCCTGACGCCCATCACCCGCGTACCGCGTGCGCCGCACTTCTTAGCCTATATTTCGCACATTTCCAATTGAATAGAGAGCAATCTCACCTGACTGATGGGCACGCCCCGGCTGCCTAGGGGGTACAAGGTAGAGGCTG
>Ga0209121_10003088_pt1 | contig 16345 bp, 16 predicted proteins | sample Cruoilmetagenom3_FD_187292 | JGI IMG/M metagenome (GOLD analysis project Ga0209121, IMG submission 187292) | Oil polluted marine microbial communities from Coal Oil Point, Santa Barbara, California, USA - Sample 3 (SPAdes) (version 2) | ecosystem: Environmental > Aquatic > Marine > Oil seeps ... | reverse complement strand
ACCCATAGTTCTAATCTGTTGCGCGCCAGTGTGGACCGACAAATCCGCTCTGCTAGTGACGATCCGGGGTGTTTTACAAGGGAGGGAGCGGGACGTCGACCGGAGCCGTGGCCGCTTCAGCGCTCAACGAGATCTCCTTCGCCGACGAGAACGTGGTGTTCGCCGGTGCCGAGGACGGTGCCGTGTATGTGAGTCGCGACGCCGGTCGTACGTGGGCCCAGGCCATTGCGGCTGGAACCACGGGCGTGAATGTGGGTGCCATGTGGGTCCGCGATGCGAATAGCATTTGGATCGGTGGCGTGAATGGCGGCAACTGTCGCGTGAACGGCTCGTAGCACACGAGTTGTTCTCATAACTGTGTCTCGCAAAAGGAGGCCGGGGCTACGTGCCCCGGCCTCCTCATTATTTCTGGATCAGCGTACCGGTGTGCGGCGAGCGTGCTTGCATGGCGAGCTCGCTCGCGTGGCGTACCTACGCGTGGTGCCGCAGAGTCGCGAACTTGCGCAGCAGGCTGCGAGTCCCCGCGCTTCCGAAGTCGACCTTGATGGTGCCGTCGCCGGTTTTGATCACGGTGCCCACTCCCCAGGTCGCGTGGAACACGTGAGAGCCCACTTCGAGTGACTCGGTCGGCTCGATCTCAGCGGAACTTGCGTGCTCCTCGGGTTCCAAGGCCTCCAGAAACTTGACCGCAGCGGTGCGCGGTTTGCCCTCGAGACTCTCGATGAGTTTGGAGACCGAGTTGCTCAAGCTGGCGACCGCATTGTCGCCCAGGACCCAGACATCGGTCGGGTCCATCTTCTGCAGGACATGGAGCTTGAGGCTGTCCCTCACGGTATCGAAGGACCGTACAAGCACCAGCGATCCGCCCGACCCCGATTTTGCGAGACAACTAACGGCCATTTCCGAGAGGTGGGCGCGTCGGCCCGCCGTGACGATGGCGACCGTTGAGCTCACCAGTGGATCGTCGTGCCCATCGCACGCGCTCGAAGCCTCAGGTGAGAGAGACTCCGTGATCCGAGCGGCGATCACGTTCAGGCACGCGTGCATGAGTTTTGAGGTGGCTCGTTCGTCCGCCAGGGGCTTTAGGAGAAGGGCGTCGAGTACGGCACAAGAGGCTTCACCCGACAGACCCGATTCCTTGCTGGCAGCTTGCTCCACGACAGGAGCCAGCGTGGTTGCATGCTCCTTGAGCCAGACCTGGAGAAGCTCCATGGATTCTTCATCCGAGGCCGCAAGCAGTCCGATCACTGCGGCGTCGACGAAGCCCTCGGCTTCTGCGTCTGTGCTGTCGATGATGATGTTGTTGGTGCTGGTTTCTGTGTTCACCCGAGTAGTTTCGCCTCACACAATCATGGTGCGCGTTCACTGCGGTGACCTCGACCATCGGTGGGAACTCGATTGAGTCCCGAGCGAAGCGTACTGGGAGGCCCGAATCTCTATTCTATCACTTGCCGTCTGTTCGCCCCATGCGCCGATTCCGAGGTCTCGCGCACATCACTCCAGAGAATCCGCCCGCACGCGCCCAAACCCCGTCCGACTTGCAGTAGAATCGTGGTCGTGACTGTTCCGCGTAGGCGTGCCGACGAGTGCCGCCCGCGCGTGATCGATTGACTTTTGGTGACCCGATACGAGGGGAGTGGCCGCATCCATGGCCAAGGACCGTCTGCATGAAGTGCTCAAGGACTGGGAGGCCGTCATAGGCCTGGAGGTCCACACCGAGCTCACCACGCTCAACACCAAGATGTTCTGCGGATGCCCCGTCGAGTTCGGCGGCGAGCCCAACACGCGTGTGTGCCCGGTGTGTCTGGGCATGCCCGGCGCGCTACCTGTGCCCAACGAGGCCGCCGTGGAAGCCACCGTGCTCGCCGGTCTGGCCATCGAAAGCACCATTGCCGAGTGGAGCCAGTTCCACCGCAAGAACTACTTCTATCCCGACATGCCCAAGGACTATCAGATCTCGCAGTACGACCTGCCGTTCTGCGCCGACGGGCACCTGGACCTTGAGATCGACGGCGACGGTGTCGCGCAGCGTCTGGACGTGGCCGACGAGGGCGCACAGGGCATCTTGGCGCATACCGACGACAGCTACGACGTGCGCATAGGCATCACACGCATCCACTTGGAAGAGGACACCGGCAAGATGATCCACATCGGCGGCAGCGAGGGCCGCATCGCCGGTGCCACGCACAGCCTGGTGGACTTCAATCGCGCCGGCACGCCGCTCATTGAGCTCGTGACCGAGCCCGATATCCGCACGCCCGAGGAGGCACGTCGCTTCGCGCAGAAGCTGCGTCTCATCTGGCTGTCGCTGGGTATCTCGGACTGCAGCATGGAAGAGGGCTCCCTGCGCGTGGACGGCAACGTGTCCATCCGTCGCCGAGGCGAGACCGAGTTCGGCGTCAAGGCCGAGGTCAAGAACATGAACTCCTTCAAGGCGCTGCACGACGCCATGGCGTACGAGATCGTGCGGCAGGCAGAAGCGATAGAGGGCGGTGGCACGGTGGTGCAGGAGACGCGCCACTGGGACGTGGCCGCCAAGCGCACCAGCAGCCTGCGCGGCAAGGAAGAAGCGCATGACTACCGCTACTTCCCCGAGCCCGATATGGTGCCGTTCGAGTTCACCTCTGAGTGGATCGAGAGCGTGCGCGCCAAGCTCCCGGAGCTTCCCGACGCGCGCAAGCAGCGCTACATGACCGACTACGACCTTCCCGCCCACGACGCCGGCATCATGTCGAGCGATCTTGCAATGGGTGAGTACTTCGAGGCCTGCATCACGCTGGGCGGTGCGGAACGCGCCCGTCAGATCAGCAACTGGATGCTGGGCGAGCTCTCCGCACTGCTGAACGCCCAGGGCATCGACGTGTCCGAGACTCGCGTGGTACCTGCTGGAATCGTGGAGCTGGTGGAGCTGCTGGACGACGGAACGATCTCCAGCAAGCAGGCCAAGGTGGTCTTTGCCGAGATGGCCGAGACCGGTGACGCGCCCGGCGCCATTGTGGAGCTCAAGGGCATGAAGCAGGTTTCCGACTCAGACGCGATCGAGGCCGTGGTCGATGCCGTCATGGCCGCCAACCCCGACAAGGTCGAGGCATATCGAGGCGGCAAGAAGGGCCTCATGGGCTTCTTTGTCGGCCAGGTCATGAAGGAGATGCGCGGCCAGGGGAATCCTAAGATGATCAACGAGGTGCTGGTAGCGAAGCTGGGATAGGGCGAGCGAAGCCACCCACCGGGCTCTGCATCGGTGCTGTTTGCACTACGTGTTTCCCAAGAGTATAGTGTTTCCCGATGGGGAAACGGCAATCTATGAGGAAACATGGCTGCTGATAACAGGAGTGCGCAAGAACTGGAAGACGTGCTCAGGCGTATCTTTCCTGCGAGCCCAATGCGCGTCCGCCAAAACCCGCCTCAAGACGGCATTCGTGCTGCCCAAGCGGTTGTGGAGATTGCGGTCGGAAACGTTCGACTTCGGGTTGAGTTTCTGGGGAGTAGCAGTCGCGCGCGACTGCTGGATGCTGTCGAGTTGTCCCGACCGGGGCGAGCGGATGATCCAAAAGTCATCCCGGTTCTGGCCTCGCCATATCTGAGTCCATCAAACCAAGAGTTGCTACGTGAGAGAGGGATGGCGTTCCTCGATTTGGCCGGGAACGCCTGGATCGTCGCCTCAGACTTGCATGTGGATCGTCGGGGGTTTCAGAATCCACGGCCGGAGGATCGTGGTTCGCGAGACCTGTTCTCGGACAAGGCGTCTCTTGTTCTTCGTGTTCTTATGAAGGCATCGAGCCCATTGGGGATACGCCAGATAGCTGAGATCGTCAGTTCCGGCGACGGCCCAGCCCTCTTGAGTCCGGGCTATGTGTCCAAAATAGTCGCCGAACTCGAACGACGCGGCTACGCTGACAGACGGGATGAAGGGGTCGTGCTCCGGCGTCCGGTTGAGCTGCTCAACGATTGGGTCGTCTCGTATCGCAAGCACCGGAAGCCTGTATCCAAGAGCTACTTCTTGCCTGCAGCGGGCATCGAGTCACTCATGCCTCAGATCGCGGAAGTGTTGGATGCTGAGGGAGTCGAGTATGTGTACTCCGGTCATGCGGGGGCTAGCTTGGTCGATCGGCACGCCGCCTTCGACGAGATCGATCTGTACGTCAAAGACGCCAGGGCAGCTCAGGATTCCCTGATTGCCATGGGTGCGCGATCAGTCGATCGTGGCGGCAACGTGAACGTGATTCTGCCGTACTATAAGGTTTCGGCATTCTATGATCATCAGATGCCGAGAGGCGCTATGAAGGTCGCTTCGAGCATTCAGCTGTATCTCGACCTCTATGACTATCCAGTACGTGGTCGCGAGCAGGCCGAACACCTGTATGAGCGTTATCTACGGCCAATGCTTGAGAGGGATGATCAGCTGTGAGCGGGCTGGATCCGGTTCTTCTCAGGGGACTATCTGCGATCGAGCCATATTTGGCGATCAGATGCTGATCGCAGCGGATTTTGAGTGCCGATACCACTCCTTGGACACACCGCCAGTCACCAAGTACGTGGCGGTCGAGGGTAACAGCGAGATCGAGATCGAGTTCATCACCGATGCTCCGGGTTCATCGGAGGCTGTCGTCAGCGTGCAATCGGACCTCACGGCGCAGGAACTCCACTATGTCGGACTCCTGCTCAAAGACCCATGGTCGGTCAACCTACTTGACCTGACAGATGGCAAGGCCGACTACGCAGTTAGACTCCCTGCACCAGGGGCTTTCGTGTTCCACAAGGCGCTGGTGTTCAGAAACCGCAGGGACAAGGTCAAAGCTGAGAAGGACCTGTACTACGTATTCTTCGTGCTCGATGCCTTTCCCAATTGGCGAGGAGCGATCATTGCGGCGCTCAACGAGTATGCGGTGAGCAGGCCCGCATGGTTCAAGAAGTGTCTTGGGAGTCTGAACGCCATATTCCGGACGCCTGAGTCTGATGGAGTGAAAGCCGTGCTCAATCAGCGGCCTGCAACTGCGTTTCCAAATATGAACGATGACCAGTTCCGCCAGTATGCGTGGTCGATCATGGCTGACCTCGTTGAGATCATGGAGTCCGCGCTAGCGACTGCCGAGGAGTAGGAGGCGGGAGCTCTAACGTAGACCCTTGCGTGCGCTCGCGAATCTCAATGCAAGTCCCGTTGCGAGCGCAAACCCAGCTGCCAGAATCAGAGGCAGCATGTTGCCACCAGTGCTGGGAAGATTGTCGTCTGCAGGTGGGGTGTCGTGGAGATTGTCGTCTGCAGGTGGGGTGTCGTCGTCCTCTCCCGTCACCACAAAGCTATCGGTTCCCTGGGCCTCCAGGTTGCCCGCCACGTCCACGGAATAGTACGTGATCGTGTGTCCGCCCACCGTGTTCGTGATCACCGGCGCCACGTATGCCATGAATGGACCACCATCGAGGCTGAAGTAGGTCGAGTCCACACCAGAGATCGCGTCAGTGGTCTCAAGTGAGATGGTCGACGAGCCGTCATATTCGGACACCGCGTCCGATGTGGTGGTTGGCGGAGTCATGTCGATCATGACCGTAGCGGTTTGCGTCGGCTCAACATGCCCCAGTGCATCAACGCTCCCGTATGTGAGAACGGTCGTGCCTTCGGCCGATACGGCAACGGGAGTGCCGGAGTAGGCGGCGGCAGCAGTACCGTCGAGCGAATACCAGCTCGACGCGACTCCCGAGAACATATCCGATGCTGATAACGTGACGGCGACGGGTGCTGTCTGCCAGCCAGAAGGCGCATCATCGCCTGTGGTGGGAGCGGTGAAGTCGAGACGGATCGTGGATGTTTGCGTGACCTCCGCGCTGCCCGCGAAATCCAGAGAGAAGAATCCGACCAGAGTGCTTCCTTCCAAGGACACTACAAAGGGCCCGGAGTAGGATTGCGTCACTCCTGATCCGACGAAGTAGCGGGTTGCGGCTACTCCCCCTAGGTCGGTCGCCGAAAGCGTGACGGTAACCGGTGCACTTCGCCATGCACTGTCAGGGCTCATGGTCGTTACCGGTAGAACTGCGTCGAACTCGTAAGCTCCCATATCGGGTGCGGGGACCGTGTCTCCGTTGCCGTCAAGAGGCCGCGCGGTCCCGAGTATGTCGTTCGCGGGTGCAATGCTCAGTTCTGCGGTGTCGATGCAGGGCGACCCGCTGGTAAGTGCGTAGTCCCCCGTGGCGGCAGAAACAAACGCGGGTGGCGTGTTGATCACACCCAAGCCGACGTCAAGATCCTCGATGCATGAGTAACTGAGAAAGACGCCGCCCCCAACATCGTCACCGTTTCCCCAGATGATGGAGTTCGCGATCATCGGCGTGGAATTGAAAGTCATAACGCCGTTTCCGGTGTTGTTCGCAACCGTGCTGTTGGTCAGAGACGGTATTCCCGGACTCATCATGTAGAACACGCCACCGCCATTGCTGGCGGTATTCGACTCGATGAGGCAGTTATTGATCAGGGGTGCGCCGAACATAGCCATGACGCCACCGCCAAAGAAGTTGGCGTTGTTGGCCTGAATCACGCAATCCACTATGGACGGCGACGCATTGGTTGCGCCAACTCCCGCACCATAGTCGGATCCGTTTCCAGCGATGACGCAGTCCGCAATGGTCGGCGAGGCGTTCTCACAGAAGACGCCACCGCCTATCAGCCTGCCGTTGAAGTCCGTCGTTCCGACACCGTTGGTTATGTGGAATCCTGAGATGCTCGCCCCGTCTGAGCCACCATAGAATTGAACAGCCGAGAAACCTGTACCTTGCGCGTCGATGGTGCACACGTCAGCCCCAGCACCATAGATGGCAACATTTTTTGAGACGGACAGAGTCTCCGTATACGTACCGGCCGACACCCGAATCGCGTCACCGGGCAGCGCACTCGTGATCGCATCCGATATCGTCACGTACGGCGAGCCCGAGCTGCCATCTCCACCGGGAGAGGCACTGTTGTTCACAAAAACGTCCGCTGCGAACGCTGGCGATGCCAGCACTGTCATTGAGACGAGCATCGTGATGACAGCAAGTATTCGACTGAGCGTTCGCATGCGCATGAAATGACTCCCCTTGGCTGATCTAGGTTACCGATAGCACTATACTTGAATTCGGTCTGCCAACGAACACCTAGGGGATTGATTTGACTACCTGTGGTCGTCACGGCGAGCTCGGACGCCGGTACACGACTGTACCCGAATGCGGTACACTCTCCACAGGGAGGTGTGCTGTCGTGCTCGATGAACTCTTTGGCTCCAAGACGCGTGCGGGGATCATCGCCGCGTTGATCGACGCACCTAGCGAGAGCATCCATCTGCGTGAGTTGGCGAGGCGCACTGGCGGCAGTATCTCCGGTGTCCAGCGCGAGCTCCAGCGACTCGAGGGCATTGGGCTGGTTCGTTCCGTTAAGGCCCAGGATGGTCGCCGCGAGGTATCACTTGTATCCACACATCCCCTGGCTGTGCCTCTAGCCGGTCTCATCGCTGCCGAGGAGAGCACCCCCTACGCGGTCGCTTTGACTCACCCGACTGTTCAGACGGACATCACAGACCGACTCAACCCGCGTATCCGACACCTCGTACCGCGCATTCTGGACATTGCCGCCGACTACGGTGTGCAGCGCATCGCACTCTTTGGGTCCGCGACTCAGGTTGACGCAGGCGTTGTGCCTAGCGACCTTGATGTCGCTATCCGGTTCGATCCGGATGATCCTCAATCGCGCGGCGATCGGGCGTTTGGGCTGCGGTCCGCCCTTGAGAAGGCGTGCGGCATGTCGGTTGACCTGCTTGAGACGGAAGCTGCCCGGAACCCCTACCTGCTTCGTGAGCTCGATAAGACCGAAGTGGTGCTCTATGAGGCCCCGTGACGTTCGAATTCCGCTCTATGACATGTTGCAGGCGGCCGACGCGATCGCCTCGTTCATTGAAGGTCGCTCAGGTGTAATCGAACCTGAGTTGGCCACCCGTCTCTCGGAGTCGCGTGGCGTCATCGATTTCAGGAACGTCATCGCTCACGATACGATCGGCTAGCCGACGCCACAGTATGGGATGTGGCGGTGATTCATCTGCCACTGCTGCGCGAGCGCATCGCCAACGAGCTGGCGAGCGCCGATTCCCGCGGGGGCGTGTAACGCGTTGTCGCGCCAAGTGATCGAGCGACGGGGTACATTGTCCCTACCACTCGGGGTAATCGTCCTTGCGCTCTTCCGGACGCTTCTTTAGATTCATGGTCTTCCATGCCGCGGCGGGATTACTCTGTGCGTGACTGAGAACTTCAGGCCATGGGGAGAAGAGCAGACTGGGGAGATACTCGGAGTCATTCCCGAGTTTCAGAAGATACTGCTTCTCTTCGTCATCCTTAGGGGCAACGTGTTGATCGATGTACCGGGCCGCTGACTCCATCATCTCGTCGAGCGTGGGCCGATCATCCACGCGGAGCACCGGATAGAGGTCCCGTTCGATGTCCTGGGTTAGGCTGGTGAACTTCTGTACGATTCGGCTGTCGATGGGGCAAGGGAACGGCTTTGAGAGCGACGCGTAGTAGATGCGGACTCGCCGCTGTAGCCGGTATCGTTCGTTGTCTCCGTTGGCAAGCGAGAGAGGGAGTCCACCAGTCTCGATGCGGTACACATCATAGAGGTCACGGACAGCTAGACGATCGAACAGTGCTTTGGTCTTGCCTGCAATGAGCTCAGGAAGGGCGAGAGTACTGACCGAGACCTCGGGCGAGCATGCTTTGCAGGTCGCCGTGTCGTAGTTCAGCAACGGTGCCCTATTGAGGTAGATAAGGTCGACCTTAATGAGGTCGCTCTGACCTGCGTAACGGTAGTGGAACTTGAATGTTCTCCCGGCATGTTCCTTTTTGCCGTAGGTGACCGAGTAGCCGAGACTCTCCCCGAGTGCGATCAGCGCTCGTTCCATTTCTGGACGTTCCGATAGCATTTCGTCCCTAGGCACTCGCCCGATGTAGGTTAGGTCAGCGTCGACCGATAGTCTCGGCATATCCAGGTGAAACACATTGAGTGCGGTGCCTCCATGAAGCCGCGCTCTTGGTCCAAGGAATGGGTGTCCACCAAACTCTGTGAGCAGGTCTAGCAACCGTTCGACCTTCTCCACCGTCTGTGGCTGATAGCCTGCCATGTCGACCAGAGATGGTCTTGTCATTCATGCACCCATCTCTGTAGATCTTCAGCGTTAGGCGGGAGGTACAGTCTCCACGAGGGGACCCATTGCCCTGCTTCGTTGTTGCGTGTGAAGTAGTAGGGTCCCGGTCCCAACATTGACCGCATCTCTTCTAGGTCGGTAGCCGATACATACCAATCATCTTGCCTCTGTTCCAGAAGCCAGCCCGTTCGTGCGACTGCGGTCCGGGCTCCTAGTTCCTCTAGGTAGGTCAGTACTTTTGAGGCATCAACATACGGTAGGGCCGCCAAGCTTCTGGTCACTTCTTCGAGCCCACCCGCTAGGTCTGCGCGGTTGACACAGTCCACAAGCGTCCGCTCGCGCGTTGTGACTCGGACGACTCCCTGGGGCCGGCCAACGAGCGTCGTGGACTGGAGGGTTTCCGCCCCTGACAGTGCTTTTGGGTGTGCGTAGCGCTCAAACTCGAAGTCTCTATAGACGAATCGCGGTGTTGCGCGGGACGAGGTGAACTGGACGCGCCGTGAGGGGCTGTGTGCCAGCCCGTGCAGTTCGAGGGCGGAGTGGTAGACCATGACGACGTCTTCGGCGAGGGCTTCGGCGACAAGGTAGGGGTCCGGTTCGGTTTGAGAGAACTGGCCAGTGCGCGAAACATAGACGCCTCGCATGACCCGATCCACGGAGCCCTTGTTCACGGCACGGGTGAGCAGGTTATATGCCGAGGCCCCCCTGCCCATTTCACTGCGGAAGGCGTCAAGAGAGAAGACGTGGTGTTCTTCCAGGTATGTTCTTACGCTCACTGTTGGTCACCTCGGGTAGATATTATCATCAAGAGTGGTAGTTAGCATAGTTATTTACCAACAGATATCGTGTGTCCATGCTCATGACCAAATCTGGAAAGTGTAATAAGTGATTGGTTCTACCAACTTCAGATTTCTAGGTCTACGAATTCCAGTCGCTTCTTCAGGTCGTTCATCCAGCTGTGAGGGATGATTTCATCCCGCTGCAGTCGGCCGACGATGATTCCCGGAGCGACGTCTATCCGCTCGGCGAAGGCTGCAACAGAGGTTTTGCTGGGGCGGCCCGCTTCCAGGAACTCGCGAAGGCTGTCCGGTGGAATCAGCAAGTCCGCCGCTAACTGGTTCATTCGATCCTCCAGGGCAGGGTCTGAGTCGAGGTCGCAGATTCGGGAGCGAGAGCGGTCGTCGAGCAGCAGGTGGCCCGCCTCATGGAACAGGCTGAACCAGACCTGGTCCTCGGTCTTGTAGCGAAGTCCCAGCTGGATCACCGCACGGCTGCGCGACGCCCACCAGCTGACCGCGTGACACCGGGTTTTGGGCAGGTCCGACACCAGAACCACAGCTACTCCGGCAGCGGCACACTGCTGCTGCACCAGCATCCGTGACTCCGCAAAGGGCAGGCGTGTCGCCGAGCGCAGCTCCGCTAGGGTGCACTCGAACAATTCTGCGTCGTACGCGGCCGTGGAGATCGACTCCGCGGCTATCTCTCCGGCTCGGAGCCACGCTGCGATCGCCGGGGTCTCGGCGGAGAACGCGGTGCTCATGCGGGCGGCGAGCCTGCGCTCAGAGCCCCAGTACTCCTTGTATGCGTCCACCGATGACACCCCAAAGAACGACAGCAGCTCCTCTGCACGTTGCGCGGGAGTCGCTTCCTCGGCGATCCAGCCGTTCTTGGCCATCTCCTTGGTGGGGAAGGCCGATGTCCATTCCTCGTCCTCCCCATAGTCGGATGAGGCCTTCTGGCGGGCGAGCACGTCGCGATAGCGTGCCTCTGCGGTATTCCAGAACGAAGAGGGAACACTCAGGACCCGCTCGAGCTCTATGGCGGTCTCGTGTGTGAGGGATGCCTTGCCGTTCACCAGTTGGCTCACGAACTTCTGGCTCTTGCCCAGACGCAGGGCGAAGTCCACCTGCGTGATCGATCGCTCGTCTAGGATCTCGCGGATGGTCTCGCCCGGAGCGACGGGCGAATCTGCCGTCCAGTTGTATGTGAGATCAGTCGCCATGGTAGTCGTTCACCTCCACGCATGCGCCATACGAGTGTTTACCGATACGGTAATGATACCCGCGTTTACCGAAATGGTAAACACCCGACCCCCAAGCACATGGGGTATATTCGTGTGCAGGGGAGGGATTCAGTGAGTCGGGGTACCACACTCAGATTCTGCACGGCATGCGGGCAGCCGGTTCAGTCCGGTTCCGAGCGTTGCGCTCGGTGCGGCATGGTGTTTCCCGTTGCCCGCAAGTCCCCCTTTCGTGTGCTCAAGTTCTTGATTCCCGCATGGATCGTGCTATTCGTGATCGCCGGCGCGCTGGGCGCGGGAGTCGGTTGGCTTCAGGCCGTTTCCTCTTCTGAGGACTTTCAGGACACGTCGGCGGGTCTTGCCATTCAGACGTATGGCGAGCCGCAGGCGTTCTGGCTCACGGACGGTCCGGGAACGCCGGGTGCCGACGACAATCTTCGTGTCGAGCAGTGGCTCTATCCCGACGCAGGCATGGTGCTGATCTTTTATGACGGGCAGCTCGTGGTGGAGGATCAGGTCACGTTCAGCCAAGAAGTGGCCGGGACACAGATCTCGCCCACGTCTCTGACCAGGTGGATGCGTCGCGATGACGTGGAGTCCATGTTGGGCGAGCAGGGCCAGCCTCTGGGGAACGTGAACAGCCCCTATCCCGACACGGAGGCGTATGCGTATCCGAGAAACCGTCTCTTGATCGGCTATCTGGACGGCATGTTCATGAGCGGTCAGACGTACTGACGGAGGGCGACGACGTGCAGTATTTGATAGTGGGCGCGATCGTGATAGGCATGCTGGGCAGCCTGGGAGGCGTGTTCCTTGGCGCGCGAAAGTCATTCAATGCGCGGACGCGCCAGAACATTGGAATCTACCAGGTGTCAGAGGACTTCCAGAACGCGGATCTGGGCCAGGTGCAAAAGGATGCTCGGACCGGCCCCCTGCAGGAGTTGGGCGGGATCGCTGAGGCTGGTCTCAGCGCACAGGCAGTTGCCGCGCCCGGCGTGGCGCCCAACCCCATGGGCCTCGGACTGGGCGAGGGGATCAGTGCGGGTCAGTATGTGGCGCAGTTCGCCGACGAGATCTCAAGCCCGGATACCCCGCCAGCGGATACGAGTTCCGGTGATAGCGGTGGCGTGAGCGTGACCACAGCGCCCGATGAGTACCACGTGGCCTGGTACGCGACTATCGATGGCTCGCGGTACCTGATGGTCACGCCGGTGGGCACGTTCAATCATCCCGAGAGGCTCACGAGCATCACCAGCGAAGTCGTGTCCTACGATGTGTTCGCCAATGTGGAGCCGGTCTCGCTGAGCGACGCGTGGCCCGACTCCGGCGACGTGGTACGGAGTATTGGCGAGAGAACAACACTCTGGCGCAGGACGGGCGACATGTACTGTCACTACGCAGGTGTGAGATACAACTGCGTGTACTGCGAGCATCTGTTCGGCGAGTACATCGAGGCGTGGCAGAACAGGTGAAGGACGGCCGATCTCTTGGCTGGCGACATCGATTCGTCCGCCTTTGGCATACCACAACCTGTGGTAACATAACCACACATTGTGGTAATATCACAACAACCCAACAGTGAGGATAGTGCTGTGGATCCGGTACTTGAGGCCATATTCGGCAACCGATCAGCTGTGCAAGTGCTGCTGTTCCTAGAAGCCTATGGGTCTGGGTATGCTTCGCGCATCGCCACTACCTATGAGGTGCCGGTCATGGCGATTCAAAGACAGTTGCGTCGTCTGGAGACGAACGGTGTGTTACTCAGCCGTACAGTGGGCAAGACCCGCGTATTTGAGTTCAACATGCGTATTCCCACGGTTCGCAATCTGCGTCAGCTCCTTAGTGCCGAGCTAGAGCAGTTGCCAGATGCGGACATCAAACGGTACTACCGTCAGCGACAGCGTCCACGTCGTACGGGGAAGCAGTAGTAGCCAATGAAGGAGATCACGGGCGAAACCACGATGCAGGAGTTGGCCGTGCTGGTGAGCCAGGCGCTCGAGCGTGCCGGTATCACGGCCACGCTGTCTGGCGGTGGTGCCGTGTCCATGTACAGCGACAACGAGTATCAAAGCTATGACCTGGATTTCGTTTCATCTGAGCGGTTAAAGGCAATCGGTGATGCGATCATGCCACTAGGCTTCCTCCGAGTTGGCAAGGCACGACAGTTTGAGCATCCCGATACACCGTGGTATGTGGAGTTTCCGCCCGGGCCACTCGCGTTTGGCGAGACGGCCATTGCCGTTGACGAAGCTTCTATCTTGGAGACCGAATACGGTCTGCTGCGGATAATCACGCCAACACACAGCGTCATGGACCGCATTGCGGCCTACGTCTATTGGCAAGACAATCAGTCCCTGGATCAGGCTATCATGGTCGCAGGTCGTCAAGATGTGGACTGGTCAGCACTGTATGAATGGGCCGAGCGAGACGACATCGATATCACAGTCATCGACAAGCTCAGGGCACGAATCAGCTGAGGTCACGTCGATCAGATCATGTTGTGATCAGACCTGTAATGAGGGCTCTGTTGCATATATGGATTGGAGCCTAGTCCGACCGCTATCCCTGTCCGCTACACGAACCCTTCTTCGACGAGGTTGCATCCCGCAGTCGTGATGACGTGTCGTTGGCCTGATCCACCGCATACTCGACTCCAGCTTTCTGCTACGAGCCGTATCTCTGACTCATCCTCCTCCAGCGAGTAGGCGAACCCGCCGTACATACCGTCAATAGGGAACCACTCTTGGGCGTCTATGTTGGGCACAAGTCCCGAGAGGTTCGGAAGATCCGATACTGCCTCGATGCCGAACTCGACGGCCCGGAGTTGGATCAGCTTGAGAAAATGTTTCTGGATGGCCGCGAGATCTCCGATCTCGCTGTCGGTATGGACCCACACAGTCTCCTTGGCGCCGATCGCACTTACTAGCCGACGCAGATCATTGGGCCATGCGTGGCCACCGCTGTGGATGAACCGAGGCTCGACACCGTGCTCCGCGGCCCATTCACGCATGGCGCACCAATCGCGCTTCCAGTAGCCGCTCCACATCGACCAGACGAGTTCGACGCTGTCCGGTCCCACCTTGTCGAAGACCTTGGTCATCCCAAACCCGCTCCGCGAGCACATGAGGTAGCGCCCCGGCTGCTCTGCCAGTTGATCGCTCGTGACCTTGCCTTGCTGGCTCATCTCGTACACGAGTTCCATCATGTTGGCGTTCTTGAGGCGCTCCACCTGATGGGGGGCGAAGCTCACACGAACCTCGTTCCATGTGAACTGAGGGATGGCCTTTGACAGCGGCGCCAGCTTCATGAGCACGAACGCCTGATACGGGTCGATCACCAGCAGGCGACCGCTTCGCTTGGCCGCGCGAAAGCACGACACGAGCCGATCCACATTCTGGCCCGAGGCAACCACGGCCACGAGACTGTCGGGGTTGCCGCGAGCTAGCTCGACGAGCTCGGTCTCAACATCCGCCTCGCTGCTCAGGCCATGCGACCCTCCTGATGAGCCAAGGGTTGTCCCCTCTACAAGCAGCCAGTCGACTCCGCGGAGACGTTCATCAGCGAGCATGCTCTCGAAGCGGAAGCCGGTGCGGCCATGCGCCCGGAGGTCGCCGGTGTAGAGAAGGCGCTGCCCATCGACCTCGACCAGCAGAGCGCGAGAGTCGGGCGCCGCGTGATCCACGGAAATTGAGGTCACGGTGATCTCCCCAAGGCGCACCGACGCGTCTCCTGGCAGCGTGCGCAGGTCTTGTGGCAGTGGTGCGTCGGGAAAGAACACGCACCCGACATCTAGGATCGCGAGAGTTCCCTCGCTTCCGTACACAGGAATCGCCGGATGCGCATGGTGGGCGAGGCCGTAGTGATCGAGATGTGCGTGGGTGAGGATGATGGCTGCGATCTGGGGAGCAGTCACGTCATGCGGATACAGGCCGGGGATGTCGCGCAGGATTCCGTCAGCGAGGAGTTCTGCTGTTGGACGGTGTTGCGTGCCAAAGGGGAAGTCGCCGCCATCGGGCGCGACCAGTGGCATGCCTAGGTCGAGGAGGATGCGCGTGCCATCGTTTGCCGAAACCTCGATGCACATGCCGCCAATTTCATGCTGCCCGCGGTGAATCGTGTAGTTCAAGAGAGCTCCCGTCAGTCGCTAGATTGTTCCAGCACACTGAATAGCATGGAGCTCTGACATTGATGGCTACGCGTTCGTTTCCCGGATGATCTCATCTATGGTCTTCAGGTTGTCTGCGAACAGCGCATAGCCGGCATAGGTCACGGTGGCGATGCGGTAATCCGCACGATCGTGAGGCGGCAGTTCCTTGAGCTCGCGATTGAGGATCGTCGAGGACGGCTGATGGTTGGCGAGAACGAACAGCACCTCAGGTCGCGCGGTCACCTCGGTGATCTCAAGATCTTGCATCCGCTTGGGGATCGAGCCAAGCTCCAGACGCTTCTTGAGGTTGAACACCTCCACGAGCTCTTTGCACATGAGGGCGTATGGACCGGAAATCTCTTCACCGATGCTAGGGGTGAGGAAGCGCTCGAAGTCCTGCACGTGTTTGATCAATCCCGGCGAGCGGGCGTCCGAGCCCTCCTTGAGTTTGGGTGACGCGAGGGCGGCGTCCCCAGCCTTCATCTCCATGATCACCGGGGTGACGACACCGCTTGCCCGTGTCTTGCCTGCCGCCGGCCAACGAAACCCGATCATGTCGAATCGATAGTTGGCGTTCTGCCCAGGAAAAGCATTTGGGGACTGGGCGTATTCGATGTCGATGATCGCGTAGTCCGAAGCGTTGCCGCTCCAATGGCGGTTGTTGTCTCGAACCACGGCCTGCTGATACTCCCGCTCGATCTTTGGGTGCAACGAGAACCGGATATCCATGGCCTGCTTGTAGTGGGCGAAAGCGTCGACCCAACCCTCGGCATCTGCCGAAGAGGTGATGGTCTTCTTGGGCGCCTTCAAGGGACGCTTTGCGGGGTAGTCCTCTGTGTCGCCAAAGTAGCGCTCGTCGAACTCAGTACGGAACCTAGTCTCGTTTGCCTGGGAGTGCAGCCCGAGCAGCCGACCGCCACGGTAGTAGATGTCGACGTATCCGTTGCGGATCTCCAGACTCAAGGTGTCGTCATTGCGCACCCGCTGGAGTAGGGGGTGCAGGATTCCTGATAGGAGCTGCTT
>Ga0209121_10003086_pt1 | contig 16351 bp, 10 predicted proteins | sample Cruoilmetagenom3_FD_187292 | JGI IMG/M metagenome (GOLD analysis project Ga0209121, IMG submission 187292) | Oil polluted marine microbial communities from Coal Oil Point, Santa Barbara, California, USA - Sample 3 (SPAdes) (version 2) | ecosystem: Environmental > Aquatic > Marine > Oil seeps ... | reverse complement strand
GTCATCGCCGAGCCGCGGATCGGGTCGCGCAGCCCGTCGACCACGCCAAACACATGCCGGTCATAACGCACAATCCTTAGTGAACCGATAACGTCTCCGGATGAGATAGGCACGCCTCGCATCGCCATGCCGCCGGTTGCGTCAAGCGTGATGGCAACCGAACTTGCGTCTTTCTGGGTCAGCCTGCGAATCTTTATCCCCTGCCGCTTGGCCGAATAAACCGGCACATCCGATGACCCTGTCTGCCCGTTCCCGACCCGTTTGGACGTTGCATTTTTCATCGGCCCGAGGTTCAGCAACCGGTAGTTGCCATAGTCGGAAAACCCCGCACCGGTTCTGTTCTTGGTCACTTGCGCCGGCACACTGGCAGCGGCAAAAAGCAAAGGCAGAATGATCAGGTATTTTTTCATGACAATATTCCCAAGGCTGACAACGCGCATTAGTATTGCCCGCCGGCACGGCGGGAATATGGCACCAATCCGGCAAATTGCGGCTGATATGCCCTGAAATCGCCTCCCCGAACCGGTCGCATGTCGGCATTGACGCATTTTCTCTGGTAACTGGCGCAATGGCGCGTTATGCGCGCCGCAACTCCCGTACAAAGGCGAAACCCATGGAACTGCGCAACATTGCGATCATTGCTCACGTTGACCACGGCAAGACCACTCTGGTGGACGAGCTGTTGAAACAATCCGGCGCGTTTCGTGCCAATCAGGCGGTGGCCGAACGGGCCATGGACAGCAACGATCTGGAACGTGAACGCGGCATCACCATTCTGGCCAAGGCCACATCCGTCGAATGGAAAGGCACGCGCATCAACATCGTCGACACCCCCGGCCACGCCGATTTCGGTGGTGAGGTAGAGCGCATCCTGTCGATGGTTGACGGTGTTGTGCTGCTGGTTGACGCCGCCGAAGGGCCGATGCCGCAGACCAAATTCGTCACCTCCAAGGCGCTGGCGCTGGGCCTGCGCCCCATCGTCGTGCTGAACAAGGTCGACAAACCCGATGCCGAACCCAACCGGGCGCTGGACGAGTGCTTTGACCTGTTCGCCAATCTGGGGGCCAATGACGAACAGCTTGATTTCCCGTCAATGTATGCCTCGGGCCGCGCTGGCTGGGCCGATATGGAGCTGGACGGACCGCGTGCCGACCTTTCCGCACTGTTCGATCTGGTGGTTGAACACGTCCCCGCCCCGGCCCAACAAGCCCGCGCGGCCGAGCCGTTCACCATGCTGGCAACCACTCTGGGCAGCGACCCGTTCATTGGCCGTCTTCTGACCGGTCGCGTCGAAAGTGGCACGCTGAAGGCTGGTGATACGGTCAAGGGCCTGTCGCGTGACGGCACCCAGATCGAAAGTTTCCGGGTCAACAAGGTCCTCGCCTTTCGTGGCCTGACCCAACAGCCCATCGACCTGGCCGAAGCAGGCGACATCGTGTCGATTGCCGGCATGACAAAGACCACCGTGGCCGACAGCATCGTCGCCCCCGAAGTCTCCGAGGCGCTTGAGGCGCAGCCAATCGACCCGCCCACCATTACCGTCACCTTTGGCATCAACGATTCGCCGCTTGCAGGCCGGGAAGGCAAAAAAGTCCAGTCCCGTGTGATCCGCGAGCGGCTGATGAAAGAGGCCGAAACCAACGTTGCCATCCGTATCTCGGACACCCCCGGCGGCGATGCCTTCGAAGTCGCCGGACGCGGCGAATTGCAGATGGGCGTTCTGATCGAAAACATGCGCCGCGAAGGTTTCGAGCTGTCAATTTCGCGCCCACAGGTGCTGTTTCGCGAGGTAGACGGTCAAAAACTTGAGCCGATCGAAGAAGTTACCATTGATGTGGATGACGAATATTCCGGCGCGGTGATCGAAAAGATCACGGGTGTGCGCAAGGGTGTCCTGACCGAGATGAAGCCGGCTGGCGTTGGCAAAACCCGGATCATCGCCGAAGTTCCGTCGCGCGGATTGATCGGGTATCAGGGCGAATTCATGACCGACACACGCGGCACGGGCGTGCTGAACCGGGTGTTTCACGAATGGGCCCCCTACAAAGGCAAAATTCCGGGGCGGCGCGCCGGCGTTCTGATCTCGATGGAAAATGGACAGTCGGTGGCCTTTGCCCTGTGGAACCTTGAGGAACGCGGCCGCATGTTCATCGGCGCGCAGGCCGATATTTATCAGGGCATGATCATCGGCGAACACAGCCGCGAAAATGACCTGGAGGTGAACCCGCTGAAGGGCAAGAAACTGACCAACGTGCGGGCCTCGGGCACGGACGAGGCGGTGCGCCTGACCACGCCGATCACCATGTCCCTGGAAGAGGCGATCGCCTATATCGACAATGACGAACTGGTCGAAGTGACGCCCACTGCGATCCGCCTGCGCAAACGCCATCTGGACCCGCATGTGCGCAAACGCGCCGCCAAGGTCGCGTCATAAATCACTTTATCAAACACGTGGGTTTCACCCACCCTACGGGATATTCGTAGGTCGGGCGGGTGAAACCCACGTGTTGCTATTCGTCGATCTCTACAATCATCAGTTCGCGTTCAGAGGCATCACGCGCGTGGTTTAACGCCCGTTGGTAAATATCTGAATTATAACATTCTTCCGCCGCCTCAACGGACGGAAACCGGGCCACGACGTTACGCGGCCTCTCTTGCCCCTCAAGCTGTACAAAGCGCCCGCCACGGGCGATGAATCGACCGCCATGCGCGGCAATCGCTTCGGTGGCGAGGGCTGCATATTTGCCATAGGCTTCTTCGTCCGTGACCGTCACATGGGCTATCCAAAGGGCACTCATATCAACTCTCCAATACCTGCTCTGCGGCGCTGATCGCCGCCGCTGCGTTGCTTACATCCTTGCCGCCGCCCTGCGCCATGTCGGGGCGACCACCGCCACCCTTGCCGCCCAGTTCAGCCACGCAGGCGCGCACCAGGTCAACCGCCGACACGCTGCCGGTCAAATCCGCCGTCACGCCGGCTGCCACCGCCGCCTTGCCGCCTGCATCCGCGATCAACAGCACAACACCGCTTTCAAGGCGCGCCTTGTGTTCGTCGATCAGACTGGGCAAATCCTTTCCGGTCACCCCGGAAACCACCTGAGCAATCATCTTTATCCCATTGATTTCCTTGATGTCCACCGGTGCCAGACCGCCTCCGGCCATGGCCAGTTCCCGGCGCAGTTGCGCCACCTCATTGGCCAGCGCCTTGCGTTCGTCCAGCAACAACCGCACCCTGTCGGGCACATCAGCATCCTGCGCCTTCAGCGTCGTGGCCACCTCGGTCAATGTGCGGCCCTGCGCGCTGAGATGGGCAAAGGCCTCGGCCCCGGTCAGCGCCTCGATCCGGCGCACCCCGGAACTTGAAGCAGCTTCCGCCACCGTCACAAACATGCCGATGTCACCGGTCTGGCGCACATGCGTGCCGCCGCACAGTTCCAGCGAATAAGTCTGCCCGTCGCTGCCCTTGCCCGACCCATCCATATGGCCCATCGACACCACCCGTACCTCATCGCCGTATTTCTCGCCGAACAGCGCCTGCGCGCCCAGATCGCGGGCATCATCCGGCGTCATGATCCGGGTTTCAACCGGGGCGTTCTGGCGGATAAACGCATTCACCTCCGCCTCGACCCGGGTCAGTTCACCCGGCGTCAGCGCCTTGTTGTGAGAAAAATCAAACCGCAGCCGGTCTGCCGCATTCAGCGACCCGCGCTGTGCCACGTGATCACCCAAAGTCCGGCGCAATGCCTCGTGCAACAAATGCGTCGCTGAATGATTGGCCCTGATCGACGTGCGCCGGGCGTGATCAACCACCAGTGTCGCGGCCTCGCCGCTGGTGATCCTGCCCTCAACCACCTCGGCGATATGCACAAAAACCCCGGCAGTCTTGCGGGTATCGGTCACTCTGGCCGTGCCATTTTCCGTGCGAATCAGGCCGGTATCCCCCACCTGCCCGCCGGATTCGGCGTAAAACGGTGTCTGATTCAACGCGATCTGCACCCGCGCACCCTTGCTAGCACCCGACACTTCTGCCCCGTCCTGAACCAGAGCCACGACCTGCCCCTCGGCAGTTTCGGTGTCGTATCCCAGAAAATCCGTGGCCCCATGCGCGTCGGCCACATCGAACCAAACAGTCGCATCCGCCGCCTCGCCCGACCCGGCCCAGGCCGCGCGAGCCTTGGCCTTTTGCTCGGCCATGGCGGAATCAAAGCCATCCGTATCCACCGCCCGGCCCTTTTCGCGCAAGGCATCCTGCGTCAGATCCAGCGGAAACCCATAGGTGTCATACAGCTTGAACGCCGCCCGTCCGGGCAGTTCCGCCCCCTCGGGCAACCCTGCCACCTCGTCATCCAGAAGTTTCAAACCCCGCTCAAGCGTTTCCTTAAACCGGGTTTCTTCCTGTTTCAGTGTCTCTTCGATCAGCGATTGCGCCCGCCCCAGTTCCGGATAGGCCGCGCCCATCTGTTGTACCAAAGCAGGCACCAGCCGGTACATCACCGGGTCGTGCGCGCCCAACAGATGCGCGTGCCGCATGGCCCGGCGCATAATCCGGCGCAACACATATCCGCGCCCGTCATTTGACGGCATCACCCCGTCGGCCATCAGGAACGATGTGGACCGCAGATGATCGGCGATCACCCGGTGATGCGTGCGCCCCGGCCCGTCCGGATCGGTGCTGGTGACATCGGCACTGGCCTCGATCAGGGCGCGCATCAGGTCGATGGCGTAGTTGTCGTTGCTGCCTTGCAACAGCGCGGCAACCCGTTCAATTCCCATGCCGGTGTCGATGGATTGCATGGCAAGCTCAGTCATGCTGCCATCCTCAAACCGCTCGTTTTGCATGAACACAAGGTTCCAGATTTCGACGAAACGGTCGCCATCCTCATCCGGGCTGCCGGGTGGGCCGCCCCATATATGATCGCCGTGATCAAAGAAAATTTCGGTGCAGGGGCCGCAGGGACCAGTGGCCCCCATGCTCCAGAAATTGTCGGCAGTCGGTATGCGGATGATCCGGTCATCGCCAAGACCCGCGACCTTTTTCCAGATATCGGCCGCTTCATCATCAGTGTGATAGACCGTGACCAGAAGCCGGTCCTTCGGGATGTCCAGTTCTCTGGTAATCAGCTCCCATGCGAAATGGATCGCTTCCGCCTTGAAATAGTCGCCAAAGCTGAAATTTCCCAGCATTTCAAAGAATGTGTGATGCCGGTTGGTATAGCCGACATTGTCCAGATCATTATGTTTGCCGCCCGCGCGGACACATTTCTGCGCCGATGTGGCGCGTTTGTAATCGCGCGTTTCCAGCCCGGTGAACAGGTTCTTGAACTGCACCATGCCCGAATTGACGAACATCAAGGTCGGATCGTTGCGCGGCACCAATGGTGAGCTATCAACCACCTCGTGGCCCTGCTTGGCAAAATAGTTGAGAAAACTTGATCTTATGTCGTTGACTGTGGGCATTTGGCGGGCCTCGTGGCAGGCTATATTATGGTTCCGCGCAGGTTTAGCCCCCCGTCCGCAAACTGTCCACCGCCCGCTCCCTAAACGAAAAAGGGCGCGGGCCTGTGACTTCAGGCTTCCAGTATATCGTCGCTCTTCGACCCGGCATCTTCGGGCCGGTCAAACTCCAGCCCATGTGCCGCGCGAATCTTGTCTTCGATATCATAGGCGATATGTGCATTGTCGCGCAGAAATTGCTTGGCATTTTCGCGCCCCTGCCCGATCCGCTCGTCGCCGTAGCTGAACCAGGATCCGGATTTCGCCACCACGCCGGCAGTCACTCCGAGATCCAGCAATTCCCCCATTTTCGAGATGCCTTCCCCATACATGATGTCGAATTCCACCTGCTTGAACGGCGGGGCCACCTTGTTTTTGACCACTTTGACGCGGGTGGCGTTGCCGACGATTTCGTCCCGGTCCTTGACCGCACCGATGCGGCGAATATCCAGCCGCACGGAGGAATAGAACTTCAACGCATTGCCGCCGGATGTGGTTTCGGGCGAGCCGAACATCACGCCGATCTTCATACGGATTTGGTTGATAAAGATTACCATGCACTGGGATTTGCTGATTGAACCGGTCAGTTTGCGCATTGCCTGACTCATCAACCTGGCCTGCACGCCAACGCTGCTGTCGCCCATTTCGCCTTCTAGTTCCGACTTCGGGGTAAGCGCCGCAACCGAATCGACAACCACCATATTCACCGCGCCAGAGCGCACCAGCGTATCGGTGATTTCAAGTGCCTGTTCGCCAGTGTCTGGCTGCGATATGAGAAGTTCATCAATGTCCACACCCAGTTTTTGCGCGTAAAGCGGATCAAGCGCATGTTCCGCATCAACAAAGGCACACACGCCGCCCTTTTTCTGCTGCTCAGCCACGCAATGCAATGTCAGTGTGGTTTTGCCGGAACTCTCCGGACCGTAGATTTCAATGATGCGGCCCATTGGCAAACCACCGATTCCCAGCGCAATGTCCAACCCGAGAGAGCCAGTCGAACTGGCCTCAATCTCCTGAATCGCACCCTCGGCACCCAGCTTCATAATCGAACCCTTGCCGAACTGTCGTTCGATCTGGGCAAGCGCGCTGTCCAGCGCCTTTTGCTTGTCTGCGCTTTTTTTGCTGGTCATTGTCAATAAATCCGCCATTGTCCCGTTCACCTTTCTTACTGTCACACCCGTTAACGGGCGGCAATCACTGCTTTGTTCCCCTCTTGTTCCTTATGAGATCAAAATGAGAACATTTCAACATTTATTTTGACATACGCAGTGTTTCTCAATTGAGTTAATGAATGATTTACATCAGGCTTGGACCGTCAGATTTTAAGGCGAAGATTTACAAATGCTTGTTTTCTATAAAGAACGTCTTGTGCTTTTGTCGGTCCCGAAAACCGGAACAACGGCCCTTCAATCGGCCTTGCGGGATCGGGCTGACATAGTGATTGCCGATCCTCCTGAATTGAAACACGCGCCGGTCTATCGCTACAATCGATTCTTCCGACCGATGTTTGAAAAGGCTTGCAACGTCGAGATGGAAACACTTGCCGTCATGCGAGAACCGGTCAGTTGGTTGGGCAGTTGGTATCGCTATCGCAGCCGTCCCTTCATGACAGGCAAGGCCAATGCCACCCATGATGTCAGTTTTGACGATTTTGTGCGGGCCTATCTACGCGGCAACCGGCCCGGATTTGCCAATGTCGGAAGTCAGGCCAAATTTCTGGAACCCAGACCCAACGGGACCACCGTAACACACATGTTCCGCTATGAAGAGCCCAAGCGTCTCGCCGGCTTTTTGACCGAACGACTTGGTGCCATGCCGGCTCTGAACCGAGAAAATGTCTCGCCTGAAATGGATTTGGACTTGTCTGGTGATACTGAACAGAGATACCGCCGAAAATGCTCCGAGGAATTTGCCCTTTACGACTCCATCGCCTGACTACTCTGCCCCCTGGAAACACTGGTTTTGAGGGCCATCAATGTCTCACCCTCCACAATTCGCCGGCCTTCTGTGCAATTAGAGATCAGTGCATATGTTGATCGTGTAGCTGCTGGTGCACCGTATTTGTCAACTGATTGAGCGAAAATGGTTTTGGTAGAAAAATTGCATTTGATATGTTGGGTTGGGATTCGCCGAACGCCCCTTCAGCGTATCCCGACACAAACACCACCCGGACATCCGGACGCTCAATCAGGGCCTGGCGGACCCATGTGGGACCATCCATGCCCGGCATCACCACATCTGTGACAAAAACATCTACATTCAGGGAAGGATCCTCAAGCGTGCGCAGCGCGTCCTCTGCCGATTCCGCCTCAAGCACAGTATACCCCCGCAGCCGCAACGCCCGCGAGGCAAAGGCCCGCACCGGGGCTTCGTCCTCGACCAGAAGGACAACGCCCTCGCCCTGTTTGGAAGTAACCGGCAAGGCCGGGGCAGGTGCCGGGGCAGGCTTTTCCTCAACCGCCTCATAAACCGGAAAATAAAGAATGAATTCCGTGCCACTGCCCTGAACACTGTCGACAAAGATAAACCCTCCGGTCTGTTTGACGATACCATAGGCTGTAGAAAGCCCCAGCCCTGTACCTTCACCCGTGCGTTTGGTTGTAAAAAACGGCTCAAATATCTTTTGCACTTTGTCGGTCGGAATTCCGGTTCCTTCGTCGCGCACCCGGACAGTCACATAATTCCCCGGGGGCACGGTGGCCCTTTCCCTTCTCAGAGGCTCTTGCAGCGCCACCACCTCGGTTTCGATGCGAATTTCGCCGCCTTGGGGCATAGCATCGCGGGCATTCACCACCAGATTCATCAGCACCTGCTCCAATTGCCGCTTATCCGCCCTGATCGCTGCCAGTACCGGATCGTGGCTTAAGGTGAGCGTCACCTTTTCCCCCACCAGCCGATTTAGCAGATGGGTCAGATCCGACAGTGTATCGCGTAAATCCAAAACCTCGGGGCGCAACGTCTGTTTGCGGGAAAAGGCCAGCAACTGGCTGACCAGGGCTGCGGCGCGGTTGGCATTCTCATTGATCTGCACCAGATCGCCGTAATCCTGGTCGCCCTGATCGTGGCGCAACAACAACAGATCGCAATGCCCTGAAATTGCAGTCAAAAGATTATTGAAATCATGTGCAACGCCACCCGCAAGCTGGCCTATTGCCTGCATTTTCTGGCTTTGGACAAACTGCGCCTCGAGTGTCTTCAATTCTGTTGCGTCGTTCAGCACCGCAATCAATACTGTTTCACCCTCTTCCCGGACCCGGCTTAGGGTGACCTGAACGAACACTTCCTTGTCGCGGCGCTGCAACCGCAGGAATTCCGACTGCAAACGCGCCTGCCCCTCAAGTGTATCGCGCAGCCAGTCCGGGATCGAATGCCCCAACCCCTGCATGACCTGCCCCAGCATCATCCCGCTTTCAACACCCTGCCCCAGCAGGCGTTCAGCCTGCCGGTTGATCGTCAGAATATTACCGTCCGGAGCCACTTTGATCATCGGCACCGGCAGTGTTTCGAACACGGCCGCCTGACCAGACGCGGATCCGGGACGAACCGGCAAAAAGAACAATTCCAACCGCCCGGCCGAACCATGATGTTCCAACGGGATGACATCGACCGGCCCGTCCTTTGTGCTGATCGAATTGATCGTGCCCGGACGCACCGGCAACGACACAAAAAGCCGGTCCAGCGCCTTGACCCGCGCCCCAATCAGCACCCGCGCGGCCTCGTTCATGAACAATACCGCACCAGAACGCCCCACCGTCAGCATCGGCACAGGAATCGCATCAGCACTCCGCCCCTGCCCGGCCCGCTCAGGCATTTCTTCGATGCGCCACAAAAAGCCCTGTAATCCCAGACAATGCACAGCCAACCGTATGTGGCCCTTGCGCGTTGGCACGTCCTCGCGCGCGGCCCCATCGATGCGGGCACGGGCCTGTAACCGGTAAAGCACTGCCGAAGGGTTAGCGAAAATCGACCGCAAAGTGCCGGCCAGCGTGTCGCTTTGTGTGCTGATGAACCGGGCAAGGGCCGCGTCGTTTCTGGCATGCACCGCACCATCCACGTCCGTGACAAAACTGGGTGCCGCGTCCTTTTCGATGAACCCCGCCAGCAATTGCGACGCCAATGAACGCGCGCGGGTCTGCACGCGCGCACGCGTCACCATGAACAGCGCAACAAGCATCAGCGTCAAACCCGCCGCAATCAGCCCATGCGCCGCCAAATCAGGAAGCCCTGCCAGCACCCCCAGCCCAAGGCATCCCGCACCCCCAAACACCGCCATAACAACCCGCGCCAGTTCTGGGGCCGATACGCGCAACTCAAACATAGGAGAGGCTTGCCGACTGATCACGTCAAAGCTCCGTCATGGGAATCGTTCAGGCATTTCTCGCAGATAAGGTATTAATCTTGGCCTAACGCGGAGCAGTTCCCGCTTAAGTAGATTAGTACGCCTAAATCTCTCGCGTCAAGTGCGCGGCAAAAAATCCGTCCATACCCGCCTGAACCGCCCACGCCTTTTGCGAACCTAGCCGCCAGGCCTGTTGATCGCCAAGGAAAGCCGAAACCTGACCCACGTTTTCGACCGCCAAAAGCGAACAGGTGGCATAGGCCAGAACCCCTGACTGAGCGCAAAATCCGGCCGCAAGACGCAGGATATCACCTTGAATTTGCACCAATTCATCCAGGCGGGCCTGGGTCAGCGCCCATTTGCCTTCAGGGCTGCGCCGCCATGCCCCACTGCCGGAACAGGGTGCATCGCACAGGACCAGATCGAAGGGGGCAGATTGGGCCACCTCGTCGGTGGTAAGCGGACTCACCTTCACTCCGGCCCGTGCCGCACGCCCGGGCAGGTCTCGCATCCGATCGGTGGAAACATCGTGCGCAAACAAGTTGATGCGCGCCCGCGCGGCCATAGCAAGGGCCTTGCCACCGCCCCCGGCGCAGTAATCCAGCACCCGCATCCCATCGCGCAGCGGCAGCGCCTCGACCACGGCCTGGCTGGCCGCATCCTGCAACTCGACCAAACCGTCCCGATAGGACGCGCTTTGGCGAATGCGGCGGCTGCCCTGCCGAACCACTAGCGCGGTGTCAACCTCCTGATGCGGCTCGCAAATTATCCCATCGCCGGCCAAAGCAGCGATGGCTTCGTCGCGGTCACCCTTGATGTGGTTTACCCTCAGATGCACGGGCGCGCGCGATTGCAGCGCTGTTGCGGCCTGCTCAGCGGTGCCGCCCTGGCTGGCGGCGAATTGCGGCCAAAGCCAGTCGGGAATATCCAGCCGCTCGGCCAGCGCCTCTGGTTGGTGGCCTGCCTGCCGTTCTTCGTCGCTCAGACCCGCGGGCGCGTAAGGAGCGCCGGTGAAAATCGTCTCGGGGTCAGCCGCAGCACGACGCAACGCGCCCAGCATCAGCCCCCGCCCGGTCCTTGCTCCGCCAAGCGCCGCGTCCGAGCGCAACCGACGCAACGCCCCGAACACATGATCGCGCACCGCTGCCCGGTCGCCAGACCCGGCATAACGCGCACCGCGGGCCCATCTGGTCAGCGCCTGTTCGGCCGCGAGACCACCCAGATACTGATCGAGAATGCCAATCGCCGCTTGCACACGGGCCGCCGGGGTCATGGCGCATTACTCACTTCAACAACCAATCGTAAGCCTTTGCAATCACACAATTACATGATCCGGTAATTCGGGCTTTCCCGGGTGATCTGAACGTCATGCACATGGCTTTCCTTCAAACCTGCCCCGGTGATTCTGACGAACTGGCAATTACTGCGCATCTCCTTCACCGTGGCACATCCGGTATATCCCATGGCTGCACGCAAACCGCCAACCAACTGATGAATAACCGCCCCTGCGCTGCCTTTATAGGGCACCTGCCCCTCGATCCCTTCCGGCACCAGCTTGTCACTGGCTGCGTCCTTCTGGAAATACCGGTCAGCCGAGCCGCGCGCCATGGCACCAAGCGACCCCATTCCACGATAGGATTTAAAGCTACGACCTTGATACAGAATGACTTCTCCGGGGGATTCGTCCGTACCGGCAATCATGCTGCCAACCATGGCGCAGGACGCGCCAGCAGCAATCGCCTTGGCGAAATCGCCGGAGTATTTGATGCCGCCATCGGCAATGACCGGAACGTCACCCGCCGCCGCGGCACAATCCATTATCGCCGTCAACTGCGGTACACCCACTCCGGCCACCATCCTTGTGGTACAAATACTGCCCGGCCCGATGCCAACCTTTACCGCATCCGCACCGGCCCCGATCAGCGCCTTGACCGCCTCTCCCGTGGCCACGTTCCCGGCCAGAACCTGCACCTCGTTGGACAGGGCCTTGGCCCTTTCAACCGCTCGGGCAACGCCTTCGGAATGGCCGTGCGCGGTGTCGATCACAATCATGTCCACCCCGGCCTCAACCAGCGCCTGAGACCGTTCATACCCGGCATCACCGACCGTGCTGGCGGCCGCCACGCGCAAACGACCCAATTGGTCCTTGCAGGCGGTCGGGTTCAAAACAGCCTGCTCCGTGTCCTTCAGCGTCAGCAACCCGGTCAGCTTGCCGCCACCGTCGGTAATCAACAGCTTTTCAATGCGTCTCGCCTTCATCAGGCTGATCGCCTCGCCCCGGTCGGCGGGCTCGTGCAGAATGGCCAGATCGTTACTGCTCATCATCACTTGCACTGGCGTGGCATCGTCACTGGCAAATCGCATGTCCCGATTGGTGACAATCCCCACCACCCGGCCAGTCTCATCCACCACTGGAAAGCCGGTCACGTTATATCGCTCGCTCAGCGCCCTGGCATCGGCCAGCGTCTGATCCGCCTTCAGAGTGATCGGATTATAAACAATCCCCGATTCAAACCGCTTGACCCTTCGGATCTCTCTGGCCTGTTCCTCAATGCCAAGATTTCGGTGCACCACACCGATCCCCCCGGCCTGCGCCATGGCAATCGCCATGCGCCCCTCGGTCACCGTATCCATCGCACTCGACAAAAGGGGAATATTCATCGAAATGCTCCGCGTCACCTGCGTGGCCGTATCAGCCCCCGCCGGCAGCACCGAACTGGCCGCCGGGACCAGCAAAACATCATCAAAAGTAAGCGCCTCACGAATCTGCATATCATCCCTCATGCAAAAGCCCGTTTGACGGCCACCCTATGGCACGGATGGTCGCAAGGCGAAAGGCCCCACACAAAATATAGCGCCCCTTCCCGCATCTTTGGTCCTAAAATATCCCCGCCGGAGGCTCCCCGGCCAGCCAACAGGCACAAACCTTGCAAAAAACCGACGCAAACCTGGGTAAAACTGCCGCACAACACCTTTCCCTTTTCGCAAACCGCCATATGGTCACCGCAACGTGACCCCAAAAGGCCCGCCCCCCATGACCACCGACCCGCTTGTCATCTTCACCCCGTCCGGCAAACGCGGGCATTTTCCGGTTGGCACGCCAATCCTGACCGCCGCGCGTCGCCTCGGCGTCGACCTCGATTCGGTCTGTGGCGGGCGGGGCATCTGTTCCAAATGCCAGATCACGCCGGGTTTCGGCTCGTTCCCCAAGCATGGCGTTACCGTGGCAACAAATGCCCTGTCCGACTGGAACGCGGTCGAACAGCGCTATGACGACAAGCGTGGCCTGAAGCCGGGCCGCCGCCTTGGCTGCCAGGCCACGGTTCAGGGCGATGTGGTGATTGACGTGCCGCCCGAAAGCCAGGTGCACCGGCAGGTGGTGCGCAAAGCGGCCAGCGCGCGGGCGATCACAATGGATCCGGCCACGCGGCTTTACTTTGTCGAGGTCGAAGAACCCGACATGCACTCCCCCACCGGCGACCTTGAGCGGCTGGCACGGGCGCTGAAAACCCAATGGGGCATCCCCGACGTCACCGCCGATCTGTCGCTGTTGGCGCGCCTGCAACCGGCCCTGCGCAAAGGCAAATGGCAGGTCAGCGTGGCCCTGCACAAGGATCACACCGATGCCCCCGCCCGCATCACCGATATCTGGCCCGGTCTTTTCGAGAACGGGCTTTACGGATTGGCCATCGACCTTGGTTCAACCACCATCGCCGCCCATCTGACCGATCTGGAAACCGGACAGGTGGTTGCCTCGTCCGGCCTCATGAATCCTCAGATCCGCTTTGGCGAAGACCTGATGAGCCGGGTCAGCTACGCAATGATGAACCCGGGCGGCGAAGCTGAGATGACCGCCGCCGTGCGCAGCGCCCTGAACGACCTGAGCGCGGAAATCGCCGCCGAAGCCGGTATCGAGACCAGCCAGATCGTCGAGGCGGTGTTTGTCTGCAACCCCGTCATGCATCACCTGCTGCTGGGGCTTGATCCGGTGGAACTGGGCCAGGCCCCGTTTGCGCTGGCGACATCGGATGCGCTGCACCTTGGCGCGGATGATCTTGACCTGAAGGCGATGAACCCGCGCGCGCGTATCTATGTGCTGCCCTGCATCGCCGGGCATGTGGGGGCCGATGCCGCCGCCGTGGCACTGTCGGAACGCCCCGACCAATCGCAGGACCTGGTGCTGATCGTCGATGTCGGCACAAATGCCGAACTGCTTTTGGGCAATACCACCCGCGTCCTGGCCTGTTCTTCGCCCACCGGTCCGGCCTTTGAGGGGGCGCAGATCTCGTCTGGTCAACGGGCCGCTGCCGGCGCGATTGAACGCATCACCATCGACCCGATCACCAGAGAGCCGCGATTTCAGGTCATCGGCTCGGATCTCTGGTCCGACGATCCGGGCTTTGCCGAGGCAACGGCGATCTCTGGCATCACCGGCATCTGTGGCTCGGGCATCATCGAGGCGGTGGCTGAACTGCGTATCGCCGGCTTGCTCGACTCTTCGGGTCTTCTCGGATCGGCGGCGCAGACCGGCTGCGCGCGGATGCTGGCCGAGGGGCGCACCCATTCCTATCTGATCCATGATGCCAGCGCCCTTGGTGGGCCACGCATTACCGTCACCCAGGGCGATATCCGCGCCATCCAGCTGGCTAAATCGGCGCTTTATGCCGGCGCGCGGCTGTTGATGGACGAAATGGGCGTGGATCACGTGGACCGCATCGTGCTGGCCGGGGCGTTTGGCGCGCATATATCGCGCCTTCACGCGATGGTGCTGGGAATGATACCGGATGCGCCATTGGACAAGGTATCATCCGCCGGCAATGCCGCCGGCACCGGCGCGCGCATTGCCCTGTGCAACATCGCCTCGCGGGGCGAGGTCGAAGCCATGGTGCGCCGGATCACCAAGGTGGAAACGGCGATTGCGCCAAAGTTTCAGGATCATTTCGTCGCCGCCAATGCGATCCCGCACAACAGTGATCCGTTTCCCAACCTGTCGGGGGTTGTCACCCTGCCCGACACCAGCTTCAACACCGGCGGTGCGTCCGGCGGATCCGGACGCAGGCGGCGCAGACGCCCGGACTGACGACGTGCCAACAGCCCGCTGAAACGCTCAGACGGCAGGCATCCATCGCAAATCCGTCCGGTCTGTCGCGTCCTGAAAAGCACTCGAACAGCTTTGGATCGTAACCAGATGATTTATCGACATATTGATCGACCAGGCACTCAGGAGCCGGGCATCCTGCGAAGGATGGTCACTGCCGCCACGCCCTGCACGTCAGGCTTTTCGGGTGGCCACAGCGCGGGTCGTCTTGGCCAGCAACACCAGCCAGGGCGTGCCATGCAGCACCAGATCGAATATATCTGACGCCCTGGCAAGATCCCCGGCCGCCAGCATTTTGAGCTTTTCCCAGACATGCGGTTCCGGCACAAACGGGGCCAGCCCCGCCAAAAGGACCAGAAGAAGTGTCAAAGGCCAGGATATCCTGTCAATTACTGCGCCCATCAGAAGCCCTTTCAAGTTTTTTCGAACCGGGTGCGACCCCGCTGGCCCCACACCGCTGACCAAAGACACACCGCTGACCAAAGACCGGACATCGCCCCACAGCCAGAGGCATGAACATAAGCGAATGAGCCATGAGACAGATAATGGCGCGGTTGACGGGACTCGAACCCGCGACCCCCGGCGTGACAGGCCGGTACTCTAACCAGCTGAGCTACAACCGCGCATTTGCCTTTCGGCGTGACCGGATAGCCCCCGGATCATGGGCTGGCAGTGATGGCGCGGTTGACGGGACTCGAACCCGCGACCCCCGGCGTGACAGGCCGGTACTCTAACCAACTGAGCTACAACCGCCCACTGCCCGCCCGGAACAAACCGAACGTTGGATCGTCTTATGTCCCTGTCCCTGCCCCGTCAACAGGGTTTGCGCAATTTCGCCATTTTGACCCCGATGCTGTTTCCCCAGCGCCGACAATCACCCGGTCCTGGCTGTTCGGTTTTCGTGATGCGGCCAATCGGAAACAAAAAAGGGACCGGGCAGACCCAATCTGGCCCAACCGGTCCCCTTCAGTTCAAATAACTACGGGTCAGCCCTGTTCGGCGTTGCACTTACGGGCCATATCCATGGCTTTGTAGGTTCCATGCAGATCGACCTTGAAGGCAGCGGCCTTCTTCGGGAACACGGTCATGACGTGTTTGGTTTTGACCGCGTCAATGAACACCGGATTGTTGGCCAGAACATACCCGCCGGAATAACCTTTGGTGATATTGCCTTTCAGGCCGGTCGACGTCGAGGAAAACAGCACGCCGTCGATATCCAGGAAAATTTCAGATTCCTTACCCTTCTTGATGCCCGTATCGCCTTTCGAGAACACTCCGAGATAACCGAATGTGTGGTCTTTGGTCAGACCCATCTGGACAATGTTGCCAGCCTCGTCGACCCGTTCAATCAAGCAGGATCCTCTTTCGTTATCGACGAAGACATTCCAGCCTTCGGCATCGCCATATTTGGTGAAACCGTC
>Ga0209121_10003085_pt1 | contig 16353 bp, 18 predicted proteins | sample Cruoilmetagenom3_FD_187292 | JGI IMG/M metagenome (GOLD analysis project Ga0209121, IMG submission 187292) | Oil polluted marine microbial communities from Coal Oil Point, Santa Barbara, California, USA - Sample 3 (SPAdes) (version 2) | ecosystem: Environmental > Aquatic > Marine > Oil seeps ... | reverse complement strand
TCCCGCCAGAATTTCTATCAACACTAGAGCTTGTTGCCGCACCGCCAGCCCCACCGGAGTACCCCCCCGCAGACTTTGATGTACCCGACAGATCAGGCTGCTGGCCACCGCCAGAAGGCCCGCCGTAGTGCGATGAAAGCATTGCTGGCGCTCCACGTCCTGTTAGAAGAGATCCGAATGTAGTGTCTCCTCCAGCCGACCCGATGGTATTGCTAGCATTTGCCGCGCCATTCCCGCCAGCACCAATCGTTACTGTTTCTGTTGCGCTGGTATCGCTTGCTAAAAACTCTTTATCAGAAAAACCACCACCGCCGCCACCTGATGCGTAGACGCTTGTTGTATTGGTCGTTCCGTTTGACCCTCCGCCACCACCACCGACGCACTCAACATAAATCGACATAGCATTAGCCGGTTTCGTCCACGTTCCAGAAGATGTGAACTCTTGATAATCAATAGACGTGACCACAACAGCTTGCAGCTCAAATCCAGTCTCTCCGGCATTAGCCCGAAGATGCTTTAGGGCATCGCCGCTTTCTATTGCTGGAAGATTAACGCCTGCCGCCGATGCTGCTGCTGCTGTCTCTGAGGCTGCCGCTGCTGCTGCCGATGCTGATGCTGCCGCTTCTGATCCAAGAGGGTCGGAAAATACAAAGTTACCCGTGGTCTCGTTGTAGACAACAGAGTAAATACCGTTGGCTGTAATACTTCCCGCTGCCGGAGTGCTACCATCTGAGGCGACCAGTGAAACCGCACCAACACCATCGACATTGATCGTGGTTGCGCCGGTATTGGTTGCCGTGGCTTTTACGCTAAAGGCTAGTCCATCTTGCCCGGTGTAGGTTGTTATCGCCGTGCCAGGGGATGTGATGGTCAAAGCGTCTGCCGTACCACCTGCTACAACGTAGTTTGGATTGCCGCCATCCATTCTCGCTTGGGAAGGTAGCTTATCAAGCCCAGCTACAATAAGGTCTAACTCTGACACTACATTAGAGCCTTTAGCCTTAGTGCCTGTCGAGAATGTCTTTGCTCTTGTGTAGTAGTCGTTAGCCACGTGATATTCGCCTTGGTATGTAGTGGATCATAAAGCCTTGCACCGTAAAGGGATCAAGCAGTTTTGATGTGCCATAAACAATGATCGATATGTTAATGCCCGTACCTGTAATGGATATTTCGTCAGTGGGTATATCTTGAGCGCCCCACGAAAAGTTATCCCATAGAGCAGTGCCCCAGAAACCACCACCCCCAGAAGACATTGAGCCTATATCTATATTGTTTGCTGCATAGCTCGCTGAGTAGTCATACTCTGTGGCTATATCAAAACTAGCAATGCTTGGCGTTTCAATTTCTGCCTGCAAGTGTTTAAAGGATTTTCTTAGCCGTGGCGATTTCATGTGGTTATACGTCGAGCGATAACCAAACTCCATGATCTCGCCATCTTGGGCCATGCCTTTGTTCATTTCGTAAACAAAGCCATCATCACTGCCGATATAAATGCGCTCGGTGCCTGTCTCGTCCGGCGCGTTGTATGCGCACGTCGGGGTAAAGCCTAAGCTCAGCCAGCCGTATTCAACAAAACCCTGCTCGCTGACATAAGCCACAATCACGTCGCCCGATGATAAGACGTACCAGAACTGATCCCTATCCTTGTAGGTGACAGTGCCGACCAGATTATTGATATTGCTAGATAATGCTCGTCTTATATTCTTTGAGACCGTTGCGCTTTGGAAGTCGCCAAACGCCTGCACTCGATCCATCCGAGTAATGCCCTGGTCGTCCCATGCGTAAACCCTGCCAATAGGCGCTACTCCGTAGAGTATTGCCCCGGTATTGTCTGACGCAGACTGCATCGACCAATCAGTAGAGTTATTGCCGTATAAAGCCCACGTTTGCCTGCGAGTGAATAATAAGAGCACACCACCTGCGATAGATAGCATCCCAGTTACATCTTCACTTAGCCCGAACTCTACCGACCCAAGGAAGCCATCAAAGGTCATCGCATCGGTGATAGTCGAGTGTTCAATAATACCGTTATCAAAGGCTAAGAATAGCTGGCCTTTGTGTATTTCAATCAAGTGCGGCGTATTTGAGTCAGGCGCACCATCGATTTCAGCCATTAGGATGGGCGAGAACACGTCGTTATCGTCAATTTCAAACGCTGGACCGACGCCGTTGCACCCGTAGGCGTAATATGAGGTCGAGCCTCCCAAGAAATTATGCGAATCAAACTGATAAAGACCGCCAGCCGGGAGGCTCATAGCCGAGCTTGCGCCATCGGACGTAGCGACCGTCACTGCACTGACCTGTAACGCCTCATTGTCAACAAAAGTGCCTGTGACACTTGTCAACACAATGTAGCCTGTTGTGAATGACCCTGTGTGAATAACTACGCGGTGGACAGTACCGGTTGCGGTACTTGTCACGCCTGTCACAACATCGCCTACCGCAAACGCACTTACCCCTGCGTCGTATCGGACATAGTGCGAGGCAAATACAATCTGAGACCATCCACTTGCTGTCGCTTTGTAGCAATCGACCGCTGTCGCGCCTGCGTTGTCCCTGAATGCGTAAGTCTTGGCTTTGTGCTGCCATACACCCCGCACCGGGCCTGACCCTGGCACCGCTGCTATGCTTGCGCGGTAGTGGTCTTGCGCATCGCTTCGATATTGCAGTTCAGTTTCCATGCTGCTTTCGCCGCTTACTTCTTCCACCGTTGTAACAGTTGTCGCGCCTATCGACTCTGTTGCAGTGAAGGTGCCGACCAGTTCGGTAATCACCAGAAAGCCTGTTGCAGTGTTTATGACTTCAGCCGTGGCTCCGCTTGTTCCACCTGTAATACTATCGCCAGCAGAGTATGAAGACTCGTCAGCGACCTCAAGCATATAATACAAGGCGTCACTAGGGGGTAATCGCCCGTCTAATCGCTCGTAAAGACCAGAAAGACGATAACCGCCGTTAATATCAGGTGTGAAATTAATACAATCCAACAACGTGCCCGGCCTTACTGACAGAGCTGGAGTAGCAAGGTCTAACCCACCACCCATAGGAAAGTAGTCTGTCTTAGTCGCCGTCACTGAACAACAACCTGAAAATCGTTATTCGTGCTGTACCGATACTCCGATGATGATGGCAGTTGATCTGCTTCTAACTGATCCATTGCCTCGCCGTACCGCTCTAGGCCGTCAGCTCGCACCTCCTGCGCGTTCTCGTAGTTTGCATAGAGAACCATCGCCCTGCCAACAATAGCCCTATGGAACCTCTCAGGGATCGGGGACATATCACTGTCTGCGGCCAACACTACAGGCTTTTTGTAATACTCAAACGTAATAGGGTATGCGCTGTCCGGTGTCGGCAGCATCAGGAAGTCGCCGTTAGGCTTTATTGTAAACGAGCTAGGCTTACCCTCTGATGTGTAGGCTGATAAATCGTAGCTACCCCAGGGGATGTAATCTAGCTGGGTACTGCCATTAATCCACAATTTCTCACCAGTGCGACCTGACGCCGGGTCATACTTCGCCATCTTAGAGAAGTCGTCAATCACATTGCCTGAGCCACCCATCGAAGATGAGTCAGTGAGGTCGTAAGCGTCTTGTGATGCAATCGTAGAGAATGAGCCTTCTTTCCACAAGAATCGCCAATCAAACCACTTAGCTTGGATTTCTTCATGGGCTATTTGAACAAACTCGATGAGTCTTGCGTATTCTCGAACTTGGCCAGTTACAGTGGAGGGGCCGTCTCCAGCTACACTACAGGCCTCACGAGTCTTCTGTGTTAGCTCCAAGAATGTCGGCATTATATTTACCTAGCTTATTGCGCAATGTTTCTTCAGACATTCTTCCATCAGCCTTGAGGCCATAAGAAGTTGCTAAGGTAATCAATTCAGCCTTGCCCATCACAGCAAGATCGTCGCCAATTATAACAGTTTCAGCCTGCTTGGGCCTAAAAATAGGTCGATCTTCTTCACCAACCTTGCCCAAGTATTTCCCGTTCGAGCCATACCTGTGGCCGTCTTGGATAAATCGTGTCGTGCTTGTGCCGCCGTAGACGGTGGAGTGCTCGCGGGATTTATCAAGCATCGTCATATTCCCCGATATGCTTTACCTTGTGCTTTTTGCAATCACGCTCGTATTGGCTAACAACAGTTTTACCACTGTGGCCATCTTCAAGGCTAGGCTTAACGTCTTTGCCTTCGCGATATTCTCTAAACTCTTCGTGCGTCATAATCTTGCGCATAATCTTTTCCTCAAAAAAGAAGGGGCCACCGAAGTAGCCCCTGGTTACAGCTTACTTACAGCCGCCTTTACCTTTGCCGCCTTTGCCTTCCTTGATAAAACCGCCACCCTTAGAGGGTCGCTGAGTTGTCGCAGTAGGTTTAGCGCCTTGCTTCTTTGCGTCGAAGCCTTCTTTAAACGATGTGCCGTCTTCAATACTCATAATGTACTCCTTAGTACCAGTCGATGATTACAGTAACGTCGCCTGCGCCAGCGGTACATTCACCGTTAGCGGAGACCTCGATCAGTGTGTCTTCGGGAATTTCATGCCCCGCAACAGATACGTTACCTTGCACACCCAGGTTGATAGCGGTGATGGGGATGGTTTGTGTTGCATAGGCCGCAACAGCACCAGCCGTGCCAACGTCAACAGTACATTCAGCATCAGTAGTGCCTGTAGTGGTGACTAAAGACACGTCAACTACTCGGCCTTTCTTGCCGTCAGGTGCTTGAATGCGACCAATGGTTGCCGGAGATGACAGCGTGGCAGCCGGGAAACGGTAGCCAACTGTCGTAGGGTTTGCATAACTCATAACAATTTCCTCGATAAAGCCCCCCGAAGGGGGCAGTAATTAGCTTGAACCACCCCAACGCAAAACACGGGCCTGAGCCTTAGTTTCAGCACTGGTCTGGTCGTTATGGGTCAGCGCAAAGTTCTCTAACGCATACCACATAATGCCTTGTGACCGGCCATACGGTGTATTCAACCTTGATCGCTATTCAAGGCCCGTTTCATAAACTTTTTGTGCGACCTGCCTTTCTTCATGTCGCCTATAAGATGTGCTGGAACTGAACATACCTCTGCAATTTTTACCGAAGACAGCTTCCCGTCTACGATCATCTTTGCCACAGAGGTCAACACTTCGTCTGTGTAAACCCTTGCCGGGTGAATCCAATTCTTGCCTTCCATATCATCGGTAACACGGGTATAGCCGCGTTTAATCCTGCTGATATGGGAAGTAGAAATCCCAGTTAACTCGCTTACCTCTCGCCCGGTCATTCCTTTTGCTAGCAGATCAACAACTGTATTCAAGTCATTGTCGTCGTACTTGCTAAGATGGCTCGCTGTACCTGTAATGAGCCTTCCTTTCTTTTTGCAGTCTTGGATATTATCCTTCTGCGTACCTAAAAAAAGGTGATCGGGGTTAAAGCATTTCGGGTTGTCGCAGTGGTGGCAAACAAATAAACCATCCGGTATAGCCTCGCCATTAAAAACTACCCATGCTGCGCGTGACGCCAATATCTTCGTGTCATTGCACACGCCGGGTATTCTAAAGCTGCCATATCCATTGGTTTTCGATCCTTGCCACTCCCAACAACCTTGTTGAGATTTCTCCATCTTACTTACTAAAAGTCTTAAAACTGCTCCACGTTTCCGTGAAGACTGGATCATATCATCACCCCATAAGGGGGTTGGGCGCTTCGAACTCGCTTGAGTCCTATGGACATTATTGACCACCGAAGTGGCTTCTCGTCCTGACCTCTGAACCTTACAACTCATTACTGAATCGTCTTGGCTGCTGATTGTCATAGTATGCCTCCATCACTTGTAATGTGAGAGGGATTGTACCTTAGATGTCCCAGCAATTCACCCAATTTTCTAATCCTCAATTACTTGAGAATGACGACCTAGGCGGCCACAGCCAATTGAGAATCGTCCGGGATTTTCCCGCGTAACTCCATGGGACAGGAGATTACTTGAGTTACGGTATCACTTCCGAAAAAATATGCGCTGTCCCCAGCACCATAGCCTGCGGAAGGGATATTGGTCTGAGTAGTGAAGCGAATACCTTCATACTTGCCCTTTTCGCCGTTCATAATGCGCGTCCAGCCGCCATCGGTGTACTGATGGATGCCTTCAAGCTCAGTTAGAACGGGGCGAAGGGTAGTAGGCCGCATGATGGCAGCATAGTTCTCGCCATCGAATACGGGGATGTTGCGCTCCTGCATGGTGTCGGCAATGGTTTTGACGTGTGCAATAGTCATCGCAACGGCAGCGCCAGAGAATGAGCCATCAGTCTTTACGGTTACAGCCCCATCAGCACCACCAGTACCCGTCAACAATGAAGCGTCAAACTGAGCATGAGCTACACGGTCTTCTGTGCGAGCTGCTGAGTTCTTCAACGTCTTCTGAATGATCGCCTTTACGGGCTGCTCAGACAGATCGTCGTACTTCTTGCTGAAAGGTACAGCAATACCAAACTCTTTGAGAGTTACCGTGCCCTGGCTGGTTGCAAAACCAGTTTCGGGGACTTTGGCATTCTCATCAAGCCCAGTGGTAGGGCAATCAGTGGCGGTGTCGCCATGTACGTTCCATGTGTAAACGTCGCCATTGCCTTTACCGATAGCTTCCTCGGTGTCGCAAAATTGAGTGAAACGAGAAAGCGGTTGTACAGCCTCTCGCAGTTCTTTTGATAGTGTCTCGGTGGCCATATAACCGCCGGCACCTGACCATAATTGTCCAGCCATGATAATTTACCTAATTAAGAGCGTCTACCGGCTATCATCTGCCGATCTTTTCGAATTTGAGCAATTACAGCCGACGGGGAGTTATCAATAACCTCCGGAACTGGCCTTTTCTTACTCATCGACTTCCGGGCAGGCTCACGGTGTAGCCCAGCTTTGTTGGATGCGCGACTACTTTTTTCAGTTTTGGGTTGCCCCATCTGCTCTAAAACTGTTTCTGTCGCACGTTTGATTGCTGCTTCTGGAGTAATGCCTGGCTCTTTGGTCATAATCACATTGATTTCAGCATCCACATACCGCTCTAGCGATTTGTTTTGCCTTACGTCTGGGTGATTTTCCTCAAGCCATGCCACTCCATCCTCAACTGAGCCTGTATATGCTTTTTCTGCATTCATGGCCTCAATTGTGGCGATGGCATCTTTTGCTGCCTGCTGACCAATCGCATCAGCATCGACTTGGATAGGCTGCTGCCGTCCTGCGATAAGCTGTGCGAGCTGTTCTGCTGCATCATCGGTATTGCCATCGTATATCTGCTCAAGCAGCGCCTTGGCACTATCAAGAGCATCTTCCCCAACGTCCTGGCTGGATAGCTGGTTGTTTTGTCGCAAGGATGCTTCGCTAACAGCGGTCTCGCGCTGTAATAACTCAGCCTCTCTTGCTTCAATCTGTTTCCGCTGCTCTGCTACGTCTTGTAGCCTTTGATCGGCGGACATTTGTTTCTGTGATTCAGCAACGATTTCATCCAAAGAGCGTACGACTTCTGAGCCGTTTACTGCCAGCTTCATCGCGTACTTGCCATCATCATTCAGGAATACGGGTGACTCTGGCTCCGGCACTTTAATCTCTGGGTCAAGATTGTCGTAATCTTCATCGCTAAGGCTTTCATCAACCTCATTGCCTAGCTCATCAACAATAGTGCCTTGTGATTGCTCGGACTTAGCCGCAGCCATTGCCTCGATAGCAGCTTCACGAGGAGATAATACCGGGGGTTTGTCATCGGATGATACAGTTTCACCATCCGTATCTGCTGATAGCTCATATTCTTCGACTTCAATTGCTTCTTTTAGCTCTTCGGACACTTCTTAACCCTCGGTTTGTTGTACCTGTTGATAGGCTGCATCGCCCATATCAATAGCCTCTTGCACCCATGCAATGAAGTTACTCGCTGTTTGGGCTTTGTTCTGTAGTAATTGTATTTTATCTGTGTTAGTTGGGCAAACCTTGAGCAGTTCTCGGCTGCACTGGTTGATTTGCTGTTCTGCGCACCCTGTTAAGTACCGGCCTATATCGGTTTTAAGGAAGTCTCTTGCCTGCTCCCCGAGGTCAGCCTGGGCGAATAGGGCTAGGTCGTAGTCGGTGAAGTCGGTCATATGCCGCTACCTGTAATCGTGGCCAGTTGTAGCTCTCTCGACATTAGGCTAGCCTTGAGTGCAGCAACCTCTCTCGCCGTCTTATCCTTCGCGGCTTCCACGCCAACCTTAGCCCTCAACTCCTCCAGCTTTATGCCTTTAGACTCTGACAGCTTAATTAGCTCCAGCTCTCGGCGGGTATTCATTTCGATGATTGACTGCTCGCCTTCCTGCTGCAATCTAAGTTGAAGCATAGCCATGTCGTGTTCTCGATCCGCTTGGGCTTCCTGCGCTTTGGCTTTCAGCTCCATCTGTTTGGCTTGCAGCTCAGGTGGAGGGCCCTGCTCTTGTGGCTCACCCTCTTTCTCACCCACGACAAAACGATCACCATCACCATACCCAGCGAAGGCCCATATCTCTTTAACCACTGCTGGCCAGTCAGTCTTAGCCGCCATCTCTGGCATGCCTGCCGTTGTATTAACTGCCATCATTAGCTTCTGCATTTTCTGCTGTGGATTAGTGTTGCCAAGCCCGACATTAACAGTGATGTTTAAATCCTGTTCAATCAGTCTATCCATTATTTCAGGGTCTTTTGCAGCCTCTTCTGGTATGCCTGCCTTGCTTGCTGCCAGTGCCATGATTGTTTCGTCTGTCTCAAAATACTGTTCTAGCTTGGCGAGGGTGCGCAATACTGGCTCTACCCAAGTCTCGATGAATGTCCGCATGATGTACTCTTGTGACGCATTAGCGCCTGTGGCCATCAGGTTCATACCGCCGACTGTCTCATTCATCGCCCGGTTTGATTGGACTGTTGATGTTGAGAACGTGCCCATCAGTTCATCCATATCTTGATTGAGCCGATCTTGCTCTGCGTAACTTGAGCTTGTTACGTCCGGTGTATCAACTACCTTCACATCACCATTAGGATCATCAACAAAGACGCCTCCACCGGGCCTGTTGTTGGCTAGAGCTGGCAGATCAACATTACCCTGGCGCTTGATGAAGTACCGCTTGTTCAGCACTAGGCGAACATTGTCATAACGCTGGTCGGCTAATGTGTTTATTTCATTCTGAGTATTGCTGCCTAGCTCATTTAGAGCTGATGGATAGTTTCGGTGGGCTTCAATCGTCGAAACACCTAACGTGTAAACTTTCCGGCCATGCTTATAAATATCAGTCAAAGGCACTGGGTCGCTTAATAACAGTGTAGTGCCTAGTGTGTAGTACGCCATATCAACGCCATTAATGCGGTACACGTTAAAATGCACCCATACCGTTGTAAACTCATTGTATTTCAGCGTATCTATAGGGTCTTCGCGGTCGCCTTCCCTTGTTTGTCTTGTCTGCTTATTCTTTGTTGTATCACCTCCAGCCGTCAATATTTGCGATAAAGAATACTCATTCCACCCTGGCTCACCAATTTTATCGTCGCCTGATTTGCCCATGCGCTCTGCAACGTCGCCAGCGTACATAGGGATTTGCTCAATCAGGTAAGGGCTGTCGCTAATCGGGTTTCGCCAGTCTGCATTGGGATCGAAGCGGAAGTTTTCAGGGGCAAGCAGGTCAATAACAGGCTCATCAATAATTATGTTCGGCGCTGCTTGCTGGCCAAGCACATAACCATCTTCATCACGCACAAACTGCCCTTGATCGTCGATATAAGGTATGAAGTCGCCAGACTCTTCTTCTTCATGCTTCCAGTAGGTTTTGCTAATCACAACGCCATAATTCAGCGTGTCTTGATAGCCGCCGATAGCCGTCATGAACCAAGGAATCGTTTTCTCTAACCTGTGCTGTATCAGTGCTTTATTGAGCTTGGCGCTGAGCGCCTGTATCTGATTGTTTTGATCTGCGGGATCTACTGATACTAAATCATTGCTTGAGAACAGAGCTGTAGCTAGTGCCGCTTCGTGTGACCTGATAGCCGACCGTGTTTTAGGCCGAAATATCTTACGCCCAGCACCGTTATTCTTTGTAGCTGCACGACTACGGAAGTTGTCAATGTTCTCATCCCATTGGTTGAGGACGGACGACTCCATATAATCAGTAGAGGCCTCGTATGCCTCTGACGCTCGCTGGACCCAGATAGAGCTGCCATCGGCCTCGCTATCGGTCGACCCAATGTCTTCTACTTCGCCAGGATGCGTATCATCCATTAGACTTCACCTTTCTCTGCGCCTATCACGCCCTTGTAGTTGGATGGTAATTGGAAAACATCGACGTTATCAGTTTGGCCGCGTGTTAGCTTGAATCGCTCCAACAGTTCGCCTGCCGACCTTACGCAGTTAATTGTATCACTTCTCAGTGTTTTACTTAACTTCACCGCTATGCCGTACTCCATAGAGATAGTTGGAATCTTGATGTAACAGAGATAGCCTTTGTCCAACACCTCAATCAACCACCTGCGGCCAGGGTATGCTTTCGTGATAGCCGCGCCAAAGTGTCTGCACACCTCGTCGTTATGCACAGCCTCTTTCATGTCGTCTAGTGTTACATCGACCTCGATCATGCGTAATCCTCTGCTTCAAAACTGCCCTGATGATCCATTCTTGCTGTGTACCCTCGCGCAAACTGTTCAAATGCGTCAGCTCCGTGCTTTGCGTCATTTCGTACAGGCTCATCACGCCACACGCCTAATTTATCGTTCCATTCTTTCTTAAACCCATCGAGACTAGCCACGCCACCTGCTGCGTTTTCTTCATCGAAATAACACTTGGGCAGCACATCCCTTACGGCTTGAATTGCCTCTGCCTTGTATGGCACTCGTGATACAACCTCGACCTTCATGCCCATACCTCGAACAATATCGGCCCGAGACTTATTATCAGCGCGACTGAGATCGGTGACGTTGGCATCATGCGGCAAGTACAGCGTGTCGTAGACGTACTGATACTCTTGCATCTTCTTGATGTAGAACTGTATCGACTCGCCGCTGTTCTCGTAATAACGGATAAACCGATACTGCCCCCGGTAGTCTTGCATAAACCACATGGCAGTATAGTCATTGCGGCCCAAGTCAAAAAACACATAGACCGGCAGTGATGGCTCGTAGGGGAGTTTGCGAAGCCTGCCGTCATTCCGTACTGATGCCATTTCTTTTGCGTAGTATGCGCCTTGTATCGACTGCTCGAACGCCTCTCTGATAGTAGACGGGTATTCCCGCTTCATATCGTCTTTTTGCGTTGATAGCTTCTTGATGTACCAGTTTTTCTGCTCTCTATCGAGAATAATCCCGTCTTTATGCGCGAGGTCATCAAAGTATTCGGCGATCTCCTGCGTGTGGATTACATCACCCTCTAGCCTGTAACCCTCATTCTCCCACCACGGGAAGAAGAACAACTTGTAGTCGAGCTTTGTTAGCTTGCGCTTCTCTATCGCAGCCCTCTCTGCTTCAGTGCAATAGTCGTAGAAATAACCCTGTTGGCCCTCTGCTGTGCTCTCAATGAACACAAACTGGCCTGCCTCTACCGCGTTGAGTGCGCCGGTAACGATCTCCCTAGCCTTGTCCGGGTACTTCGCGCAGACTTTCCCGAACTCACTGATATGCAGATATTGCAATGAAGACGATCTCATTGACGTGCCGACAGTAACAGAGCTGCCATTCTCAAACACTAGCTCACCCGACCTGTCATTTTTCGCCGGTCTTTCGGCCTGTAGCCATTCAGGGAGATTGTCGTAGGCGTACTTTAGTTTCTCACGGAAGAATTTTTGCGCATCTTCCCTGTTATGAGCAATAACCCCTGCCTTGGTATCGGAGTTGAACAGGCACCTATCAAGCATAAAAATGAGAATGAACGTCGTCATTCCAAGCTGACGGGCTTTCAATATCAGGTTGAGATACCACATGCCTTCAAACAGAGCTTGCTGTTGTGGGTTGAGCTTAAACTTAACCTTCTGACCGGACTTATCCACAATCCAATAGAGGTTGTTAAGCCTCCACACTTGGTCGCCCAGACGAGCCTTTAGCTTATCCTCATTCGTCAACAGGAAGCCCTTTGCTTGTGCCGTCTATTGAGTCAAGAATGTCCGCTATACCGATACTCCCACTGTGCTCAACCTTGTCCTTGAACGCCCCTACATTGACGTGCTTGCCTATCAACTCTAATCGCTTAACCCTGTCTGATATTTTGATCTTTTGCACAATGCCGTCGGGTATTTTCTGACCGCCCTCGTAAGCGTACTCCTGATGACTATCCAACCCTGTAATAAGCCCCTGTCGCCATATCTTCGGCCACTGCTTTACAGGTAGCAGCGCACCACTATCGCTGTATATATCAGCAACATCAGCGGTAGCCTCCTCAGCAAGCCTCATTAGCACCCAATCGGCATCAATACCAGTGCGCTCCGACCTTTCTGCCCGTAATTCAGAAACCCTTGCGGCCACCTTCGGGTCGTCCTTTAATACACAGGCGGTGCTGTGAATGGTCGAGGGCTTCATGCCTTCACTGTTATACGCCGCCCTATAACAATCGCTCGTACTCATCTCAGGGTTGAATGCCAGTGCCTCAGCAAACAATTCCTGTTTGTCCGTTAGCCCTGTCTCTTTGTTGCGCGCTCTAGCCATTATTTCCTCTTAGCAAACCGTGGCTCCTCGCCTATCCGGACGGTCATGTATTCCGCTCTGCCCTTACCTAGCTTGTAGGTGGGATACAAAACGGGTTTAGGATCGACGCGCTTCATTGCATCGACTGTGTTGAATGTTCTGTATATTGGCTTCTCGCTCATATTCTCACCAGTAACGGCCCTATTGCTGTGATTATATCAATAATCTCTTGGTCTTCCCTTAGCAGTAGTCCTATTTGACTGCCGCCGCCTCCTTGATTACTTGGGACAACAATCACTGCGCCCTGGCTTGGCCAGAATGCTATAAACCCTCCCCCAAAACCATTAACGCTATTTAGATGGGGATTCATGTGCTCTGATGTGAAATCGTCGGTGCTGTTGCGCTATCAAGCTCTAGCTGGAACGCCTCTGTGCCATCACGTTTTTTGATTGATATTGTGGTTCCTGACCGTGAGAACTCGCTTAACATTTGATTAATTGCGTACATTAGCTGCGCTGGCGTGGTCGATGATGCGCCGTCAGTTGGATAGCTCTCTGTGAGTGCGTGAGTCCAGTTAGAGCTGACTTCGGTTTCATCAATGATAGTTACAGCTCCAGCGCTAAGATCGTTGGGGGGCTTGCTGTAGTTCCCCCTGACGTGAATCGTCCCACCTGTCGATGTTTCGTCAACGTGTAGCTGTCCTCCATACATTTCGATAGTGTGCGTTCCGCCTGTCACCCCTTTTATGCCCAGCGAGCCGTGCCATGATCGAACCTGTAGCGACCACGATCCTACCTCTATCTCAGGGTATAGCGACCCCACTACTTGCGAGTAGCAGCTTAACAGTACTGTTGGCCCACTTAATACCGCCGTACTAGCGAGAGCTGTGTTCTCTAAAGACCCACTGACTCTTGTAACATCTACAACAATACTGTCTCGGATGATATTGATACCATCCATTTCACCGTCAATAGTCAGCAACGCCATTGACGACCCTAATATATTTGCACTAGGGGATGCTGTTAATGTGGTAAAGGTGCTGTCACCCACAAAATGGTAGCTTTGCCCGGAAATATCCACGCCAGCAATAGTTAAATCCTCCATCACATAAATGTTATTCAATCCCCGCGCTGCAGCGATAACGTGCGCATCGGCCATATTGTTTACAGGGTGCTCTCTCGTCCCCACTACGCCTGCTACGCTTGATGATATTGTATAGGGGCTGCTCGGCTTGATGGCTACACCGCCGCCAAATAGCCCAGCCTCAAGAAACTCTGGGTCGATAAACCCGGTGGTGTTGTTGGTGCTTACGCTTACCTGATTTTTATCTTCAACTTCTCGGATATTGGTATTGCCGTTAACTATGTTTACGGAGTAAAGCCCGTCCTCAAACTGCAACGAGTAGTACGCCTCCTCGATCTCTGTGATTGATGGCGTACTTGAGGTTGCTGCTATGCGCCGGTACAGCTTAGGCTGCGCCATCGTGCCTTCGTTATCTGAGAAATCCCTTAGTAATATCCAGAATTCATCGACAGTTAGCTTATATCTAGTGCCAGATTCTAATGTGAGATCGCTCTTGGGGATCGTTATTAAAAAAGGCGTTACGCTGTAGTCTACAGATAGGCTCAAACTATATACCCCATTTATTATTCATCCGGCAACATAACCGCTGTTCCGTCAAACCCGGTTGAGCTTAATACCGTGCCAACTAAAACGCCCTCTTGCAAGTAGGGCGACCCTGATGATTTCCGCGTCCACCCTATCACGGGTTGGTTTGAGGTGTAGACTCTCGATGTGCTTAACTCGCCGTTCACGTCCGTCAAGCCGTTCAGGGCCACGAATGTCGAGGTTATTGCCCCTGTGTAACTCGTTGATCCTGAGTTTGTTGTCGTGTATGTGTAGGCGTTTACTCCTGTCACTGTAATCTGCCTGACGCCCAGGTCTTCTGTTTTATCAGTTATGCCGGAGATGGCAACTTTATCATTAGTCGCCATGCCATGCCCGGTATGCGACACCGTTGCGGTTGTACCTGATCTTGTAATTGTCACGCTATCTTCAAACGGGAATGGCCCGGTGCCATCCGACGCTCTCAAGTAAACCCTGGCGCTCTCTACAGCCGTGCCAGCTTTAAGTGCTGCCACGGCCTTTACTGTTACGGCCCCGGAAACGATTGTGGTTGTGGCGCTAGCTCCGTTCCGATACGTTGGCGTGTCGCCGGAGTTAACATTTATCGTGACCGAGCCGCCCGAGTTGTTATAAATAACTGCGTCTGTTGAGGCGGTTGCTCCATACCCTGTAAAGCTGTTCAGCGTGTAGTCGTAAGTGCCTGGCGTTGTAATGTAGATGGCGTGACCTGTGCCATCAGAGGTAAATGTCATTGAATCGAGGTCTTTATTAGCTAACAAAGCCCCGTTTGCGTCAGTAGTTCCGATAAAAGTGTTTCTTAAAAATGTGCAAGTGCTGGGGTTTACCTGGCCGCAGTTGACGAATGTTGCGTCGTTGCAGTGTCTTGATGTTCCGCCTGTGACTGGGAAAGTAAACGCCCCATTATCAACAAACTGTGTCGAGTCAACTTCCATTGTATTGAAGTTTGCATCTGACAAATCCCAGTTAGCAGCAGCACCCAGATTGACAACAACACATCCGCTTAACTTAAATAGATTGGTGCCTGTGGAATTCCCCGTCAGCGACATATCAAAATTACCAGCGCCAATACCCACGCCGATTAGCGTTATTTGCGAGTCTGACTCACTGAAATAAGTGCTGGCAGTACCGCTATCACCCCACTCAGTAGGGCAAAATAAATTATACTGCGCACCCTGCGGGTTAGATATTAACCCCCAGCCGTTTGATATATCGTCGCTTGATAGCGTGGCGAAAGTTATAGGTGTACCAGAAGTGCCGCCATTGACTGTTAGTGCAGCAGAGCCGTTAGCCATGTAATAGAATTGGTCAAGAAAGCAGTTATCAATAGAACCCTGCGCTTTCGCAAGGTGGTTTGTGCCGTAGCCTACACCTGTAATCGCTGTTTTTGCGAGACCTCCCTCCGTTCCTGCGAAGGCATGGGCAGTAAACGCACTTGAATTTGAAACATCGAGCTTGTAGCCATTGAAAAATGGCGTTAATGGAATGCCGGTATTATCATTGCCGCCGATCTCGTACCCGATTTCATCAGTGCCGTCATACAGGACGTATTTAACCCCGCCTAGCGCCTGTGTTTGAACCAGGTTATCTTTAGCGACCATGTAGCAAGTAGCGTCTGACAAGTCCCTGGTGCCACCGATGTTTGTTGTAAATGTTCGCTCGTCTGTGTTGGTGAACTGAACTGATAGTGCCGACGTTTCATAGTACAGTCCGGCCAGCGTGGTCACTGCGCCTGTATCGTCACCCCCGGTAAAAGCCGCAGAGCAGTCATTGAGCAACGTTCTGTTATCGGTACTCATAATCTGCTAGCCAGAACTATTGCTGCCGCATTTATGGCGAACATGTCCGTATCGCTCGGAGTGTTTATTCTGACTGTCACGCCTTTGTGCTGTAAATTGTGATTCATTGCATTCCCGAAAGCATAAGTGACGCTAACAGGGTGGTCAAAGTCTTCCAGCGAAACAAGCCCTTTAGGCTCAATCAAGACTATCTCCCCCTCGCAAGTGTCCAGCGCCTCGCCCATTGAATTATATTGATCTATGGGCACCCTGGGGTCGTTAGATTTGCCGACCATAACCAATCT
>Ga0209121_10003084_pt1 | contig 16353 bp, 14 predicted proteins | sample Cruoilmetagenom3_FD_187292 | JGI IMG/M metagenome (GOLD analysis project Ga0209121, IMG submission 187292) | Oil polluted marine microbial communities from Coal Oil Point, Santa Barbara, California, USA - Sample 3 (SPAdes) (version 2) | ecosystem: Environmental > Aquatic > Marine > Oil seeps ... | reverse complement strand
GTGATGTTTTTCAGACAAACAAGGTAATCAGGATGAACGAAAAACACAATCCAAATCTGACTCCTTTAGCCCAGCGTCTACGAAAAAGAATGACCAGAGAAGAATGTCGCCTCTGGTATGATTTTCTTAAGAAACTACCCGTCACCATGCACCGCCAGAAGGTGATCGGGAAATATATTGTTGACTTCTACTGCGCCTCAGCCAGCCTGGTCATCGAAGTTGATGGGGCACAGCATTACGATCCAGATGGGCTCGCAGCAGATGCCCTTCGAGACGAATATTTGAACAGCCTTGGCATAACCGTGAAACGCTATACGAATGCTGACATTAAGAAAGATTTTGAGAGTGTTTGTAGGGATATTTATCACAACATATTTCCTGCTGAGAAATGAACACACCTCATCCGGCACTTCGTGCCACCTTCCCCTCAAGGGGAAGGCTGATGAGTATACACATTTGAATTATTACGCAATGATTAACATACAAATCCTCAACCATGCTAAAATCATCACTGACTCTCAATAATTAAGTGAATTAGAGAGCATAAGGAAGGATCATGGAGACAGAATTTATTATCGCTGCTTTTGATGTCGACAGAGAATGCGCCCATTTTACATCCGAGGGCATGGAAGGCGTCCAGCGCAAGAAATCGAACCGTCCTGTCAGCCTGATCAGCCTGAAAGCAAGACAACAAGTGAACCAGGCTGAACTTCGAGGATTGTGCTACAAACGCTTCGTTGCAGATATCACCCTGGACTGTGAAGACATGCCCGGCACGGGTACCATCCTCAGTGCCGGCGACCTGAAATTCGGCATCCTCCCAGAGCGGAAACGCTGCTGGGCGGAGTGTATCTTGCTGCAGGAAAAACTGCCCTGCCCGTTGATCGACGGCGTACGCTATGCCTGGGTGGAACAGCCAGGTAAGCTGTGCCAGGGTGACCGCCTGACGGTAGTCAGGAATCAGAAAACAGATATTCCGGATGAAAGCAGGGAGTGATTCCCCTGAAGGAAAACTGAATGACAGCGCATCTTTGAAGTGGGTATTGAAAAGCAGTCACAAAATATGCTACAATCATCACAATAAGATACCAAACATCACGGCAGGAGTAGTAGATCATCCGCCAGCGAGTCGGGATAACCCGGTGAGAGCCCGGCAGGTGCTGCGGAACGCCAAACACAAGGTCGAACTCGCCTAGCCCGTTCCCCAAGAGGAACAGATGGCATCGGTGAAATCCAGGTAACCGGTGACGCCCACCGCTCGTTAGCGCGGCCCAAGCTGTCCGGTCTTCTTAGAATGCCGGGAAGCAGGGTGGTACCGCGGCGTACAACACGTCGTCCCTGATGGACGACGTTTTTATTTTTAAAAGCGTTGAATGGTGAATAGAAAATGGTAAATTGTGAAATATGAATGGAAAGTTTCAATGAATCAGTATGGAAATGAAGCCAAAATAATGAATTCTGAGGGTGAATGGGGATTTCAGGTTGGAATACCTGTGATCCAGCAAGGAGCGTGCCGCCGGGTCTCTTCGGATGTCATCAACTATCCGACGCACCCCGCTCTTCATCTGGGCTGACCATCCTGAGCATTGCGGTACAATCGTACCCGTTGAAGGTATCGAAGAAAGTGTCTTAACAATAAATTTGGAGAATATAATGACTGACCCAACAAGTATACCGATGTATAAACCCGACGTGATCGAGCCCAAGTGGCATAAAAAATGGGCTGCAGACGGCCTGTATCACGCCGATATTGACCCTGATAAAGAAAAGTTTTACGCGCTGACCATGCTGCCCTACCCTTCCGGCGACCTGCACATCGGCCACTGGTATGCCATGACACCTTCCGACGCCCGCGCCCGGTTCAAACGCATGCAGGGCTATAATGTCATGTTTCCCATGGGGTTCGACGCCTTCGGGCTGCCGGCTGAGAACGCCGCCATCCAGCGCAACATCCATCCCAAGGAATGGACCTACCGCAACATCGACAATATGCGCCGCCAGCTCAAATCGATGGGCGGCATGTTCGACTGGCGTAGAGAAGCCATCTCTGCTGATCCCAGCTATTACCGCTGGACCCAGTGGTTCTTCATCAAATTTTTTGAAAACGACCTGGCTTATCAAAAAGAAGCCCCAGTTGATTTCTGTCCCCATTGCAACACGACCCTGGCGCACGAGCAGGTTCAGGGCGAAGACCGCCACTGCGAACGCTGCAGCACACCGGTGATCAAGAAAAATTTGAAGCAGTGGTTCTTCCGCATCACAAATTATGCCGATGAGCTGCTTGATTTTTCTGACATGGATTGGCCCGACCAGGTCAAGACCCTGCAAACCAACTGGATCAACCGCTCTGAAGGCGCGTCCGTGATCTTCAAGACCGATGGTGGTGATGACATCGAAGTGTTCACCACCCGCCCCGACACGCTGTGGGGCGCGACTTTCATGGTGCTGTCACCGGAACATCCCCTGGTGGAAAAACTCACCAGCCCGGATCAGAAACCAATCGTTGAGGCTTATCAAGCCCAGGCCAAGCGCATGGGCGACATCCAGCGCGAAGCTGCGGACCGTGAAAAAACGGGGGTTTTCACCGGCGGCTATGCCATCAACCCGGTTAACGACCAGAAGATACCCATCTGGACTGCGGATTACGTCCTGATGAGCTATGGTACAGGCGCGATCATGGCCGTTCCCGCCCACGACCAGCGGGATTTCGAGTTCGCCCGCAAGTACGGCCTGCCGATTGTGGTGGTCATCCAGCCGATCGGCGAAGCGCCCATCGATCCTGATGAAATGGAGGCAGCAGTTCCAGCCAGCGGCGAGATGGTCAATTCCGGCCCGCTGACCGGCACGCCTGGAGACGAGGCTTTTGACCGCAGCGTAGCCCACCTGGAAAAGCTGGGCATTGGTCAGCGCGCTGTGAACTACCGCCTGCGAGATTGGTTGATCTCACGCCAGCGCTATTGGGGTGCGCCAATCCCGATCATTCACTGCCCACAATGCGGGGCGGTCGCCGTTCCCGATGAGGATCTGCCTATTGAACTGCCCGAGGACGTCGAATGGCTGCCCACGGGGGAGAGTCCCCTCAAGCTGCATCCAACCTGGCGCTTTACCACATGCCCCCAATGCGGTTCCCCGGCGGAGCGCGAAACGGATACCATGGACACCTTCATGTGTTCCAGCTGGTATCACCTGCGCTACCTCAGCCCTGGAAATAAAGACTATCCTTTTGATCCAAAGGAATACGACTACTGGATGCCCGTGGACACCTACACCGGCGGCATTGAGCACGCCACCATGCACCTGATCTATACGCGCTTTTTCCACAAAGCCTGCCGTGACCTGGGGATCACCAAAGGCAAAGAACCCATGATCCAACTGCGCAACCAGGGCATGGTCTTGGGTGAAGATAACGAAAAAATGTCGAAAAGCTGCGGCAATGTCATCTCCCCTGATGACCTGGTCGATGCGTACGGCGCGGACACCGTTCGGGCATACCTGATGTTCTTTGCCCGATGGGAACTGGGTGCGCCCTGGAACAGCAGCGGCATCGAAGGCAGTGCGCGCTGGCTGCGCAAGGCTTGGCATACCTTACTGGAGCCAACTGATGTGAAAGTTAAGGGCGGGGAGGATGTCCTGCGGGAATTACGCAGGAAGTTGCATCAAACCCTGGCCGCGGTCACCCGAGATTTTGAAACTTTCGGATTTAATACCGTGGTATCAGGCTTGATGGAACTGCTAAACGAGATGAACAGCGCTAAATCCGCTGGTGCCTTTGGCAGCGAAGCCTGGCAAGAAGCGGAAAGCATTTACCTGCGCATGCTGGCGCCCGTCTGCCCACATATGGCCGAAGAATTATGGGAACGCACCGGGCATGCTTATTCCATCCACACCCAGCCCTGGCCAGAAGTCGATGAAGCAGCTGCCAAAGAAGAGGAAATCACGCTGATCATTCAGGTGAACGGCAAGCTGCGCGACCGCTTGACCGTGCCAGTGAATATCAGTGAGGAACAGGCTAAATCCTTAGCCCTGGAAAGCGAAAACGTCCAGTCCTATCTGGCTGGCAAAGTGCCTAAAAAATGGATCTATGTGCCAGGTCGGCTGGTCAACATCGTCGTGTGAATAAAGCAAACCGATCCAATCAACCACCGCAGGGATTTTGCATGACAAATCCCTGCGGATCCACATATTAACCCCAGAACACATTACGAACTGGAGAAAGCATGCATTTCGCGGACAAAAACTGGATGGGCGTTGAAGAATATCTCAAGCAGGACCAGCGAGTGATGCTCGTACTTGGAGCTTGTGAGCAGCACGGCGCTCTGAGCCTGCTAACCGACGTCAGGATACCTGCAGCCTTAGCGCAAGCAGCCAGCCAACGCAGCGGTGTGCTTATTGCGCCGCCTGTGAATTTTGGCTGCTCCCCGTATTTTTTGGATTACCCTGGCACCATCAGCCTCAAGCTGCACACCTATCTCAACCTGGTTGAAGATATCCTGCGGTCTTTATATGGGGCAGGGTTCAGAAAATGCCTGATCCTCAATGGGCACGGCGGTAACACCGCCGTTCGAACCCACCTGGTTGAGCTGGTCAACGAATTACCGGATCTGCAGCTGCGCTGGTACGCCTGGTGGACCACCAAAACTGTGGATGAAATTGCCAGGAAACACAACCTGGACCCCCAGCACGCCAACTGGCTGGAGGCTTTTGATTTCACTACCGTATCAAACCTGCCAGAGAAGTCAAAACCTGTTCCCAAAATCCCCCGTGATATATTGGATAAAAGCGCCACCAGGAAGGTATATGGGGACGGCTCCTTTGGCGGCCGTTACCAGGCCAACCAGGAGGTCATGCAGGAGATGTTTGATGCCTGCTTGGAGGATATACTGGACCTGTTAGCCTTCGAATAAACCTGTGCGAAAGCTTGTAACGCCAAAGCAATCAAAACTTTCACGTCCAATCGGAAGATCCATACATCCATTGGAGGTTCTGATGAACCTGGAACACTTGCATGATTTTATCCTCTCTGCAAAATCCGCCACTTATGTCGGCAGCGGTGAACCTGCACCGCCCTGCAGGACCAATTCTCACGATCTGGCTTTTAAGCAAGGTGATTTTCGCTACCTCGACAGCTACTTTGGCGGCTCGGATTTCATCGGCGAAGAAGTTGTCTATCATAACGATCAACCCGTCTGGGGAATGAATTATTATGGGTCCATCCTCGTCCCGGACAGGGTCAGCGCAGAACAAGCAGGTGCAATGATCAAAGCCAGCTTATCAAAAATGTATGCTGCCGACCGGTTTTTAGGTGGATGGACGCATTCGGTAGAGGACCTGGTGTACCACGACAGCTCTGAAGGCGGCCTGGCGCACTTCTCCGGGTATGAGTGGATTGAAAAAGCAGGGGAAAAAGTCTATGAACTTTTTTACCATGGCGGATTGATCCAGTAAAAGCTAATGCTCAATAATTCCCCAAAAGAGTTCATCCCTCACTGATATCTATCCGGCATAAAGACTCAAATAACAGGGGGGCCTCAGCCCAGGTCTTTATTTTAGCAGGTATGCAGTTCGGGACGGAGAATCTCAATAAAACGCGGCCAGGCATCCGTGTCGAATACGGGTAAAATGGGACCTACTACATTTCAAATACAACGAAAAAGAGCCGAAAGATGAAAGCTGCAGCCTATCTGGAATTCAATCAAAATGCAAAAGAAGTCATTGACACTTATCAAGAGATATTCGATGCTGAGGTGGTCTGTGAATATACTTACGATAAAAATATGACGAAAAATCCAAACCTTATCGGTAAGTTTTTTCACACGGAGCTAAAAATTGGTGATTTGAATCTTTACCTCTCAGATTCAGGCAGAACGCCATCGTTTTCGTCCCTGAAATTTGTGGTTGAGATTCAAGATGAAATCGAAGCTCGCCAGGTCTTCGAAAAACTTACTCAAAACGGGACGGCCATCAGTGACTTTACAAAGATGCCTTTTGGACCCATCATTGCTCAGGTAAAAGACGCCTTCGGGATAAAATGGGAAATTGTCACTTGTTAAAAAGCGGGATTAAGGATTAACCGACATAGTCTTAATTTATTGTTTCATAATGAAAGTTTTTGTTGTGGTTGATTTAGCCATAAAATGGTTGCACGATTTCACAGTGAACCACCTGACTTGCATAAAACCAGCGCTTATACAATTTTTCACTTCCACATTTTATTTTGCAGACTCCTCAATGTTATAATGATGAATGAGGATGTCCCGGATATTGAGAGAAAGGCACACATGAACAGCAATGGACACAAGAAGGCCATCATCGTTACCGATCAAGCTCCCAAAGCCATCGGTCCTTATTCTGCAGGCGTCTCCACCGGGCACCTGGTATTCACTGCCGGCCAGCTGGGCATTGATCCCCAAACCGGAAAGCTGGTCGAAGGCGGCATCCAGGCACAAACCCGCCAGGCGCTGACCAACCTTAAAGCGATTTTGGAAGCAGCTGGCAGCGGACTGGGCCAGGTCATCAAGACAACGGTCTTTCTGAACGATATTGCCGAGTTTGGTTTGATGAACGAGGTATACGGCACCTTCTTCACATCAAATTTCCCCGCCCGTTCTGCTGTCCAGGTCGCGGCACTCCCCATCGGTGCAGCCGTAGAGATTGAGGCTGTGGCATTAATCGCCTCAGAGAAGAACGCTTAAGTGATGGTGATGCCCCAATCAAAATACCTAAAATCCCCCTCTTTTCGTCAACGCGGACCATCGTCAGCGTTATAGAAAACCATGCGTAAAGGGTTTTCCATCCAAACATTGAAGAAATGTCCAGCTTCTTAACCCGGCCTAGCTTATGAAAAATGTCTCCATCATCATCCCCTGCAAAAATGAACAGGCTACCATCCAATTGCTGTTAGAGGCGCTGTACGCCCAAACCTACCCCAGATCAGCAATGGAAGTTGTTATCGCGGACGGTGGGTCTACTGACCGCACCCAATGGGTGATCCACGGCTGGCAAGCCGAACATCAGGACCTCGACATCAAGCTCATCGATAACCCTACCGGGACCATTCCAGCTGCCCTGAATGCTGCCATCCAGGCTTCACATTATGAGATCATCGTCCGGCTGGACGCTCATTCAAAACCTAACCTGGATTATGTTGAACGCATGGTCACAGCCTTAACAGAAGGACTTGGTGATAACGTGGGCGGCGTCTGGGATATCCGTCCCAGCCAAAAAGATTGGATCGCTCGCAGCATTGCTGCCGCCGCCGCCCATCCGATCGGGGTGGGGGATGCTCGCTACCGCTATACCGATCAAGCAGCATACGTGGACACGGTGCCTTTTGGTGGCTTCCACCGTCAGCTGCTGGAACAAGTTGGCCTGTTTGATGAAACTCTGTTGGCCAATGAAGATTATGAGTTTAACACCCGCATCCGAAAAATCGGCGGGAAAATCTGGCTGGACCCAGCCATCCGCTCAGTGTATTATGCTCGCAGCACGTTGAGATCGCTCGCCAAACAATATTGGCGCTATGGCTATTGGAAATGGCACATGCTGCGGCGTTACCCCATGACCCTCCGCTGGCGTCAGGCACTGCCGCCTTTGTTTATCCTGGCGCTTGCTGTCCTGATCATCCTTTCCCCATTCTTCCGCTGGTTTTCCTTGATCCTGGCTGCCGTCTCCGGCATCTACGCTTTGCCGCTGCTGTTGGCTGGTTTTCAGCTGATGATTAAACACCGCGCCTTCCCCCTTTTGTTAGGTGTCCCACTGGCAATCGCCACCATGCACTTTTCTTGGGGCGCCGGGTTCCTGTGGGGCATCCTGCACCCGCAAAAACAAAATAAGGGATAAAATATTAGTATGGAAATGAAATCTCGTCCCAACCGGTTGCACCTTGGCAGCTCAGAAAGGGTTTTGATTCTGCTGGTTGGCGACATTCTAATGGCAGGGGCGGCTTTCATTCTTTCGCTGTATTTTTGGGCTGCAGGGGATGCCTGGGTACAGTTCTCGATCGAATTCATCACCGACCGTCCCCCCTTCTGGTACTTTCTCCTGCCATTTTTCTGGATCGTCCTGCTGGTAGAACTGTACGATGTAAACCGGGCTAGCAACCCACGTGAAACGCTGAGGGGAATCGGTCTCTCATTCACGATCTACACCCTGATTTATTTATTAATCTATTTCACTTCAGAGCCCAATTCACTGCCGCGGCGCGGCGTTTCATTCTTCATCGTCCTAGCCGCAATGCTCACCCTGATCTGGCGGTTAATCTATATCCAGCTGTTTACCTCCCCCCATCTTCTACGCCGGGCACTGATCATTGGCGCAGGAAATGCAGGTGAGACCCTCGTCAGCGTGCTGTCGGAACAATCACCGCCGCCCCTGAACGTTATCGGCCTGATTGATGATGACCCCCAAAAAATAGGCCAAGAAATAGGTGGGGTCCCGGTGATCGGTGACAGCCAATCTCTGATCAGGATCATTCAAGAACAGGAAATCTCTGACCTGATCCTGGCAATCAGCGGCAAGATGAAGGGAAATATGTTCCGATCCATCCTGACCGCACAAGAGATGGGCATCATGCTCTCCTTGATGCCACAGGTTTATGAGGATATTCTCACCAGGGTACCCATTTTTCTACTTGAAGCGGAATGGATTGTGCGCTCCTTTGTAGAAAAAACACGCACAAGTACCCTCCATCAGCTATCTAGAACCCTGCTGGATTTTTTGGGCGGTGTGGTTGGCATATTTATCATGATGCTCTTCTTTCCTTTGATCAGCCTAGGCATTATCCTTGAGAGCGGCTTTCCAATATTCTTTACCCAGGAAAGGTTGGGTAGAGGCGGACAACCCTACAAAATCATCAAGTTCCGCACCATGGACCGTGATGCAGAACGGGACGGCGTCATCCGCATGGCTGAGGAGAATGATGAAAGGGTTACAAAATTTGGCTGGTTTTTACGCAAGTCACATCTGGATGAGCTGCCCCAGTTTATCAATGTCATCCGCGGCGACATGAGCCTGGTTGGACCACGGGCTGAACGACCGCAGCTTGTTGAATATTTTCAAAAACAAATCCCTTTTTACCGGGCGCGGCTGCTGATCAAGCCCGGTATCACTGGATGGGCACAAATTAATTATGGCTATGCAGGCAATGTCGATGAAACCGCAATCAAGCTGGAATATGACCTCTATTACATCGAACATCGCAACCTGATAATGGATTTCTCTATCCTGCTGAGGACCGTCAGCACCGTCCTTGGATTTAAGGGACAATAAACCGGTTATTTCTCAATGATCATTTTTGGAAAAAACATACGGAACCGTACCTTACTCGCGGCAGACATTTTCTTGAGTCTTTTCTCAGTGTTTGCCAGTTACGTCATCCGATTGGAACTGATCGGGATGTTCCCAACCTATGTAGCGTCGATGCTGTGGATGTTGGGTATTGCCGTCATCATCAGGCTCCTGGTGTATTTCATATTTGGCATGTACCGACGCCTGTGGCGCTACGCAAGTGTCCGCGAACTGTTATTGATCCTTGCAGCCGTAACAACCTCGTCTGTGATCATTTCTGCCGCCATGCTGGGTTTATTTGCAGCAAAACTTTTCCCGGGATTTCCAAGATCAGTTTTGATTATCGATTGGCTGCTCTCGCTCTCGTTTGTGGGTGGGGTACGGCTTATTTTCCGCCTGGTGGCAGAAAGCACTACCAACGCCTCCATCCGCGCCTTCGGCCGCACACGACGCAGGAAATATGTGCTGGTGATTGGTGCTGGCGATGCAGGCGCCATGGTAGTGCGTGAGCTCCAGAAAAACCCCCAATTGAACATAAAACCTGTTGGTTTTCTTGATGACGATCCCGTCAAGCAGGGGATCAAAATTCATGGCACGCCTGTGCTAGCGCCCCTGGAGAAGATCGACACCATCCTCACTACGCATCCCGTTGATGAAGTCATCATTGCTATCCCCAGCGCACCCGGCAAGACCCTGCGCAAGGTCACCGAAGTCTGTCGGCGGAAAAGTGTGGCATTTCGCACCATGCCAGGGATCTACGAACTACTTGGGGGAGATGTCAGCGTTAGCCGCCTGCGCGATGTGGATATTTCCGACCTGCTGCGCAGAGAACCCGTCAAAATGGATAGCCAGGCACTGGGAAAGGTGCTTGAAGGGCGCATTGTCATGGTCACCGGTGCGGGTGGATCCATTGGCAGCGAACTGTGCCGGCAAATTGCCCGTCAGAACCCGGCCAAACTGATCATGCTCGGTCATGGTGAGAACAGCATTTTCAGTGCCCTATTATCCCTCAAGGAAAGGTTCCCAAATTTAGAGATCCTCCCCCTGATCGCCGATGTGCGTGATATGGACCGCCTTTCGGTCATCATCGAACGCTGGCAGCCGGAGATCATTTACCACACTGCTGCTCACAAACATGTCCCCTTGATGGAAAGTAATATTGAGGAAGCCGTCACCAACAACATTTTAGGGACAGGTAACCTTGTGACTGTCGCTTTGAAATATGATGTGCAGCGCCTGGTGATGATTTCAACCGATAAAGCTATCCGCCCGGTGAATGTGATGGGCGCCACCAAACGAATGGCAGAAATGCTGGTCCTGGATGCTGCACAACGTTTTCAGCGTGCCTTTTCAGTGGTCAGGTTTGGCAACGTCCTGGGCAGCCGCGGCAGTGTGGTTCCTCGTTTCAAGCGGCAAATTGCCGCAGGGGGACCAGTTACCGTGACGCACCCTGAGATGAAACGCTATTTCATGACGATCCCGGAGGCGGTTCACCTGGTGCTGCAAGCGTCCGCCATGAGCCAGGGCGGCGAAAATTACATCCTGGACATGGGGCAACCGGTTAAAATCCTTGACCTGGCAGAAGACCTGATCCGCCTTTCAGGTTTGGAGCCGGGAAAAGATATCGAAATCGTGTTTTCTGGAATCCGCCCTGGAGAAAAGATCAGCGAAGACCTGTGGGACAAGGGCTTTGCCTATTCTCGCACAGACCATCCCGACATTCATCGCGTTGACAGTGAGGAAGTACTTTCATCTACCCAGCTCAAGTCGGTCACGGAGCAGCTGTATGCGTTTGCCAGAGATGGAAAAACGGAAGCCATCCAGCAGCTCCTCACTGAAACCATCCCGGGTGCGTCGATCAAGGTCCAGGAAACTGATCTCAATATGGTAGAATAGTCCTTTGCAGCCTCATCAGGGGATGAATGCGCACTGAGACAGCACGGAACACCCCGCCCGCTGGTTAAAGGAGCCTATGGATCAAATCACCCCAGACCTCTGGGAAGAATATCTCAAGAAACACACGCAAGCCCACATCCTGCAAACCCTAACCTGGGGGCAGCTGAAAGCATCATTTAACTGGACGCCGCGTTACCTTCGCCAGGGCGATATCGGTGCAATGGTCCTCTTTCGCCGTCTGCCGCTTGGAATGAGCGTGGCCTATATACCGCGCGGTCCGGTTGGAGAAGGAGATTGGTCCGCGTTTTGGCCTGCTGTGGATTCCCTCTGCCAGGGAGAAAATGCGGTTTTTCTGCGGGTTGAACCGGACATCTGGCAGCCGGTGGACACCGCGTTCATCGAGCGGCAGCTGCCCGATTTCGTGCCATCAGAGCAATCCACACAGCCGCCGCGTACCATCATGATCGATCTGAGCGCCCCTGAAGAAGAGTTGTTGATGGCGATGAAATCCAAAACTCGCTACAACATCCGCCTGGCAGCACGCAAAGATGTCGTCGTTCAGCAAAGTTCAGATGTAGCTTTGTTCCACCACATGAGCTTGACCACCGGGGAACGGGACGCCTTTGGCATCCACAGCTTGTCTTATTACCAGCGTGCGTTTGAGCTCTTCAACGCCCAGGGCGCCTGTGTGCTGCTGATCGCGTCCTATCAAGACCAGCCCCTGGCTGGGTTGATGGCCTTTGCCCATGGTGATACAGGCTGGTATTTATATGGCGCTTCCACCAACCAGGAACGCAACCGAATGCCCACCTACCTGCTGCAGTGGGAAGCCATCCGCTGGGCAAAACACAAGGGCTGCCAACACTATGACCTGTGGGGTGTGCCGGACTTTCCAGAAACCATGCTGGAAGAACAATTCCTGGAACGCTCAGACGGTTTGTGGGGGGTCTACCGCTTCAAACGCGGTTTTGGCGGTCAGGTTCAGCGTACGATCGGCACCTGGGATCGGATCTACTCCCCACTGATCTACAAACTTTACCAGCTGTGGACACGCCGCAGAACAAGCCCGGCAGCTTGAAAGGAGCCAGGCACTTGGAACACTTCGCCGAAACAGCCACCGAAAAATGGAACACCTTGATCCGGGATTTGCCCGGCGCGCACGCCTTGCAGACATCGCAATGGGGGGCGGTGAAATCTCGCTTTGGCTGGGAACCGCATCAGCTGCTGTGGCGGGGCAACACTGGTGAGGTGACCGCGGCAGCGCTGGTTCTACAGCGGCGGTTGAGCAGCAGCCCCTTCGCCCCACATCTGGGGGTGATGTATACCCCGCGCGGCCCCCTTTTGGACTGGCAGGATCCAGCCCTTGTCGACCAGGTCCTGCGTGATTTGGAGCAATTTGCCCGAAAGAATAACGCCATCTTCATCAAAATTGACCCGGACCTGCCCCTTGGATTCGGGGTTCCAGGAGAGGCAACTGCGAAAGATCACCCAATCGGATTGCGGGTTCAACAGACCCTCTCCGACCTCGGCTGGACATTTTCAGACGAACAAATCCAATTCAAAAACACAGTGGTGATCGACCTGCGTCAGGACAAAGAGGCAATGCTGATGCGCATGAAGTCCAAAACGCGCTACAACATCCGCCTGGCACAGCGGCGCGGCGTCACCGTTCGCGTCGGCAGCCTCGATGATGTCAACCGCCTGTACCGGATGTACGCCCATACTGCCGTGCGGGATGATTTCCTGATCCGCAAGGAAGCCTACTACCAATCCGTCTGGCGGACGTTCATCGCCGAAGGCATGGCTGAACCTCTGATCGCCGAGGTTGAGGGCCAGCCGGTGGGTGCAGTGGTAATCTTTCGTTTTGCCGGGCGCGCCTGGTATTTCTACGGCATGTCATTGGACGAACACCGTGAAAAGATGTTCAACTACCGCCTGCAGTGGGAAGCCATGCTGCATGCGAAAGCAGCCGGTTGTCATGCCTATGATATGTGGGGCGCGCCGGATGAATTCCATAAGGAGGATCCCCTGTGGGGGGTCTATCGCTTCAAAGGTGGTTTTTGCGGACAGGTTGTGCGCACCCTGGGTGCCTGGGATTTCCCTACCCGTCCCCTGATCTACAGACTGTACAATCAAATCCTGCCCCGCATCCTGGGCTGGATGCGTAAGCGCGGTAAAACCGCCACTCAAAGGAGGTTGAACACATGATACCCCCCCGTTTGCATTTCGCCCACCTGCCTACACCGGTGGAAGCCCTGCCCAGGCTGTCTGCCCTGTTGGAGGGTCCCAACCTGCTTGTCAAACGCGATGACCAGACTGGGCTGGCTTTTGGTGGCAACAAGACCCGTAAGTTGGAGTACTTGCTGGCTGAGGCGCAGGAGGAAAGCGCCAAAACCCTGATCAGCGCGGGCGCCGTGCAGTCCAATCACTGCCGCCAAACGGCGGCAGCCGCCTCCCGCTTCGGGTTCGACTGCATATTGGTCTTATTTGGCGATCCGCCCGATCCCCCAGACGGCAATCACCTGCTGCATTTCCTGCTTGGGGCAGAAGTGATCTATACCACCCGTGAGCAGATGGAAACCACGCTCTCCGTCACCTTCCGCGAAGCTGCTGACCATGGCAGGCAGCCTTATCTAATCCCTTACGGTGGGTCCAATCCAACCGGCGCAATGGGCTATGTCCAGGCCATGCTTGAACTGGCAGAACAGGATGTCCACCCGGATTGGATCGTCTTTCCCAGTTCCTCAGGCGGCACGCAAGCCGGCATGCTGGTGGGCGCCCGTCTGAGCGGTTTCAACGGAAAAATCCTGGGAATCAGCGTGGATGAGCCTGAAGCTGTGCTCACGACCCATGTAGCAGAATTGGCCACACAAACTGCTGCCCACATGGGAAAAGATTGGACCTTCTCAGCAAGAGATGTCCAGGTCAACGACGAGTACACCGGGGACGGCTATGCCATCATGGGGGATCCCGAAATCGAAGCCATCCAGCTGTTTGCAGAATATGAAGCACTCTTATTAGACCCTGTCTACACGGGACGTGCAGCAGCCGGCCTGATCGACCTGATCCGTCAAGATTTCTTTAAAAAAGATGAAACCGTCTTGTTCTGGCATACAGGTGGGGGGCCAGCTTTGTTTGCCAGCCAATACCAGGCGCGATTGCTGTCGTAATTCATTCCGCCCGGAGGCTAAACGACAGATCCCCGAGAGGAGCTCCTCTCGGGGATTAATAGTATAGGGTGCTTGTTCAGCATATCAAATCAACCACATTTTTTCATACAACTACAGCCCGGCGTCCGCCTTGAGGGCATCTGCCTTGTTGGTCTTTTCCCAGGTCAGGTCCAGGTCGTCCCGGCCGAAATGCCCATAAGCCGCCAATTTTTGATAGATCGGGCGGCGAAGGTCCAGGTCGCGAATGATGGCACCCGGTCGCAGGTCAAAATGCGTGTTGATCAGGTCCGCAATACGGGCATCCGCCACCTTGCCGGTGCCAAAGGTTTCCACGTTGATGGAAAGCGGTCGCGCCACGCCGATGGCATACGCCACCTGCACTTCGCAGCGATCTGCCAGGCCGGCAGCCACCACATTCTTCGCCACCCAGCGCGCAGCATAAGCCCCTGAGCGGTCAACTTTCGTCGGGTCTTTTCCGCTGAAGCAGCCGCCGCCGTGACGTCCCATCCCGCCGTAGGTGTCCACAATGATCTTGCGGCCAGTCACGCCGGCGTCCCCCATGGGACCGCCTACCACGAAGCGACCGGTTGGGTTGACGTAAATCAGTAAATCGTCATCCACCAACTCGGCAGGTAGAACGGGTTTGATGATCTCTTCGATCACGCCTTCTCGAATCTGATCATGTGTTACATCCGGGGTGTGCTGGGTGCTGATCAGGACGGTGTGGATCCGTTTGGGCACGCCATATTCATATTCAACCGTCACCTGGCTCTTGCCATCCGGCCAAAGGAAATCCAGGTCATTGGCACGCCGCGCTTCTGCCAGCCGGCGGGTGAGCTTGTGGGCATAGTAGATCGGCATCGGCATCAGCACGTCTGTTTCAGTGCAGGCATAACCAAACATCATACCCTGATCCCCAGCGCCGATGGCTTCGATCGCATCGCCGTTGTCCATCGCCCCTTCTTTAGCTTCCTTGGCTTTATCCACACCAAGCGCAATATCAGGGGATTGGTTTGCCAAAGCCACCATCACCCCACAGGTCGAACCGTCAAAGCCTTTCTTTGCCCGATCATAGCCAACCCCAATCACTACTTCACGCACCAAACGGTCAAAATCGACAAACCCCTTGGTGGTGATTTCCCCTAAAGCCATGATGAAACCGGTCTTGGTGGCGCATTCACAGGCTACCCGTGAATAAGGGTCCTGTCGGATCAACTCGTCCAAAACAGCATCGCTGACCTGGTCACAAAGTTTATCTGGGTGGCCTTCAGTAACCGATTCGGATGTGAAAAGGTATTTGGGTAATGTCATAAATGTTAATGTCATTGTTGAGAACCTCCATGTCTCATTAAAATTTGACGCCCCATCGTTTTTATGCGAGAGGGGCGTGGTTGAGCATTGGCATCCCTCTCATCTTCCAGAATTCGCTCTGCCGGAGTTGGCACCATAAAAGCAAGCTTTTTGGTTGCCGAGGTATCATCGGGCCGGTCCCTCCACCTCTCTGGATAAGAGTGCCGCTTGGGGCTATTCAATTGACTACTTTCGCATTATAACACTTTAAAGTAAATTTGCAAAATGGATCCGCCTTGTGTGTAACTGCCAAGTTGTTCCATATCAACACACAAATCATAGCACTCCTTTCGATGTTAGGTATTTCCTGGTTTCAGGGCGTTCTTTATTTTTATCTACCCACATATGGAAACAGGAGACGGTACCGTACGAACATCATCGGCAATGCATGCACAATGATTTTCAAGATAGCGATGATGATTGCTGGCAGGCTGGGGTAACCTGACTTATTGCACTTAGAACGTCAGGTTTGTTGGGCAGTGCCTGACTTGCTGCGTAACTAATAAAACTATCAGGGCGTGTTCCTGGATGAAACACGCCCTGATTTGAAGCCCAAATTACCGGATGATCAGCGGCAGGTAGGTGAAGGCCTTATATTCGTGGACAAAAATATCCCAGTCGCCATTATTATCTCCCGCCACGAGGTTGCTGG
>Ga0209121_10003083_pt1 | contig 16356 bp, 14 predicted proteins | sample Cruoilmetagenom3_FD_187292 | JGI IMG/M metagenome (GOLD analysis project Ga0209121, IMG submission 187292) | Oil polluted marine microbial communities from Coal Oil Point, Santa Barbara, California, USA - Sample 3 (SPAdes) (version 2) | ecosystem: Environmental > Aquatic > Marine > Oil seeps ... | reverse complement strand
GTGCTGTATCACATTAAGATAAAAGACACACCTTTACTTTAGCAGGTGAGGACAACGTCTATTCAGCTGGTAAAGAAAAATTGATTTTCAACTATAAAAGCTGGAGAATTTGTCCATTGATTTGTTACGATTTACGTTTCCCAGTTTGGGCAAGAAATGTTGAGGATTATGATCTTTTGATATATGTTGCCAATTGGCCAAAAATTAGAATTAATGCTTGGGATGCACTTCTAAAAGCACGCGCTATAGAAAACATGTCCTATTGTATTGGTGTGAATAGAGTGGGTTTAGATGGTAATAATTATGAATATACTGGGCATTCAGCTGCTTATGACGTATTAGGAAATAGAATAGACTCAATTCCAGAAAACAAAGAAGCAACAGAAATTGCTGTTTTAGAAAAAGAACATGTCAAAAAATATAGAGAAAAGCTTAATTTTTTAACAGATAAAGATGACTTTAATCTAATAGTATAAAATCTATAATAAAGTCAAAGCTAGAGCGAACTTCTTCTATTGGAGGTGCGTAGCTTACGCGTTCTGGTTGAATACCAAGAAGATAATTTCCAGTATCATATTTACCGTTACCATTAGTATCGTAAATAACGCGTAGGTTATATAATCTAGGTGATAAATCAGTAAAATCGACAACTGGTGATTCAGTTGTATAACGCTCATAAATCACAGCTCCTTTATCATTTACTAATTGAACAATCAAAGGGAATTTAGCATTTCTAAGATTTACTCTAATATTACCATATTCAGATTTTAGTTTTGTTCTAACCGTATAGTTTAAAGTGTCCTTGTTTATACCATCATAAAAATCTGTAAATGTACCTGGCAACATGGTGAAGGTGTATTTTTGTCCTTCTTGTTTAGCAATAGGAAGTTTATAGCGATTAAAAATAGAATCGTATTCTACGTTGTACTTAACAGCTAAAGAATCCTTATCCATTAATTTAATTTTTGTTGTATCAATCTTAGTAAAAGGAATATTTCCTTCGATAGCAAAATCTTGATCAAAATTTAAAGTCCCTTTTGTTATTGCTGTAATTTTAAGAGAATCTGCTTTTATTGCTCTAAAACGATGCTTAAAGGTGTCAATGTATTTTTTGTTTGAAACCATAAAAAATGTGGTGTCAATTTCAAATTTTGGTTTGTACCAATAATATAATGTATCTGTAAGTTCATCTTTAACAATTCGAGCTTGATAACCTTCAGGTGTTTCTCCTAATACATTAATTCGCATAGATTTATAGTCTCCTTCGTATGGAAAAATTATTTTGGTTTCTCCATCTTGTTTGGGCTTAACAGCTTTAAAATTTACAGTCTCATTAAATAGTTTCAGTTTATACGAGGAATCTGTAGGTACAGTGATATAACCTTCTTTAAAGCCAATTTTATCAGTTTTTTGATTGAACATGTAATTACTGTTCTTGTCTTTTAGCGCAATGAGTTTATATTTTCCGGCTTTAATATTATCTATACTAAAGCTCGTCAGACTGTCTAATGTATTTGTTATATATCGAGGTTTTTCCTTGTATACAATTGAGTCTGTGTACGCAGAATCCATTTCATATAACATTACAGAAATAAAGGTGTCTGGTTCTTTGAGCAAAGCATCTTCCACATAACCTTTTACGGATAAAGAATCAATAGTTTTGCCAGTTGAAAATATATAGCGATAATAAGGATAAGGGTTTCCTTCATTATTATCTACGATACTTTCACCAAAATTAAAAGCATAGGTAGTATTGGCTAAAAGTGTGTCTTTTATTTTAATTGAAATATATTTACTAGCCGCACTCATAGGTATAATGGTTGGCTCTGTATCCATAGGAGGAGAAATAATGAGTTGTTTTCGAAGATCCTTTATTTTAACATATTCATCAAAATAAATAATGATTTCATCTCCTTTAAAATTGGTAGAAAAATTCTCTGGTACTGCCTTTAAAATTACAGGTGGTTCTTCGTCTTTTTCACCTCCAGTAGGTGTACCACGATTAGCGCAACTAGCAATAGTAATTACAATACAAACAAAACTTAAAATTCGCATTAAAGGTGAACGCATCTACTCTTAATAATTTAGCACAAAGAAACAATTTAATTATCTATACTCAAAACATATAGTTTTTCGGTTTTTTCAGTTGTTCTTTTTCCCTTTCTCTGTGTTAAAATTTTGAAACGTAGTTAAGACTATGATTAAAATTTTGTCTTAATAAAGAAAAAAACTCCTGTCTGAAAATTCCCTAAACCCTAAATGTTTTAAGTATGCAAACGAAAAAATCAATCTGCAATTGCCATCGTTGCAAGACTTAACTTAATATTATCAATTTTTAACAAAACTAGAGCACAAGCTTCAACTGTTGCACCAGTTGTAATAATATCATCTACTAATAAAATATGTTTTCCAATTAAGGATTCGTTTTCTGTAATACTAAATAAGGCTCCATCATCATTCCAACGTTTTAAACGGCCTTTAAAAACTTGTGTTTTGGTAGATTTTGTTTTCACTAAAACTCTATCATTATATTCTGCGTTGAGCGCATTGGCAATTTCTTTTCCAAATTTTTCAACTTGATTATAACCGCGTTTTCTCAATTTAGTTTTGTATAATGGAACCGGTATAACGATGTCAATTGCTTGGTAAGCATCATTATTATTGAGTTCTGTGCCTAACCATTCCCCTAAAAATGTACTGATTTGCTCATGACCTCTATATTTTAAATTGTGAAGTAATTGCTGAACTATTCCTTTTTTGGAGAAGTGTAATAATGCTGTTGCATTTTCTAGTTGTACACGTCCATATACTATTTTTTTAACGGCTTCAGAATTATTAAAATGGTAATTTGTAACTGGCAATTGATGTCTGCACAATGTGCAAACAACTTTCTGATTATCACTTAAAACAGAGTTGCATGCTTCACAGACTACAGGAAAGAACAAGTTTAACAAATTTTTTATCACTTAAACGATTAAAATAAAATTACTGCACAATTTGCAATAATTTGGCATGAAATTAAGAAATTAATAATAATGATAGTTAGTCCTCATATATTTAACTATAGATTAATTATAAGTTCTTTGTTGGTCATTTTAACTGTTTTAGGAGTTTTTAGTTTTACAAATTATAAATCTGTAAAATCTCATGAAGAATTCTTAAAACAAGAAAAAGTTTTGATAGAAAATGAACTATCAGAAATGTTGTTAAGTTATGATGAACTAAGTGAAGACTATGGTCTAGTGGATTCTCAGCTCCAAGAAGCAAAAATAGAAACTAAGAATGCATTAGATTCCTTAAGATTATTAAAAAGTGATTTATCAATTATCTCTAAGTTTAAAGGCCATCTTCTAATTTTAAAATCTAAGAGTAAAATATTGCTTAGTACAATAGATTCTTTAAATACTGCTAATATAGAATTAGAGAAAGAGAAGCGTTATGCGTTAAGTACCATACAAAAGAAAACCAATACTATTAATGCATTAGAAGAAACAAATGATGCTTTAATTGAAACTATAGATAATGCAGCTATTTTAAAAGCAAGCAATGTTACAGCTAAAGCTTATAAATTAAGATCTGGAAAAAAACGTTTTACAGATAGAGCCAAACGGGCTAATACCATTGATGTTTGTATTACTTTAAACGAAAATCCTTTAACGGAAGGCGGAAGAAAAGATGTTTACTTACAGATTGTTAGCCCAGAAGGTAATGTGGTAGCAGATAAAGGCGAGGTTGTTTTTGGTGATTTTTCTTTAATATACAGTAAAAAAGAAATTATTAATTACACCAATGAAAATCTAGAAATCTGTACTGCAATTGTAGCAGAAGATGAAGATCAGCCCTTTTTAAAAGGCTATTATTTTATCAATGTTTTTCACGAAAATGTAAAGCTTGGTAGTACAAGTATAAAATTAAAATAAACTAACTACATAATTTTTTAAAAACCGCTCTGTTAATCAGAGCGGTTTTTTATTTTTGCAGCATGGCAAATGACGATAAATTCAAAAAAGTAATCTCTCACGCAAAAGAGTACGGTTACGTATTTCAAAGTAGTGAAATCTATGATGGCTTAAGTGCTGTTTATGATTATGCACAAAATGGAGCAGAGTTAAAGAAAAATATACGCGACTATTGGTGGAAAGCCATGGTACAAATGCATGATAATATTGTAGGGATTGATGCCGCAATATTTATGCATCCTACCACTTGGAAAGCTTCTGGTCACGTAGATGCATTTAACGATCCTTTAATTGATAATAAAGATTCTAAAAAACGTTACAGAGCTGATGTTTTAGTAGAAGACTATTGTGCTAAAATTGAAAGTAAAATTAATAAGGAAATTGCAAAAGCTGCGAAACGTTTTGGTGACGCTTTTAACAAAGAAGAATTTGTTGCTACAAATGGAAGAGTTAAGGGTTATCAAGAAAAAATTGATACAATCCTTAAACGTTTAGGACAATCTTTAGAAAAAGAAGATTTAGCAGATGTAAAAGCATTAATTGAAGAACTTGCAATTGCAGATCCTTTAACAGGAAGTCGAAATTGGACAGATGTTAAGCAATTTAACCTAATGTTTGGAACTAAATTAGGTGCTTCTGCAGATACTGCAATGGACTTATATTTAAGACCGGAAACAGCACAGGGTATATTTGTAAATTTCTTAAATGTTCAGAAAACTGGACGTATGAAGATTCCTTTTGGTATTGCTCAAACAGGAAAAGCTTTTAGAAATGAGATTGTTGCGAGACAGTTTATTTTTAGAATGCGTGAGTTCGAACAAATGGAAATGCAATTCTTTATTAAACCAGGAACTCAAAAAGAATGGTTTGAATTTTGGAAAGAAACACGATTAAAATGGCATAAATCTCTTGGATTAGGAGCTGATAATTACCGTTTTCACGATCATGAGAAATTAGCACATTATGCTGATGCTGCCACAGATATTGAATTTAATTTTCCATTCGGATTTAAGGAGTTAGAAGGTATTCATTCGCGTACAGATTTCGATTTAAAACAGCATGAAGAATTTTCTGGTAAAAAACTTCAGTATTTTGACCATGAGGATAATGCAAGTTATACTCCATATGTCTTAGAAACGTCTATCGGTTTAGACCGTATGTTTTTGGCCGTATTTTCAAATTCTTTGGTTGAAGAACAGTTAGAGAACAATACAACACGTACGGTTTTAAAATTACCAGCTGTTTTAGCACCAACTAAAGCAGCAGTATTTCCACTTGTTAAAAAAGATGGTTTACCAGAAGTTGCTAAACAAATTGTGGAAGATTTAAAATGGGATTTTAATGTGTTCTATGATGAAAAAGACGCTGTTGGAAAGCGTTATAGAAGACAAGATGCTAATGGTACGCCATTTTGTATTACAGTAGATCACGATACTTTAAAAGATAATACCGTTACCATTCGTTATAGAGACACTATGGAACAAAAGCGTGTTAAAATTGAAGATTTAAAAGATTTAATTAAAGCAGAAGTTGATGTAAAGCATTGGTTGATGAAAATGTAATAACAAAATCCTGCGGAAGCAGGAATCTTATAAAAAACAAAACCCAAGCGTATAGCTTGGGTTTTGTTTTATCTCAAATTTAGATTCTAAAATCGATATCCAAAATTAACTCCAAATCTAACCTCAATATTATCTAAGTAGTCTGTGTCAAAATTTCCTAAGTTTCTCGCAATATCTCCATTAAGAGTTAGTGTAAACTTATTACTAAACATCCATTTGTGACCTATACCAAAACCAGCAGCAACTCCGCCAACATCATAGGTGAAATTTTGAGTAACCTCAATATCGTTCTCAAAATCATAATAGTAATATTCTTCTACTTCAATCTCACCTGTCCGAAGTTTTAATTGAGGGTAAAAGAAAAAACCAGCATGATCTTTCTCTTTTGAGAAATAAATAAGATACGCTGCTTTCAAGCTAAGTGCTGTACTTTTTTCAATATAACCAACATCATAATAACCATAAGTGTCAAAAAAATTAACTCCTACAAAAAGTGATTGATTTTTGTCAAACAAACGCTCGTAATTTACATTTTAAGTACCAGCAATAACTAGGTCTAAAAGGTTTGTAGAAATTTCTGATTTTTTAGGTAAATCATTAGATGATTCTTGAGCATTCATACTAAAAACAGAAAGTAGCATTGCTACAATTAAAAAGGATTTTTTCATTATTGATTTTTTTAATTGATATTAAATTGTTGTTTATTAACAACAATTGTACCACTAAGATGTGAAACTATAGAAAAGGTTGCATAAGAATTAACTTTAATTTTAGAAATAAGCTTTTAGTTGTATAGTTCCTGTATGAATTGTTTTAGAGGTCTCTGTTTTTCTTCCAAAGTAATTAAGGTTTAGATCTAAAAACTTAGTGAGTTTCTTTTGTGCTAATAAATTCCACGTAAAGTTTTTTCCTGGCTGTAACCCTTCTAGTATTTGGTATGCGACAGGTGAGTTAGGATTGCCTTCAAATTCATTTTGAAAAAAGTTAAATGCCCCAGTTAATGCAACTTTCTGCGCATTATTGTAGGTAAAAGATATGCCGTAATTGTTTTGTGCTAATGATTCTAAATTACCTTGAACGTTATCTTTTGATGTGTATTGATAAAACACATCAAATTGTGCATTTTCATTAAAAAGGTAGGATATTTTGGGTTGAAGTTTTACTTCGTCAATCGTAAAATTTCTATTAATAAAATTTTCACTTAAACTTTCGTCAGTACCAAAACTCCCTAAGACATTTGCTAACCAATTTGTAGCAAATTTATGATTGAAATTGAGTTGATGATTGGTTAATTTATTTTCTTGAAAACCAATTGATAGTAAATTACGACTTACATTAGAAAGAAAAGTGTAAGACGTTGTATAGCGCTGCTTTCCTCTGTTGTAAAACAATACATTTCGTACACTATTATTTAATGCTAACTGATTCTCTTCATCGTCATTAAATGGATTGAGATTGAAATTATTGCCTTCACGTTTTAATTTTCTGTCTATTAGATATGAGGTTTGATTATAAAAATGAGAAAAGAATTTTTCGGTATTATTTTCAGATGTAGTCCATTGCTGCGGATTTATAGTCAAAGTTTGACTCAATCTATTTTGATGCGTGAGTAAAAACACCTGATTTGGTAATAGCACTCTTATGTAATTCCCTTGATCTTGAAATTGAGCCAACACAAATTCACTCAATTCTTGCACACCAATAATACCATCTTCAGTACTATCTATCCAAGTGTAAGCTCCTTGCCCAGCTTCAACTTCAACATAAGTAAAATCTTGCTGAGGTAAAGTTCCGGAATTGGTTTCAAAACTGGTATTCCAGATAATTAAATTATTAAAGAGTTTCTGATTAAAGCCTAAGCGACTATTTAAACTTTGCTCGTTTTTAACTGTTTCGTCTTCAGATTTTAAGTCCCTATAGTTAACAAATAATTGAAGATTGGTGTTTTTATTCTGAATTAATCGAGACTTCAAATAATAGGTGTTAGAGTTATTGACACGTTCTAAATTGTTGTTTCTAAGACTGTCATTAAATCGCTTAATATATCCAACTTCAGCAAAAACTTTTGTACTATCACCAATTCCTACAAAGGCTTGGTAAGCTTTATATTTCTGACTTAAAGGAGTTAGTGAATCTGTTGCAATTATCGTTTGCTCATTATCTTCGATAGCTAATTTTGTCCCTGCCCATTTGTTGTTTTTTCCATACACCACACGATTAAAAGACCTTAAAAAGGTAGAACGTGTTGCATTACTTTCATTACTTAAAAAACTAGAATTTGAAAAAATATTAAAATCTCCCAAACGTAAATTGGCCGTAGCATTATGCTTATTTCCATTAATATTGTTAGAATAATTAAGATGCTCAAAATTGTAAGATGCTGTTCCTTTTTTTGAATGCGATAATTGCAATCCTGTGGTTAACAACATCTGATTACCATAGTTTTCATTTAAAATGTTGCTTTCTGATGTGTCTAAATTCCAATCGCGATTAAATTCTGCTCTATACAAACGCTGAATCGTTCTAAAATTTTCTTGTATGAAATCAGCATCAACTAATGCAGATAAATTCCAAAGGCTGTCAGTTGAAATGAGCTTTTGTTTCATTGTTAATTTTCCTGCAAAACCATCATTATCGTCATCATCAATATTTGAAAATAGATTAGCATCATTTTTACTACCAGCTAATTCAAAAAACACATCTGTTTTTTCTGTTGGTTTATATTGACCATTTAAAACAGCAACTTGAAGACGTTCTGGAGCAATTAACTGCGTTATTGGTTGGTAATTTCCTTGAGGCACACCAGCAATTGGTGTAACAAATTCAAAAATGTTACTAATAGCATTGCTGTTACTTAGCACATAGTTTCCTTGATTAGTGCCAACTAATGTAAAGCGGACACTAAATAATTCATCGTCTGGGTTGTTTGAAAACACAAAAATCTCTTCAGTACCAACTAGTTCCTTTCTGTACAAAATCCGATTTTCAGAATAAGATTCTGCACTGGCAGAAGGTGCAACCATTAAACTAGGATCATCGCCAGCATCGGCTAAAATTTGAGTTTGCTCTGTAGAAAGGTTTTGCTGTAAAGGCTGATTTTTTGCATCGCTTTCAGAATATACGGAGACATTTATATTTAGCTTTTCAGTTTGATATTTTCCGCCACCAAAAACAGTAAATCGCGAATAATTACGATCACTAAATTGGTAGTCTACAGTTATTCGCATTTCGGAAGTTATTGGGAATGTTGAATTAAAAATAATTTCACCAGCATTATAATCGATGATGTAATCGTTATTCTCGCCACGTTCCAATGGTACGCCATTAACGTAAACGGTTTCACTACCTGAAACTACGAGTACATATAATTCGTTATTTGATCCACGTAACTTATATGGACCTTGATTGCCTTCTTGGGCAGTAAATTTAGTAGTTGTGAACTGTCCTCTTACTAATGCACCCGAAGCAAAAATAGATGTTTTATCACTAAGCTTCGCATTTACCAAAAGACCTTGTACACGTTTAGAGAAGTTAGCAAAATAGCTGTTAGTATTTACCAAATCTATATCACCTGCTCGTATGTTCCAATCGTCACTAAAGAGTTCAATAAACACTTGATCAAACTCATCTAAACGTTGGGAATATCCACTTTCTTGCAGCGGAATATTTGCATCTTGTATGGATGCCCTCAATGATACTTTATCACTCAATTTTCCAGAAATCTGTAAATCGAGTTCACTATTTAATACCGAATTCTGATTATTACCAATCGTCACTCCTCTCGATATACTACCAGAAGTGGTTAATCCGTCAAAAGGCTTGTATCCATTTTTGTTATTGGAATTTTCTAATCTGTATAATTGTCTAAAATCCGAAGATCTATCTACAATAACCTTATCATCTAACTGTCTGTAAACCTTGGTTAAAAATTTTGGATATCGTAAGTATTCAATTTGAATAGTGTCTAAATCAATAGGTTGTTTGAATCGTAATAGTGCTTTCGCAAAATCTATAGAGTATAAAGTTGAATCTAAAATTTTATTGTTTTTCGATTTAATTAAAAACCTTGTAGGATTGATACTTACAGAATCAATGAGAATTGAATCTTTAACTGCAAAACGCTTTTTTCTAAAATTACTTGACTTCTCTTGAGAAAAGCCCCAAAAAGAAAATAGAAGTAAAAGAAAAAGTAGCGAATTCTTCATTTAGAATAATAACTGTTTTAGGTATAAAATATTTTATCGTTAAAACAAGCTTAAAATAATAGTGTAAAAGTAGGGTATTATTTAATTTAGCTGAAACCGTAGAATTGAATTATGAAAATTGTTTCGTACAACGTTAATGGCATAAGAGCAGCCATAAATAAAGGCTTTATAGAATGGTTAAAAGCTACAGATCCAGATGTTATTTGTCTTCAAGAAATTAAAGCTATGGAAGAGCAACTCGATCTCAATTTGTTTACTGAAGCAGGTTATAATTTCAATTATTGGTTTAGCGCACAGAAAAAAGGCTATAGTGGAGTAGCAGTATTGTGTAAAAAAGAGCCTAATCATGTCGAATTTGGAACAGGAATAGAATCCATGGATTTTGAAGGCCGAAACCTAAGGGTAGATTATGACGGAGTTTCAGTTATGAGCATGTATTTACCATCTGGAACTAATGCAGCAAGGCTATCACATAAGTTTGAATATATGTATTTAATACATAAATATTTATACGATTTACGAACAGAAAAACCAAATTTAGTCGTTTGTGGAGATTATAACATTTGTCACGAAGCCATTGACATTCACAACCCTAAAATGAAAGGTGTTTCTGGGTTTCTACCAGAAGAGCGCGAATGGTTAGGTGATTTTATCAATAGTGGATTTATTGATAGTTTTAGGTATTTGCATCCAGAGCGACAAGAATATTCTTGGTGGAGTTATAGAGCAAATGCCAGAGCAAACAATAAGGGTTGGAGATTAGATTATAATATGGTGAGCCAACCATTACAAGAAAAAATAAAAAGAAGCGTTATACTCTCTGAAGCGGTTCATAGTGATCATTGTCCTGTATTATTAGAACTAGATCTTTAAATTTATAAAACGACAAAAAACAATAACATGATAAAAAAGATTTCAATACTAGCATTAACTTTTACATTATTCTCGTCTTGTGTTTCAAAAAAAATCTACACAGATCTTGAAGATAAATATGCCAACTTAAAAAAGGAAAATCGAGTATTATCTGAGGATTTAGGTGAACTTTCAGATTCTAATAAAAAACTGGAAAATGAATTTATTAAGCTCAATTCTAATTATGAAAAAGCAGTTAAAGAACGCGATCAGTTACGTTCAGATTATGCTGCTGCGCAATCAAATTTAGAAAATTTAAAAGCCTCTTATAAAGCTTTAGAAGAAAATAGTTCTGCTTCAATCGCTGCAAACTCGAAAAAAAATAGAGAATTATTAGCACAACTTGAGGCAAAAGAGCAAGCTCTTGCTACAGAAAATGAGCGTTTAAATTCTTTAAAGAAAGAATTAGAAAGTAGATCGAAACGTGTTGCTGAATTAGAAAATGTAATTGCAGCTAAAGATGCCAATATGCGTAAACTAAAAGATGCTATTTCTAAAGCTTTAACCAATTTTGAAGGTAAGGGATTAACTGTGGAGCAACGCGATGGTAAGGTGTATATCTCAATGGAAAATAAATTGTTATTTCAATCTGGTAGTTGGTCAGTTGGATCTGAAGGTAAAAAAGCTGTTCAGCAATTAGGAAGTGTATTAGCTGAAAATCCAGATATCGCAGTGTTAATAGAGGGTCATACAGACAATGTTCCATACAAAGGCAATGAGCAATTAAGTGGCAACTGGGATTTATCAACCAAACGTGCAACAGCAATTGTGAAAATACTAAAACAGAATAGTTCTATAAATGCTGAAAACTTAACAGCAGCAGGTCGTGGAGAATTTGCTCCAATAGCATCAAATTCTACTGCAGAAGGAAAAGCAAAAAACAGACGAATTGAAGTGATTTTAACACCTAAATTAGATGAGATTTCTAAGTTGTTGAATGAGATATAATCGAAGTGTCTTTGCGAGCGTAGCATGGCAATCTTTCAAATTGAAACTTAACATACATCCAATAGTCAATTTGAGCGTAGTCGAGAAGTCTTAAAAGTGAAGTTTAACTAATAAGAGATTCCTGCCTTCGCAGGAAAAACTATGAAATACACAACACTACCAAACACAGATATAAAAGTTAGTAAAATTTGCCTTGGCACTATGACTTGGGGAAATCAAAATACTCAAGACGAGGGCTTTGCTCAAATGGACATGGCATTAGATAAAGGTGTTAATTTCTTTGATGTTGCAGAATTATATCCAGTGCCATCAACAGCAGAAACCTATGCGGAAACGGAACGCATTATTGGAAATTGGTTTGCAAAAACAGGTAACAGAGATAAAGTTGTTATCGCAACAAAAATTGCAGGACCAGGTGACTATACAGCACACATTAGAACAACTGGTTTTAGTAAAAAAGCGCTTAACGAAGCTGTAGACAATAGTCTTAAACGCTTACAAACGGATTATATCGATTTATATCAATTGCATTGGCCAGAACGCCAAACTAATACTTTTGGAGTGCGTGATTATAAGCATAATCCAAATGATAAATGGGAAGATAATTTTAATGAAATTCTTCATAATCTTGATGAGATTATAAAATCAGGGAAAATAAGACACGTCGGAATTTCTAATGAAGGTGCTTGGGGAACAATGCGTTATTTAGAAGAAACTAAAAAGCATAATTTACCAAGAATGATAACCATACAAAATGCTTATTCTTTATTATGTAGACAATTTGAAGGAGATTTAGCAGAAGTTGCACAAAGAGAAAATATAGGCTTATTAGCATATTCTCCAATGGGAAATGGCGTGTTATCTGGAAAGTATTTAAAGGGTACTGCCACAAATAATGCTAGATTAAAATTGTTTCCAAGATTTGCTCGTTTTAGTAGTGAGCAATCAACAGAAGCGACTAAGCGTTATATGAAAATTGCTGAAGATAACAATATGTCTATTGCGCAAATGTCTTTGGCTTTTGTAAATGAGTGTCCGTTTGTTATCAGTAATATTATTGGTGCAACAAGTCTTGACCAGTTGAAGGAAAATATTGAGAGTATCAATATATCATTGACAGAAGATGTTATGAAAGCAATAAATGCTGTGCATGCTGCAATGCCTAATCCAGCGACTTAAATTTCTATTGATGTAGAAAACTTGAATTATATTTTTATCTGTCGATTAATTTGCTCTTGTAATGAAATAAACGTTTCTGTACGAGAAACTCCTTTTATACGTTGTATTTCAGAATTAAGTACATGCATTAAGTGTTCATTATCTCTAGAAAGTATTTTAATAAAAATACTCCAATGTCCTGTGGTGTAATGACATTCTATAACTTCAGGAATTTTTTTTAGTTGCTTTACAGCTTCAGGGTTACTTACAGCTTTATCTAGATAAATGCCAACAAAAGCCATTGTGGTATAACCTAATACTTTTGGGTTGATAATAAATTTTGAACCCGCTAATAAACCAGATTTTTCAAGTTTTTTAAGTCGTTGGTGAATTGCAGCTCCAGAAATACCAACATTACGCGCAATTTCTAGAATTGGTGTTCTGGCATCTTCCATTAATGCTCTAAGTATCTTTTTATCAATACCATCGATGTAAATTCCTTTATCGTTAACCTTCATGTTAAATATGGTTTAAATTTGTAAGTAAAAATAAGGAATCGATTTCAATCTAATAGCTTGTAAAGTTAAAATGATTAATCAAATATTTAATGGGTTATACCCTAAATAAGGGACTTTCTTTTCATTAAACACAATACCATAATTTTCGAGCTCTTCTAAAATTGGAGTATATACTTCTTTAGTAATTGGTATTTGAACACCAGGAGTAGTGATCTTTCCATTCAAAATATCTAAAGTCGCGATAGCTACAGGTAAGCCAACAGTTTTGGACATTGCCGTGTAGGTCTGATCTTCACCCACAACAACCATTGTGGCATCAATTTGATGTTTTTCGCCATTGAGTTCGTAGCCAAATTTATGATACATTACAATCATATCTTTGTCGTGTTCACTTAACGTCCAGCTATCCATTAATATTTTTTGAAGAATTTGAGCAGGAGTCGCTTTATCTAATTCTACCATTTTTTTTGAATTAAAAATGTCTAGTTCCAAAAATTTATCCCAAACGATATCATCTTGATCAATTTTTAAAGCATGCCTAAATTTTAATTCAACAGAATCTGTTGGACTGTATGGTAAAAAGGCGTTTACAAAATCACGATAGCTCATATTTATACTATCATCAATTGTGTAGCTGTCATCAGTCATTCCTAATTGCACAAATACATGCCACGCTCTACTAAATCCAACTCGTCGAATTGTTCCTCGATATAAAGTTTTAACATAGTCTAAGCCATAAACATGTTGGTATTTTAAGGAGTCTCTGTTAGCATAACCCTCAAAACGTCCGTAGTCTTCTACATCTAAAAATTCTGTACGTCTAAACAATCTGTCGTAAGGAATGTATTTAAACTGGTCTTCTTGTAAAAATTTAGCTGCACCACCTTGTCCGGCAACAACTACATTTCTTGGGTTCCAAGTAAATTTATAATTCCAAAGGTTATTATCACTTTCTGGAGCTACTAAACCACCAGTAAACGATTCAAATAAAATCATTTTTCCACCTTTATCTCTAATACGATCAATCACTTGCATAGCACTCATGTGGTCAATTCCAGGATCCACACCTATTTCATTCATAAAAACAAGTCCATTGGCTTTGGCGTCATTGTCTAAAGCTTGCATTTCTTTACTTACATATGATGCCGTAACCATGTGTTTTTTATAAGTGATACAGTCTTTTGCTACTTCTATATGAAATCTAGCAGGAAGCATGGAAACTACGATGTCTGCATTCTTAATAGCAGCAACTCTAGATGTTTCATTAAATACATCTAGATGGATGACTTCAGTGTTACTGTGTTCACCTATCAGTTTTTTAGCATTTTCTACATTAAGATCACCTATCGTAATATGAAGGTTTTCAGATTGAGACTTATTGAGTAAATATTTTATAAGGTAAGATGCAGATTTTCCAGCACCAATGATTAAAATCTTTCGCATTATAATTAGTTTTGCAATACACGAATGTAATAAATACTAAAGATTTTATAGCTCAAAATTTCACTTTAATTATGAACAAAAAAATATTAATTACAGGCACTTTTTTAGGAATATTAGGAATAGTTTTAGGAGCATTTGCAGCACACGGTTTAGAAAAACTCGTTGATGCAGATGCTATTAAATCTTTTGAAACAGGTGTACGTTATCAAATGTATCATGCATTTTTATTAGTAATACTTGGTAGCACGTCTTTTGTCAGTATGAAATCAAAGAAAATTATCTTTTATTTAGTAATAATTGGTTTAATACTCTTCTCTGGTTCTATTTATGGTTTAGCGACAAATGAACTTTCAGGCTTCGATTTTAAGAAAATCGCTTTAATAACACCAATTGGTGGATTATCGTTAATTATTGCATGGGTCGCTATGTTAATCGGAATATTAAAGGCAAAGGTCGATTAATGATTTTCCTCAAGGTTGTTTTAAAATAAAGTTTTAATTTTGCGTTCTAAACAACACAAAAATTATGGTAAACCATACACAATCAACGAAAACGATTTCGTTAGATAAATATGGCATCAAAGATGCACAAATTCATTATCAGTTAGAGCCTAAGACGCTTCAGGCCATTACCGTAGAAAAGGAAATGGGCAAGGAAACATCTAACGGAACTTTAGCAATTAATACTGGAAAATTTACAGGTCGTTCACCAGAAGACCGTTTCCTAGTAAAAGATGAATACACTAAAGATCGAATTTGGTGGGGAGAATCTAATAAAGGAATTTCACCTGAACATTTTGATTATTTACAAGGTGAAATCGAAAACTACTTAACTGGTAAGGAACTATATGTAAGAGATGGTTATGTTTGTGCGGATCCAAGTTATAAAATGAACGTAAGAACGGTTACAGAATATCCATGGTCTAATATGTTTATTTATAACATGTTCTTAAGACCTGACGATTCGGAATTAGAAAATTTTGATGAAGAATGGTTAGTACTTTGTGCACCTGGATATGAATGTCCAGATCCAGAAAAACATGGTTTAAGACAGGGCAACTTCTCGATACTTAACTTCACCAAAAAAATTGCCCTTGTTGGTGGTTCTGCGTATACAGGTGAAATGAAGAAAGGTATTTTTACAGCGTTGAATTTTATTCTTCCCGTAGAGAAGAATGTATTACCAATGCACTGTTCTGCAAATGTTGGTGAGGATGGAGAAACTGCTATTTTCTTTGGTCTTTCAGGTACTGGAAAAACAACATTATCTACAGATCCTAATCGAAAATTGATTGGTGATGATGAGCATGGGTGGACTGCAGAAAACACCATATTTAATTTTGAAGGTGGATGCTATGCAAAGGTTATTGATCTATCTGAAGAAAAAGAACCAGACATTTATAGAGCAATTAGACCTGGTGCAATTTTAGAGAATATTGTTTTTAAGGATAATGGTGACGTAGACTATTTTGATAGTTCAATTACTCAAAACACGAGAGTAAGTTATCCAATTTATCATATTGATAATATCCAAAAACCTTCTTATGCTGCTAACCCAAAAAATATATTCTTTTTAACAGCAGATGCTTTTGGGATATTGCCTCCAATTTCTAAATTAACTCCTGCGCAAGCAGCTTATCACTTCATTTCTG
>Ga0209121_10003082_pt1 | contig 16363 bp, 15 predicted proteins | sample Cruoilmetagenom3_FD_187292 | JGI IMG/M metagenome (GOLD analysis project Ga0209121, IMG submission 187292) | Oil polluted marine microbial communities from Coal Oil Point, Santa Barbara, California, USA - Sample 3 (SPAdes) (version 2) | ecosystem: Environmental > Aquatic > Marine > Oil seeps ... | reverse complement strand
ACCCGCAAACGGATCAATAACCGCACCGGCTGGAGCTCCGGCATCGAGACTGAACGTCAATACGTTAGCAGGTATATCGCTGTCAGTGGCACTGGCTGTGAAAGTCAGTTCGGTCTCTTCATCGACCGTCTTATCGCCAATCGGATCAAGGACAGGAGCGGTATTTTCAACAACATGAATAATTACATCACCAAAAACCTCACACGTCAAAGGCCCTGAGGTACCAACAAAACCAGTATCAAATGCTCCACTGTCGCCTGAGTTGACTGTGAGCAAATAGTCTCCCACCGTACTTGGTGCTGTTACGATAAAGCTGCCTAAATCCACTGCAGGAGGTACACTCACAACGGCGGTAGTACCTGCCGCCACTGAGGTATCTGACGGTGTGTTAAGGACACCATCGGCCACACTGGACCAACTCGAACCGGTAGTCCAACTGTCAAGGCCTAACTCATCTGTCGCTACATCCGAATTCACAAAGTTCAACTGGAAACCGGTAATATCTTCAGACGAATCGGTCACACTAATGGTTACTAATAACATACTTCCTACGCCCATTGAGAATGAGCCTGTATCGGGGCTGAACAATAATTCAACTCCCTGTACTTCGTTGACCGTCTTTCGAAGCACAGCTAGATTCTGATTCGCCAGATCCACGGGCAAGACTTTATTAAACAGAGACAATGACTCTTCATCGCGGCCCATTAATCCTAGAGCTACAGCCATGTTCGCCCGATATTTGCAATTCTCGGGCATGATACCGGCAGCCTTGGTAAACATTTCAAGTGCGATCTCATTGTCTTGCAGGATTATCCAACACATTCCCAAGTTGTTCAACAGGACGGGAGCTTCCGGATCTATGTCGAGACCGTCTTGGAGCGTTTTGATCGCTGCTTTCGTGTGACCCTGGCGCATTTTCAGCTCTGCCAAGCTGTTATAGGCAGCGAGGAAAGCAGGATGCTCGTAAATAATCCTCTTGAGCACAAATTCGCATTGCGAATCCTTGCCCTGCGTGGCAAGAATATTCGCCATGGCCCACAAAGTCTTTGCGGTGGCAGGACGATTGGCTTGGGTCTCAAAATTACTGACCGAGTCATCCTGAACCCAGTCTGTATACGGCCCTGAACGCGTAGATTCCGAACAGCCAATGAGGCACAGCATACACCCTGCGCACAGTGCCAAAGAGAAAGTCAATTTTGCCCAGTGTGTATCTGACATTATTTCATCTCCGGACTATATGAAGTTGATGTTTTTGTACCAGCAATTCGCGACGCCTGCTTCAGGATAACAAGAACTCTTGCCGACGACATGCCTGAGCCGCCCGCCATACCATCCGAAACACTAATTCGTTCCATCTCAATACCAGCTTCCTGCAGCATTTCACGAACTAAGCTTACCCGATCCTCATAGAGGTCTGCAGACGCACCTAACTGTCGAATATTCAGATGGCCGCCATTCTTGGCGAAATGTCCGGTCAGCACGGCAAGATCTCGTTGCCCGAGTTCATTAAGTTCTGCTCCATTCTTGACAAAATGATACGGGAACATCGTGTGTTCGGAGATAATCGCATTTTGGATTGCGATATCGCTATAGGTGTTTATGAGCTTGCTGTTCATGAGTCGCTCATCCGGAGATATCTCCATACTCTCCTTCTGGCATCCAATGGTAAGGACGCAAAACAAAACCAGCGTTGTGATCATAGTCATCTTCATAACAGGTTCTCCTTGTTTCATATCGTTTGCTTAGAAACTTGTGAACATATCTCTTATTTGAACTATAGCCGGCCCGACCGTAACAATAATAATGGCGGGGAAAATGAACAGAACCATTGGGATGAGCATCTTCACCGCTACCTTTTCGGCATGCTCTTCGGCTGTGAAAAAGCGTTCCTCTCGCAGGGCCACGGCGAATTCTCTCAGCGCCACGGAAATACTAGTACCGAACCTCTCAGTCTGGACTAATGTGGCAGCCAGAGATGACAGCTTTTCCACACCGGTGCGAGCCGCCATGCGTCGCATCGCATCCACGCGGCTGACTCCAAGATGAATCTCGAAGTTGGCCAAGGCCATCGCATCGCCTAAGACCGGACTGATATTTCCAATCTCATCGGCAACGATGTTCCAGGCCGAACCCAACCCTATTCCGGAGGAAACGCAGATATCGAGCAAATCAACGGCATCAGGCAGGTGCAGACAGATCTCATTACGACGCTTATTCAGGCGTGCCTTCAGCACCATATTGGGAACGAAGAACAGACAAACACCAGCGAAAAAAGCCATGTTGATTTTCTTTACCGGATGAAGTTGCATGGGCAAGGTTAGTATTGCTGCAGATCCAACGCCAATCAGAAAAAGCAACATCTTCATACCAGTGTAAACCGCCGGTGCGGCCTTACTATAAAAGCCAGCCCGGACGAGTTCTTCCCATAAGTTTGTGCTCGAACGTCCGTGAGAGGTGTAGTTGCCGATCACTTCAAAGAATCGCAGTAGACCAGATTTTTTCTTGCCTGGCTCTGTCTCGTGTGTGATCTGAAATGGATCGTCCTGGAGTCTTGTCTCCAGACGTTTCTTCCTTCTTGCCTTCAACAGAAGAATCGTGACGCCAATTGCCATTACGGAGAGGAAGGTCAGTCCGGGGATCACTATTTTGTCTGTCATGTCACCCATTTATTGAGATACCTAACAATATCCGCCAGTTTCATGTTCTTATTTAGAATTTAATTACTGCAAGTTTGCCCATAATCCACGTGCCAATTAGAATCATTACAACCATCACGACTAACATATATGTGCCTATTGTTGTTGTCCAGAACGTCGACATATACTCAGGGTTAAGAAAAGTCAACATTAGGAGCATAAATACGGGCAGTCCACTCAATATCTTCTTACTTAGTTGTGCCTGTGCTGTCAAGACGCGAATGCGTTTGTTCAACCTGATACGGCTCCTGACCACAGATGCCAGAGAGTCCATCAAGTCGGCCAGATTCCCGCCACTCTGCAACTGTATGGCGATTGAGGTCGCAAAGAGCTTAAACTCGGGGCTGGGAACAGTCTCTGCAACTTTCTTGATGGAAGCCCCGAAATCTTTGCCCATCATCTGCTCACGGCAGATTCTGTCAAAAATGTCACCTATGGGCTTGTCGATTTCCTCCGAGATCAGTTGAAAGGATCCCAGCAGAGGCAATCCTGCACGAAGAGCGCGGGCGCAAATACCTAATCCATCAATGAATTGCATATCAAGCAAAACATGGTACTTAGAAGTGCACACCAGCACGTATCGCCAGAATAAGATCACGACTGCTGCCGCGACACCAACCGCCAGCATAGTGCTGCCGCCTGCGGCAAACACCAGCAAGAATCCCAGAAGGCTCGCTGCGCCCACCCCGAACAGAACCATGTGTGCCGGCGTTCGCCATCCGGTCACGGTTCTAAGAGTCTCCAGTCGTTCCTGTAGAGTCACCGTCTTCCGCGAAGTCACACCCGCCTGCTCTTGTTTCTTATCTCGCCAGAGCTGCGATGTTTGGGCCTCGCCTGTCTCTTCCCTGGCAATGCCCAGCCTATTCCGCGCAAACCTCGAACGAGCCAGCGTTTGGCCAAACCAGAGCAATACACAGATGCACCAGATACAGAAGACAAGTCCGAAGACTGCAGCCATTACGATAACAGTTATTGTCTGTCTTGGATCCATAGAGTTGCTAAAGTCCTACTTACGATCATTTGGTCGATCTGTGAACCTATCGTTCGTTAGCACCTGTCTGGTCCCAGCAAGGACCCTCCGTTGAAACATATCGTGCGCCAGTTCAACGCCTCTTTCCAGCAGCCGATTTATCAGCAGCGGCCGGACTCCGCAAACTTCGAAGTTCCCCTTTGCATTTCCAGATTCATCAACACCGGTTTTATTGAAGCGGAAGATATCATGAAGACAAACCGTATCGCCTTCCATGCCGGTTATTTCCACAATATTGATGACTTTTCGTTTTCCCCCTGTCATGCGCTCCAACTGAACTATGAGGTGGATTGCCGAACTCACTTGTTCCCGAATAGCCCGTATGGGATGGTTGACCCCGGACATACTAACCATGCTTTCAAGTCGTCTCATCGCATCTCTGGGACTATTGGCGTGCACTGTCGTCATTGATCCCTCGTGCCCTGTGTTCATTGCCTGTAACATGTCCAGCGTCTCACCGCCGCGAACCTCACCAATTATGATTCGATCGGGACGCATACGCAGGCTGTTACGCACAAGATCCCGCTGGGTAATGCAGCCCTCCCCCTCAATGTTCGGCGGCCTGGTTTCCAGACGCACGACGTGATCGCGCTGCAATTGCAATTCCGCAGCGTCTTCAATGGTCACGACCCGCTCGCCCTCCGGAATCCATCGTGACAGAGAATTGAGAAAAGTGGTCTTGCCCGAGCCGGTACCGCCAGATATCAGGATGTTCGTCTTGCACTGGACGCAGGCCTGCATGAAATCCGCCATCTCTTGAACCAATGTATCCAGTTCGAGCAGTCGCTTAATATCAATCGGTATGGTGCCGAAACGTCTGACGCTGACCATAGGTCCATCAAGAGCAAGAGGAGGTATGATGGCATTGACTCGAGAACCGTCCGGCAGGCGTGCATCGAGCATGGGTATGCTTTCATCTATGCGGCGTCCCACGTTTGTACCGATCCGCTTGATGATTCGCATCAGGTGATTATCGTCCAAGAATTTGATGTTGCTGCGATGAAGTTGCCCACGCTTCTCTATGTAGATTTGATATGGGCCATTGATCAGAATATCGCTGACCTCAGGATCCCGCAGAAACACTTCTATAGGGCCAAAGCCGAATACCTCATCAAGGACCTCCTGAAGCAGACGTTGCCTGTCCGGACCCGAAAGAGGGTATTGCCTGGCGCGGAGCAAAGTGTCCACTCTCTCAGCACACTCCTTGTGCAATTTTGCGAGAGGGATATTGCGGGCCTCATCATAGTCCAACATATCCAACAACTGATTATGCAGATCCGCCTTTATTTTCTGTAAAACAGCACTTTCATTCCCTTCGCCGTTGTCTGGTTCGAGGATTTGTTCCAGTTCTTCGTCCATTTTCAATTACCCTCAGACTTTAACGGTGCCGTTGTTTCCATGCGCACGCACGCCGACGGCAAGTTCCAGAATATCTCTTCGCAGGCCCGATCTCTTCGCAGCTTCGGCTAAAGGTTTGCCGTTATTAACAGACTTCATCGCTTTGCGCCAATCGCTTCGGATGGTTCTGCAGGAACTCAGACCCAATGCTCTCTTGGTGTCTTCAAACCTGACCAGCGGACCTCGCTTTTTAACCCGATTAGCCAGAGGGAGGACTCTTTCTCGTGCAATCCCGGCGTCCATTAGAGATGATACTATTGCCCGGGTGGTATTTACGTCCTTAACCGTGAGCTGAAACACGACCACGACGAGATCGCTCATCTTGGCCAGTTCTATGGTGGTAGTTCGTGTTAAACGAGGGGCGTCTATCACGGTGTACCCATAGATTTGTCTACACGCCTCGATGACGCGGGACACATTCTCATAGCGGAGCACCTTGGTCCCCGCAAATGACGAATTAGCCGGACTTGTCAGTAGGTGAAAGTTATCCGCGTATGCGCAGGCGCTCGACCTTATCAGGTCTGAGTCGATGACGTTGTTCTTGGGGGCCAGGACATCGGCAATGCCATATTGACTCTTGATTGCCAGATAGCTCGACATGGCCCCATAAAAGCCGTCCAGATCGATAGCCAAAACCAGCTTGTCCGAGAGGAATCGAAGTTCACTTGCAAGGTTTATCGCAACTGTGGTCGCACCGCAGCCTCCGCCGCCGGAAAAGATCGGAATGACCAAAGAATCCGAGTTCACCTCCCTTTTCCTGTTATCTTGGACAAGCAACTGAAGTTCCTGCGAAAGTTCCGATACGAGTGTCTTTTTCTCCAAGAAATGTTTCGCGCCGGTCCGCATAGCCTGCAGAACCAGTTCCGTGGTAAGGCTGCTGGAAACGAGTACAACAAACGTTTCCGGAGAAATGCCATAAATCGTGGCAACATCCCTCATCATCTGCAGAGGATTGGAATCAATATCCACTACAACTGCCTGCGTCTTTGTATTCGACAGACAGCTCCTCAACTGGGACAGGTCTTGATAGACATTCGTCAAAATGAAGTTCTTGTTCCCGGCAAACACACCTTTCACTATCTCAGCAGTTTCCTGCTCTTTAGTGACCAACAGTATTTCAATTTCTGACTTCATAATACAATTTTTCACCCCCCAAAAAAAGTTCTATAGTCCGGCAAAAGCGAAAAGACGCGATCGCTTTGAAATAACTTGTGTCCTGCTACATACAGCTCCTGGTTCTTGTCTGTCACATCCTCGTGCCGTACATCATCCGCGTCCACCGACGGAGTGAGCGTTTCCGAGACATTCCTGATTTCCTGATTCGGCGAAAGCTCGGCCTGACTGGGAGATTTAGGTGCATCGAAAGAATCCCAGGCCCCCGGGCCGACCAGCCGATTTAAGCCCATCTGTTCCAGCCATCTGGCGCGGTCGGCGTCGATCTTAGCCGGCTCCTTGCCTTCTATTCGCCCTTCGATATAGAGTTCCCAGTCACTGGGTTCTGAACGCGCAAATCCCGGAAGCGGCGGCACTGAGGCGAGAGACATAGGCTCGACGAGCGAGGCCGTGACAAGCACGACAAGCTCCGTTTCTTTCTTTTGATACCGCACTGAGCGGAACAACGTGCCGAGTATCGGCAGATCGCCGAGGCCCGGAATGCGAGCGCTAGCTGCCTGGCTTTCATCCATAAGCAGACCCGCCATTGCAAATGTTTGCCCGTTTTTGAGTTCCAGCGTAGTCTCGGATTTGCGCGTGACCAGGGCGGGAACCCTGAAACCTTGTACAGTAATGGCGCCGACATCCGACAAGCTGCTGACTTCCGGCATCGCATGCAGACGAATCGTGCCGTCGCCGAGCACCTCCGGTTCGAACGACAGGCGGACGCCATATTCCTTGTACTCGATAGTGATCGTTCCGGTGCCTCCACCTCCGCCCCCGGTCTGGGGGACCGGGATAGGATATTCGCCGCCGACCAGGAAGCTGGCCTGCTCGCCGCTGAGGGCCACAAGTGTCGGATTGGCCAGGAGTCTCATAGCCCTATTCTCGATCAGAGCCTCGATGAAAAACTCTAAATCGGCTCTCGGAACACCGGCGAAAATAGTGGTTGCCGAGCTTGCCGCTGCACTTTCTTGAAAAACAAAGGGAATGCCATCCCCGGCAGCAGTGCCCTCCGGGACGCCAATATTGATCGAGGAGTTCGTAGCCCCGGTCGTCGAAACGCCTCGCATACCGCCGAACCAGTCATCTTCCGTATGGAAGTAGCTCATACCCATGGATCGAAGTGCCTCCCGGCCGACCTCTGCAACGCGAACCTCCAACTGGACCTGCTGCACACCGGCGAGACTGGTCATATCGACATAAGTGACATTGCTCGTATCCAGAAGATTGTGAAGCTGCTCGATCTGCTCAGCGCTGCGAAGCAGCCCCTTCACGATAAACGCCTCACCGGACTGATTCACTTCCAGCGAGGCATCGGGGAACAGCTCGTCCAGTTTTGCCTTGAGGCTGACCGTGTCGAGCCGGACCTGCACCTTCCACCGCTGTACTTGTGTCTCGTCCTCGTTCCAGATTATCAGGTCGGTCAAGCCCGCCTTGAAACCCTGTAGCAGGAGGTCGTCCGCCAGAACCTGGACGTCGGCGATAGTCGGATCCGTCACCGCGACGCGGCTAACCGGCCAGGGCGTCTTGACTATTGTCGATTCGCCCAGAAGAAATGTGACTGACTCATGCCTGACCGAAACACCGCTTGAATCGGGCATACCGGCGTATGCCGCCAATGCCAATGGAGCACCGATAAGCATGACGGCCAGAACAGAGCATATCTTATGAGTCCTGATACCTCTTCCTTCAATGAGCGATATCATTGACGCTCTTTCCGACTTCATTGATTCTCCTTTCAGATCCAAACAGACTGGTCTTGCCATTGACGTCTCCATTTCTCGATTCCGGCAGCTCTTCCTCCACGGTCTTGTTGCCACGATGAATTATGACCTTTCGGCGCGCATTACGGGGAGTCCGATCTCCTGTCGGGGGCAGAAACTTAGGCGGTACCGGGACAACCGGCGCATAAGGGATGACTCCTTGCTTAGTTTCGTTCGGGTCTCCGCCTGTTTGCATGGATGCAAGATCCCACGCAGTAAGGGAGATCAATCGGCCCTCATCCAGCGTGATCGTATCCATGGATATTGCCTTCTTGTCGCTGGGATTGCGGCAGATCAAAGCAATCGAACCATTCGTCATCGCCAACTGCAGCGCCGCTGCCTGATTGTTGTCAACCTGGAGGGTAACGTCCAGCCCCCTGCTGTTTCTGTTGGCCGATCCGGCTTTAGTCGGCTCCGAAGGGTTGATAACCGATTCGCCCTGCACGGCGAGTACCATAATCCCGTTCAGAAGGGGGCTGGCTATAGTCTGGCCCCCTCGATCACGCCCCAAAGTGGTGACGGACACGATATCAACGATACCGCCGGGGCGCAGCAGCGCCCGATCGGGAAAACCCGATCGAAGATTCACTGTGAACGCGCGCATCCCGTCAGGGAGTTTGGCCAGCAGTTCCTCGGCGGATCCTTGCGGAACAAAAGAGGACTCGACCAATATCTGATCCTTGACAACCGCTACGCGAAGGACTCGCCCGATCGACGTGGCTTCGCCAGCCAGTTTTTCTGTCGGCGCCACCAACAACGCCAGCGCCTCTGATCTGGGTACCACTTTCTTTTCGATACAATCGGGTGTGATAATCTGCATGGCGGGCAGAGATCGCGCCGCCACCATAACTTTAACGGTCTGAGGGGCCTTGTTGCCGAAACCGAAAAAGTCCAGCTTCACGGCGCCCACCAGGACCGCGGCACACGCTGCAGCCACAACCCCCAACAGCAATAATATAACGATACCCCATTTCATATTAGATCATTCCTCCGCAAGAAACCATCCTGCTTAGACTATAATCAATTAACAAGTTTTCACGCCGGTCAGAAGCCTTCCTTAACCATCGCCACTCTCGCCCCGAGCTGATCCGGATTTGGGAAAAGCGGCACACGCAGGATATCGACGTTCTCCGCCAGAACCACGATCTGGACGGTAACCGACTGGCCCTTGATAACGGGAGGGTCTGCTTGACTACTCACATTACCCGGCGTCAGAGTCAAGGTGTAGATGGGCATTCCTGCAGCACCCATCAGACTGTCGACCTGAGCGATGACAATGTCATTATCCGCATCGACCCGGATCGCCGTTCTGGCTCCATTTCTGGCCGCATTAGTAATCTGCTGGGCCTTAAGAAACAAATGTCCGTACTTGATAGCTCCCAAACTCACCAGAAGCAGCAAAGGAAGCACCAGGGCGGCCTCGACAACCGCCAAGCCGCTAAACTTTTTCCTTATCAGTTTTTTCACCATAATCGTAACCACTCCGTTCCTCTCAAGGCCACAATTGCAGCAGCGATACAGACACCGGCAACTATCGCTACGCCATACGGCATCTCCAGCCGCTCGGATTCCCCAGTGCCGGTCTCACGCCGTGCATCGGCGAGGCTGGGTTTTCTGCCGCCTGCGACACACAGGATAAAAGTGTAAAAAGATATCAGTACATTTGTCAATACAAATTTTAGCCGTCTCTGTGCGGCGGCCTTGACAAGGCCCAGCACACCCCCGGCCACAGCCACACACAACAGGACGATCAGACCCTGTCTCAATCCAAGCCACGCTCCGATAGCGCCCATCAGCTTTGCATCGCCCGCGCCGCCGCCGAAGAAGACAAACAACAGCACATAAGGCACGCCCAGCAGCATACAGGCGCCAACCGCCTCGCCCAGCCCGGAGACCCCGCCTAACCAGACAGACCATAAAAGCCCGGTCGCCAGCAACGGGAAAGTCAGTGCATTGGGAATACGACGACTGCGCACATCACCAAAAGCTGCTACCAGTGAGGCGACGACGACAACGCCCCACTGGAACATAGCCACGCTTTGTTGTGAAATCTCTAATAGAAAGTCCACACTAATCCCCCCCCTTGATCCAAACATGTACAACTTTTATGGTGCTGGTGCTACTTGTTGTGTAGCGTCTAGCCCGACATTAAGATCCGAAAACACATTAAAAATCTTGCCGCCGATGGTGCCTAATACGGTGATCAGCCCGACAACGATGAGCGCGGTCATGATTGCGTACTCTATTGTCTCCAACCCTCTCTCATCTTTAATAAATCTTTTTAATACAGCCTTCATTTTCAACTCCTCTAATTAAAAAAACTCCAAAAAACACACCTCTCTGTTTATGCCAAAACGATTGGCTTACACACACATTTAGCAGGACCGATATTATTTGGACTTCTTCCCTGAAGCCCGCGGATTGCCTAACTTCAATCCCTCGCATTAGCTCTCCTCCTTGCCATACTGCGACCAATTGTACAAAATAACACTGGCTGTGTCAAGTAAAAAAAGAAAAACTGACTGTGTCAAGTAAAAAAAGAAAAACTGGCTGTGTCAAGTAAAAAAAGGAAAAATATTCCTTGACTTGGCACCTATACAGGTCTGCCCGGGTTTGCCCACACTGACTTGAGTACATCGTCATTATTCATGACCGGTAAAAATACCCCTCACCACTGAAGTGGGTTATTATGATCATACCATCGGCTAAAAAGGTCCGAAAATATTTCCATATCTATCACAAAAAAAAATAAAAAAAAACACTTGACCTAAGTGCCTTTCCCAGAGTATAATTCATAATAGTGGTCTTTTGACACATGGATGGATTGGTATGGATGATAAGAATCTACAGTATTGGGGGGTGAGGGAGGGTTGTATAATGATTAAGGAGATATTCCGTAGTTTGAAAAAGCGACAATCCGGCTCTGCTTGCCAACCTGGGCCGGCCACGTGCGGGGTGGCGGTCTGCCCGCGTTATCAGCACGTACCGCACAGGCATCTCCGACGGCGAGGGATTGCTCTGATCTGGACAGCTCTCGTTATCCTGGTGATGGTCCTTTTCGTCGGTCTATCCCTCGACGCCGGTAAGCTGGTGCTCAATGCGCAGCAACTGCAGAACGCCGCCGATGCGGCGGCCATGGCCGGAGCGCTATACGTGAAAACCGAGTTACCGGATTTTGTTCGCATGAAAGCGGCTGAGGCAGGGTTTGCGAATGCGGCCGAGAAACTGCATGTGACGCTGCAGCAAATAGAACAGCCGGCGAATTTCCCTATAGCAGATGACGGTTCGTACGACTTTAGCGGTCACGACATTATCATTGGTCGATGGATACGTTACTATCAAACGTTTTTGCCGACGCTCGATAACGCCAATGCAGTCATGGTGATTACCCGGCGCCATGAAGACCTGGCCGAGATGGACGCGCCGCCTTTGCGGCTCATCTGGGGGCCGATTGTAGGGGTCGACACGGCGAATGCGGCGAAGGAGACCATAGCCTACTGCAGCAGTTCCAACGGTGCCGGCCTGATAGTTCTTTCTAATGAGCCGGAGCAAACGCTGAATATAGCAGGTAACAGCGTTATTGACATTGATAACGGCGGCATCCACGTCAACTCGCCCTCCGCAGTGGAGCAGAGCAATCATACTGCCGCTTGGATCCAGAACGCTACTGCCGTTATAGATGCCACATTTCTTAACGTCGTCGGTGGTGTCAACCCGGAACCCGACTCGGATATGTGGGATGCCATCTTCGCGAACGCGGAGGAAGGCGGTTACACGGTTTTGGACCATATGGACGGCGTCCAGAGCATAGACGACCCGCTTGCAGCCGGAATGCTCTCGGGCGGAGGGACTCCCTATGTGATAGCTTATGACGAAGACGGGATAGCAGAAACAGGCCCAGGCGCCCGCCTGGATCTGGAGGCTCTGCTCGACTACTATGGCGGGCCCCTCGAAACATTCGACAAAGAAGAAGATCCGAATTGGGACACTATTACAAGCAATATGACATTGGGGCCAGGGTATTACCCCAACGGGATGTTAATATCGGCAGGAGTTGACGTCGTACTCCAACCAAACCCAGCTCTCGGTTTTCTGGGCAATATATTCATATTTGGAGGTGGCCCAGGGCCGAACAATAGCACCGTAGGCCTCTCTGTAAGCAATGGCAGCCTGACAGGTCATGGTGTCACGATCTACGTGACAGAAACCCTGGATCCGACTGGCCAGCCCATTGGTGAGATCGGCCAGATTAAGATTACCGGAGGTACCGTGGATATAGATTCTCCCGGAGATTGGCAGAACCAAGAGAATGGGTCGTTTAACCCGGCGTTAGTGGAGGGCATAAACGGGATTGCCGTCTGGCAAGATCCCGCGATGCCCTTCGGCAATAACGATGACGTGCAACTTAACGGCACTGGTGATTTCCATTTGAGCGGCGCGATCTACTTACCTTCCCCGATCCACGCGGACCTTGCGGGGAACTTAGGCGATACCGGCAACCAAATTCTCTGCGGCTCTGCAGACATCGCCGGTGGAGCAAATATCCACGTAAATTACGACGGGCGCAACGAGGGAAATTCACCGACCATGTCTTGTATAGTCCATTAGGCCGTCAACCGGTAACGCAGTAGCAGAGACCCGATAGGACGGCCGAAGCCGCGCCCCCGTCACGGTGTTGATCCAGTCAAACCAGGCGCCCTTGTGCCTGACTTCGGATTATTACTTGCCGGCCTTGCTCTCGAGTAATTTCCGCACTTCGGAGAGATCCGATTTTAGCTTTTGACGGCCTTCAGTTAGCTCGCCGCGTATTTTCCACAGTGTCCAGTAAATGGCGAGCAGCGCGATAGTCCCAAAGCAAGTTAAAGTTATTAGCACAGTCTCATTCATAATTGGATATCCTTATAAAAAATTGATAGCTAAAAAGCGAGGCCGCCGTCCGTTCGAGCAACCTCGTTCCGAGAAGGATGTTTAGATCCACTTCGTTTCACGTCTACTATTGTCGGCACAATTTGATGAATTCCTAAGACAATTCGAAAAAAGTCGTGTTTATACAGAATGCTGTGAACGTCTCGGCCACGGCACGGCGTCAATCCGGCACAAAGTTAAGAAAAGGGCTTTTAATGTATGATGTTAGTATCTATTCTGTAAGAAGTTACAAACTCTCAGCACCTTTCTTTAGCTTCCCAATAAGTCGGTTTGTTATCCAGCCCTCATCTTAATTCCTCGTGCTGTGTACTCACCGATGGTACATCTATACTTATAGGACGTGCCGGGGTTGCCGCATATTGGCAACTTCCTGAGACGTTTGGCTTTACCAAAGAGAGTAAAGGAATGGTCACTGCGAACACTCAGGGTAAAACTGATTAAGATCGGAGCTAAAGTTGTCAAGCACGCTCGATATGTAACTTTTCAGATGGTGGATGTGCTGGTTTCAAAAAAATTGTTTCAGGAAATCCTTGACAATTCAAGGTGATTTTGATAAGATTATTGATGTCGGAAGGACTGAATTATGTTTTTTTAAGCGTGTAAATGGGAAATCCCAGCTAATAAGATAGCTTAAAAAGAACGAATATTAGGAGTAATTTTATCATGAGCGATTTTCCACAGGTCATTTACAAGAAACATACGTTCCTGTCGGCCCTGGCCATGGGAGTAAGCGCCATTATTATTGCGTTCATCGTTAGCTGTACGGTAGTGATAATCTACGGCATGAACTTTGCCGGCGACAAATCTGAGGAAATTGTTACACTGGCCGAGGAAGCCATCCGCGGACTGCCCAAATTGCAGGAGTCGTTACCGCCGGTCTTGGCTGACATGCTAAACGATCGCCGCCAGCCGGATTACAGCACCCAGATCACTATTATCCCCAGTACGACTTTGCTGCCGCACGATAACGGTACCGTAAAAACGACGATTGAGGTCGTCAACAACGGCAAGGAAGTCGTCTCGCTTCTTTCGTTGCGGGTAGTCGTTCTCACCTCGCGCAATGAAATTATTACCGAGTCGAACGAATGGGCGGCCACACCCATTGCCGCCGAGAAAGACTGGCGCGGCCCGCTTATGCCCGGCTCTCGCAGGTATTTCGTTACCTCTCGCAAAGGGCTTCCCGTTTTCTCCGCGGACGAGTTGAAGACAGAGGTGGAAATCACGGACATCCGGATCTGGAACAGCGAAAAAGGAACATGGTTCGAAAACCGGTTATCATCCGAAGCAGCACTGCCCGACTCCAACGCGGCAGCCCCGGCAGAAATTCCATAGCCTTGGGCCTTATAAAAAAGAACGCACAGGTAGGACCAAAACGATACAAAAGCTGGAAACAATTCATCGACCACGCCTACTGGTCAGTAGAACTGAAATAACACCTTTGGGCTTATACTAAATTACGAGTTTTATATCAAGGGGAATTTATACTTATTGAAGTTCCGCCACAATCCCTGGATTAGCTGGCATCCTGCTTGACAGATCAACACATAATGTGCACATCCTTGAGATCATCGGCGACAGCTACTGGCTCACGTATAGCTTTGATAAATGCAAGAAAAGAAAACGGCAGGTATTATGGTCCTCTTGGATGACTAAGACTGATTGAGGTCAATGTCCAGAATTTGGCTGTAAAGGGCTGAACAAATAATGGCGACAGAGCTACGTCAGACGTCTGGTGGGATTCCGGTCAGATGGACGCAAACAGTACGTATTGTCCAAAACACGCACAAAGCTATATAGGTAGATTCTTTTCCTGTGATTGAAGGTTACTTTCAAAAACAGAGTCTCAGGTAATTCTTCCATTGTTGCTATGCGATGGTAACCAAAAAAGAAGATTTTCTTCTCTTCTTTGCCCTTGATTGACACCGGGAGTTGTATGCCTATGATGCCCCTGTCGGGAGCAGTCAGCTCGTTCTCTCTCTGGTCGGTAATGTCACTGATCTCAAAATTAAGACTTTTGTGCAGCAATTGCACGTTCAGCAAATTGCAACATCTGCGGCCACTGTTCACTGCGACAATGCTGCCTGTGAAGAATCGGAATGGGGGCAGATCGCAGGGATCTATCTTGACCTGGCCATCGGCAATGCCGGGTACACTCCTAAACAACTTCCTTTTCAGAACTAAGAGCAGTACCAACAGGGCCGCCAAAACAGCACTTAGGACTGTCGCATGCTCTTCGACGAAATGCCACAAGGTTCTCATGAACCAGGTTGATATCTGTTCAAAACTCACTGAATACATAATTGTACTTCGTACCTGACCTCGCCGCCGCAGTCGACAGTGAGGATTGACTAAGGTCGGTATGCTTTTAAGCAATCCCGAGCGTCGGTGATGTCACTACAACATACATCCCAATCGCATAATTGTACCATAAACCCCGTGTTTCTACAAAGCAAAACCTACAGAATTATCTGGCATCCTCAAGAATTCTAACTTGTTTAATACAACATAGAAATCCACCAAAATGCTCCATGTGTGCAGTCGCAGTGGTATTGGTGACACAAGCTACTAGTGTCGAACACAGCCATAAAATAATCAGCCACGGCCCAACCTTGCTAAATTTGTTAAAACAGATGACCATATGTAGGCCCAAAATTCCCATTATGGCACCGCTAGCGCCAATCGCTGGGTGCCCATCTTAAAGCAAATGAACAATGGCCGCCGCAATTCCCAGGAGAATATATAAAAGCAAATACACGCTTTTGCTCATCTTCGTCGATACATATCGGCCAAAAACCCACAGTGTTTTAAGGTTTTCTATGAAGTAACTAAGAGTTTTTGTGTTGCGTAGCCGACACAAATGCTCTTTTGGACTGAACCGGCGACGGATGCTTTGGGTTTTTAGTGACGGGACGACTTGTGCCTCATAGGTAGGCAGCGGGAGAGGTTGGCGAGATTAGATCTTTCTCGATGGGGGATTGGTCGGTCTGTTTGGTACGACCGGACGTTCATCAGGCGTAATCGGTGGCAAGTTTTAGGCGTTATTTCACTGGATAGATGGACCGGTATTGGCATGCACGCTGAAGGTCCATGTTTTGGATTAGATTCTATAGCCACTTGTGTTAAGGTATATGTGTTTAGCCTGCTATTAGTATTGATAGTTACGATTTAACGGCTAATTCTTCCGTCAAAAGTGTTAATTGCCGACAAAGACGGCTGATTTCGGCTTCAAAACCTGCGTACCAGCATTGGTTTCAGGCTAAACACGTACGTTAAGGTAGCCTGTTTAATGGTGGTGCTCTCCCTTGCCTAGGCAGACGCCCTATCCGGATCAGCATACCTCTTTTCCAATGAAGTGTTTTCTACTATTCTCGATTACCCTGTCAGTCTGTTCAGAA
>Ga0209121_10003081_pt1 | contig 16365 bp, 11 predicted proteins | sample Cruoilmetagenom3_FD_187292 | JGI IMG/M metagenome (GOLD analysis project Ga0209121, IMG submission 187292) | Oil polluted marine microbial communities from Coal Oil Point, Santa Barbara, California, USA - Sample 3 (SPAdes) (version 2) | ecosystem: Environmental > Aquatic > Marine > Oil seeps ... | reverse complement strand
TACCTAAACATCTGCTTTATTTTATTAAGAAATTCTTTAACTTTGGGCTGTCCGTTCCCTCGCCCAAGTTCTTGAAACTTGCGAAGAAGTTCTTTCTGCTCATTATTTAAATTAACAGGGGTCTCTACTAATACCTTTACCCATTGGTCCCCTCGACCATAAGAATGCAGGTAGGGAATACCTTTTCCTTTTAAACGAAAAATTTTATTGGTTTGGGTTCCTGGAGGAATCTTCAACTTCACATTGCCATCAAGAGTGGGTACTCTGATTTCCCCTCCCAGAGCAGCCTGAGTAAAAGTAACAGGAATTTCACAAATAACTGTATTTTCTTCTCTTTTAAATATAGGATGAAGTCTTAAGCGAAGCGTAATATATAAGTCTCCCGCAGGTCCCCCTCTCAGTCCTGCTTCCCCTTCTTCTCTTAATCGAAGACGAGAACCATTGTCAACACCTGCAGGAATCTTTACCTTAACCCTGTGTGATTTCCTTACCCTTCCTGTTCCCCGACAATCTCTACAGGGATTCTCTATTATTGTTCCTCTTCCCTGGCAATGGGTACAGGTTCTCGAGATTGAAAAAAATCCCTGCCTTACCCTTACATAACCGCTTCCTTTACAAGTAGGACAGGTTCGAGGATGTGACCCCGGTTTAATACCCTCTCCTCTACAGGTTGGGCAGGTTTCATAATGAGAAATTCTTATCTCTTTTTCTGTACCAAATGCTGCTTCTTCAAAAGATATTTCAAGAGTGTAATGAAGGTCTGAGCCTGGCTGAGTTCCTCTATCCTGATAGGTTCTTCGCCCTCCAAAAAAATCTCCAAAAAAATCTTCCCCAAACGATCCCCTTCCAAAAACCTCCTCAAAAATCTTAAAGGGGTCAAAATCAAAACCCCCAAACCCCGCTCCTGTCCCTACTTCTGCTTCTAATCCCGCATGTCCGTATTGGTTGTAAATTTTCCTTTTTTCAGGGTCAGCAAGAATCTTATAAGCCTCAGATACCTCTTTAAATTTCTCTTCCGCTTCCTTTGAATTATCTGGATTTCTATCAGGATGGTATTTGATAGCTAATTTTCGATAAGCTTTCTTTATCTCTTCCGGAGAAACATCCCGGGATACACCTAAAACCTCATAATAATCCCTTTTTGCCACTCTCTTTTATTCCTCCACTTTATAGTCTGCATCCGTTATATCCTCTTCTTTACCTTTTTTTCCTTTTCCTTCAGTCTGTTTTTTCTCCTCTTTAGCCTTACTTTCTTTAGTTTCCTTCTTAGCTGCTTCTTGATATACAGCCTGACCTAATTTTTGAGATATTTCTCCCAAATTTTTAATCTTTTCTCTAATCTCTTCTACATTACCAGACTCTTTTGCTTTTTTAAGCTCATCAATAGCTTCTTGTATTCTCTTTCTCTCGGAATCACTAACTTTACTTCCATAATCTTTAAGCGCTTTTTCTGTAGCATAAATTATATTATCGGCTTGATTCTTAGCTTCAATCTGCTCCCTTTTTCTTCTATCTTCTTCAGCATGCTGCTCAGCTTCTTTGACCATTTTCTCTCTCTCTTCCTCCGACAAAGCCCCCGATTCTCTAATAGTAATTACCTGTTCTTTCCCTGTCCCTTTATCCTTTGCGGAAACATTAACGATTCCATTTGCATCTATGTCAAAGGTAACTTCAATTTGAGGAATACCTCGAGGAGCAGGAGGAATTCCTGTAAGCTGAAATCTTCCCAGAGTTCTATTGTCCTTAGCCATTACCCTTTCTCCCTGCAGAACATGAATATCTACCGCCGTCTGATTATCAGCAGCAGTAGTAAATATCTTACTCTGCTTGGTGGGAATAGTTGTATTTCTTTCAATAAGCTTGGTGAATACCTCTCCTAAGGTTTCAATGCCTAAAGAAAGAGGAGTTACATCTAAAAGAAGAATATCTTTCACTTCCCCCGCTAAAACTCCACCCTGGATAGCCGCTCCCACAGCCACTACCTCATCTGGATTAACTCCCTTATGAGGTTCTCTTTCAAAGAATTCTCTCACCTTTTCCTGAACCTTAGGCATTCTCGTCTGTCCTCCCACTAAAACAACCTCTTGAATATCGTGCGGCTCCAGTTTAGCATCCCTCAAAGCCTGCTTGCAAGGTTCCATTGTTCGCTCAATTAAATCTTCACATAGCTGCTCCAGCTTAGCTCGAGTAAAAGTCATATTTAAATGTTTGGGTCCGGCGGCATCAGCAGTAATAAAGGGAAGATTTATTTGAGTCTCCAAACTTGAAGAAAGCTCGCATTTAGCCTTCTCAGCAGCCTCTTTTAACCTCTGTAAAGCCATTCTATCTTTCCTTAAATCTATTCCGTTCTCCTTTTCAAATTCATCTGCTATCCAGTTTACAATTCGTTGGTCAAAATCATCGCCTCCTAAATAAGTGTTTCCATTGGTAGAAAGGACTTCCACCACTTTATCCCCGACTTCCAGTATAGAAATATCAAAAGTCCCTCCCCCTAAATCATAAACGGCGATCTTCTTCTCCCCCTTTTTCTCTAATCCATAGGCCATAGCTGCTGCTGTAGGTTCATTAATGATCCGCTCCACTTTAAGACCGGCAATAGCCCCCGCATCTTTGGTAGCCTGCCTCTGACTATCATTAAAGTAAGCAGGAACAGTAATTACCGCTCGCTCTATCTTTTCTCCTAAGTACTGTTCTGCTGTCTGTTTCATCTTCTGTAAAATTCTCGCAGATATCTCCTGTGGTAAAAATTCTCCCTTATTCACCTTTACTTTTACCCGACCGCTGGAATCCTTAATTAGTTTGTAAGAAACCTTCTTTTCTGCTTCTCTCACTGCTTCCTCCTCGTAACGACGTCCCATCACTCTCTTAATAGAACTAACTGTGTTAGCAGAGTTGGTTACCGCCTGCCTTTTTGCCAGTCCTCCTACTAACATCTCTCCTTTATCGGTAAAGGCTACCACAGAAGGAGTAATTCGAGACCCCTCCTGATTAGTAATAACCGTGCCTTCATCTCCTTCCATCACTGCGACACATGAATTGGTAGTTCCTAAATCTATGCCTATTATCTTCTTAGTCACTTTTTTATCACTCATTCTAAAACCTCCCTTTCATTGCAAAATAATCACCAATAGTTGAAAATTGATAAGATACTATTAAAATGTTATTTTTCTTTCTTTCCTTTCGCTGCACTCGAGGATAGATTCTTCCTCTTATTTACTTTAACCATAGCTGGCCTTAAAATTTTATCTTTCAGCTTATAGCCCTTTCTTATCTCTTCTACCACTAAATTATCAGGATGCTTATTTGACTCTACTTGCATAACAGCTTCATGGAAATAGGGATTAAACTCTTCTCCCTGAGTTTTAATCTCTTCTACTCCTTGATTTTTCAGCACCTGCTTAAACTGCATCAAGATTATTTTTATTCCTTCTAAAAAGGCGGTGAAATTCTTTGATTCTTTTGCAGACTCCAGAGCTCTTTCTAAATCATCCAATAAAGGGAAAAACTGTTTAATTAAATCTTCACTGGCAAATTTTACTATTTTTTCTTTTTCCTTTAAGCTGCGTTTTTTATAATTTTCAAATTCTGCCTTTAATCGTCTAAGGCAATCAAGATATTCTGCCGCTTCCTTATCAGTTGAAGCAAGCTCCTCTTTTGTCTCTTTAATCTCTCTTTGCAGGCGAGAAAGCTCTTTTTGAACATTCTTTAATCTTTCCCTTTCAAATTCAAGTTCTTCTTTTGTTTGTAAATATTTATTCTTATAACTCACTCTCTTCATATTTAACCTCTTTTTATGCTGCTTTTCCCCTTTACTCTGTTAGATAGAAAAGATTATCTAACGGGGTAAACAATATTTCTCAAATTATTAATGAATGCTGATTTATTTCCAGCTTCATTATAAAAAATATTAACAAAAAATGGAGAATTGTCAAGCAAATTGGGTGAATGTGATGATGGAACAAACTTTTTGGTACTACAACTCCTTCACCCGTCTACCCATCTACTCATTTACTCATCTACTCATTTTCCTTGACAAAAGAGATATTTTGCATATTGTTATTTAAACATTATTTTTGAGAGGGCTTTAGTGCAAAAAGCTATGTTTTATAAGAGCCTGGAAAATAAGGAAGTAAGATGTGAACTGTGCCCTCATCACTGTAAGATTGCTAATTTTAAAAGGGGAATCTGTGGAGTAAGAGAGAATAGAGAAGGGGTTCTCTATACCTTAGTTTATGGAAAAGCTATCTCATACGCCATAGACCCTATAGAAAAGAAACCTCTTTACCATTTTTATCCTGGTTCTGACGCTTTCTCTCTGGCTACTGTAGGATGTAACCTGCGTTGTCTCCATTGTCAAAACAGTGATATCTCCCAATTCCCTAAAGAGCGGGGAGAGATAGAGGGGAAAAACCTCTCCCCTGAAGAAATTATTCTATTAGCTAAAAAAAATAACTGCAAAATCATCGCTTACACCTATACCGAGCCTACTATCTTCTTTGAATATGCTTATGATACAGCTCGTTTAGCGGTAAAAGAAGGAATTAAAAATGTCTTTGTCACCAATGGATTCATAAGTGAGGAGGCTTTAAAAAAGATAAGTCCCTATCTCCAGGCAGCCAATGTTGACCTGAAGAGTTTTAATGAAGATTTTTATAAGAAGGTATGCGGAGGTTATCTAAAACCCGTCCTCAAAACTTTAGAACTTATGAAAGAGTTGGGAATCTGGTTAGAAGTAACTACATTAATCATTCCTACTTTAAATGATTCCGAGAAAGAGATAAGAAAAATAGCCGAATTTATAGTGAACCTGGGAAAAGAGGTCCCCTGGCATTTAAGCAGATTTTATCCCCATTATAAATTAACAGATCTTCCCCCTACTCCTGTTCATCTTCTTCATCGAGCGCGAGAGATAGGTTTAGAGACAGGCTTAAGGTATATATATACAGGAAATGTCCTTGGAGATGAAGGAGAGAATACTTACTGTTATAATTGTGGAAAAGTATTGATTAAACGGTATGGGTATTATATAGAGAAATATAATATTGAAGATGGGAAGTGTAAATACTGTCAAACTAAGATTGATGGGATAAAGGTGTAAAATGAATTACGAAATTAATATAGGATTAGAGGTGCATGCAGAGCTTTCAACAGAGAGTAAACTCTTCTGTGGTTGCAGCACTCATTTTGGAGAAGCTCCCAATACCCAGACCTGTCCTGTATGTCTGGGTTTACCGGGCGTTCTTCCCGTAATTAATAAGAAGGCGATAGAATATACTCTCCTTACAGCAATAGCTTTAAATTGTAAGATTAACTCTTTCTGTCGCTTCGCCAGAAAAAACTACTATTATCCAGACCTTCCCAAGAATTATCAAATTTCTCAATATGATGAACCATTATCCAAAGATGGATATTTAGAGATAGACTTACAGGGCAAAGCTAAAAGAATAGGAATCGAAAGAGTCCATTTAGAAGAAGATGCCGGTAAACTTATTCATGGAGAGGAGACAAAATACCCTGAGGATAGAGAAGTAAGTTTTGTAGATTACAATAGAGCCGGTATCCCCTTAATGGAAATTGTAAGCAGACCAGATATCCATTCTCCCGAAGAAGCTTATCAATATTTAGTAACCCTTAAAAGAATTCTTGAATATCTTGAAGTTAGTGACTGTAATATGGAGGAAGGGTCTTTACGTTGCGACGCTAATATATCTCTTACTCTTAAGGAAAAGAGTTTGGGAACAAAAATAGAGCTTAAAAATATGAATTCATTTAAAGAATTGAAAGACGGCCTTGCAGCCGAGGTAAAGAGGCAGTCTCAAGTTCTGGATAGAGGAGAAAAAGTAATTCAGGAAACTCGCTTATGGGATACTAAAAGAAAGAAGACCTCCTCTATGAGGGGTAAAGAAGAAGCTCACGATTATAGATATTTCCCTGAGCCTGACCTCCTGCCCCTGAATATAGATAAAGAGTGGATAGAGAGTTTAAAAAGTAAGCTTCCAGAGATGCCGAAAGAGCGCTGTCGAAGATTTATCAGGGAATACAACCTTCCTGAATACGATGCTGGAGTTCTCACTGATTCAAAAGAATTAGCCGATTATTTCGAAGAGTGCGTGAAAAATTTCCCCCATCCTAAAATAGTGAGTAACTGGATAATGGGAGAATTTCTCTACTTACTTAACAAAGAGAACAGCTCTGTAAGAGAAGCTAAAATCGCTCCCCACCAGACAGCCGAACTTCTAAACCAGTTAAAGAAGGGGGTAATTAGTGGAAAACTTGCCAAACAGATTTTCAAGGAGATGTTTAAAACAGGGAGAGGGGCTAAGGAGGTAATCGAAAAAGAGGGACTTGTTCAAATCAGTGATGAGGAGAACTTAGGGAAAATAGTGGATAAAGTAATAAGTGATAATCCTAAAGCAGTGCAGGACTTCAAAAGAGGGAAGGATAAAGCACTCGGTTTTTTAGTGGGAGAAACAATGAAAAGAACGAAGGGGAAAGCTAACCCTCAAATAGTAAATAAATTATTAAAAGAAAAGATAAGAGGGGAAGGAAAGAGTAGTGAGAGCTTGTAGACTCGCCCTTACAAAGCGACTTATCCAAGACAACCTCAACGCACAGGATTCAAATCGCCGAATCCGGGATAAATTGTATTTTTATTCTTATTTCTTATTTCTTATTTCTATTCTATAAGTTGGAGAAAAAAAATGATTTCTCGATATACTCTCCCTGAAATGGCGAAAGTCTGGAAAGAAGAAGAGAAATTAGCTGCCTGGCTTAAAATAGAGATATTTGTCTGCGAAGCCTGGGTAAAATTGGGTAAAATACCAGAAGATGCTCTGCAGGAGATTAAAAAAAGGGCAAAATTTGATATTAAGCAAATAAAGGAGATTGAAAAAGATGTAAAACATGACGTAATAGCTTTTCTCACTAATATAGCTGAATATGTAGGTCCCTATTCACGGTATATTCATTTAGGGCTCACTTCTTCTGATATTTTAGACACAGGTTTAGCTGTACAGATGGTATCCGCTGCCCAGATAATCATCAAAGACCTTGAAGAATTAATGGAGGTTTTAAAAGAGAAGGCTAAAGAACATAAGGATACCTTAATGATGGGTAGAACTCACGGTGTCCATGCGGAGCCTACCAGCCTGGGCTTGAAATTTGCTCTATGGTATGAGGAAACGAAGAGGAATCTACAGCGAATGAAAGAGGCAAAAGAAGAGATAGCCTGCGGTAAAATTTCAGGAGCAGTGGGAACATATGCCCACCTTGACCCCTTTATAGAAGAGTATGTATGTGAAAAACTGAACCTTAAACCCTGCAAAGTCTCCAGTCAGATAATTCAAAGAGATAGACATGCTTTTTACCTCTCTACATTGGCTATCATTGCTTCCTCATTGAATAAATTTTCTCTCCAGATTCGCAGCCTTCAACAGACAGAGATAAGAGAACTGGAGGAGGGATTCGGTAAGCTACAGAAAGGCTCTTCTGCAATGCCCCATAAGCGCAATCCCATAATTTGTGAGAGAATCTGTGGGTTAGCCCGCCTGATAAGAGGCAATCTTCAGGTTGCCCTGGAGAATATCCCCTTATGGGGAGAAAGGGATATCTCCCATTCCTCTTGTGAGAGAATAATTATCCCTGATTCTACTATCCTGGTAGATTATATCTTAAATAAATTCATCTATGTGTTAAAGAATCTTTCTGTATATCCACAGAATATGGAGAAGAATGTAGGAATAACGAGAGGTCTTTTCCATTCCCAGAGATTACTATTGACTCTGGTAGAGAAAGGACTTTCCCGGGAAGAAGCTTACCGTATGGTACAGGAAAATGCAATGAGATACTGGCAGGAAAATAGAGATTTCAAGAGATTAATCAAACAGGATAGGAAGATAAGAGAATACTTAAAAGAAGAGGAGATAGATTCCATTTTTGAGACGGGATACTATCTTCGTTATACAGATGAAATCCTACATAAATTAGGGATTTTATGAGATTTCTGAAAAGGCCAGAAATCTTTGATTTCACAGATAAAAATCCAAATTACGCAGATTAGATTATCAGAAGCCTCTCTTATAGAAAGATAATAAAATGAGTATTTTGATACATCCAACAGCCATAGTGGATCCAGAAGCAGAATTAGGTGAAGATGTAGAGGTAGAACCTTACTCTATAATCGAAAAGAATGTAAAGATAGGGAAAGGAACAAAGATCGGTCCTCAGGTCTTACTGAAGGAATGGACTACTATTGGTAAAGATTGCACCATTGGTAAGGGAGTAATTATAGGAGCCTTTCCCCAGGATGTCCGTTTTAATGGAGAAAGAAGCTTTGTTAGAATAGGGGATAGGAATCTTATTCGAGAATATGTAACCATTCATCGAGGGACAAAAGAAGAAAGTACCACCCAGATAGGCAATGATAACTTCTTAATGGCTTATGCTCACATAGCTCATAATTGTAAAATAGAGGATGGGGTAGTGATTGCTAACGCGGGAAGTTTGGCCGGGTATGTTACAGTGGAGAAAAAAGTTATGATAAGTGGACTGGTAGGTATACATCAATATGTAAGGATAGGGGCTTACTCTATTATTGGAGGATGCTCTAAGGTGACTAAAGATGTTCCTCCTTATGTGAGGGTAGATGGACATCCATCCACAGTTCAAGGATTGAATAGTGTAGGTCTTTGCCGAGCTCACTTTTCTCTTAAAACAAGGAGCATTTTGAAAAAAGCTTATAAAATACTGTTTAAATCGGGTCTAAATACAACTCAAGCACTAAAAAGAATAGATGAGGAACTGGAATTAATCCCCGAAATCAAACACCTATGCGAGTTTATCAAGAACTCTCAGAGAGGAATCTGTAAAACGTAGAATCCAGGATGAATATATCTCAAGCTTTAATTTTAGGAGTTGTTCAGGGAGCAACCGAATTCTTACCTATAAGTAGTTCCGCTCATTTAGTCATTATGCAGCATTATTTAGGATTTAAGCAACCCCTTCTTTTATTTGATGCGTTTCTTCATGCATCAACTTTAATGGCGGTGCTCATCTATTTTAGAAAAGAGATTTATGGAATAGCCTTATCTCTAATTAAATTTAAAAAGAGAGATTCACAAGAGATACTCCACCTTAAGATGTTCTATCTTATTATTATAGGAACAATACCTACTCTTATAATAGGTCTATTTTTAAATAGATGGATAGATATTCTCTTTTCCAGTATTGCTTTAACATCTTTTATGCTCATCCTCACGGGAATACTTCTCTATTTGGGAGAAAGGAGAGTAAAATTGAGCAAGGGAATAAAAGAGGTGGGGATAAGGAACGCTCTACTTATAGGTTTAATGCAAGGAATAGCTATTATTCCGGGAATCTCTCGTTCAGGTTCTACTATCTCTGTTAGCCTCCTGCAGGGAATAAAAAAAGAGTTTGCTTTTCGCTACTCCTTCCTTCTTTCTATTCCTGTAATCTTGGGAGCTTTAACTATAAAGCTAAGGGAAGCTTCTTTAGAAGGGAATATTCCTCATAATCCATTTCCCTGGTTGGGAGGAGCTTTATCTGCTTTCATTGTAGGGTATTTATCCCTTCTGCTTCTAAAGAATGTTATCCTCAAGAAAAAACTTTTCTTATTTGCATTCTATTGCTGGATAATAGGAGGAGGAATGCTCATTTTACACACTATACACTATTGACAAAGAAAAAGATAGGATTATAATTAAGTTAAGAAAGATTCATTAAAAAGGAGGAAAATTTTAGTAATAATAAATTAAAGGGAATTGGGCTTAAGCTAAGAGAAAAGGCTGTTTTGGTAGGATTAAAAGGGCTCAATACAGAACTTGTAAGAGGATGGACAGTGGATGATTCTTTGGAAGAGCTCTCTCAGCTTACAAAAACAGCAGGAGGCCAAATTCTTGCAAAATTTATTCAAAGACGTGCGAGGCCAGATAGGGTTTTTTATCTGGGAAAGGGGAAAGTTGCCGAATTAACTAACCTCACCCAGGAAGTGGGAGCAAATATAATCATTTTCGATGATGATTTAACCCCTATCCAACAACAAAATTTAGAGAGAGAGGTAGGAGTTAAGGTTATTGACCGCACACAGCTTATTCTTGATATCTTTGCTCAGAGAGCCCATTCAGCAGCAGGAAAAATACAGGTAGAGTTAGCTCAATTAAAATATCTCCTTCCAAGACTGAAAGGAAAAGGAATTATCCTTTCCCGATTAGGTGGAGGAATAGGAACAAGAGGGCCAGGGGAAAAGAAGTTAGAGGTCGACCGTAGACAAATCAAAAAAAGAATCAAGAATTTAGAAAAGAAGACAGCCGATATTGAACGACAAAGAAAGATTTTAAAGAAAAATATAAGTAGAAGGCCTTATTATAAAAGGGCAGCCCTGATAGGTTATACCAATGTAGGAAAATCTACTCTCCTTAATGCTTTAACCAAAGCAAGTGTGAAGGTAGATAATAAACTTTTTGCCACCTTAGATACTACCACTCGAGAAATTAAATTACCTAACAACCAGATTTTGTCCCTTACCGATACAGTAGGTTTTATTAATAAGCTACCTCACCATCTAATAACTTCCTTCCAGGCAACTTTAAAAGAGATAGAGGAAGTAGATTTACTTATAAATGTCATGGATGCTTCCCATCCCAAGGTAGAGGAAATGAACAGAACTACATATGAAGTGCTAAAAGGGCTAAAAATGGACAATAAGCCTATTATTAATGTAATAAATAAGATTGATTGTGTTAATAATGGGTATATCCTCTCTCGTCTGCATAGAAAGCTAAACTCTTCTATTGGAGTATCAGCCTTACGGGGAGATGGGCTAAATAAACTTATAACTAAAATAACTCAACTTATGGATAAAGAAAGAGTCTACGCTGAATTTGCTCTTCCTTATAAAGAAGTAGGGAACGGTCGCGACCGTTCCCTGATTTCCCTTCTTTATGCAAATGCAGAAATTTTAAGCAAGGAATACTCAGAAGATAAGATTCTCTTTAAAACCAAAATAAATAAGTATTTAGCAAATAGACTATCTAAATTTACCAAGGAGAGAAATAGTTGAAGGTAGCTATTGGTGCTGACCATGCAGGATACCGATTGAAAGAGGAAGTAAAAAAATTCTTAAGCCGAAAGAGGATAGAATATCAAGATTTTGGATGCTATAATACTGAATCCACTGATTATCCTGATTGGGGAGTAAAGGTAGCCGAAGCAGTAGCTAAAAATGAGTTTGATAGAGGAATCCTTATTTGTGGCACGGGAATAGGAATGTGTATGGTGGCGAATAAAATACCGGGAATAAGAGCTGCTCCCTGTTATGGAGTTTTTACCGCACGTCTCTCAAGAGAACATAATGATTCTAATATATTAACCTTAGGAGCGCGCATAATAGGAGAAGATTTAGTCGAAGAAATAGTTGATGAATGGTTAAAAACAGAATTTAAAAGAGATAGGCATAAAAGGCGTGTGGATAAGATTAAAAAAATAGAAGAAAAGTACTTTAAAAATCAAGAAGTGAGAAGGGAAAAAGTAGGATTAGAGGAATAACAGCTCATAGCTCATAGCTGATAGCTCATAGGAAAACCAAAAAAAACCAAAAAGGCAGGATTAGGTAAAACAGCGAGAAGTGAGAATTAAAGAAGAAAAATCAAAATTCAGAATCAAGGAGGTAGATTTATTTGAGTGATGTTTGGATACTGATAGCACTTTTAGTAATATGCATTGTGCTTTCAGGTTTTTTCTCAGGAGCAGAAATCGCTCTTTCTTCATTGGATAAGATAACACTAAAAAGAATAGTTAGAAAGAATAAAAAGAGAGGACGACAAATAGAATCTTTATTAGCGAAACCCTCCCAGTGGCTGATAACTATCCTCGTGGGAAATAATATCGCCAATATTGCTGCTGCCAGTTTAGCTACTATTCTTGTGGCAAGAATGGTGAGCGGAGCAACAGGAAAGATTGTGGGAATAGTTACCGGAGTAATGACTCTCATAATTTTGATTTTCGGAGAGATAACTCCCAAAAGATATTGTCAACAGCGCGCAGAAACTATTTCTTTAAAGATAATCGGCCCTATTTCTTTCCTTTCCACCGTTTTTTATCCCTTAACCAAAGCGTTAACTTTCATCACTCAACAAATCCTAAAGATTACGGGAACAAAAAATATTAAGAGAAGTCATTTAATTACAGAAAAAGATATTCACGCTCTTATTGATATAGGAGAAGAGGAAGGGGTTTTAGATAAAGAAGAGGAAGAATTGGTGCACAGTGCTCTTGAGTTTGACGAAACACAGGCTAAAGAGATAATGATTCCGCGCACCAAAATGACCTGCATTGAGGAAAAGGCAAGCTTGCAGGAATTGATAGATTTAATAAAGAGATTTGGATACTCAAGAATACCTGTTTATAGAGGAAATATAGATAATATAGTTGGTGTAGCTTATGCTAAGGATTTATTGAATTTGATTGATAGAATGGATGAAAATTTAAAGGTAAAGGAAGTAATACATCCTCCGGTATTTGTCCCCTATACAACTCATTTAAGTGAACTGTTTCATAAACTTCAAAGGGAAAGAACTCATTTAGCTATTGTAGTGGATGAGTACGGAGGTGTAGCCGGCTTGTTAACCATAGAGGATTTATTAGAGGAGATTGTGGGAGAGATAGAGGATGAATATGATAGTCAAAAGAAGGAAAAAAATATAACTCCTTTAAAGGACGGCTCATTTTTAGTGGAAGCAGACACAAATATTGAAGAAATTAATGAAGAGCTGGATACCCATCTTCCTGAGGAAACCGATGCCTTTGAATCCCTGCAGGGTTTTATTTTCAGTCTTTTAGGAAGAATTCCCCAGGAGGGAGAAGTAATTAAATATGAGAACTTAAAAATGCACATAATAAAAGCGAATGCGATGTCCATAAAAAAAGTTAAAATCTGGAGAATGTCAAAAGAAGCAAAGGAGAGCTCTGAAAAACCTCCAGAGCCCTCTGATCAGAAATCTCCAGAGGAGAATTAGATATGGCCTCAGGAGCAGAAAGTATTCTCTCCGGGTTAAACGAAAAACAAAGAGAAGCGGTTACTTATAATGAAGGACCTCTACTTGTTGTAGCTGGGGCAGGAACAGGGAAAACGATAGTCATCACTCACCGTATCGCTTATCTCATAATTACCAAAAGAGCGAAACCGGAAGAGATTCTTGCCCTTACCTTTACAGATAAAGCAGCAGAAGAGATGGAGGAAAGAGTAGATATCCTGGTTCCTTATGGATATACGCAGACTTTAATCAGCACTTTTCATGCTTTTGGAGATAAGATTTTAAAAGAGAATGCTTTAGAGCTTGGTCTTACACCAGATGTTCAAGTTTTAAGCCAACCTCAGCAGATTATATTTTTTCGTGACCATCTTTTCGAATTTCCCCTCTCTTATTTCCGTCCCTTAGGGAACCCTACAAGGTATATTCAAGCAACACTCAATCTTTTTTCTCGAGCTAAGGATGAAGATGTAGACTCTGAGGAGTATTTAAATTATGCTCATAAAATAGAAGAAGAGAGTAAGAAAAATCCGGAAGATAAAGAGCTAAAAGAGATAGCTATCCGAGAAGAGGAGATAGCCCAAACTTATCAGAAATATCAGGAGCTCCTTCTCCAGGAGGGAAAAATCGATTTTGGAGACCAGATAAACCTTGTCCTTAAGCTCTTCCGCAAACATCCAGCAATCAGGAAAAAATACCAGAAGCAATTTCGTTATATTCTCATAGACGAATTTCAGGATACTAACTATGCTCAGTTTGAACTAATAAAATTATTAACCGCTCCTCCTTACAATCTTACGGTTACCGGCGACGACGACCAGTCTATCTATAAGTTTAGAGGAGCTGCTTTAAGTAACATTATGAGTTTTATAGATACTTATCCTCAAGCTAAACAGATAGTGTTAACAGAAAATTATCGTTCCACTCAGGAAATCCTGGACACTTCTTACCATCTCATAAAATACAATAATCCTGACCGTTTAGAGGTTAAGAATAATATTAAAAAATATTTGAAGGCTCAGATTAAGGGAGGAGCTAAGGTCAAACATTTCTGCTATGATACCCTCTCTACGGAAGCAGACAAGGTAGCAAAACTAATTAAAAAAAGAAAAAAAGAGGTGGGTTACTCCTACAGAGATTTTGCTATTTTAGTCCGCTCCAACAACGATGCGGACCCCTTTCTTCGCTCCTTAAATATGGAGGATATTCCCTGGCAATTCTCCGGGAACAAGGGACTTTACAGCAGAGAAGAGATTCGAGTACTTATCTCCTTCCTTAAAGTATTAACTGATTTGAATGATAGTATGAGTCTCTACTATTTAGCTTCTTCAGAGGTCTATAAATTTCCCGCTAAAGAGCTTACACTCTGTATGAATTATGCTACGCACAGGAATCAGACTCTGTTTTTTGTTCTCTCCCATTTTGAGGATATCGAGGAATTGAAAGAAGAATTAAGCGAAGAGGCTAAAGAGCTTATATCTAAAATTATTAAAGATTTAGAAAATTATCTCAATCTATCCCTGAGATGCTCTACAGGAGAGGTCCTTTACAAGTTTATTATGGACTCAGGGTATTTCAAACGTCTCACTGCTCCTGTTTCAGAAAAAAACGGACAAAAGGCACAGAATATTGCTAAATTCTTTGATATCATCCACTCAACTTCCAATGTCCTTACCTACGACAGAATCTCTCAGTTCACAAAATATTTAGACCTTCTTATCCAGGCAGGAGACGACCCTGCTGTAGCCGAAGCTGATATGGACACAGAAGCAGTAAATGTTCTCACAGTCCATAAAGCAAAGGGGTTAGAATTTCCTGTAGTTATTATGGTGGATTTAGTCTCCGACCGTTTTCCTACCCGTTCTCATTCTGAGCCTATTTCTCTGCCTGACTATTTTTTAAAAGAGAAGGAAAGGTGGCTCCCCACAGGCAATTCTCATCTTCAAGAGGAGAGAAGACTATTTTATGTAGGAATGACCAGAGCAAAGAGAGAACTTTATTTAGTCAGTGCTCGAGACTACGGTGGAAAGAGAGCTAAAAAGGTGAGTCAATTTGCAACAGAAGCTTTAGATTTACCTAAGACTAATTTAACTGTTTCCAGAGCCTCTGCACTTGAGGTAATTAAACGTTCTGCTCCCAGGTTTGAAAAGGAAGAGGAGATAAACAAAAAAATTCCAGAAGATAAAATTTTAACTTTAAGCCACTATAAAATTGACGATTATCTTACCTGTCCTCTGAAATACAAATATGTTCATATTTTGCGCATTCCTGTAATCAAGCACCATGCTGTAATTTATGGAAAAGCACTTCATGATGCTGTGCAAAGGTATTATTACTATAAGTTAAGAGAAAAGCAGATAAAAGAAGAAGAGCTTATCGCTGTATTTGAAAACTCCTGGAGTAGTGAAGGATTCGAAAGTAGAGAACATGAGGAAGAGCGCTTAAGGGAAGGAAAAAGAACTCTGCATCGATTTTACCAGTGTGCAGAAAAAGAGAAAATCCTACCCTCTTTTATTGAGAAAGAGTTCTCTTTTAAATTAGATAATAACAGAATAATAGGAAGATGGGACCGCGTAGATATCAAGGATGGCAAGGTAACCATTATCGATTTCAAATCTTCAGATATCGGTGAGAAAGATAAAGCAGATAAAAGAACAAAAGAGAGTCTCCAACTCTCCATTTATGCTTTAGCCTATAAAGAAAGATATAATAAAATCCCCGACAAGGTAGAACTCCATTTCTTAGAATCGGGAGTAGTGGGGGAAGCGAAACCAACAGAAAAAAACCTTCTAAAAACAGTTGAAAAGATAAGAAAAGCTGCTCAAGGAATACGCAATAATAACTATAAAGTAACTCCAGGTTATATGGCTTGTCAGTATTGCGTCTTTCATCACATCTGTCCCTATACGCAAAGCTGATAGGAAGCTGATAGCTCATAGTGGGTAGGGGAGGCTTTAGCCTCCCAATTATCTTTTCACTCTCGTTCATCATAGGTTATCCAGGTATCGTTAGATTCACCAACACTTACTCTACTCAGTTTTATCCCTTCTGAATTTATCGTCCTCTTTAATCCTTCAAATAAATATTTAGCTAAGTTTTCTGTTGTAGGATTTTTCCCTTTTAAAACCTCATTCAAATACTGATGGTCTAACTTATCCACCCAATCTTTAACCATCTTCTTAACCTCTCTAAAGTCCATAAGCATGCCGTTTTTGTTCAATTTTTCTCCCTGGAGAAATACTTTAACTTGCCAGGTATGTCCATGCAACCTCTCACAGGCCCCGCCGGCTTCTTTTATTTGATGAGCAGCAGCAAAGTC